>Ga0073928_10002154_pt1 | contig 34947 bp, 30 predicted proteins | sample PaiPotPPA55metaG_FD_76969 | JGI IMG/M metagenome (GOLD analysis project Ga0073928, IMG submission 76969) | Iron sulfur acid spring bacterial and archeal communities from Banff, Canada, to study Microbial Dark Matter (Phase II) - Paint Pots PPA... ... | reverse complement strand
GGCTGTGGACTCACCTGCGGCAAGACTGAAAGCGGCACCCAAACGTCATAGATTCTTCCGGGACTCAGGCTGTTGAATCGCGCATCGGCCACTCCGATAATCGTGAACGGCACGTTGTTCAGGCGAACTGTCTTACCGATCGCCGAGACGTCGCCTCCGAACTGGCTCTTCCAGTAGCCATAGTTCAAGACCGCCACCGGCGGCGCGGAAACAGAATCGTCGCTCGGCCCGATCAGCCGCCCTGCCGCCGCGCCCACACCGAGAAGCGAGAAATACTCTCCGGAGACTCCCTGCGCGTCCAATACGCTTGCGGTGCCATTGCCGCTCAAGTCGAGCTGCCCGGCGTTTGCAAATGCCGCGACCTTCGAGAAGACATTGGCATGCGCAACCACGTCTTGGAAGAACGGCTCCGAGAACGAGCAACTGGACGCTGGCCCGTGGTTCGGCGAGTACGTCTGCGTGCAGTCGCCGTAACTGCTGCTGCTGTGGCGCTCGGGGACCTTAAGCGCCCTCCACTTCAGAACCACCAAGCTCTGGGGATCTTGCACCGGCAATCCGCGCATCAGGATGCCATCGATCAAGCTGAAGATCGCCGTGTTGGCGCCGATGCCTAGGGCGAGGGTTAGGACGGCGACCGTCGTGAAGCCGGGAGACTTACACAAGATGCGGACGCCGTAACGAATGTCCTGCCAAAGGGTTTGCATACCATACTCCTAAGCAATCGCTTCAGAGTCGCCAACGAGTGCCACCGTGATCCCAGGGATTATAGACAAAAAAGGACAGGCAAGTGGGCGATTAACGCCCTAACCGAAAAGTTGGTCTCGTCGAGTGTCGCAAGTTTCCGGTAATTCGACTATACGTCCAATTGGATTACTTCCGAGTAGCCCGTGACTCAGACGGAACTACTTGCTTTCGGAGACCTCATCGGATACGAGACCGAATTGACCGCAGGAGCATAGCGGCGTAGCCTCACGTGTATCATGGCAGTCACTACTCGAAGGCAGTTTGTCCAGCAAAGCTTATTCGCCGCGGCAGCGCTCTATGGGTACCCTGTTCAGACGCTTGCCGGAGTGCGAGGAATCCTTACAGCAGGCGAGCAGAATGCGGCTTCGGTTGATCCGGCGGCGATCCGAACACTTGCTTCCAAGATTAACGGCCACGTAATCACACCCGAGGCATCCGACTATGAATCGTCGCGCCTAGTTTTCAACCGCGCATTCGACCTGCGTCCGGCGGTGATCGTGCGTTGCGCTGGACCGTCCGATGTCGCGCGTGCTCTAGATTTTGCCCAGACCAAGAATTTGCTGCTGGCCGTGCACGGTGGAGGCCATAGCCGGGTCGGGTTCGGGATGTGCGATGGCGGCGTGGTGATCGACCTCTCCGGAATGAAACGAGTCGAGGTGGACGTCAGCAAGCGCGTGGCCCGCGTTGACGCAGGGGCGCTCGTACGCGATCTGGACGAAGCGACGCAGCGCTTTGGGCTTGCGACAACGTCAGGCGGCTGTCCAACAGTGGGAGTTGCCGGCTTGACACTCGGCGGAGGAGAAGGCCGGTTGGACTCGAAGTACGGCCTCGCCTGCGACAACCTGCTGTCAGCGCAATTAGTGACAGTGGATGGAAGGCAAGTCGAGGTCAGCGAAAACTCTAATCCCGATCTTTTCTGGGCGACTCGCGGTGGCGGCGGTAACTTCGGTGTGCTGACGGCGTTGGAATACCAGCTCCATCCGCTGGGACAGGTTCTGTCAGGAGCACTGACCTATCCGGTGGGACGCATTCCAGAGCTCCTGCAGGCTTTCGTCAGGTTCATCGCTGGGGCGCCGGATGAAATGAGTGCGTTCGTCCAGTTGTTGCCGTCCGAACAGGGGACAAGACTCAAAATCGATGTCTGCTATTGCGGCGATCCAAAAATGGGGAATGACCTGGTCAGACCGCTGCGTGCGTTGAAGCCGCAGGATGACAGCGTCCAGATCATGTCCTATCTGGATGCTCAGGCGGCAGGTGGATTTCTTCTAACACCGGTTGCGCACTTCCAAACCGACCTGTTTCTTCCCGAACTCAGCGAGGCTGCGATTGCGGCGATCACCACGGCAGTTGAGAATGCTCCACCAAAGCGCAAGGTAATCATTGTGACGCTGCGTGGGGCTGTGAGCCGTGTAAGGTCGAGCGATACGGCCTTTGCTCTGCGGCAGCCCGGTTATGAAGTAGACATCGCGGGTGTTTGGAGCGCTCCCGCAGAGAAGCCCGATGCAGTGCATTGGGTCGGAGCCACGCGCGACGCATTGCAATCCTTCGCGCATGGAGTGTACGTCAACCAGCTGGGCGATACGAGCGACCAGCTTGTCCGCGCGGCCTACGGGCCGAACTATGCTCGCCTCGTCGAGATCAAGAAAAAGTACGATCCCCAAAATGTGTTGCGGCTCAACCAGAACATCAAGCCCGGATAGGCCAAGAGTTAATCTGCGAAGTCCTGGTAAACGCGGTTACCGGAAAATCGCCCTCCGCCCGAGGGGGCAAGTTTCCGATTATCTGAACTAACCGGGAGGTATAGAGTTCTCATCACGGAACGAACGCTGCGTTGGGCGCGTACTATTAGCTGAGGGGAACCATGAAAGCTAGGAATCTCGCGCCGCTTCTCCTGAGCTGTGGTCTACTTTGCGGATGTTTCCAGAGCCGCCCCCTGGATCACGGTACGCTGGTGGCCATGGGCGGTGGTAATGGCAGCCCAGAAATTTTCGAGACTTGGAAAAGGTTGGGGGGCGGACAAAATGCCCAAGTGGTTCTAATCCCAACCGCAAACAACCCCGACGACGACGTTGCGCCAGTTATCAATGGCCTGAAGCAACTCTTTGCAGTTCAGGACGTGGTGGTGCTCGATACGAAAGACCGCACCAAGGCGAACTCCGATGAATTTGTTGCGCCTCTGAAAAAGGCCACCTTTGTTTTTATTGATGGTGGGCGGCAATGGCGACTGGCTGATGCGTATCTCGGAACGAAGGTGGTGAGCGAACTGCAAAACGTCCTGAAGCGCGGCGGTGTGGTCGCGGGCAGTTCAGCGGGAGCCAGTATTCTTGCCTCGTATCTCGTTAGAGGTGATCCCAAAGGTGCAGAGATTGTCACGTCGAAAGGACACGAGCAGGGCTTTGGGCTCCTCCCAAATAGCGCAATAGACCAGCATGTTTCTGAACGAGGTCGCGAACATGACCTGGAACCTGTGATCGCCGCCCATCCCGAACTTCTTGGCGTCGGTATCGATCCGGACACCACCATTGTGGTTCACGGGGAACAATTTGAAGTGATTGGGAAAGGCAAAGTATTCATCACGATTGCTGGTCAACCCATCTACTCGATTCCATCGGGCAGCCGCTTCGACTTGCGTAAACGAAAACCGCTGTAGGTCCTGATAAACGCGGTTACCGGAAAATTTGGGTCCTAGTACGGCGAATGTCCGGTTATCCGACTACACAGGAGTTTGCAAATTTCCCCGTGTAACGCCGCAAGCTGCCGGAGTGCCGTGCCAGAGAATGCCTCTCAAAATCCAATCTTGCGCGCGTTTGACCAGCAGCCGGACAACTTCCGCGTGACCAGCCAGGGTAGCCTGATGCAGAGGCGTCGAATGAGAGTGGCAGCCGACAACCCGTTATGTGCAAATCGTTGCGGCATTTGGGCGGAGCCGTTCCGCGAAGGCGTCACACCGAGCTGGCCGCGAAACACTAGAGCCACGCATGCTGTCTGCATCTCTTGCACTTAGCCCTAATCCCCACGAAAGGAGGGCTCCGCCAGTTTGGACACCATCGTGCCTGCACCAACCCTGGTAGTGTACCGAATCGCGTAAGAGGGAGCCGTCATGGAAACCAGTTCGACCTTTGTGCGTCTGCCAAAACTCGGCTTTGGAATCGCGATCATGATGTTGCTCGCCGCTCCGACCGTCTTAGCGAACACCGCCGACTTCAGCCAGACTAACCTTGTTTCCGACATGTCCGGCCTCGCGGCATCAACGGATCCGAATCTGAAAAATCCGTGGGGCATCGCATTTTCGCCTACCAGCCCGTTCTGGGTGTCGGACCAGATGACGAACGTCTCGACTCTTTACCAGGGCGACGGCACGATCGTTCCGCTCGTTGTGAGCGTCCTAGGTGGCCCAACGGGAGCCGTCTTCACCGGCGGCCTCGGTTTCAGCGGCTCACCGGCTTTCGCGTTCGATACTCTAAGCGGCAGTATCGCGACGTGGGCTGGCGGCTCCAGCGCCACCACTGTCGTTTCCACTGCGGGTGCCGTCTATACCGGGCTGACCATTGCTAACTCCGGCGGCGCGAATTACCTTTTCGCTGCCGATTCGAACGGCAGCATCGACGTGTTTGACTCGAACTTCAACAACGTTACTCATTCCACGTTCGCTGGAAAATTTGTCGACCCGAGTGCCCTTGCGGGTTTTAACCCTTTCAATTTGCAAGCCATAGGCTCCGACATTTACGTCACGTACGCACAGCTCGGTCCTGGCGGCACGGCTCTTCCTGGGGGGTACGTGGACGAGTTCTCCTCCAGCGGGAATTTCATCATGCGCCTTGCCACCGGTGGCGCTCTCTATGCTCCGTGGGGTATTACGCTTGCGCCCGCGGGTTTCGGCTCGTTTGGCGGCGACATTCTAGTGGGCAACTTCGGCAACGGCGAGATCGACGCCTACACTCCGGGGGGAACCTTCGTGGGCGCGCTGGACAATTCCATGGGGATGCCGATCATCAACAGCAATTTGTGGTCGCTCGATTTTCGTACCGGCGCAGGCTTCAATCCCGATGCGCTTTATTTTGATGCTGGCATCGACAATCAGAAAGACGGCCTTTTCGGCTCGATCAGCCCCGTTGCCAGCCCCGAGCCTTCCAGCATCGTCTTTCTCACCAGCGGTCTTTTCGGCCTGCTCGTTTGCCGCAAGGCAAGACGAAAATGCTCCTCGGCTGGTGCCGCAGTCTTAAGCCCTTGGTTTTTCGGGTCCCGGGTGGCGCAGCCTCAAAGCCTTGATTTGTAGGGGGTGGGCGCGGGGCGAGGGCATTGTCCGGTTATCCGACTACACGCCCACTTGGTCGTGTTTGGGCATCCGCCCTGGCGGATAGCGATTTGAAACACGACATACGAACTGCACCGGGTGGTACCACAAACCAATCGGATGATTAACGCCGTCGTCGGAAGTTACCGTCATTACCGTGATGGTTCTTGTGCAACGGTTGGACGAAAGAAAGAAATATTCGCCAACAAGGGCTTAATGAGATTCAAATCATCCTTTTGGGACAGGACAGATACATTGCAGTCTGCGTCATTAACGTCCGGATTGTCTTTGACCAATTCAAAAACGAACTCATAGCATTGCCCGTTTTCGAAGATATGGAAGTAGTAGTCACTATTCGACATTTGCATCGCTAAGCTCCCAGTTTCGAGTAAGACATAGTTGAGCCTCCCGACCTGGTAAGTGGAATCGGCGGGGCCATACGCCACCGCGAATTGCGCGCAGCTCGCGCGGTCTCTCACTTCGCTGTTAACGAATACCGTAAAGGACCCCCCGGTTAGATTCGCGTTCGTGTAGGCATCCCCTGGTATGTTGAATTCACCCACCATTGCTGCCCCTTCTGCTGTAACGAACAAGGGCTGTACCCACTGCTGGGATTCTGTAGCTGAAGTCATGGTTCGTGGATGGGCGAATTTGAATCCACGCTCTTTGATGGTTTCCACATGCCAGGTCTTCGTGTGGGCAAATAGGTCGTTTAATTTTGGTTTTGCGACATCGAATACTTTGACGATTCTGCTTACGTCGAATGAATCTATCGGTGGACGCTCAGTGCGAATCGGGTCGCCCATCTTTCCTTCTATGGTAAGTTCCCGTTCGTCGTACTTTTGTAGCCCTTCGGTCTGGCCCGTGAGAACGAACAAATGGCCTGCCTTGCTGGCAAAACGAACCTCGCCTGAGACATGCCCGATGCAACCCGTGACCTGAACCGTATTTCGCTTGTCCACTGTGGAATTATTTGCAAATCCTGCGCTTGGTATGGCTTGACCAAGCGCACAACCACAAACAAACATGTAGCCACCCAAAGTTAAAGAAAGGCTCCCGATTCGTGACGGCAGGCGAGCCAGCCTTCCAAGCATGTGTTACCTCCATAAACAGTCATCTTGCAATTGGCGTTCCCTTACGAAAGAACATTCCGTCACCAATTTCTCTGCTGTTTCGGCTCGACTGTATTCCACAAAACACGCTGCGTGTGACAAGAGTCAGCGCGAGTCACCGCGGGTGCTTCATATCTGGCTTCCAAGTGCCTGGTAAACGCCGCTACCGGAGAATTGAAGTACCACAAATGGACGGTTACGCGACTTCCGGGAGTTGACCCGAAATCGATGGGTCGGCCAGAGTGAGCGCGATCCCCATGCATCTTTTTCGTTGGTCTCCCCGTATAGCTCAGTATCCAAGCCTCGGGGAGACGAAGCAATGAGCATCAACGATTTACCAGCGATTATGGGAACAGTTCTGATTGTTGCCGGCCTCGTCCTAGTGGGCGTTTCCACATGGTCCCGTGCCGAGGGGCGTGAAAAGACCACTCAGGCCGGGGCGCTCATCATTGTGGTCGGCGCATTCCTCTTGGGGCTGTCGATATTCGTGTCGCGTGGAAAATAGGGCTCAGGTCCGCGCGCCATTCAAATTAGGACACTACCGGCCTTTCTGGTCGGATGGTCGGCAATCCGGAGGTTATGGCAAGCTCCTGGTAAACGCCCTTACCGGAAAATTGGGCCGGTGGCTGAGGCTCTTGCCTAAGATGTTGGGCTTGCGTCTGGAACTTCCTCAAGCTAAGTGGGTTGGCACATCCCATCGTTGACCTTCGATTACTTTTCGCCTTGTCAATCCGTATTTATGCGAATTTTCAAACTCCCCCAAATGTGCTAGCGTGAATTATTTTATGACGACCACAAACAGTGCGCTGTCGGACGCGGCTTCGGCTGAAGTGCCGATCCGTCCGGGTCTCAGGGGTTTGTACTTGCAAACCCTGCGTTCGACGAGGATCGGCATCCCGCCTGTCCCGAGCGCAGTCGAGGGGAGTGACTACCGGGAGCCGAGGGGTCGCTCAGGAGGCGAAGAACGAGCACAAGGCGAAGAAAAATCTAATCGCAACAACCCCACATTCAAAAATCGCCGCAACCCCCTCGCACCAAAGGAGAAGACATTTTCTAACCGCAACAAGAACGCCACTTCCGGTTTGCCGCACTTTCGCCCCTGGGAACGCCATTCTCCTGAATGGCGCTTGCCCGCCACTCTGTTGGGCGGGCCTGCCCGCCGTCGCCAATCGGGAGATTGGCGTTCCCGGGAACCCGAAAACATCCTTGACCCGAATCAGGCAGTGGACGATGATTTCGGCGCTCGGCAGCGACAGCGAGCCAGGAGCTGACATGGCGCACCGGATCAAGTACGGAAAATTACCCGCGGCAGGACTCGCCGTTCTCCTCAGCGTCTCACTGCTGGCCGCTTTGCTGATGGCGGCGCCTAAAGCACGGGCGCAGGCCTCTAAGGATCTCCAAATTTACTTTGTGGATGTGGAGGGCGGGCAGGCGACGCTGTTCGTCACGCCGACGGGACAATCGCTGCTGATCGACACGGGCTGGCCGGACTTCAACGGGCGCGATGCGGATCGAATCGTCGCGACCGCGAAGAAGGCGGGCGTCAGCAAAATCGACTACGTGCTTATCACGCATTTCCACGCAGACCACGTTGGCGGCGCGCCGCAGCTCGCGGACCGAATTCCCATCGGAGCGTTCATCGACCATGGTGAGTTGCGCGAGACAACGGACGCGCCCACCGTCATGGTGGAATCGGCGTACCGGAAATTGCTGGCCACGGGGAAATATCAGCACATCGTGGCAAAGCCGGGAGACGTTCTGCCGATTCAGGGAATGCGCGCCATCGTCGTGAGCGCGGACGCGGCCACGATCGTCAGTTCCCTTCCCGGCGGGGGGCAGGAAAATCCCGCGTGCAAGGATTCGCCGCAATATCCGGAGGACAAGACGGAAAACCGGCGGTCGCTCGGGACCGTCATCGATTTTGGCAAGCTGCGCATCGTCGACCTGGGCGACCTGACGCACGATGAAGAAGTGGCACTGGTTTGCCCGGTGAACAAGCTCGGCCACGCGGACATCTATATCGTCTCGCATCACGGCTGGGACCAGAGCAGCAGCTTCGCGCTGGTTTACGGCATCGCGCCGCGCGTCGCCATCATGGACAACGGCGCGAAGAAGGGGGGCTCGCCGTCGGTGTGGGACATCATCGAGAAGTCGCCGGGGCTCGAGAATCTGTGGCAGGTCCATTACTCGGATGAAGGTGGCGCGGCGCACAACGTCCCCGACGAGTTCATCGCGAATCCGAGCGGTCCCGACGCGGCAAATTATCTGAAGTTGATCGCGCATCCGGACGGCAGCTTTGGCGTCTTCAATTCGCGCACCCAAAAGACGAAGGAGTATCCGGCACGATGAGGCAGCGCTACGCGGGTTCGGGGATGGGCTCGATGCGGCCGAGCAAAAAGATATACGCAGCGACGCCGACTACTATAATCGCGGCCGCCGCTCCGAACGCCCACGCGAACGAGTTCGTTCGGTCGAAGATGTAGCCCGTGACGATCGGGGCGACGATCGCCGCGGTTTGGTTGCCGGAGTTCAAAATTCCGCCGAGCGTGCCGACGCCGCGCTCGGGCGCAATCAACGAAGGGATCGACCACCCAACAGGCGATGCCGCCGACAGGCCCGCCATCGAGAACGTAATCCAGAAAACCGCGCCGGCTGGACTATGCGAGTACGCCGCGCCGAAAATTCCGAGCCCGAGACTAGTGCCAACCACGAGCACGGTTTGGCGAACGCGGCTCGCATCCCATCCGCGATGAATCAGCAAGTTGACAAGCCATCCGCCGACGACGAGATCCGTCAAGCCTCCGACGGCCCACGGGACGCTGGTGTACAGCACGGAATGGCGGAGGTCGACGCCGAGCGATTTGGAGAGATAGCTCGGCAGCCATGTGAGCAGTAGATAGAAAGTGTAGTTGTACGACCCGTAGCCGAGCACCAGGCCCCAGACTTTCTTCTGGCGCAGCATGTGCGCGAACGGAACTTTCTGTTTTGCTTTCTGCGACGGGTCGCGAAAACCTTCGATGTGCGCGCCACCCGCGACGATGAACTGGCGCTCGGCTTCGGTGAGGCGCTTATCTTCGTTGGGATTGCGATAGAACAATGTGAACGCGACAAAGTAAACGAAGCTGATGATTCCTGTCGCCGCGAAACTCCATCGCCAGCCGTAATCCAGCAGAAGAAGGCCGATCAACGGCACGCCGAAGGCGGCGCCGAATTTGCCGGCCGCGTCGAAGTAGGCGGTGGCGAGGCTGCGTTCGCTGCGCGGAAACCAGTAGCCGACGGCCTTCGAACAGCCGGGAAACGTGGGAGCTTCACCGACGCCGAGCAGCAAACGCGAGGCGAAGAAGCTTCGGAGTCCGAATGCGCCCGCGGAGCAGAAGCAGGCCGCGCTCCACAGAAGCGTGCTGATGCGGCCGATCTTGCGGACACCGAATTTGTCGAGCAGGAAACCGGACGGGAGCTGCATGAGGGCGTAGGTCCAACTGTAAGCGCTAAGAAGGTAACCGAACTGCACGGTGGTGACTCCGAAGGATGCGTGCAGAGCATCCTGGGAGACGGAGACGTTGACGCGGTCGAAATAGTTGACGAGCACGCCGAAGCCGAGGAGAGACGCGATTACCCAGCGCCTGCGAGGGACACGATGATTTGCGTCGACGGCTTCAGGCGTCAGTTGTTGCGCGGGAAGGTTCACGGTGCCGGACGATTGTAAACGACGACACCGCTACGGTCGAACACCTTGTGGCACGAGGAGGCTCAGCGAGGCCCGCCAGGTTAGGTCGAGCGCCCTGACTTCCGCGCCGAGTTGGCGCGTCAGGTTGCGGAAACTTCGTACGCTTTCAAGGCAACGCCCTCACGTTTGCGCTTCCAGACGTAGTCTTTGCGCAGCTTTTGCTGGTGCTTCTTTACCTGAGCTTCGATTTCGGTGAAGGCCATCTTGGCGGACGCGCGCGCGTCAGAACCCGTGCCGGTGGCGTGCAGCGTGCCCGTGGGCAGAATGAGGTTCAGCGAAAGTTCGTATTCCGATTTCCGCGCCGATTTTTCAAGACGGCCGTGAAGGTGGACCGAATCCTGAGGATACTTTTTCAGCAGACGACCCAGTTTTTCGATGTGATGTTGCGACTCACGTTCCAGTTCCTTGCGGACTTCGCCATGAACATTGCTGTAGTCGATTTTCATACGAGCACCTTGGAAACATTGGCGTGACTTCCTGGAGGGGCGTCCACATACAGAAGCAATTTGAGGATAACGCTCCGTGCGCGGCCTTGCAACCTTGTCGTGACATTCGTTGCCGGGGTGGTACCGGGTGTTCAACCGGGGCGCGACGCAGGTGTCGCGTTGACATCGCTAGGAATTGCATCATAGGCTCGATAGTGATCGCGTCAAATGCCAGCACCGCGAAAATCTGAGTTCGGACAGTCTCTCCCCCTCGCGAAGAGTCCGCAAGTCCTCGTCGGGCTTGCGGGGTGGTCCTACAACGACTGGAACGGAATTGTGTATCCGACGCCGCGCCCGCGCGGCTTTCACGAGGCGCATTATCTGGCGGACTTTTTCGATGCAATCGAGATCAACACTTCGTTCTACAGCCCCTTACGGCCTGACTTCGCTGCGCAATGGATCGAGCAGGTGTCGCAGAATCCGCGGTTTCTTTTTACCGCAAAGCTGTGGCAGAAGTTCACGCATGAGAGCACCGCAGCGGCGGAAGACGAGAAGGCCGTTCGCCTCGGCTTCGATGTGCTGCGTGATGCGAAGCGTCTCGGCGCCGTGCTGCTGCAATTCCCGTTTTCGTTCCATCAGACGCCGGAAAATTTGGCGCGCCTCAAGTGGCTGCTCGACACGTTCGGGGACTATCCGCTTGTGGTCGAGGTGCGGCACGCGTCCTGGGCGCAAAAGAAGTTCTACGACCTGCTCCACGAACGCGGCGTGGGAATCTGCAACATCGACCAGCCGCTGATCGGCCGCTCGATCAAGCCGGATAAGCGCGTGACCTCGAAGATCGGCTATTTTCGCCTGCACGGCCGGCGCTACGACACGTGGTTCAGCGACGATCCCGAAACACCGAGTCACGAGCGCTACAACTACTTGTACGAAGAGCAGGAATTGCTGCCCTGGGCCGACCGCATTAGCGACGCCGCCAAAGACGCGAAGGTCACTTTCGTCGTTGCGAACAATCACTTCCAGGGCAAGGCAGCCGTGAACGCCCTGCAGCTTGTGCACTTGCTGACAAAGAGCAAAGTGAAGGTTCCGGAGCCGCTGAGGAGCCATTACCCGCAGCTCGATGCGATTGCCACCGAGCCTGCGAGAGAGCCGACGCTGTTTCCGCTGCCGCCGCGATGATGCTCCGCATGATTGTTCGCAAAGTTTGCCCATCCGACACTCCCGTCTTGGCAGCGATGAGATGCGATCTCTGGCCGGACAGCGCCGAAGAACATGCGCTGGAGATCGCTGAATTCTTCGCGGGCAGCCTTAACGAGCCTCGTGAGGTGCTCGTCGCGAAAGATGAATCCGGAGTGTTGGAGGGAGTTATGGAATTGTCGATTCGCGATGACGTTGCCGGGTTGATGGGCAAGCGAACAGGATACATCGAAGGACTGTACGTTCCGCCCAAGGACCGCTCGCGTGGAGTCGCGCGAGAGCTGGTTCGCGCGACGATTGCGTGGGCCCGAAGCAGCAAGTGCGAAGCCTTTGCAAGCGATCGTGCGGGACGAGTGGTTATCGACAGTCAATTCTGACTCGCGCAGCTGGTGCCGGCTGCGACTCCGCGCTCCAGGAACAACGGGGGAAACTACTTTTTGAAGAGATCTTCGAAGGCTTTGCGCGCGTCGTTCGGGCGTCCCGGAGCCGGCGCGGCCGGCGTGTTGGTGGCATAATTCACGGGCGACGTATCCTTCTCGACGGTCATGCGAAACTCGAAGAACTTGCAGTCGTTCTTTGCGTCTTTCTTGGCAATGCGCTCCGGAATCGGCTGCGTGCATTCGAACTGTTTGCCGGTATCAAAGTGCACGCACTGCTTGCAGCAGTGCAGTTCCGCGTGGCACCGGGGACACTGGCCGCTCTGGTCAAAACCAGGCGCCAGAACCGCACCGCAGCTCGAACAACGGGCGCGCATCACCGTCCCAACCATGCGCGGCGTGCGCGGCCCCATCAGCTCCTGCTTGGGCCTGGGCTCGTTGGGGCGATCGGGGCGTGGTTCCCGCTTCTTGTCGCGAGAATCCCGATCTTCATATCCCCTTTGTCTGTACTTCCGATCCATGGAAACCTCCGAGGGGTTGCTGGGCAAAGCCCCCGAAATCCGTACCACTCGAAAACCCGCGTGGGCGTTGCGAAAGTAATTGCTTGGCCGATTCCGTGGCAGTGAAATTCAGGCGCACGTGCCCTTCTTCCAAATGCGTGGATGGACTACATCGATCTTAGACTCAGGATTTGCAAACAAACGCTGAACACTCTGCTGCTCAGGATTTGCGAGCAAACGCTGAAACCCGGCGATCGGCCCACAATTTGCAGAAACCTTCGAACGGCAAATCGGGGCGCAGAAACCTTCGGGGTTGACCAAAACCGGTGAGCAAGGATTCGGCAGCGAGATACCCGCTGCGCACCGCTCCTTCCATTGTGGCAGGCCAGCCCGTCCGTGTCCAGTCTCCAGCCAGAAAGAGATTCCGTACGGCAGTTTCCTGGCCGGGGCGCCATCGGTCCACGCCCGGTTCAGGAGAAAATGTGGCATTCACCTCCTTAATCACGGTGGCTTTCAGAAGCCGGGCTTCACGCGCCGCCGGCAACACATCAGCCAGGTCGCGCATACAGAAGTCGATAATCTCTTGTCTCGATCGCGGAACCAGATCGTAGGATGCGCTTATAACAAGTTGCAGATACTGGCCGTCTTCCTTTTCGACTGCGGCTGCGGAAGCCGTCCCGCTCATTGGACGCGGCATCCGGCCGTTGGTTTCAACCTTCGACGAGAGCAGGGACTTGTTGAAGATCCATTGCGTCTTGTGGTCGAGCAGGGTGAGGAACGGCTCGGTCATCACGGAACGGTCAAACCATAAGTGAACGCCTGTAATCGGAGAGGTCTTGATTCTGCGAAGACTTTCGAGCGCCGCGCCGTGGCCGCTCATATCGGGGGGCAGCAGCGCGAGCACCAAATCGTGCGGAACTGCAGCCATGCAGGCGTCAGCGAATACGCGCGAGCCGTCGTCGAGCACGGCAGCTACGAAGCGGCCTCCTTCGATATGGATGCCTCGCACGCCGCAGCGCAGCATCACTTCCCCTCCCTGGGCCGCAACGGCATCGAGACAGCCTTTGTAGAGCTCGGCGAGCGGCACGGACGGAATCCCCACGCGGTATCCTGACTTGTTGGCAAGGAATGCTTTCCAGAACACGTCGATTCCGTAGCGCGCGTCGGTGCGGGCGAGTTCCTCGTCAAGCGCGCTCACCAGCACGACGCGCCAGAACCGCTCGATGGCCGAGGGCGTCTGCTTCATTCGCCGCAGCCAATCGAGCATCGAAACGCCTTCGATATCGGACGGTGCGCCGCCCGAGCGTGCAATCACGAGCATTGCATTTGCAATGCCGCGCTTGTCTTGGAGCGTTAGCGCGCTGAACAGGAGAAACGAAGGAGCCATGTGGAGCGGCGGCGGCAAAGGCGATGCTTCGATGGTGGAACGCCGTCCATGCGCATCCGCGAAGTACAGCCGGTCGTAGAAGCGGATTTTCTTCTCGGCTCCGACTCGACGATAGAAATCGGCGAGGTTCGTGCAACAGCCGAGGGTCACGTGCTGGCAATTGTCGACTTCGCTTCCGTCGGGCAGCGTGTAGGAAGTGGCGCGCCCTCCAAGATGCGGACGTTTCTCAAGCAGCCTGACGCGCCAGCCTGCTTCAGCCAGCGCGACGGCGGAAGACAGACCCGCCAGTCCGCCGCCGATCACCAGAACGCTTTGCGAGGGCATCCTTTTTCCACCGCTCACTCATTCCAGCCTTCAGGAGGTATTGAAGTTTTTCCGCAGTCGAAAGCGAGATGCGAGACGAAAAGACGTCGAAATCGCGTTCTTCGATTCGATTGAGAAGGCTGCTGTACGTTCGAACCAGGGCCCAAAGCGTCGCTCTGCTGTCGGAATCGACATCCCGAATCAATGGGGCTCCCTCTTCATAGAAACGCCAGGCGCGATCCGCCTCGAACTCGAGGAGTTCACGCAACTGCGGCGTAAGCGGCCCGCCCAAGTCCTGAGCCCGGCAATGGAAGCGGTCGAGGTCCTCTTGAGGCAAATAGACGCGGCCGATTTCGAAGTCCGCGCGGGCATCGCGGATGATGTTCGTCAACTGAAACGCGAGGCCGAGTTTCTCGGCGAGGTCCGGGGTCTTTGCGTTCTTGAACCCGAAAACGTGAAGGCAGGTGAGCCCCACCGTGCCGGCCACACGATAGCAATATTCGGACAGGCGATCGAACGTCGGATAGGAGTAGATCGTGAGGTCCATCTCTGCGCCCAGGATCAGATCGTGGAAGTAGCGGGTAGGAATCGCATAGCGCGCAATAGTATCCGCGAGCGCGGGCAGAATCACGTGACCGTCCGTTTTGCCTGCGGCCACCTCGTCGAGCAGCGCGCGCCAGCGGGCTAGCCCGCGGCGTTTCGATTCGATGTCGCCGGGCTCGTCGGAGACGTTGTCGACCAGGCGATTGAAGGCGTACAGCGCGCACAGGGCGTTCCGTTTCTCGCGCGGCAGACCGAAAAATGCCACGTAGAAGCTGCTGTGGGCCGCGCGTGCGATTCGATTGCACTCCGAGTAGGAATCGCGGATAGCCTCGGAGTCTTTCGCCGCGAAACCTTGAGCGCCAGCCAGGGACGCAGAAGTTGATCCCGTAGTCGTAGCGTCGATGGAGGTCAGACTCGGAGGCTTGATTGATGATCCGGTGAATGCGCGTTGAGCCAGCGCCCGGCCAAGCAGCCGAAGTCGAGCCGGTTTTGACAACGACGGCCGATGATTCAACGTGTCATAACCGTTACGTTCAATGGCATCGAGAATGGCGATGCCACCACGGCTGAATAGTTCGATGTCGGTACGCAGCGCCCGGTCCAAGCGTTCGGCGAGGGGCAGCCCGGAGTGAAACAATGCGCGCGTCTTCGCGATCAGTTCCTTCATTAATGTGATGTAGCGCGCGTCAAAGCGCCGCTCGACGATGTCGGTCTCACTTAGCCCGTGAACTGCGAGCGCGTCCAGGGGAATGTAAATACGCCCCTTTTCCAGGTCGCGCGACACGTCCTGCCAGAAGTTCGCGAGCTGCAAGGCCGTGCACGTGAAGTCGGAGAGGCGCTGCCGCTCATCGTCGCGATAGCCGCAGACGTACAGCACGAGGCGCCCGACAGGATTCGCGGAGTAAACGCAATAATCGAGGACTTCGTCCCATGTGGCGTAACGCTGGACGCGCTGGTCCTGGCGAAAAGCTCGGAGCAGATTACTGAACGGGTCGATGGGGATGTTTTTCGCGCGAATCGTTTCCCGCAGCGCGATCAGGACCGGATGCGATGGGCTCTTTCCGTTGAAATAACAGAGCCGCAGCTCGTATTCCCAGGCGTCGAGCACCTCGAGCGCTCTCGCGCGGTCGGGAACCTCGTCGCCAAGATCGTCGGCCCAGCGGCAATACGCGTAGACATTGTAGAAATGCTGGTGCAAATGCCTCGGCAAGAGCCATGAAACCACGTTGAAGTTTTCGTAATGATGCGTGGCGAGCCACCGCGCATATTTCTGCGCTTCTTCGGGCGAGCAGCCGGCCGAAGGAAGATTCCGAGCGATTTCCAGTTCGGGTGTGTCTAGCATTGCGACTTAGCAGCGCCGGAGTGCGGCCTGGCATTCATTGGCGAGGACTTGAAAACTATGGGCGCCCGGCGAATCGCTTGCACCGATGATGCTTCTCTTCTTTTCTAGGGAATGACGGCGGTCTTCAACTCGCCATTCCGATGTTTCATATGTTCGAAGACATGCGGCAGTTCGCTGAGCGGGACTTCGCCCGTAATAAAATCGCTGGCGCGAATCTCGCCTCGGACAATGGTTTCGAGCGCTTCCCGAATAAACCGCGGCGTATGGTGGAACGTGGATTTAATGGTGATTTCGGAATAATGCAGCGCCGCCGGATCGAAATTCACTTGCGTTCCACGGGGGCATCCGCCGAACAAATTTACAGTCCCACCTTTTCGGACCATCTGGAGGGCCCACTGCCACGTCACGGCTGAGCCAACAGCCTCGATCACAGCGTCTGCGCCACGCCCTCCGTCGGTCAACTGGCGCACGAGGCTGACGGGATTGTCAATTTCCGAGACGTCGAAAGCACCGACTGCGCCCAACCGTTCCGCCGCTCGAATCTGGCTCTTGCGCTTCCCAAGGGCAATCACGCGGACCTTGCGGCCGGAGAGGATACGGATGAATTTCAGGCCGATGGGTCCGCATCCGACGACGACTGCTGTGTCGCCTGGTTGGATGCCAGTTTCGTGAATTCCGCGGAGCACGCAGGCAAGCGGTTCTGCCATTGCGGCATCAACGAACGGAACCTGGTCCGGAATCTCCAGCATGTTCTGACGCACAATCCTTCCGGGGATGCGGATGTACTCCGCATAGGCGCCGTTATTGAACAGCAAGTCTTCGCAGAGATTCGGCTGCCCCTTGCGGCAATACGCGCAAACATTGCACGGCGCCGAATTTGAGGGCACGACGCGCATACCTTGCCGCACGACGCCGTTGACCGCTCCGCCCTTCAATTCCACAATGCCCGCCAATTCGTGGCCGAACAAAGCCGGAGGATGAATCATTCGGGGATGGGACCCCTGTTTCCACACTTTCAAGTCAGTGCCACACGTCAGGGCCACTTCCACCTTGACCAAAACTTCGTCGTCGCCAAGGGACGGGATATCCACCCGTTCGATTTTCATGTCCTCACGACCGTACAACACGGCCGCAGTCATGTGTCCGTTCATTTCCATTCTCATTCGTGCCTTATCACCACTTTCAATGTATCATCCGCTGGACGCGCGGCCAATTCCAGCGCGTCAGCAATTCGCTCAAGCGGAAACCGGTTCGAAATCAACTCACGAACCGGCAAGCGGCGTTCAAACACCAAGGCCGCGGATTCTGCCTGTTCCTCCGCCGAAGCGCTGTAGCTCCCGAGGATCTCCTTTTCTTCCACACCAACGGCTGCCGCCGGAAAGCTCAATTGCATGACCGGATCGTTATGAGCAAACAGTAGCACGCGACCTCCGGGTCGCGAGAGTGCCAAAGCCTCTGGGACTAGTGACGGGTTGGGCACGGCCACCAGGACCGCGTCGGCGCCCCTCCCCTCCGTCTGACACCGGACTTCCTCGAGAAGCCGTCCCTCGGCCGGATCATAGGACTTAGATGCTCCGAAGCGGAGGCTGGCTGCGCGGCGACCCGGCATGGGGTCACTGGTGAGAACATCGGCGCCTTCATGTTTGGCGAGCAGCATGAGCAGCATCCCGATGGGCCCTTGGCCAATCACTAAGACCCTTTCGCCCGGCCCGACACGCGCCTTGCGCACCGCCTTCAGGCACGTGTTCACCGGTTCGACAAACGTGGCGTCTTCGAACGTGGCGTCCGGCGGCAATGCGATCATTCCGCGCTCGACGATCCACGGCATCGCGCGCACGTACTCGGCGAAGCCGCCGCCATTGGGGTCGAAACCAGCGGTCAAGCCGACCTTCTTGTATCCCGGACACTGCGAGAAGAGCTTCCGTTCGCAGTAGAAGCAGGCGCCACACGGAATGTGATGGAAACTGACCACCCGATCACCGGGCTTGAACTTGCTAACGCCGCGGCCGACTTGCACGACGGTTCCGGCAAGCTCGTGGCCCAGAATCTGCGGAGGCTGAACGAATCCGTGGTGAATCTTTTTGATGTCCGTACCGCAAATACCGCACGCGGCCACGCGGAACAGGACTTCGCCCTCGCCAATTTCCGGAATCGGCACCGACTCGACGACTACCCGGCCCTTGCCGCGGTAAACGCCAGCGCGCATGTACCCCGAATGCTTACGGTCAGCTTCGTGCGTTCCGACTCGAGTGGCTGTATGGCTCATTGGCCCACCGCCGCGGCGCCCGTTTCAAGGACTCTGGCCCGATCAACAAGCATCGGGACGTATCGATCCAAGAACTGCGCTAGTGACTCCGCTGCCCGCTTGCTCTGGTTTGCGAGTTTCATGAGATCGGGAACTGAGCCTGGATGCAGCGCTACCTGCCCGAGAACTCGCGGAATGCTTATGCGGCCTTCGTCGTTAAAGACTCCATCCATATCCAGCGGCATATCCTCGCCAGCGAGATCGCTGATTGCGCGGATTGGGACGGCCGGAATCCCGAATGCGGCCGCTTCATGCAATATCTCAAAGCTCTCCATCTCGACGGCGTCGGCAACCCCGCCCAAATGACGCTTCTCTTCGGCCCGGGCCACTACGTGCGGCGCGCTATAAAATTGGTCAACGATGGTGGCGCCGCATTCGCCGGCAAATGCAACGAGAGCCGAGCTGCTGTCCAGAACGTGGCTCGGCAAGTCAGCGTGCGGGGCTTCGGAAAACACGGATTGTGCCGCCAGCACCTGGCCAATTTCGTAGGCGTCTTTCAATCCGCCAGCAAGCCCGGACGAAATGCAAAAACTGATAGAATCGGATTCGCCTCGCATCACAGCGGCGGCACTCAACGCGGCCTGCTTCGGCCCGGCTCCGGTCAAAACAACTCCTACTTGCACGCCGGCGATGTCGGCAAAGTACGCCTCGGCCTCGCCCCAAGTTCCCAAGCGAAAACCGTGAATCGCCCGCCACGGAGCGAATTCACTTTCAAGCGCGAATGTAATGAGAATCTTCATGCCAACGCTCATGCTGCTGCCGCTTGAGGTACGGGCTTCTTGCCGGCGCGGCCTCGAACGTAACGATTCGCTTCGTACCAGCTTACCGCCCGTTCGAGCGCGGCTTCGACGGAACCCGGCGTGTACCCGAGTTCCCGTTCCGCCTTATCGCTCTCGACGAACATGCGGTGCCGCGACATCTTTACGCCCTCGACCGGAATCTGGGGCTCGCGGCCCGTGAGGCGCGACATCCATTCGTCGGCGTATCCCGCGGCGAGGGCAACCGCGTGCGGCATTTTCACTCGCGGCGCAGGACGGCCCGTAATCTGCGCCAGCGCGTCGAGAATCTGCTTCAGGGTCATGTTACGCGCGCCGAGAATGTATCGCTCGCCGATGCGGCCCTTATCCGCCGCAAGCAAATGCCCCGCAGCAACGTCCTCGACCGGAACGACGTTCAAGCCGGTGTCCACATATGCGGGCATCTTGCCATTGAGAGAATCGAGGATAATGCGGCCCGTTGGAGTGGGTTTCCAATCGCCCGGCCCGACCGGCCCGGTCGGATTCACAATGACGACGGGCACGCCCGCGGACGCGGCTTTGATCGCTTCCAGTTCGGCCAGAAACTTGGAGCGTTTGTAATGGCCGATCATCTGGCGGAGCACCGCACGCGTGTCTTCATTCGGCAAGACACCCTCGTGGGACGGAACGGCAATCGTCGCCACAGTGCTCGTGTAAACGACTCGCTCAACTCCCGCATTTCGCGCGGCTTCAAGCAGCAAGCGCGTGCCATCGACATTGGATTCGTAAATCTCGGCAGGATTGCGCGTCCACAATCGATAGTCGGCGGCCACATGAAAAACGCGGCGAATGCCTCCCATCGCGCGATCGAGCGAAACCGCGTCGCGCAGGTCGCCTTCGACGCGCTCAACGGGCAGCCCCTCAAGCGGCCGCAAGCTGCTGTTTTTTCGGACGAGAATCCTAACAGGATGTCCTGCGGTGACAAGTTGCCGGGCGACGTGGCTTCCCACGAACCCGGTGGCACCCGTGACAAGGGTGGTCATAGAATGCGGAAAACCTCGTCCTCCTGCGCTGCAACAGGAGTAGCGGGCTTGGATGTGCGATTGCCAGTTGTGTGGCCGTTCGAGTGACCGTTGCCGTTGGTCTTGCAATCCGCGGGGGCGCCCTTGCCTTTGAGTATTCCGCCCATCTTGCCGGAAACCGTCCAGCTCAGCATTTTCCAGGTGTCGCCGAGCTTCTTGTTGCCGCCGAGAACGGCGGAAGCTTCGTAGCCAGCATGAACCATGCAATCCTCGCAACGGGGATCGCGTCCGCGCCCGTATTTCTCCCACGGTACGGTCTCGATGAATTCCTTGAACGTGGGATAGTGCGCGTCGGTCATCAGGTAGCATGGGCCTTTCCACCCACGCGGGTTGTAAGTGGGATTGCCCCACGCGGTACACATGAGTTCGCGCTCACCACGCAGAAACTCCATGTAGATCGGCGACGTTACGATGTTGTAGCGCTCCAGAAGCTGGCTGGCCTGGCGAAACTTCTCGCGAATTTCGTCGCGGGACATGAAGATTTCTTTGGTCATCACGGCGGCGTACGAATAGGCCGGCGAGAGCATGTGGCCGTCAACGCCAAGAGTCTGGAGGTAAGCGAAGAGCTCGGCGATTTCTTCGATTTCGGTTTCCTTGTAGATCGTCGTGTTAGACGTCACAAGAAAGCCGGCAGCCTTAGCGGCCTTGATGCCGTCGATGGCTTCGCGAAATACGCCATCGCGCTCGACACAGATATCGTGCGTTTTTTCGAGCCCATCCAGATGCACGTTGAAGAAAAGGCGTGAAGTCGGCTTGAAATCGCGGAGGTGCTTACGAATGAACATCCCATTGGTGCAAAGGTAAATGTGCTTCTTGCGCGCAAGGATTTCGCTCGACAGCCGACCGATCTCGGGATAGATCATCGGTTCGCCGCCGCAAATGGAAACGATGGGCGCACCGCACTCGTCGACGGCCTTGAGGCATTCCTCGACGGTCAAAATCTCGTTGATCGTGGACTTATACTCGCGAATGCGGCCGCAACCCGTGCAGGTGAGGTTGCAGGCGTGCAGAGGTTCGAGCATCATCACCAGCGGGAATCGCTTGTCGCCGCTCATGCTCTTGCGAGCGAGATAACCCGTCATGCTGGCGGTCAGACTGAAAGGAACCCTCATCCATTACCCTCCGAGATCATTTCGATGTCCATTTTGATGCTGCAACTCGCCGGCGCGCACCTGGATACCCACAAAATTCTTGCGGCCCTTGCGCATATTGTCATAGCGCGCCAGGGCGTAAAGCGGAAACGAAATCCGATAGAGGTGATACTTTAAGTAAAACACGCACGGAAAACCGGTGCCGGTAAACTCATCCTCGTCCCACGTGCCGTCGGGGTTTTGCCGCTCAACAAGCCACGCCACCGCTCGCTCGACCGCGGCATCATTCGGTCCCACTACCGCAAGCAATCCAATCAAACCCCAAGCCGTCTGTGAAGCCGTGCTCGGGCCTTTTGCTTTCAGCGACGCGTCGTAATAGGAAAGAATGGATTCGCCAAAGCCGCCGTCGGCATTTTGCACGGACCGCAGCCAATCTGCCGCATGCCGGCAATCCGCCCGCGTGGAAAGTCCGAGGGTTTCGAGCGAACGCAACACGCCGCTCGTTCCGTAGACGTAATTCACGCCCCATCGTCCGAACCAGGAACCGTCGGGCGTCTGATCGTGCCGCAGGAAGGCACGCGCGCGCTGCAGTGCGGGATGCTCCGCCGGCCAACCCATTTGGCCAAGGCACTCGAGGACGCGAGCCGTCACGTCGGCGGTGGACGGATCGAGCATTGCGTTGTGATCGGCGAACGGAATGTTGTTCAGAAACTTCAGATTGTTCTCGTGGTCGAACGCGCCCCAACCGCCGTCGGCGTTTTGCATGCTGACGAGCCACTCGAGGCCGCGGCGAACCGAAGCCTCCAAACGAGCCAGCTCCGGATCGGCCACTCGACCGAGGGCCATCAGGACAAATGCGGTGTCGTCCACATCGGGATAGAAGTCGTTGCGAAACTCGAATGCCCAGCCGCCCGGTTCGGCTTTCTGGTTCTTCACTTGCCAATCTCCGGGGCCAAGAATCTGATTGTCGAGCAACCAGCGCTCTGCGGTAACCAGAGACTGATGCGCCGGATCAACTCCCGCCTCTTCAAGAGAAACCATCGCGATGGCGGTGTCCCACACGGGTGAAATGCAAGGCTGCACGCGGATGGTTCCGTGCTCTTCGATCTCGTAGCGCTCGAGGAACCGGATCTCCCGCACGGTAAGGGGATCGTTGACGTCTCCGTTCATCGCGATCAACGCGTAGATCGAATTCATCATGGCGGGGTAAATCGTTCCCAGGCCCTCGCTGCGTTCGAGGCGCTCGAGCATCCACTGGCGCGCCCGCGCAAGCGCAGCCTTGCGGGTGGGCTGCCAGGGTAGGCGATCGTACAGTTTCAATGCGCGGTCGAGCGCCAGGAAAAGGTTCTTCCACGAAACGACCTGTTTGTCCCACACAAGCGAGGGCGGCTTGGCGCCGGGCACTTTGAAGAGCTCGTCGAACGTCATCCCGTCGGGCAAACGCCATTCCGGCTTCAAGGTGGAAACAATCGCCATCGGGATGACGATTCCACGCGTCCACGACGACATCTCGTAGAGGTTCACCGGGAGCCATTTCGGCAGCAGCATCAGCTCCGGAGGAATCGCGGGCACGCAGCTCCAGTTGATGGCACCAACCATCGCAAGATAGAACCGGACGTAGGAATTTGTCGCTTCCAGGCCACCCAATTCCCGCACTTTGCGTCTCGCCGATTCCATATGCGGCGCCACAGTGGAATCGCCCGCCAAGCGCACAGCCACATAGGCTTTCACCGTGGCATTCAGCTCAGCGGGGCCTCCGTAGAAAATGTTCCAGCCGCCGTCGGGAAGCTGCCGTTCGCGGATGTACTTCGCAAGCTTCGGTGTCTTTTCGGAATAAAGTTGTCCGAGAACATAGAGATAGAGGATGTAGTCCGATTCAAGGGTGGTGTCCGCTTCGAGCTCGGCCCACCAGTAGCCCTCTCGGTTTTGGGCACCCAGCAAGTAGCGGGTTGCGCGATCGACCGCCTGCCCTACCGGAGAATCAAGTTTCTCCGCGGCGTCTCGCGCAGGAGCGGTTCCAGTGGCATGCGCCGAGCCGGCATTCGCCGGCTGTACGCGCAGCTTAAGCTCAGGTGTCATCGACCCCCTCAGACATACCGCCGACAGACTAAACGTTTAGCAACATTGCCCCGAATTCGCCAAAGGACAGGGCCGGATACACGGATCCACGAACAGCGAGCCGAACTTCAAACGAACGCCAGTGCCGAGCTCTCAATTGTGCTTGTTTGCGGCGCCCACCGCGCCAAGCCGTCGAGGAAGCGATATGAGCCCAAGTTCCGGCCCCTCTTCCAGCGCTCCCAGCGTTGCCAATCCCCGGAATTGCAAACACTTACGGCCTCCACCTATTATCTTTGGTAATCCAGCAAGGGTCAACCCCTAAAACACCGCGGTATTTCCACTTTTGTGACATTTATTGGGATGGTCTGAGGCGGTCAGAAGCTGCCTCGCTAGGTCTTGCACTCCAGTTGGAAGGGGCCGTCCTAGATGTTGCAGGAACTTGGGCTTCTCCCCCAGGTGGGCCAAAGCCGAGCGTGCGGACGCGGCTTCCGCAAATGGCGAACGGAAAACGAAAGCGTGCGCCAAACCCAACAGACTTCGCACCGAATCCTTGAAATCCGGATTCGCTGGATCCACCACCACGACGAGCATCGCGGGACGCCAAAACTCGACCACGGCGTTGCTCTCGATTATCACGTGGCAATCGTGGTGCAAGGCTGCGGCTAGGGGCAGCAAAACATCCTGGAAGTGGCCGGTCCTTGTTTGAGCCCAGAGTGCCCGATTGGCGCCTGCCGCAAGGAATCGACCTGTGTCTCCTGCTCCAGGATTCGACTCTTCGCGAATCGCGAATGTCTGCTCGTCTGGAGCGCAGCCGCAGCCGGAGCCATTCATGGGGCACCCTGAGTCGCTATGGGGCGTGATCTTGACTGCTGTCCATTGGAATTCGCGCAGGGTAGAAATCAAGTCCGCGACGAGCGCAGTCTTGCCCACTTTCCGGCATTGCCCGCTAACCACCGCCAGGCGGCCTTGAAACGGAGGCGGACTCGGATTCCAAATCACCGGCTTTCTCTTGCTTTCTGCTGCTCTTCGAGATTGCGCACGCGTTCCGCGAGTTCCGGAAGCCTCGCGAACCACGCGTACTGCTCCTTGAATTTTTCGAGCGGCCGTGCTGGCGTACCCCAAACAATTTGTCCGCTGCGAATCGTCTTGCCGGTGGGGATTCCCGCTTGCGCGCCGGCGATCGCGCCGTCCTGGAGAGTGCAATGGTCCGCGATTCCGACCTGTCCGCCTACGATCACGTTCTTTCCCAGCGTGCTGCTCCCTGAAATTCCGGCTTGAGCCGCCACCACGGTGTGCTCGCCAATCTTCACATTGTGAGCGACCTGAACGAGGTTGTCGATCTTCACTCCCCGCGCAATCTGGGTTGATTCAAGCGAACCCCGATCAATCATCGCGCCGCACCCAATCTCGACGTCGTCACCGATCTCCACATCGCCGATTTGCGGAAACTTCCAGTGTCGCCCCTCGCCGAAGACGTATCCGAAACCGTCACCTCCAATCACTGCGCCCGAGTGAATCTCCACGCGATTTCCCAGCCGCACGCCGGCATACAGCGTCACGCGCGGGTGCAGCCAGCAGTTTTCGCCCACGCGGGTGCCGCGACCCAGGAAGCAAAAGGCCTCGATTGCGGTGTTGGCGCCAATTTCGACTTCCTCCTCGAGGACCACGTATGCGCCGATCGAGACGTTCGCTCCGACGCGAGCGCTTGGCGGCACAATCGCGGTGGCGTGGATCGTAGCAGGCGGAGTCCGTTTCGGAAGCAGCCACGCGGCTGCTTTGGCGAACGCGAACTTTGGGTCTTTCGTTTCGATCATCGTTTTGCCTGACAATCGGGTTCCGGGAGTTGCGAGCACGCAACGCGCCGCCGAACGTTCGGCACGCTCCAAGTGCCGAGGTGAGTGAAGGTAGATTAAGTCTTCAGCTCGGGCGCGCTCAGGACTGGCGACTCCCGCAATCTCTAGGCGCGCATCACCTTGAAGCACGGCTCCTAAATAACTTGCCATTTCACCGGCATTGCGAGTCATAGATGCCTCTCAATCGGCAATTCTCAAAACCTTGTGCTGCTACAGCGTGGGGTTAGAAAGGGTAAATTGATTCCTCGCCGGGCGGCCGAGTCTTCCAGCGTTTGTGCACCCACAACCATTGTTCGGGATACGCCCGGACGTAATCTTCGATCACGTGCGTGAACCGCGCCGTGTTCTCGCGAACATCCGCCTCTTCGTCACCGGTGCGCGCGAGTGCAACCGCCGGTTCAAAGCGCAGGCGGTACTTCTGCAGCGTTTCATCCCAGCGAAGGAAGCCCGGAACGACTGCGGCTCCGGTCCGCAGAGCGATCCGCGCGAGGCCGGATGTGGTGGATGCAGGGATTCCAAAGAAATCGACGAATACTCCCTCATCCAAAGACGTGTTGTGGTCGCTCAAGATTCCGATGGTTCCCCCTTCCCCGAGGACCTTTAGTATCGCGCGTGCGGAACGGTTTTTGTCGATAGGACGATTGCCCGAAAGACATCGATAACGATTGATGAGCGCGTCGACGTCGAGATTTGCAAGCGGGCGTACCAGAAAATACAACGGATGGCCGTAAAGAGCGTGCGCAAACGGAGCGAGTTCCCAGGCGCTCATATGGCCGGTCAGAAAGAGCACTCCCCGCCCTTGTCTCTTTGCCTCATCAAAATTCTCGGCGCCGTCGATGACGACGATGCGCTCGATTCCAGCGCGCAGGTACTTCGGGAATTGCGAGAACTCGCCAATCATCCATCCGATCTGCCGATTCATGCTGCGGATTGTCTTTTTTCGCTGCGCGTCACCCCAATCGGGAAATGCCAGCCGTAGGTTGAACATGGCGGCGCGACGCAACGGCGCGCGGAGGAGGTACGCAATCGAGACGAAGTTCGCGCCCACGAATCGCGCAACCGACCTCGGCAGGATTCCGAGCGACTTTAATCCGATCCATGCCGCGTAGTACTCCAGACGTTCCCGCATCGCGAGCCATTATGCGGGAGGCTGGAAGGTGGAAGCCAGTGGGATGCAGCGAATCGATCCGTCATTCGGAGTCCAAGTCCGCGCCCCAATCTGTCAGGGACTCAAAATCCCGTCGCTGGAATGTTAGACTCGTCGCGAATTGGGCGGCTCACTGGAATCACGGCGTAGAAAGCTTGTGGCGGCGTCCGCCGTTGGATTGGCGACGCTGATCTGCTTGTTTGGCCACCTGGGAGCAATCGGCCTGCTGGGACCGGACGAACCGCGCTACGCGTGGATCGCGCGGGCCATGGCCCAGACCGGAGATTGGGTTACTCCGCGACTGTACGGCAGCTCGTGGTTTGAAAAGCCGATCCTTTACTATTGGGCAGCCGCTATCGGATTCCGGTTGAATCTGCCCGTTGAATGGGCGGCGCGGCTTCCTTCGGCACTTGCCGCTCTCGGCGCAGCGCTCGGCATCGCGTGGCTCGGATGGAAACACTACGGCTGTGAAGAGTGCCCGTGGAGTCCCACGGTACTCGCTCCGTTGTTCTTCTCGACCAGCGTAGGCGCCATCGGGTTCTCGCGCGCTGCCACACCGGACATGATCTTCTCCGCCTCGATCACGTTGGCGATGGCCTGCGCCGCAACCATGTTAAGACACGCTGGCGCATTGAGCGGCCCGGCTGATCTCGCCTTGGCGGGACGCCGACGCAACTTTGTTGCAATTTTCGCGTTTGGGGCGTTTCTCGGGCTCGCTGTCCTCACGAAGGGTCCGGCGGCCATTATTTTGGCAGGAGGCGCGATTGGGATTTGGGCTCTCGCGACGAGGCACTGGCGCTCCGCGTTCGGGTTGCTTCATCCGGTCGCCATCGCCGCATTCTGTGCCGTTGCTCTCCCGTGGTACGTTCTCTGCGCGCTGCGTAATCCGGATTTCCTTCGAGTCTTCCTGTTTCAGCACAACTTCGAACGATACGTCTCGGACGTCTTCCAACATCGCCAGCCTTTCTGGTTCTTTATTCCGATCGCTCTGCTCGCACTGATTCCCTGGACGGCGTTTCTGATCCCGGCGGCCCGGGAAGGGCTTGGACTCTGGCGCACAACATCGTGGCAAGAGTCTCCTGCGTTTTTCTTTTCATGCTGGGCGATATTCCCGATATTGTTCTTTAGTTTTTCACAATCAAAGCTGCCGAGTTACATCCTCCCCGGGATTCCTGCCCTGGCTTTGGTATTGGCCATCAGCGCGTCGCGAGTCATCGAACGAAGTTCGCCATCCGATGGATGGATTTTTGTTCTGGTGGGGTTCACGTGGTTTGGTTTGGGGGTGGCGGGATTGCTCTGGACGCATCGCCTGTCCGGAGGCGTGACGAATCGGGCGCGCGTTCCCATCATCGTCTGGGCTGGTGCAGCAATCATTGGTGGAGTCGTGATTACGCTTCTCGGGCGTTCACGCCAGCGGGCGGCACTATGGGTCTCGCTTCTTCTGGTTTCTGCGCTCGTTGAGTGCGCGGGCATCGGGATTCTGCCGAGGCTGGATGCTTATTACTCGGCGCGGTCCGTTGGCACGATGCTGCGCGACGACCTTCGGCCTGATCGTCTGTTCGTCTACGAACTGCCCCGCTCGTGGCAGTACGGACTCGCGTTCTACCTCGGGCGACAACCGCCTGAATGGGCGCCCACGGACCTTGACGCGGCACTTGTGTTGACCACTCCGAAGGGGTTCGACGAATTGCGGGAGCGAGGTTTTTTTGAAGGCACGCTCGACAAATCCGAGGGAGGAATTGTGATGGTGCCGGTGCGCGCCAGATTTCGCGATTTCGCGCCTCGGCCCTCTGCCTCTGACTCGCGTTGACGCGAGTCGAAAATGAAATCGGCGGATTGTCAGCGGGGAGGCGTCGGCGGAAGGTACTGCAGGAAGAAACTGACAATCTGATTTTCGTAGGTTCGCCGGTCGTCGTCGGACATGTCGCGGTAGCTCAACCGTTCGCGCACCATCTGTTTGGGGTCGGGCGATTTTGCAAAAATGCCTGCCGTGTCGTCTGCCAGCGCGGGACGATCGTCTGCCTGAATGAACAACTTCGGAACGCCGCGGGTTCCCACGAGATGCGCGGAGACCGGAAGTTCCCGCCGGTACTGATAGTTGATCATCCGAAATCCAAAACTGCAGAAATTGCTTACGTAGGGCAGGATCGTGAGTCCCGAGTGCCTTACCTCGACTTGGACGAGGTCTTGCGGGGAGTCGTAAACGCTGTCGAGCGCGAACGCCGCCACTCGCGGATCAGAAGAGGCCACTTCGAGCGAAACGTAGGCTCCCATGTCGACGCCCCAGAATCCGAAATGCTTCGGGTCGACGTCGTCGCGAGTAGCCAGCGCCTGGACAGCCGAGCGCAATTCGGCCACTTCGTGGTATCCGAGCGTTGTCACCCCGAGACTCGTGCCGTGCCCTGTGTAGTCGAACAGAAAGACGTTGAATTCGTGCTCCTGCAAAGCGGTCACCAGCGTCAGCACGTCCGCGCGCTGCGAAGTGTATCCGTGCGACAGAACCACGGTGGGGGCGCCGCGCAGGCCAGGGAAAAACCAGCCCTCGCGCTGGGTTCCATCGGGCAGTGTGAATGAGAACGTGGTCGGATGCCCCATCATCACGCTCAGATCGAAGGTCGCGGGTGATCGGGCAGGCTTGAGAATCTGATAAAGGAGGTAGCCGGAAATCGTGGCGACCGAAACGATCCCGAAAAGAACTATCGCCAGCAGGCCTGAGAAAACCTTGGCGAGACGTGTTGTGGGATAGCGTAGCTCTGAAAGGACGGCCATCCGTTGGGTCGGGCGCTGAAGTCGCAGCCCCGGCAAAAGGGATGTTAGCACAGTTATTTCACCTGATTGACCCTTATGGTAACGGTTCGGACAATTTCGGCGAGTTGGGTTCTTCGATTGGGCAAAGCTATAATGGTTATGGGGCGCTCGCGAGTTCCATGCAGATTCTAGATCTTCGCCAAGTTCATTCCCGCTCGCTCGAGATTCTGTTCCAGGAAGAAATTCGCCACTGGCGCGAAGAGCTGCATTGGGACTACCGGTCATCGGTGGAACTCATTCGGAAGTTCATCGATTCGCACGCCCTCGGCGGCTACGTGGCCATGGAGGACGGCCAACCGGCCGGGTACGGTTTTTACGTCCTCGAAGATCATAAGGGGCTGATCGGCGGGTTGTTCGCGTCGTCGCAATATCCCCAGGCGGCGATCACGGAGAAGCTGCTGACGGAGATGATGAGCGCGCTGCACGTGACTCCCCGGTTGCAGCGGATCGAAGCGCAGCTCATGCCCTTCGGCACGGGGCTTGATCCGAAATTTCTCTCGCAATTCCTGCGGCTTCACGCGCGGCAATTCATGCTGCTGCGACTCGAGCAGGCCAAGCTTGCGAACAAGCCGCTTTCCGCGGGGCTGCGCATCGAGCCGTGGACCGATCGTGCGTTCGAATCCGCGGCGCGGCTGATTCAGCTTGCTTATGCCGACCACGTGGACGGCGAGATCAACGATCAGTACCGCAGCGAAGCGGGCGGCATGAAATTCCTGCGCAACATCGTCCTGCTTCCCGGCTGCGGCCAATTCTTGCCGGAAGCGTCGTTCCTCGTGCGGCCTGCTACGGGCGATCGCCTGATCGGCATGGTGCTCGCTTCCACCGTGGCCGAAGGCGTGGGCCACACGACGCAAGTGTGCGTTCTGCCCGGTTATCAGGGCCACAGCATAGGGCGCCAATTGATGGAGCATTCCATTCAGGCGCTGCGCCGCCGTAAATACGAACATCTTTCGCTCACCGTCACTTCCATCAATAAGCAAGCCGTGCAGCTCTACGAACATCTCGGCTTCGACACGATCAAGACGTTCGCCGCTGGCGTCTGGCACACGTAGGAACATCCACCCTAGTCGGGAAGGTGGAACAATCCAAAGACCAACAAGATTACTCCGGCGATCAAGCATGGCCAGACCAGATAGGCCGGCCACGGTGACCATCCGTGCTTTGCTCGAATCTTCAGATATTCGAACGGAAGTCCCCAATCCTTGGGACGCCAGAGCAGCGGATAAGCATCGTATCCGGCATCCCGCATCTTGAACTGGATGTGAATGAAAAGTATCGAGTACGCGCCGAGGAGCAAGAATCCCAGGACGGCGGCTGGGTCGTGCCGCGCCATTTCGAGCAGCATGTGCATGTTCTCTCGCATGTGCCGTCATCACCGGCTCATTTCTTGGCGCGGTCCTTCAGCAGGCCTTTAAGTTCGTCCATGAATTCTTTTACGTCTTTGAAGTCGAGGTAGACGGAGGCGAAGCGGACGTAGGCGACTTTGTCGAGCTTCTTCAGAGATTTCATTAGCAGCTCGCCGATTTCGTTGGTTGTACGTTCGCGGTCGGCGGCTTCGCTGACGAAGGCTTCCGCTTCGTCGACGATCATTTCGAGCTTGGTCACGGGCACCGGCCGCTTCTCGCAGGCTTTCAGTAGTCCCAGCAGGATTTTCTGGCGTTCGAATTTTTCGCGTCGGCCATCCTTCTTGATGACCATGTAGGGTATTTCGTCGATGCGCTCGTAGGTGGTGAAGCGGCGGCTGCACTTCAGGCATTCGCGGCGGCGGCGAATCAGGTCGCCGGTGCGAGCTTCGCGCGAGTCGATGACCTTGTCATCGAGGTGAGAACAGAAGGGACACTTCACGGAGTTCGCTCCGGCAAATCGTTGGACTCCGACGCGGCGATTTGCTTTGCCCCTTCGGCTTCGGCAAGCAACACGGCTTCTCCCGCACGCTCTTCGGCTTGCGCCATCCGGCGCAGTTCTCCCATCGACCACCCCTCGCGAAACAGCAACGGTAATCCGACAAGGCTGCAGCTTGCGAAACCAATCAGCCAAACGACGATGGCCATCGTTGCGGCCGGCTCTTTTTCTACTCCAAAGATCAAGGTCAACACAAGAAACGTGGCAAGCTGCGCGCCCCCGCCGACGCCTGGAAGTTGTACGGCCGAGCCCACCAGGCCAAAAGCGAGAACGAGGGTCGCGCCGGACAGCGTCAATTCCGCCAATTGTCCGCCAAATGCGTGGGCTACCCAGAGATAGACGAACGCTACGAGGACCCAGTGGATCGCGGTGTAGATAAGCAGAACACCGAGATCGCTCCACGTGCGAATTCCCCGCAATCCATCGCTAAACCCTTCGAGGATGACGGCAACCTTCTCGCGCCAACCCGTTCGCCATTTCGGATTCTCGAGCCGCCGCGCGAGCCATGCACCGCCGTGCTGGCGAAAGTAGATCAGGAACGAAATCGCGGCGATCAAGAAAACGAGCAGGCCGATGCCGGCTTTGCGCGCGGCGTTCATCACTGGATCGTTGCCGCCGGGCATCAGGCCGCGGCGTTCGAACATGAGCAGCGCCGTGCCGGCAATCACGGCCGTGGCTGCGATGTCTGACACGCGCTCGAGGACGTAGACGCCGAACATGGGCGCAACCGGAAGCGAATCTTTCTTGGCGATCAGCACGGGACGGATCGGTTCGCCAGCGCGCCCGAGGAGAAAGGTGCAGGAAAAACCCATCAGCGTTGAGGGGTAAACATGCCAAAAATGGGTCGTGCCGATGGCGCGCGAGAAGCGCATCCAGCGGAGTGCTCGAATGGCAAAACAAACGTAAATGGTAAGGACCGCAAGGAGGAGAAGCTCAATGCGCGCGTGGCGAATCGATTCCACCACCATCGACCACTTAAAGCCCTGAATGGTGATCGAGTTGCGGAACTTATAGAGAAAGAAAGCCAGCGCCGCGACGGCGAGGAAAAGCAAAAGGTACCTTCGCAAAGAGCGCTGCATGGGTGTCGCACCGTAGCAGTTTGGCGAGGATGGCGTCAAGGACGGGGAGGAAGCAGAGGAGGGGGAGGAGGTAAAGGAGGTAGAGAGAAAACGCGATGGCCGCAGCGAATGGCACCTGACATTTTGGTGATTAGGGCGAGCTGCCGCCGTTTGTTTCGAGTGAGTTAGAAGGGATTCTAATGACTGAATTTGGCGATTAGAAATGTCGTTCGGGATGATGGAGAGGCGGGGGCGTGTCGGTGAGGGCCACGCCGCGTGCGATCCAGATCTCCAAAAAGTGTACCGATTGACGGGGGCCGCGACCTTTTGTTTTGTGCGAGTTACGGCGATTTCCGTTTGCAAAGTGTACCGATTGACGCAAATTGTCGGTAGGGGTGATGGCGGTTGCCGTCTCCGTGTTGTGTCGACCGTATCGAGCATAAAAACGACCCACGGTAGCACAAAAGCGGAAGAAAGGGTAGGTACAAAGATACGTTAGTAGTCCTATAACCAGGTTGGAAGTGGGAAGTAGAGGGGACATAGGGCGGGACTTCGCTCGGGATGACAAGCGATCGCCGTGGGATGCTATTCTCGCGGCGTGACACGGGTTGGAGTGGCGACTGATGAGCGCGACCGAGTCGGGCTGTGCGCGGAGTGCGTCCATGCGCGGCGGGTTGAGTCGGATCGCGGGGCCGCGTTTTATTTGTGCGAGCTGTCTGCTACGGACGAGAGGTTTCCAAAGTATCCGAGATTGCCGGTGATTGAGTGCTCCGGATTTGAGAAGGAAAGATGACGGCAGCGAAGGAAGCAGAGGCGAAACCTCGGGTATGACAGCGCGATGCGCCGCGGCAAAGGCGGAAGAGAGGTCCCTCTCTGCGTCCCGCGCCCACGCTTCGCGTGGGAAAGGCAAAGGCGCGCGCGATGGGCGGCGGCAGAGAGAGCTACTTGCGGGCGTTGTGGATTGCGCACCCGGCGTTGAATGCGATTTGGGTGGCCTGCGGGAGCCACCAGAGGCGGCGCAGCAACGGATGCTCCGAGCGTTGCAGCTTCCAACTGATTGCGCTCACGCCGGCCGAGAGGCCGATCACCGACGCAATATAGGCGGGCGGCGGCAAATTCACGAATGGACGCGCGAGCGGGTCTGACTCGTAAAAGGTGAGCGGATGCGAACGCTTGAGGTCGAGAGTGGTTTTTGCGTCGGCGAGCGCCGCTGCCTGGCTGACGACGCCCAGAGCGAACCACGCGCGGCTGGGCCGCCGAACGGCACTCTCTGGCGCGGGAGTGTTCGGCGTAACGCGGATGGATTCTGCTGACGCCAAGTGTACTCGAGCGAGGGCAGGCAGCACTGGCCGTGTCGTGACAGCGTCGCCGGTCCTGATCGAAAGCGGCGGAGCGATTTGCGCTTGCGGCTGTGGGCAAAGAGTTGGGTGCACGAAAAGAGCTGCCAGCGCGAGAAAGGCGATCCTTGACCACATAGTTTTCGAATCGGCAGGGAAGGCGCAAAGTTCACGATGAAGCTGGAATGAGTCGAGGAAGAGTCGTAAGTGCAGAATTGGAACAGTTTCGGAAGATGACAGTCGTGGCCGCGCACTGGAAGTTGGCCAGCGGCCAGTTTGAGAGTTGGGAGCTGAAAGTTCACGACGGCGCTCCAGCAAGTTGCGCGGTCGCAGACCGCCGTTATGCCGGACGCGACGATCGGTAACGGGTCAGTTTTAATTAAGGTGACTACCGGGCAGTTGGGCCATTGGTTACAGCGATTTGTTAGGCCTATTTTTGTTCCTTCTCACTCGACTCAAATTTTCTGATCTTTTTCTGCAGGGCACCAACCGCCTGGTGACGATAATCGTCTGGGTAATAAAATCGGAGACGTCGAAGGGCAGGCCCATATTCCCACAAATCTTTGCCGGCGCGGGCATCTGCCAGCAATGATGCCAGGTGTTTCTTGGCGTCAATGTCACCCCAGTCCCGCTTCACTTCCTGGATGAGAACGGGAGCTTCAATGGGGGAGTTGACGACGAGGCCCGCAGTAGGCTGGTAACGAATTGGAAGCAGATTGCGATTGACAATCTGACCGATGAGCGCGTAGCAGACATCGCCCACCCTGACCGTGTACTTCCCGTCGAGTTTCTTTTCGAGTCCAGCACGCCGCTCTCGGGGAGCCGGCGTCCTTGGGTCGTACTCATCACTGAAAAATGCGAACATGAAAAAATCCCCGCCAACTGTGAGCCTGGTCGGTCGCTTATCATCAAGGTGCTCGATGAGTAGCGGCAGGGAGCTAGCACCGCGACGAACCAGTTCTGTCATCTGTGGAAAGTTTGTGGGGGCGACAGAACCAATCACACCATCGGCAAACTCGGCAGGCGAATTGTCCGCGATGAAGGTTCGAAACGAAGCCGTGCTGTGAAGACCAGGAGCTTGGGCGTCAATGTTGACAAGGTCGTCGATAAGCTGTGCGACTGACAGATTCGTTTGGTTAGGCGTCGAATCGGCTGCGAGGGCACTGTCGGGCGCAAACATCATGCTTTGGGTTCTAGGAACGACGGGGATAACGAAACAGAAAAGGGACAAGCAGAGCAGCCATGCTTTGTTGCTACTCCCGCTGAACGGTTCGCGGTGCCTCATATTGCCGATTCTACGCCCAAGTCGCTGTCAGTGCCCCGTTAGCCGCACAATCTGAGACCGGCCCACCGTGCGCTTGTGTTCCTGGGGGCTGGCGGATAAGATGCGCGAAAAGCGCGGGTTGGGCTAGCATGAGGTCACCAACCAGCCGTGGGTGCCGCGCGCCCGGGGATTGGGGAACTTTTCGGCTGCAATTTACGTTCCATCACTGAGGCCGAAAACGGATGAAGGTTGCGAGGCTGAAAACGATTGGAGCCCGACGCCCAACTGGTGCAGCACTGTCTCCGGGGCGACGGGCCGGCCTGGGAGGAACTTGTACGGCGGCACACGCGGCGC
>Ga0073928_10002151_pt1 | contig 34964 bp, 30 predicted proteins | sample PaiPotPPA55metaG_FD_76969 | JGI IMG/M metagenome (GOLD analysis project Ga0073928, IMG submission 76969) | Iron sulfur acid spring bacterial and archeal communities from Banff, Canada, to study Microbial Dark Matter (Phase II) - Paint Pots PPA... ... | reverse complement strand
TGACAGCAAAACCGGCCGAACAGCGCGCACTCGCCGCGCTCCCGCAGCCATCATCCTCACTTGCCTCCGGCCAGCCATCAGAAAAATCGGCTCAAAAATCACGTTTTTCCGCAACCTGTTAGAGCCGCCCGCCCGGACTTCAAAGCCGACTCAACGGCAATTGGTGAGTAATATGGCATAAAGTGCCACAAGACGACCTTCAGATTTGGCCGTCTTGTACGTGCGACGGATCATTCCCGCGCCGGTACTCGATACTATGGCCACAGTCGTAGCGCGACGCGGGGTCGCGCTTCAGGAACTCAGCACGACGTTCCCACGTGGCGTCCCGAGAGTTCTCATCAGTTATCGGCTCTCTGGCTCCCGACGGCTCGACCTTAAACACGCGCCAAATGGGAAGATGATCTCCTCAAGCCGGTCGGGGTCGAGTAGCCGTTATTCCCCAGGCGTCTATCCGGAACACGAGATCGTGAGCTGGATCGGCCGTCAGCCTCGGCTTGAACCCGAAGACCGCCGATGTTAGTTCTTGGTCTATGAGAGAAGACACGCTTGCCCGCCTCCGCGCGCTGATCCTGCTCGTTGCTTTCGGCATCGGGCTCGCGGGGCAGGCTATGGCCTTCGCTCCTATGGCGATGGCGCAAGACGACAGCCGAAGCATGTCCACCTCAATGGGAGGCATGGACGGCTGCCCCGACTGCGCCGGGGGCAATTCCTCCGACAATCCGTCCAAGTCCTTAGCGCCGGCGAGTTGCGCCCTTGCATTTTGTTCCATCTCTTTCAGTCCCGCGATCGTGCCCCAAGGGCCGGCGGTCGTTCCAACCCACGACGGGGCCTTCATTCTGACCACTTCCGAGAGGGTGCGGGGCATTTCGATCCGCCCCGATCTCGGACCTCCTAGACCCAGCCACGACGCGTAAACGCGGGCCCCCGCTTCGCAGCCGGGTGTCACGTCGACGTCTGAGCACGACGGGCTGAACCAGCCCGATCGCGTGGAATGCGGGCTATGGACTTCACGTCCGCAGCCGGCGCTGGTGTGGAGGATTCGGTGGCATTTGCAAACCTTGTATCCCGACGCTCGCTCCTTCTTGCGGGCGGTGGGGCGATCGCGGGAATGGCGTTCCCGGTAGGACGCGGCTGGGCGGATACGGTCGAAAGGAATCTCTTCGCCGGTCCGGGCCGGATCGCATTGGCCGGCGAGGACTATCCCAAGACCGTCGTGTGGTGTTACAGCGGCAGCGTCCCTGGTCCGGAAATCCGCTTGCGGCAGGGCGACCGTGTTCGTGTCGTTATCGAGAACCGGCTTCCCGAGGACACCACGATCCATTGGCACGGGGTGCGCGTCCCCAGCGCGATGGATGGCGCGCCTTATGTCACCCAGCCACCGATTCAGCCGAAAGAGAGCTTCACCTACGAATTCACGGCCCCGGACGCCGGCACCTACTGGTATCACCCGCACGACCACAGCAGCGAGCAAGTCGGGCGCGGCCTGATGGGCGCCTTTATTGTCGAAGAGACCAATCCGCTGAAGGTCGATCGAGACATCGCCTGGGTATTGGGCGACTGGCGACTCAAGGAGGACGCGTCGATCGCCCGCGGTTTCGACAATCCGATGGAAATGAGCATGGCGGGCCGGATCGGCAACACCGTCACGATCAACGGTCGCGTGCCCGATCGTTTCACCGTGCGCAGCGGCGAGCGAATCCGCTTGCGACTCATCAACGCCGCGCCGGCGCGCATCTTCGGGCTCGAGTTTAAAGGCCATTCCCCGCTCGTGATCGCGCTTGATGGACAGCCGATCGAACCGCACACCCCGGCCGGCGGGCGCGTGGTGTTAGGGCCCGCGATGCGGACCGATCTCGTCCTGGACATGATGGGCGAGCCAGGTCGCTCGGCCGCGGTCATCGACACCTTCTACGAGGGACTCTCGTACAAGCTGGTCGAGCTTCGTTACAGCAATGAGCCGCCGCTGCGGACGCAGCTTTCCGCTCCGCCGACCAAGCTTCCGCTCAACACAATGCCCGAGCCCGACATCGCGAACGCGCAGCGCCACGACGTGACGCTGACCGGCGGCATGATGGGTGGCATGGGAATGGGTGGCGGTATGGGCGGGATGGTGGGAAACGGCGGCATGCGCGGCATGATGATGGGCGGCTCCATGTGGGCGATCAACGGCGTCGCAATGCCGGACGACGACATGGCGCATATGAAGCCAGTCCTGACGCTCGCCCGCGGCAAGTCGTATGTGCTCGCGATCGACAATCAGACCGCGTGGTACCACCCGATCCATCTTCACGGCCATTCGTTTCGCGTCATCACGCGGAACGGCAAGCCGACGCGGTACCGCGAATGGCGCGACACGGTGCTGATACCGCCGCGCGAGCGCGCCGAAATCGCGTTCGTGGCCGACAACCCCGGCGACTGGATGTTCCACTGCCACATCCTCGACCACCAGGAGGGCGGGATGATGAGCATCATCCGCGTAACGTGAGATCGGCCATGCCCGCCGGAATGATGGGTGACCGCGCCTCGGTGTTTTTGCTGCGCCCGAGGAAATCAGCCCCCTTCATCAAGCATCAATGCTGACGCACGAAAGGATCACGCGATGAACCCGAGCACCGCCGAATTCACGAAGTTTGCCATGAACCGTCGAGCGATGCTGACGCTCCTTGTCGGAGCGACGGCAGGTATCATCTCGACATCCTCGCGGGCGGCGGGGGAAAGCAAGCCGGTCACTCTCTACAAGGATCCGCAATGCGGCTGCTGCGAAGGATATGCCGACTATCTCCGTAGCAACGGGTTCGCGGTCAGTATCGTGCCGACCCACGATCTGCCGCTTCTCGATGAGAAATACGGCATCCCGACCGAGTTGTCGCCCTGCCACATCTCGCTGATTGGCGGTTATGTCGTCGGCGGACACGTTCCCATTGAAGTCGTCCACCGGCTCCTTGCCGAAAAGCCTCCGATCACCGGCATCACGCTGCCTGGCATGCCCATGGGCTCACCCGGCATGACCGGAAGAAAGACCGAACCATTCAAAATCTACGAGATCGCGAAAGGCTCGCCCAAAATCTATGCCACGGTCTGACAACATGGCGCTCCCGAACGCGCAGCGAGTTGCCACGGCAGAGCCTGCGGGTGCGCCGACTTCGACGCGCCGGCGCCGGTTTCGGCCGGTGTTTCTTCTGCCGGCAATCGTGTTCCTCATCCCATGACACCGAGGCGCAGGATACTTATATCTGGCGCCGCGTTGATGGGCGCCGTCATCGCGGTCATTGCGCTCTATTATGGCGCAATGGAATTCGTGATCGGACGCTCCGATCAACGGCCGGTCGCTGTCGCTGCGAGACCCGCGGACACGGACGCGGCGTCGTCCGACTCATTTACGTTTTCGTTCTTCGATCAGCCACGCGCGGTGCCCGAGCTGCGATTTACCGACGGTGAAGGGCGCGCCGTCTCCCTGGCGGATTTCCGCACCAAGCCGATTCTTCTGAACATCTGGGCGACCTGGTGCGTACCGTGCCGCAAGGAGATGCCGTCGCTCGACCGGCTGCAAGCCGAGCTGGGCGCATCGCACCTCCTTGTGCTGCCGCTCTCGATCGACCGGCAGGGCCTGCCGGTCGTCAAGAAATTCTACGAGGAGCTCGGCCTTACGTCGCTCGGCACCTATCTCGACCAGTCCGGCAAAGCCGCGAGCGAGCTCAATACCGTCGGCGTTCCCACGACGCTCCTGATAGATCGCGACGGGCACGAAATCGGCCGGAAGGTCGGACCAGCAGAATGGGACAGTCCCGAGGTCGTCGCGCTTATTCGCGAACACCTTGGCATTGCTGCGAGCGAGCAGAAGGCGAGCCAATGACGAGCGTGACGATCTTCGCCCTCTTCTCGAGCTTTGCCGCGGGCATCGTCTCGTTTCTGTCGCCTTGCGTTCTGCCGCTCGTCCCCGGCTATGTCTCCTATGTCGCCGGCCAATCACTCAACAACCCGGCATCCGAAGCCGCTACAGGCGGCAAGCTCGCTCCTCTGCGTCTCAGCATCTTCTTCGTGCTCGGCTTCTCGACGGTCTTCGTCATTCTCGGCGCGAGTGCGACCGCGCTGGGGCAACTGTTCCTTGCGCATCGCTACGAGGCGAATCTCGCCGCCGGCGCGGGCGTCATGGTCTTCGGTCTCCTCATGATGGGGCTGGTCCGTTGGCCGTGGCTCCAGCGGGACTTTCGCATCCACCTCAATCTTCCCGCCGGTCGTCCCATCGCCGCCTATGCGCTCGGCTTGGCCTTTGCCTTCGGATGGACACCGTGCATCGGTCCGGTCTTGGGAGCCATCCTGACCACGAGCGCCGTATCGGCGACCGTGTCGCAGGGCATTGTGCTGCTGACCGTGTATTCGCTCGGTCTCGGCATCCCCTTCCTTGCTGCGGCCCTGTTTACCGACCGTCTGTTCGGCCGGCTTCGACGTCTGGGACGCGTGGGGCGGCTCCTGCAGATCGGCGCGGGCGGCGCGGTCGTCGCCATGGGGCTCGCGATGCTCACCGGCCAGCTCACCGCCTTCTCCTATTGGCTGCTCGAAACCTTCCCCGCTCTTGCGAGGGTCGGATGACGCGCCAAGCTTCAGATCACGTCCCACCGGAAAAGGAGTGAAAATCATGCAGCAGCTCGAAACGATAAACCCAGCCGCAGCCAAAGTAGCGCTCGCGCAAGCCGTTCATAAATTCGTGCGCCACTGGCTGACCGGCCGTCGTGGCTTGGTCATCGGCGGCGTCGCGATTGTCGCTGCCGGCTTGGCGCTGGGCTGGAATTGGCTCAGCGCGATCGGCGTCGCGCCTATCATTCTCTCGCTCGCGCCTTGCGCAGCAATGTGTGCAATCGGCGCCTGCGCGATGATGAAAAGCAATTCGTCCGTGGCAAAGCCGGATACCTCCAATCCGGGGACGCCGTTGGATTTGACGTCCACGCCGACCCAACCGGGCAGGCAAGAAACTTGAGCAACGATCGCCGCCGCCCGTGGCGATCGACGAGGAGAAGCTGATCCTGGCCGCACCCGGGACGGCAGGATCTCATAGCGAAGTAAAGGAGCACCCCATGCCTAATCTGTTGAGGATCATCACTGCCGCAGCTCTGCTGGCTGCCACCGGCCTTGCGTCCGTCTCGGCCGTCTATGCCGAACAAAACCCCGCACCAGATACGAGGGATTCCCATATGGGAACCGGCATGCGGCACGGCGGGATGATGGGGATGCAAGGCGGAATGATGGGCCCGATGAGCCAAATGATGGGCTGCAACAACATGATGCAGAGCCAAAACCAACCGCCAAACAGCCAGTTCCAGCATCCATCCAAGCCGCCCCAGGAAGAATAAGCAGAGAACTGGGGCCGACGGGAGGCATCTGACGTGATCCGCAGTGCCAAGGTAATCATTGCTCTCTTGGTCGCTCCTGTCGGCGGGGGCCCGTGCTGTTGGCGATAGCGCTTGCGACGAACCGGCGTGCAGAAGAGCCGGTTTCGTCGCAGGCGGCGATCGGCGATCCCTTCACGCTGATCGACACTAGCGGCAAGACTGTCACCGACCAGACCACCGAACTCCACTATTGGCTCCAATGGGCTCGGTTCCGGACATCCGGCTGGACGGCCTTCTGTTCGTTTATGAGTACACGCCCTGGACGCGATGGATGCGCGGGGGCGGCAGACGCGGCGGGGATCAGCGACGGGATTGTTGTCAGCCTCGCGCTGAGCCTTCATGATGCGCGTCGGCATTCAGCAAGGAGCCCCGCCATGCAAGCACTTCGCCGTTGCGTTCTTCTCTTGGGATTGCCGTTCTTCGCCGCCGCCGCGCAGGCGCAAGGCGCGGCCGTGGCGCTCGGATCGTTCGAGCCGTCCGGCGGCGCCACCGACGGCAAGGTGGACTGCCCCAGCGCCGGAGGCTGGGACGACGTCGTTCACGCCGTGCTGTATCAGCTCCCCAGCGACGACTATGTCGTCAACGTCTATCGCCGCCAGGAAGACGGCGGCATGATCTCGATCCTGGTTTCGAAACAGCTGTCGTGCCTGTTCCGGCGCATGGAATTCCACGCGCCGCCGCTCCCGCAGCCGACGCTGCAGACGCCGCCCCCGCCGCAGCCCGTGCCGCGGTAGATTGCGCCGCTGCTGCGCCGGCGGCTGATGATCGTGTGGTGGGCGCTGGGGCGCTGGTGGTGCCGAGCTGGTCCCCTGCGTGGTCCGGATGTGGTGCGGATTGGCGCCCGGGGTATAGCACTGGCGCGCGGTCCGGTAGGTTTCACGTGATACGGAGAGGGCGGAAGCGGCTGCGGGGCGCGGCTTTGCGGCCGTCGGGCCCGGCCGGCCGCCGCCCGCCGGCTCTATCCACCTGTAGCAGAATAGTCCGTCAAAATCCGCCGCACCATCGCAAGCTTCGTACGCGCTCGGCGGTTGCGCGCAGGTGGCGGCGGCGGTAGCTTCACGTACTCCTCCACACACCGCCGATTGGTCCTCGTGCCATGCCGTTCCTTGCCGCTCGCCTGTCGCGCATCAAGCCATCGCCGACTCTCGCCATGACCAAGCGGGCGCTGGAGCTGAAGGCGGCCGGGCGCGACATCATCGGCCTGTCCGCCGGCGAGCCCGATTTCGACACGCCCGCCAACATCAAGGAAGCGGCGATCGCGGCGATGCGGCGCGGCGACACCAAATACACCGCGGTCGACGGCACGCCCGAGCTCAAGCAGGCGGTCGCCGCCAAGTTCAAGCGCGAGAACGGCCTCGACTACGCGCCGGCGCAGATCATCGTCGGCACCGGCGGCAAGCAGGTGCTCTACAACGCGCTGATGGCGACGGTGGACGAGGGCGACGAGATCATCATCCCCGCGCCCTACTGGGTCTCCTATCCCGATATCGTGCTGCTGTGCGGCGGCACGCCGGTCGCGGTCGCCTGTCCGCAGAACAACGGCTTCAAGCTCAGGCCCGAAGATCTCGACGCGGCGATCACGCCGCGGACCAAGTGGCTCATCCTCAACTCGCCCAACAACCCGACCGGCGCCGCCTACACCGCTGCCGAGCTGCGCGCGCTCGCCGACGTGCTGCTGCGCCACCCGCAAGTCTGGGTGCTCACCGACGACATGTACGAGCACCTCGTCTATAACGGGTTCCAGTTCGCCACCATCGCGCAGATCGAGCCCACGCTCTATCCGCGGACGCTGACCTTGAACGGCGTCTCCAAGGCCTATTGCATGACCGGCTGGCGCATCGGCTTCGCCGGCGGGCCGGTCGAGCTCATCAAGGCGATGGCGACGCTGCAGTCGCAATCGACCTCGAACCCGAGCTCGATCAGCCAGGCGGCCTCGGTCGAGGCGCTCAACGGGCCCAAGGACTTCATCCCCAGGCACAACGCCTCGTTCCAGGAGCGCCGCGACCTCGTCGTCGCTATGCTCAACCGCGCCGAGGGCCTCCAGTGCCCCCGGCCGGAGGGCGCGTTCTATGTCTATCCCTCCTGCGCCGGCACGCTCGGCAAGCGCACGCCCAAGGGCAAGGCGATCGAGAACGACACCGATTTCGTCGAGTACCTGCTCGACGCCGAGGGCGTCGCGGTGGTGCAGGGCGTGGCCTTCGGCCTGTCGCCCCATTTCCGCGTCTCCTACGCCACCTCGACCGAGGCGCTGCGCGACGCCTGCACCCGCATCCAGCGCGCCTGCGCGGCGCTCAAGTAGCGCCGCCGCCCGCCGTCACAGCCGGAAGCGCCCGCCGATGCCCACGCTGACCGACGGGTACCCGTACGGGTAATAGCCCGGGTAGGCGTAGTAGCCGGGGTAGTAGGGATAATACGGATAGGACGGATAGGCGTAGACCGGCACCAGGCGGCAGGGCGTCGCCGCCGGCGGCGGCGCGGCGTCCGATGGTGCTTCGGGCGGGGGCGGCGCGGCGCTCGGCGGCGGGTAGGCGCCATTGGCCGGCGGCGGCGTCTCGGACGTGCAGCCCGGCGGATAATAGGCGTAGGCCGGCGGCTGCGGATAATAGCAGCCCGTCAACAAGGTCGCCGCGGCAAAGGAGATGCCGAGGACGGCAGCGGCGCGAAGCGTCATGGCTGACCTCATGCGCGAACCGAAGGTGTCGCAACGCCCATTATAAGCGGCGGGGCGGGAAAGCGTGCCCGCCGGGCGATTTCGCTCCACGCCAGCAGCATCGATCCGCCCTCCGCCGTTTGCTTTCGGTCCGCCGGCTGAAATTCCCATTGCACCGCGGTGACAGCCGGGCGACCATCCTGACTTGAAGAGGCGTCGCCCGTGGCGTGGCGGTCTCTCGCATGCCCCGAACGGCGCCCCGTGCGACATGGGAAGGAGGCGTGCATGACCGACAGACCGGCTGGACCGCGCTGCGCCGCGTTGGTGGGGCCCTATCTCTCCGGCAAGACCACCCTGCTTGAGGCGCTGCTGTTCGCCAGCGAGACGACGCACCGGCGCGGCACGGCCAAGGAAGGCAACACCGTCGGCGACCATGCGCCCGAGGCGCGGGCGCGGCAAATGTCGACCGAACTCAATGTCGCGGCGGCGACCTTTCTCGGTGACCCCTGGACCTTCCTCGATTGCCCCGGCTCGGTCGAGCTCACCTGGGAGGCGCAAAGCGCGTTGTTGGCCGCCGATGTGGCGGTCCTGGTGTGCGAGCCGGAAACAGAGCGGGTCCTCACCTTGAGCCCGCTCTTCAAATTTCTGGACGACCACCAGATTCCGCACATGATCTTCATCAACAAGATGGACACGGCGACGTCGCGCGTCAGCGAAGTGCTCGCGGCGCTGCAATCCGTGTCGCAGAAGCCGCTGGTGCTGCGCCAGGTGCCGCTCCCCGATCCCGAGGGCAAGGTGACCGGCTATGTCGACCTGGTGAGTGAGCGCGCCTATCGCTACAAGCCCGGCCACGCCTCCGACCTCGTCAAGCTTCCCGACGATTTGCTCGAGGAGGAGCGCGTGACGCGCGCCGGCCTGGTCGAGAAGCTCGCCGATTTCGACGACAAGCTGCTGGAGCAGCTGCTCGAGGATTTGCAGCCCTCGAAAGAGGAGATCTACCGCCACCTGGTGCAGAATCTGCGCCGCGACCTCATCGTGCCGGTGTTCCTGGGCTCGGCGCTGCAGGAGCACGGCGTGCGCCGCCTGCTCAAGGCGCTGCGCCACGAAACGCCGGCCGTCGCCACGACCGCGGCGCGCCTCGGCCTCCCCGACGGGACGCGCGACACCGTGGCCCAGGTGATCAAGACCTACCACGCGCCCCATTCCGGCAAGCAGTCGCTGGCGCGCGTGTGGAGCGGCCAGGTGAATGACGGCATGACCTTGAACGGCGTGCGAGTCGCCGGGGTGCTGCGCCTCACCGGCGCGACCCAGGAAAAGCGCCCCTCCGCCGCCGCCGGCGAAGTGGTGGCGCTGGCGCGCATGGAAGGGATCGGCACGGGCACCGTGCTCGCCACCGGCGCCGCGCCGCCGCTGCCGCGCCCGCCGGTGCCGAAGCCGGTCTATGGGCTCGCCATCACCGCCGAGAAGCGCGCCGATGATGTGAAGCTCACCGGCGTCATCGCCAAGCTGGTCGAGGAGGATCCGACGCTCGTGCTCGAGCAGAACCCGGAGCTCCAGGAAATGGTGCTTTGGGGGCAGGGCGACATCCATCTGCAGATCGCCATGGACCGGCTGCGCATCAAGTACAATCTCCAGGTCAGCGCGCGTAAGCCGCAGCTGCCCTACAAGGAGACGATCCGCAAGGGCACGGCGCAGCATGCTCGCTTCAAGCGCCAGTCCGGCGGGCATGGCCAGTTCGCGGACATCCAGATCGAGGTGAAGCCGTTGCCGCGCGGCACCGGCCACACCTTCACCGATGCCGTCGTCGGCGGCGCCATCCCGCGCAACTACATCCCGGCCGTCGAGGAAGGCGTGATGGACTTCCTGCGCCACGGGCCGCTGGGCTTCCCGGTGGTGGACGTGTCGGTGACCCTGATCACCGGGCAGTTCCACGCCGTCGACAGCTCCGACCAGGCATTCAAGACGGCGGCGCGCCTGGCCATGAGCGAGGCGATGCCGAAATGCGACCCGGTGCTGCTCGAGCCCATCCACTTCGTCGAGATTTCCGTGCCCAGCGCCTTCACCTCGCGCGTGCAGCGGCTCATCTCCGGCCGGCGCGGCCAGATCCTCGGCTATGACGCAAAGGCCGGCTGGGAGGGCTGGGACGTGGTGACGGCCAACCTGCCGCAAGCCGAGCTGCACGACCTCATCGTCGAGCTGCGCTCGGTGACACTGGGCGTCGGCAGCTATGCCGACCGCTTCGACCACCTGCAGGAGCTGACCGGCAAGCTGGCCGAGCGGGTGATGGCCGGGCGCGGCGAGCAGGCGGCGCAATAGCCGGCTCGCGCCGCTGATCCCGTCCGCGCTCGCGCGCGCGTGATTTGCCGTGACCCGGCGGCGGCGCTATGTGCTGCCGTGAAGGGTTCCTGAGGAGAATCAGATGTTGGTGAAGCGCGAGCGCGGCTGGGAGCTGCGCGGGAGCGAGGTGACGCCCGAGGCGGTGTTCCACGACCGCCGCCGCGTGGTCCAGGCGATGGGCTTCGGCGCGCTGATCGCTGCCGGCAGCGGCGAGTGGGCGGTCGGCCAGGCGCTGGCGGCGGCCGAGGCGGATCCGTCGGCGAGGCTCTACCCGGCCAAGCGCAACCCGACCTACACGCTCGATCGCCCGATCACCGATGAGAAGCTCGCCAGCACCTACAACAATTTCTACGAGTTCGGCTCGCAGAAGACGATCGCTGACGATGCGCAGGCGCTGCCGATTCGGCCGTGGGCCGTGACCATCGACGGCATGGTGGCGAAGCCGATGACGCTCGGCATCGACGATCTGTTGAAGCGGGTCACCCTCGAGGAGCGGCTTTACCGCCATCGCTGCGTCGAGGCGTGGTCGATGGCCGTGCCTTGGAGCGGCTTTCCCTTGAAGGCGCTGGTCGATCTCGCGCAGCCGCAGGGCTCGGCGAAATTCCTGCGCATGGAGACTTTCCGCGACGCCAAGGTCGCGTCGGGGCAGAAGCAGTTCTGGTATCCCTGGCCCTATGTCGAAGGACTCACCATGGCCGAGGCGACCAACGAGCTCGCCTTTCTGGTAACGGGTATGTACGGCAAGCCGGTGCCGCGGCAGGACGGCGCGCCGCTGCGCCTTGCGCTGCCATGGAAATACGGCTTCAAATCAATCAAGTCGATCGTGAAATTCACCTTCACTGACAAGCGTCCGGTGAGTTTCTGGGAAGCGCTGCAGGCCAGCGAGTACGGCTTCTGGGCGAACGTCAACCCGGAGGTGCCGCATCCGCGCTGGAGCCAAGCGACCGAGCGCGTGTTGGGCAGCGACGAGCGCCGCCCAACGCTGAAGTGGAACGGCTATGGCGAGCAGGTCGCCCATCTCTACGACGGGTTGACGAGCGAGCGTCTGTTCACCTGAGCCAAGCCGTCAGATGACGTGAAAGACGTAAAGCAGAATGATCACCGGGATCGGGATCCCGACCAGCCAAAGAAGAGCTCCGCGCATATTAACACCTTCCTTTCCCTGCGAAAGGAACGACCCGTCCGCTGATTTCGCTCCTTTCGGGGCGCTGGCCGGACTGGAAAAGGACACAGCCCTATGGTGGCAGCAGACAGATCGAGCATTTGCGCAACGCCCGCATTGTCCGTTGCGCCTTACACCGTCCAGGTGTCTTCCCCTTTGATCCCTGCGGGGATGGAGCGCGGTGCCGCCCCGTAAAACGAGCAGCACTGGACGGTCGCGGAAGGGCCGCCCATACTCTGTGGATAAGCTTCCGACCAAAGGAGGGCGGGGCGATGACATTCGGGTCCAGATTGCCAAAGACGCTCGGCGTCGTCGGCGTGTTGCTCGCCGGTGTCGGTCTTGCGACGGCGCTGCCGTCGCCAGCGGCGCAGGCGCGGGGTTTTGTTTCCTTCGGCATCGGTGTCCCGCTGTTCCCCGGGCCGGCCTATTACTATCCGCCACCGCCGCTTGTCGCCTATCCACCGCCGGCGCCGGTCTATTACGCGCCCGCGCCGGTTTATGCGCCGCCGCCCGCTACGGCTTACGCGCTTCCTGCCGCCGCGCCGCAAGGCGAGTGCCGCGAGTACCAGTCGACGACGACGATCGCAGGTCAGCCGGAAAGCGTCGTCGGCACTGCCTGCCGTCAGCCCGACGGCACTTGGCGGATCGTGAATTGAGGAGCCGAAGCATGGGCACGATGCTGAGCGGGTACTCGCCCCTCTGGCGGGTGCCGATCGCGGCCATCGTATTGGCGCTGGGCGGATGCATCTACGCGCCGCCGCCAGTGGCCTATGCGCCGCCGTCCGGCAGCTACGCCGGCGCGCCGCCGCCCGGCGGCTATGCTTATGAGCCGGCGCCGAGCTATTACTACCCGCCATACTACGCCTACAGCCCCTACTATTATCCGCCAACCTACTACTTGCCCTTCTATGGCTCGGTCGGCTTCTCCTTCGGCGGCGGCGGTCACCACCACTTCCGCTGACATCCGGAGCCTCTCGGCAGGTGCCTGACGTCGGCCTCGCCTCGGGCCCGCGCAACTGATTCCGGCGCACCCGGCCTTGGGCAAGCTGCGCGCCGCACCGGCGCCTGCACCGCGCCCGCCACATGGCGCCCACGCCGGTGCAACCGACTTGGTGCCCCCGCGGAAGCGGTCGCGAACGCGCATCGGGCGCGCTCGGTTCGCGCGCTGGCTTACTGAACCGCGCCTTGGCCGACACGCGTCGGCCAAGGCGCGGGCTCCGCTGAGACCTCGGTCAAGCTGCTGGCCGACGATCAGAAGGACGGCGGACGGCACCGTGTGCCAAGGCGGCGACGGAAAATGGGGACTGGTGCCGTTCCAGCGCGCGGCGCAGCCTCGCATCTGGCAAGGCACAAGCCGCGCCGCCGGCGACGCCTGACATGCCACCACGCAATCTGTCGGCCACCGACCGGGGCGGGGCACCGGCCTGCTATCACCGCAGGATGTGCGGCAGCAAGCCGGCGAGGCCGACGATAATCAAGTAGACGGCGACGATGTAATTGAGCAAGCGAGGGACGAGCAGGATGAGAATCCCGGCGATGAGTGCGATCAGTGGCTGCAGCAGTAAGATGTTGACGGTCATGAGCCGACTCCAGGGTTGTTGCCGCTTGGGCGACGACTATGAACACCCCATCCGGCCACGTGGCCGCGTATTGATCGGCACGCAGATCGCCGCTTTGGCGGTGGCACAGAGGGCCGGCATCGTTATCCTGAGCGGACACCGGGGCGAGAATCAAACCTAGCCCAGGGCGGGAGCGGGCAATGAGCAGCATGATTGCCGACCAGCGCAACGCCGCCGAGATCGCCTTCTGGAACGGGCCGGGCGGCCGGCACTGGGTGCATCGCCAGGAAGCCTGGGACGTCGTGCTCGCGCCGGTGACGAGCATCGCCATCGCTCGCGCCCGGGTCCAGCCAGGAGAGCGCATCGTCGATATCGGCTGCGGCTGCGGCGCGACGACGGTCGAGTTCGGCAAGCTCGTGGGACCGCGGGGCCGGGTTCTTGGACTCGACATCTCCGCGCCGATGCTGGCCCGCGCTGCCGCGCGGCTGCCGCCGGGTTCGCCGGTCGAGCTGGTTCAAGCCGACGCGACGACGCACGCCTTTGCCAGCGGCCGCTTCGATCTCCTGTTCTCGCGTTTCGGCGTCATGTTCTTTGCCGAACCGGCGCGCGCCTTCGCCAATCTGCGCACCGCGCTGCGGCCGGGCGGGCGCCTTGTCTTCGTCTGCTTTCGCACGCCCCAGGAAAACCCCTGGATGATGACGCCGCTAAAGGCCGCCTATGCGCACGTGCCGCCGCTGCCCAAGCTCGGGCCCGAGGATCCCGGGCCCTTCTCCTTCGCCAGCGAGGAGCGGGTCCGGCGCATCCTGGGCGATGCCGGCTTCCGATCGATCGCCCTTGAGCGCCTCGATATCGATCTCGACATCGCCGGCGGTCGCGGGCTCGACGAAGCGGTCGCGTCCGCACTCGAGATCGGTGCCACCAGCCGGGCGATCGAGGACCAGGCGCCGGCGCTCCGCGACGCCGTCGCCGCGTCGGTTCGCCGGGCCCTCGCCCAGCATCAGCGTGGCTCGGTGGTGCCTCTCGGCGCGGCCATCTGGCTGACCACCGCCAGCAGCCCGTGATCGCTGCCGGCTTGAGCGCGCCGTCGCCCGGTCCCAAGGGGTGGCGAGCGCGCGCCCGATCTCGTCGAAGGGCGCCCGCGTCCGATAGCGCTTGCTCTGCATGCGGCTGCCAACGTTGGTTTCTTCCTTCGATCTCATGTGCCGTGCGCGGAGAACCGCGTGCATTGTTACGTGAGCTGCGTCGAAAGTATCAGACGCACCAGCAGCGGCACTCTCGGTGCTCGCCGTGCTGCACCATGACGCCGAGCCCCGCCACGTAAAATGGCCCCGGCACGGGGCCGGGGCCAGGACGAACAGGGAGGTTTCACGTCTGGCAGACGTGAGGATCCGAAGACCCTCTTTCCGGGCTGCGACGCCTGGAAACTGCTGCCGCGTCGACCGCGGCGAAATTCCGAGGGCGACGATGACGGCGGTCCGGTGGAAAGGCCACCGGAAATTTGCGCTGGCACGGTTGCAAAAACTGCATCCCTTTTCGCGCCACCAAAGCGCGAAACCAAATCGCGCTTGGAGCGTTGGTGAGGCGATGCCATCAACCGACGGTTCCCCTATGGCCGAGCAGATCCTCGATCGTCCCGCCGAGGCGCGGCGGGCTGCCAGCGAGATCGGCAACGGCTTGGCGCCGTCCGCCGCGGGGCTCATTCCCGGTTGGCGCTGCCTCCCTGGCGCGGTGATCCGCGCGCATGGCGAGGAGGGTCCGGTGGATCTTGCGGTGCTGCACCCGGCCCGCGGCGTGGCGCTGATCGCTTTCCTCGACGAGGGCCAGGAAGCAAGCCCCGAGGAGGCGCGCAACGCGCTGCGCACGATGCTGCGCGACGAGGGGCTGCAACGGCGGTTTCCTGGCGAGCTCCCCATCGTCGCGCTGCCGGTGCCGCGCGCGGCCCACGCACAGCTTGCCGTGACGGTCGAGCATGCCTTCTCGGGCATGCCCGCGCCGACGCTCCCGCCCGGCTGGGTCGATTGGCTCGCTGAGCGGCTGGCCGCGGCGCGTCCCTCTACCGCGCCCACGGCGTCCCGGCTGCTGGCGCCGCGCCGCGACGAGCCGATGCCCGAAAAGGTCGTGTCGGCGCTCCTGCTCACCTCGGCGGCGGAGCCGGCGATGACCGCAGCGGTGCCGCGCCTCCTGGCGCCGCAACGCGACGATCCGATGCCGGAGAAGGCGGCGGGCGGCATCGTCCTGGCGGGGCCGGCGCGGGTGGAAACGACCCCCGAGAAGGCGACGCTCGACAACGAGGCCGCGATGCCGCCCGAGACGGCGCCGCAGCACAACTGGCTCGACTGGGGGGCGACGCTGGGCTTTGCCCTCGGCATGGTCGCGGCGCTGATCGCCGGCCTCACCGCGTTGCTGCGCAACGGCCGGCTGTTCTGACGCCGCCGCCGTCAGCTGTTCTTGCCTTCCGTCACCTTGCGCAGCAGGAAGTCGCGGAATACCGCGATGCGCTTCGACGAGCGCAGTTCCTCCGGATAGACAAAATAGGCCTCGACTTCCGGGCCGGTGATCTCCGGCAGGATGCGCATGAGGTTGGCGGTCTCCTGCGCCATGAAATCCGGTAGCGCGGCGATGCCGAGGCCGCTGTCGACAGCCCGGAAGATGGCGTACACGTTGTTGACCATGAAGATCGCCTGGCGATCGATGCCGGCGCGCGCGCCCACTTCGGCGAGCCAGTTGATGTTGCGCACGGGACGGCCGTCCTGGCCATAGATGATGAAGCGGTGCTTGTCGAGGTCCTCGGCCTTCTGCGGCATGCCAAAACGCTTCAGATACTCGGACGAGGCATAGATGTGGTAGCGCACGGTCATGAGATGGCGCTGCACCAAATCGGGCTGGCGCGGCGGCGACATGCGGATGGCGACATCGGCCTCGCGCATGGACAGGTCGAGCTCGCTGTCATCGACGACAAGGCTGACCTGGATCTCCGGATAGAGGTCGACGAATTCGCGGATGCGCGGCGTGAGCCAAGCCGAGCCGAACGACACCGTCGTCGTCACCTTGAGCGGACCCTTGGGACGTTCCTTAGATTCCGACAGCATCGCCTCGGTCATCGCCAGCTTGGAGAAGACCTCGCGCGCGGTCCGGTAGAGCAATTCACCTTGCTCGGTGAGGATGAGTCCGCGCGCATGGCGGTGGAACAGCGGCACGCTCAGGCTCTCCTCGAGCGCGCTGATCTGCCGGCTGACCGCCGACTGGCTCAGATTGAGCGCCTCGCCGGCATGGGTGAAGCTGCCGGCCTCGGCGACGGCGTGAAACACCCTGAGCTTGTCCCAGTCCATACGTCCTTGTCCTTCGCAGCCCGCTGCGTCAGGTGTCCGGCCGCTGATTCGGGCCGATGCTATTCCGCCGCTTTGAGCGCTGCCGCCGCTTCCTCGGCGGCGAGGAATTTCTCGGCCTCGAGCGCCGCCATGCACCCCATGCCGGCGGCGGTAACCGCCTGCCGAAATACCTTGTCCTTCACATCGCCAGCGGCATAGACGCCGGGCACATCGGTGGCGGTCGACTCGGGCCGGGTGATGATGTAGCCCTCGGCGTCGAGCGCCAGCTGACCCGCGAAGATGCCGGTGACAGGCGTGTGGCCGATGGCGACGAAGACGCCGTCGGTCGGCACGATCGCGCTCTCGCCGGTTCTGACATTGACGATGCGCACGCCGGTGACGCGCGGCGGCTCCCTCTCGCCGACGATCTCCTGGACGACGCCGTCCCAGATGACGCGGATCTTCGGATTGGCGAAGAGCCGCGCCTGCAGGATCTTTTCCGCACGCAGTTGATCGCGGCGATGGATCAGGGTGACGCGCGTGGTGTGGTTGGTGAGGTAGAGAGCCTCCTCGACGGCGGTGTTGCCGCCGCCGATCACCACGACCTCGCGACCGCGGAAGAAGAAGCCGTCGCAGGTGGCGCAGGCCGAGACGCCGAAGCCGCGGAACCTTTCTTCGCTGGGGATGCCGAGCCAGCGCGCCTGCGCGCCGGTGCAGATGGCGAGGGCGTCGGCGATATAGACGTCGCCGGTGTCGCCGACGCAGGTGAAGGGCCGCCGCGACAGGTCGACGCTGACGATCATGTCGCTGACGAGGCGCGTGCCGACATGCGCCGCCTGCTTCTCCATCTGCGCCATGAGCCAAGGGCCCTGGATCACGTCGGCGAAGCCCGGGTAGTTCTCGACATCGGTGGTGATGGTGAGCTGCCCGCCCGGCTGGAGCCCGTGGACGAGGATCGGCTGCAGATTGGCGCGCGCGGCATAGATCGCGGCGGTGTAGCCGGCCGGCCCTGAGCCGATGATCAAGAGTTTCGTGTGATGGCGCTGGGTCATCGAAGGTTCCGCCGATACCACCAACTAGAAGCCGAACATGTGGTCGAGGCTGAACGCGCCGCCTTCAGCGAGGAGGCCGTGATAACCGAAGAGGCGGCACGTCGCGTCACGGACAATGATATAGGAATTGGCGCCCGCCCGGTCACGCGTGGCCCTGTCGAACACCTCGTGGTAGCGCCAGAACAGCGAGCCCGAGCAGGGTATCGCGACCCGCTCCCGCGCCACCTCGATCCCGCCTGCGTCATGCAGCACGAGATCGGTGGTGCTCTTGGCGTGCCACGGTGTCGATGCCGCATAGATCAGATGGCACAAAGTGTCGTGCGGCTGCTCGCCGAGCCGGAGAAAGAGGCGCGTCGACAGGCCCGGCGGCCGGCCGGCATAGGATTGCGGCTCGCTCTTGTAGGTGAGCACGGTGTTGAAGACATGCGCGCCGAAGCTGGTCTCCGCCGTGTGCCCACTGGCGCGGTGCTCGTAGCGGAACAGGCCGTGCAGCCAGCCATCGGCGCCGTCGCCGGCGGTGAAATCATAGACCAGCTCGCAATGTCCGTAGCCCGTCGGCAGCGCGGCGCCGTCGATGACGTCGTCGATATCGACCGCCACCGAGTCACGCCGCAGCAGCCGGCCGAAGCGGTGGCGCGCCGTCTCGCGGCCGCTGCCGTCATAGAGGATGAGCTCGGTCGGCAGCTGCTCCTGTGTCGTCGCCATCGGCGTCGGCAGCGCCAGTGAACGCCAGGTGTCGCGCGGCAGCACCGGGGCGGGCAGCAGGAAGCCCTTGCCGAGCATATTGCCGAGCTCGCCGATGCGCGGGTCGGGCTTCAGATCGGTGCGCTCGACATTGACATGGGCGATGCGACGCTTGCCCCGCCCGGTCACCTCGTAGCGCGGCCGCACCACGTATTTGCCGGCGCGGATCTCGATCTGCTGCGGCCAGCGCGCCTGCGGCAGCAGCTTGGCGATGTCGAGCGCATAACTCGCGAAGGGCGCGATCGGCCGCTCAATGGTCTTGACCGCTGCGTCGCCCATTAGGTTGAGACCGATCGAGCCGGCGGGGATCGCGCAAGGCTGGCTGTTCTGCACCCACAGAGTAACCGTCTCACCGGCGGCGGGCGCGGGCAGCCCGGCATAGAAATCGGCCGGCCAAGAATTGGCGTCATGCGTGCAGGAGAGGCACGCATCGGCGCTGTCGCCGAACGTATCGAGCGCATATTTCACCACGTCGTGACCCACGGCGCCGACGACATGCATGAAGAGTTGGCCGGTGAACGCCGGCAGGCCGAAGCGGGCGCGGATGGTGCGGCTGTCGAGCACGATCGAGGCGCTGCCGGGCGGCACCGCCTCGCGCCACTCGGCGAGCTCCTTGCCGGCCTCGTCATAGAGCAGAAGCCACAGCGCCAGCTCCCGGGCGCCATAGCCCGCCCAGTAATTCGCGGTGACGAGTCGCGTGTGCAGCCCGTCCTGATCGCGGAAGAAGGCGAAGTTGGTGGCGAAATTAAGCGGATCGAGATAGCGGCGCGTGTTCGACAGCAGCGCGTCGGGGAGGCGGATGGCGTCGAGGCTCACCGCCGCGGCGCCTGGCGGCAGCAGATGGCGAATATGGTCGACGATGCGCGGCGAGTCGAAGGCGACGACGAAGACGACGCGCGCGCCGCTTTCGCCGAGCTCGGTTACCGGCTGCGCGGCGCGTCCCAGCACCGGCCGGCCGATCGCCGTCACGTCCTGGACGAAGCAGCCTGCCACATCGAGCCGCGACAGGTCGTAGAGGTCGGAAAGCCCATCGGCGCAGCCGTCTGGGTCGTAGATCGCCACTTTGCCGCGGCCGAGTCGGCATGTCAGCTCGCCCATGGCACGCGCCGCCAGCGGATGCGTCACGGCCTTGAAGAAGGCGTTGCCGCCGCGGCTGTTGCTGAAAGTCTCGATCCTGAGTTGCATGGGCACGATTCTGCCGATCGAAAGCCGTGGCCATCACTTAGCAACCGATGGCTCCGAATGCTAGACCGTATTCCCTAAGTCTTCCCGGCAAAAGGGCTGGCGGGAGCGGCGAACCGTCGCTAGGCTTCGCCGCCATGGCGGTGCGGGGCGGGCAGTTGACGCAAGCGGCTTCGGTCGAAGAGCGATCCTGGCGGCTGGCGCTGTGGGCGGTTTTCGCAGTCACGGTGGCACGGCTGGTGTGGCTCGCGTTGGGCCGCGCCGACCTTTATCCGGACGAGGCGCAGTACTGGCTGTGGTCGCTGCATCCGGCGCTCGGCTACTACTCGAAGCCGCCGCTCGTCGCCTGGCTCATCGCCGCCACCACCGCCGTGTTCGGCGAGGACGAGCTTGCCATCCGCCTCGCTGCGCCGCTGCTCCATTTCGGCGCCAGCCTTGTCATCTATGCCATCGCGCGCCGGCTCTACGACGCGCGCGTCGCGATGTGGTCGGCGATCGCCTATGCGACGCTACCGGGCGTCTCGGCCTCGGCGGCGCTGATCTCGACCGACGCGCCGCTTCTGTTCTGTTGGGCGGTGGCGCTCTATGCCTTCATCCGCGCGCGCGAGCCTCACGGCGAGCGCTGGTGGATCGCGGTCGGCATCGCCGCCGGATTCGGCCTGCTGGCGAAATACGCGATGGCGTACTGGCTTGTCTCGGCGCTGCTTTTCCTGCTGCTCTTCCACGACGAGCGGCGCCATCTGCCGCGGTTCCGGGGCGCCACGGCGATAGCCGTGGTGATATACGCGCCCAACTTCATCTGGAACGCGCTCAACGGTTTCGTCAGCTACCGCCATACCCGCGACAACGCCGCGCTGGGCGGAGCGCTGCTGCATCCCACGCATTTTCTCGAATTCCTCGGTTCGCAATTCGGCGTGTTCGGGCCGATCTTCTTCGCCGTGCTGATGCTCATTACCCTGACCGCGCGGCGCAGCTTCCGGGATCGGCGAGCGGTGCTGCTCGCCTGTTTCGCGCTGCCGACCTTGGCCATGATGCTGGTGGTGAGCTTTCTGTCGCGAGCGCAGCCCAATTGGTCGGCGCCCACCTTCGTCTCCGCGGTCGTGCTGGTGGTGGCATGGCTGCTTGAGCGCGGGCGCACCGCCCTCGTCGCGGCGTCGGTGGCGCTGCATCTGCTGATCGCGCTCGTCATCTTCGGCGCGCATGACGCGGCGGCTGCCCTGCGCGTCGACCTGCCGGCAAAATGGGACCTGCTGCATCGGCTGCGCGGCTGGCGCACGCTCGGGCGGAGCGTGAGCGAGATGCTGATGCGGCATCCCGGGACGATCCTGCTGTCGGACGACCGCGAGGACATGGCGGCGCTGATGTACTACGTCCGGCCGCATCCCTTCGACGCGCTCAAATGGAACGGCGAGGGTGGCATCCACGATGAGTTTGATCTGACGGCACAGCCGTCACGCTATGTCGGCGGCGATTTCCTGCTGGTGAGCCATTCGCCCGACAATCTCGAGCGCATCTTCTCGCGCTTCGCCCAGGTCGACCGGCCGCCCGACGACATCATCATCCCGCTCGACCGCAAGACGGCGCGCCACTACCAGGTCTATTGGCTTCACGGCTTCAAGGGATATCGCTGACCGGGCGCGTCTGCCGGGCCTGGCACGCCGGCCCTGAGCGGCAGCCCGGCGCGGGCGAAGGCGAGCCATGCCGCCCACGCCGTCGCCGCGCCGATCGACGCGCCGACGATCACGTCGCTCAAATAGTGCGCGTCGATGACGACGCGGCTCGCCATCACCAGCAGCGCGGCGACGAGATAGAGCGGCAGCCCGCGCGGCCAGAGCAAGAACAGCGCTGTCGCCAGCGCAACGATGGTCGTCGCATGGCCCGACGGGAACGACCAGTAATCGACCTGCGTCGCGCCCCAGGTGAAGCCGTAGACATCGTTGCCGAACAGCAGTTTCGGCCGAGCGCGGCCGCATAGCACCTTGATGAGATCGGTGGCGAGGCCCGAGACGGCCACCGCGACGAAGACGTAGAGCGCGCGATAGGCGTTGATCAGCGACCGCCGCGCTCGGACGGCATCGCGCAGCTTTGCCGCGGCGACGCGCAAACCCACGAACAGCAGGCCGCTGACGATCAGGTAGCCGTCGCTGAGGCCGAATTTCGTGATGAACGCGAAGATCGCGTGCATACGCGGGTCGCCATCGTGGAAGAAGCGGGCGACCGGCCGGTCGATGAACGTCATCGATAGGGCGGCGGCGAGGACGCTGCCGAAGACCCAGGCGAGCAGCCATGGCCGCTGCAGCAGCGGCCGCAGCGCGTCGTGTACGATGATGGCGCGGTAGAGCAGCCAGCTCGTGCCATAGACCAGCAATCCCGAAAAGACGACGTCCGAAAGAAAATGGCCGCCTTGCGCCATCCGCGCCACGCCGATCAACGCGCCCGTGGCAATCGCCGCCCCCTCGGCAATGCGCCGCCGTCGTGGGTCGCGCACCAGGAAGGCGAAGGAGACGAGATAGAATCCCATCGCCGGATGGCCTGCGGGAAACGAGCAATTGCGCGCGCACTGGTCGGCAGGAATCAGCGCCGGCGTGAAATGTTGTGTCCCCGCGAATTCCGTCACCTGCGCGGGGCGGGCACGGCCCCAATGGTCCTTGAGCACGGCGTTGACCAGCAGCCCAGGCCCGAGCGCGAGAGACAGCAGCAAAAAGGCTGCGGCCCGAACATCGAGGGGCCCGAACCGCCACCGGCGCGACCGCGAGATGAGAAACAGCGTCGGCACGCCGATGGCGACGAACTCGACTATGTAGGGAACCGCGCGGTAGACGGCACGCACCGGCGCCCAATCGGCGAGGAGGAACCGGCTGTCCGGGCGATAGAACAGCGCGCTCGCCCAGAGATCGATGCCGGGGAAGAGCAGGAACATCGCCACCGCCAGTGCCAACACCGCAACGTAGGCGGCAAGGCCGCGGCCCATCTAGGCAACCTCGGCGAGACGCGTCGCCAGCCGGCGCCGGATCTCGGCGCCGGCGCGTGCGGTGTCGTCGGGCGGCGTGTAGCGCCAATCCTCGATCGCGCCGGCGAAGGGGCGCGTGATTCCGGCCGTGCGCATGGCCGCGTGGAAACGCGCGAACTTGGCGGAGCCGCCGTCGAGATCGACGACATGCACCGGCTTCCCGGTCGCGGTGGCCTCGCTGACCATGGACACCGAATCCGCGGTCACCAGAACGGCGTCCGCCAGCCCGAGCAGGCCGAAATAAGGGTTGTCGCCGACGCCGTCCCAGATGAAGGCGGGCAGGCCGGCAAGCCCGTTGCGCAGCAGTTGCTCTGCAGCCGGTCCCGTCCGGCGCGAGGGCGTTACGGCGATGCCGAAGCCCGCGCGGGCGAGCGCGGCAAGCTGATCGACGAAGGCAGCGAAGCGTGATCCGGTGAGACGGTAGACACGGTTATCGCCGCCGATCAGCACCGCCACGAGCGGCCGCGGCAGGCCGGCAAGCCGCGGCCCGAGCCGCTTTGCTCCGTCGGCGAGCCGCGCCGCGGTGACCCGGTGCACGGCGCCCATGGTGGGGAAGACATTGTCGCCGCGTGCCGGATCATGCTCCGGCACCACCATCAAATCGACCTCGCGGCGGGCGAAGCGCGGGTCCTGCACCTGCACCCAGAAGACGCGGCCGCCGCTGGCTCGCTTGACGGCGAGCGCCGGTGCGGCGGCGAGACGGCCGCAGGCGATGAGCAGATCGGGCCAGGGCGGCTGCAGCCGGTCGCCAGCCGGTCGCAACGCCGCCAGCGGCTGCAGCCAGAGCTGCGGCGCCAGATGGCGCCACGGCGCGCGGATGTCGAGCCGCTTCTCGGTGAAGGGAAAGCCCACCGCCTCGGCGAGGCCGATCACCTGGCTGGCCATGCCGACTTTGCCGTCATGCATCACCCAGACGGTGGGGCCTGTGCTTGCCATCGATCGCCCAATACGAAGCGCCGCCGCGGTGTTAACCTCGGTCCAGCGGGCTTGCAAGCGCGTTGCCGCGCCCAGCGTAACTTGCAATATTATTACCGTGTAATACCATGCCGCCCTCCGACGATTTTCCTCAGAGATCCAAAGATGCGCCGCATCAAGCTCGACAAGATCGATCGACGCATCCTGCGTGACCTGCAGGCCAATGGCCGCATGACCAATGTCGATCTCGCCAAGCGCGCGGGCATCTCGGCGCCGCCCTGCCTGCGGCGCGTGCGGGCGCTCGAGGAGGCCGGTTTCATCCGCGGATATCATGCCGACATCAATTCGGAATTGCTGGGCTTCGGCGTCACCGTCTTCGCCCAGGTCGGGCTGTCGAGCCAAGCCGAGCCGGACCTGAAGGCCTTCGAAACCCTGGCGCTCACCTGGCCCGAGGTGCGCGAGGCGCACATGCTCGCCGGCGAGACCGACTTCCTGCTCAAGATCGTCGCCACCGACTGGGACAGCTACCAGCGGTTCCTCACGACCAAGCTGACGGCGGCGCCCAATGTCGCGCATGTGCGCTCGTCGCTCGGCATCCGTGCGTCCAAGTACGATCCTGGCGTGCCCATCGACGTTGATGCCAAGGAATAGCCGCGCAGCGCACCCCGGCATCGACCTCGTCGTCTTCGATTGCGACGGCGTCCTGGTCGACAGCGAGGTGATCGCCTGCCGCGCCGTCGTCGACACCTTGGCCGCCTTCGGCCACGTCATTGCCGCCGATAGCATCGCCGAGCGGTTCACTGGCGTGAGCAACAGGGACATGTACGCCGTCCTCGCCGCGGATCTCGGCGCCGCGCTGCCGAAAGATTTCGACGCGGCGATGAAGCGGCGTGCGCTCGAGCTGTTCGAGCGCGAGCTCAAAGCCATTGCCGGCCTCGAGACTGTGCTGCCGCGGCTGGCGATGGACAAATGCGTGGCGTCCAGCAGCCTGCCGGACGATCTCCTGTGGAAGCTGCGCCGTACGGACCTGCTGCGCTGGTTCTCGCCGGCAGCGATCTTCAGCACGGCGCTGGTGGCGCGCGGCAAGCCCGCGCCCGACATCTTTCTCTATGCCGCCGCGAAGATGGGCGCGTCGCCGCAACGCTCGATCGCCATCGAGGACAGTGCGCCCGGCATCGCCGCGGCCAGAGCGGCGGGCATGACGGCGCTCGGCTTCGCCGGCGGCAGCCATTGCCGCCCCGGTCATGATGCGCGGCTCCTTGCAGCCGGCGCCGATCTCATCTTCAGCGATATGCGGGAGCTTTCCGGTCTGATCGCCGCGCACGATCATCGGTTCAGCGAAACGCGACCTTGACGACTTCGTAGGAGCGGGCGCCGCGCGGCGTCGATACTTCGACGCTGTCGCCGATGTTCTTGCCGATGAGCGCGCGGGCCAGCGGCGAGGTTACCGACAAGCGCCGCTGGCTGATATCGGCCTCGTCCTCGCCGACGATCTGGTAGACGACCTTCTCATCGGTCTCCTCGTCGGCCAGGGTCACGGTGGCGCCGAACTTGACGATCTTGCCGGACAGCTTCGACACGTCGATGACCTCGGCGCGCGCGATCTTGTCCTCGAGCTCGAGGACGCGGCCCTCGATGAAGCTCTGACGCTCTCGCGCTGCGTGGTATTCCGCGTTCTCCGACAGATCGCCATTCTCGCGCGCCTCCGCAATCGCGCGGATCACAGCGGGCCGGTCGATCGTCTTGAGCCGCTTCAGCTCGTCCTGCAGCCGGTTGTAGCCGGGCGCGGTCATCGGGATCTTCGTCATTGGAAGAAGGTTCCTAACCTCACAAGGCTAGAGTCGTTCCAGAGCGACAAATACACCCCCGCCCGGTCCTGCCGGGCCGGGTGCCTAGAACGATCCAACAAAATAGGACTGGAGCGAGGCGACTTCAAGGCTGCCGGATTTGAGCGCGGCGATCGCCTGAACGGCGGCGCGCGCGCCCGCGACCGTGGTGTAGTAGGGGATGGCGTTGGTGAGCGCGGTGCGGCGCAGGCTGAAGCTGTCGGCGATCGCCTGCGCTCCCTCGGTGGTGTTGAACAGCAACTGCACGCCCCCGGACAGCATGCGGTCGACGATATGCGGCCGGCCTTCGAGCACCTTATTGATGATTTCGACCGACAGTCCCGCCTGGCGCAGCAACTCGGCGGTACCGCGGGTGGCGATGAGGCGGAAGCCCATCTCGATCAGACCCCGGCACGGCTCGACCATGGCCGGCTTGTCGCGATCACGCACGGAGACGAAGACCGTGCCCTGAAGCGGCAGCTCGACGCCGCTGCCGAGCTGCGACTTGGCGAAGGCGCGGCCGAAATCGACGTCGATGCCCATCACCTCTCCGGTCGACTTCATCTCCGGCCCGAGGATCAGGTCGACGCCCGGGAAGCGCGCGAAGGGGAAGACCGCCTCCTTCACGGCCACATGCCGCACGCGCGAGCGGTCGAGCGAGAAGGAGCGCAACCGCTCGCCGGCCATGACGCGCGCGGCGATCTTGGCGATCGGCACGCCGGTCGCCTTGGCGACGAAGGGGACCGTGCGCGAGGCGCGCGGGTTCACCTCGAGCACGTAGACGGTGCTTTCCTTGACGGCATATTGCACGTTCATCAGCCCGACCACACCCAGCCCCTTGGCGAGCGCCGAAGTCTGCCGCTCGATGTCGGCGATGACGGTGGCGGGCAGCGAGTAGGGCGGCAGCGAGCAGGCGCTGTCGCCCGAATGGATGCCCGCCTCCTCGATATGTTCCATGATGCCGGCGATGGCGACGTCCTCGCCATCAGCGAGCGCGTCGACATCGACCTCGATCGCATCCTGGAGATAGCGGTCGATCAGCACCGGATTCTTGCCGGAGGCCTTGACCGCGTTGGTCATGTAGCGAGCCAGCGCCGCAGGCCCGTGCACGATCTCCATCGCGCGGCCGCCCAGCACGTAGGAGGGGCGAATCACCACGGGATAGCCAATGCGCGCCGCGACCTTGTCGGCCTCCTCGGCCGAATAGGCAGTGCCATTGTCGGGCTGCTTGAGGTCGAGCCGCTGCAGCAGCTCTTGGAAGCGGCGGCGGTCCTCGGCGAGATCGATGGCATCGGGCGAAGTGCCGAGGATGGGGATCTTCGCCGCCTCGAGCGCGGCCGCGAGCTTGAGCGGCGTCTGCCCGCCGAGTTGGACGATAAGGCCGAGCACCGTGCCGCACCGCTCCTCGACGCGCACCAGCTCGATCACGTCCTCCGCCGTCAGCGGCTCGAAATAGAGCCGGTCGGAGGTGTCGTAATCGGTCGAGACGGTCTCCGGGTTGCAATTGACCATGATAGTCTCGATGCCCGCCTCCTTGAGGCTGTAGGCGGCATGGACGCAGCAATAGTCGAACTCGATGCCCTGGCCGATGCGGTTGGGCCCGCCGCCGAGGATCACCACCTTGCGGCGGTCGGAGGGATCCGCCTCGCATTCGGGAGGGGCGACGCCGTCGCCCTCGTATGTCGAATACATGTAGGGGGTGAGCGAGGGGAACTCGGCGGCGCAGGTGTCGATGCGTTTATAGACCGGGTGGATGCCGAGGGCGACGCGTCGCGCGGCGATCTCGGCCTCTTCCATCCCCGTGAGCTCGGCCAGCCGCGCGTCGGAAAAGCCCATGCGTTTCAGTCGCAGCAGGTCGCCGGCCGAGACCGCCGTCATGTCGAGCCGGCCCCGCACGCGCACTTGCTCCTCCGTCGCGACGATGTGGCGGATCTCCTCGAGGAACCAGGGGTCGTATTTGCAAGCGGCGTGGATCTCCGCCGTGGTGAGGCCGTGGCGATAGGCCTGTGCGATGACGAGCAGGCGGTCGGGCGTCGGCCGCGCTAGCGCGGCGCGGACCGCATCCTTGTCGCCCCCGGCGGCGCCGGGGATATCGACCTCGTTGAAGCCGGTGAGGCCGGTTTCCATCGAACGTAGCGCCTTCTGCACCGACTCGGCGAAGCAGCGGCCGATCGACATCGCCTCGCCCACGGATTTCATCGAGGTCGACAGGATAGGCTCGGCCCCCGGGAACTTCTCGAAGGTGAAGCGCGGCATCTTGGTGACGATGTAGTCGATCGTCGGCTCGAAACTCGCCGGCGTCACGCGGGTGATCTCGTTCTTGAGTTCGTCGAGCGTGTAGCCCACCGCGAGCTTCGCCGCGACCTTGGCGATGGGGAAGCCGGTCGCCTTCGAGGCCAGCGCCGAGGAGCGCGAGACGCGCGGGTTCATCTCGATGATGACGAGACGCCCGTCCTGCGGATTGACCGCAAACTGGACGTTCGACCCGCCGGTGTCGACACCGATCTCGCGCAGCACCGCGATCGAGGCGTTGCGCATGATTTGGTATTCCTTGTCGGTCAAGGTCAGCGCCGGCGCGACGGTGACGCTGTCACCGGTGTGCACGCCCATCGGGTCGACGTTCTCGATCGAGCAGACGATGATGCAGTTGTCGGCGCTGTCGCGCACGACCTCCATCTCGTATTCCTTCCACCCCAACACTGATTCCTCGATCAGCACTTCGCGGGTGGGCGAGGCGCGCAAGCCGCCGCGCACGATCTCCTCGAACTCCTCGGTGTTGTAGGCGATGCCGCCGCCGGTGCCGCCCAAGGTGAAGGACGGGCGGATGATGGCGGGGAGGCCGATCGCCGGCAGTGCCGCGACCGCCTCGTCGAGCGAGCGCACCAGCCGGCTCTTGGGCGAGACGAGGCCGATGCGGTCCATCGCCTCGCGGAAGAGCTGGCGGTCCTCGGCCTTGGCGATGGCGTCTTCCCTGGCACCGATCAGCTCGACCTGCCAGCGCTTGAGCGCACCCGATCGCGCCAGCGCCATCGCCGTGTTGAGCGCGGTCTGTCCGCCCATGGTCGGGAGCAGCGCGTCCGGACGCTCCTTCTCGATGATGCGCTCGACGATCTCGGGCGTGATCGGCTCGATGTAGGTCGCGTCGGCGAGCCCGGGATCGGTCATGATCGTCGCCGGGTTCGAGTTGACGAGGATGACGCGGTAGCCTTCCTCCTTGAGCGCCTTGCACGCCTGCGCGCCGGAGTAATCGAACTCGCACGCCTGCCCGATCACGATCGGCCCCGCGCCGATGATCAAGATGCTCTCGATGTCCGTGCGCTTAGGCATCGCTGAGCAACGCGCGACGCATAGCCACCCCCTCCCCCCTTGAGGGGGAGGGATGGGGAGGGGGGTTAACCACGCAACGCTTCACGAATCGCGAGCAGAACTCCTTCAGTGTTTCCGAGCACTTCGTTGTTCCAAAATCGGAGAACACTGTAGCCGCGCTGTTCAAGCCACTGTGTGCGCTCCGCATCCTCGCGCTCGCGAATCGCATGCTGACCGCCATCGACCTCGACAATGAGCTTAGCTTCTGGACAGAAGAAATCGACGACGTATGGGCCGATCGGATGTTGGCGGCGAAATCGGAAGTTCCCGATCTGCCTTCTTCGTATGCGCGACCACAGCCGAATTTCCGCGTCGGTGGGAGCGCTGCGGAGTTGTCGTGCGCGCGGCGAGGCCATGATGCGATCGTGGCACGCGGCCGAGCTAGCGGCCACCCCCCTCCCCGACCCTCCCCCTCAAGGGGGGAGGGGCATAGCGAGACGAAGGGCCGGTCACTAAGCATCAAAGAATTTCGCTGCCGATCGTTTCGGCGAGATGCTCGAGCAGAACTTCCCAATCAGCTTCCCCCAACGGTGACGGGCCGAAGACGGTTATTGCTTGGACTGGCAGAGCATGGCCGAAATTCGTTTGCTGTGATGCAGTCAGTGTGGGAATTACCCGCATCGCTTCGTCCTTGTGAAGCTGCTTCCGCGGTGTGCCCAGTGTGCGTATGCGGAAGGGCAAGACCCATCCCTCCGTTTCGGGCCACACGTTCTTGATCGTCTTCTCCGGATCAGGCCGAGAAAAGAGGATAAACGGTGTAGTTAGCGCCTGCGTCTCGGAGCAATAAAATATTCCGAGCGAGCCAATTTTCATGCTTCGTGATTTGGTGAGCCTACCCTGATGAACGGCGGGTTCTGTTTTGGACACAGCCCACAGCCCAGCACCGATGCCGGCCCATATGTTTGTGAGATTCTTTGACGAGAACACAAAGATCGACATTGCTAGTGTCCCTCCATCATGGCGATGAAGCGGTCGAAGAGGTAGCGGCTGTCCTGGGGGCCGGGGCTGGCCTCGGGATGGTACTGCACCGAGAAGACCGGCTTGTCCTTGAGCTTCAGCCCTTCGTTGCTGCCGTCGAACAGCGAGACATGCGTGACCTCGGCGGATTTGGGCAAGGACTCCGGCAGCACGCAGAAGCCGTGGTTCTGGCTGGTGATCTCGACTTTACCGGTGATCAGATCCTTCACCGGATGATTGGCGCCGCGATGGCCAATCGGCATCTTGCGCGTCTTGCCGCCGAGCGCCAGCGCCAGGAGCTGGTGGCCGAGGCAGATGCCGAAGAGAGGCTTGCCCGTCGCCAGCAGGTCGCGGATCACCGGCACCGCATATTCGCCGGTTGCCGCCGGATCGCCGGGACCGTTCGACAGGAACACGCCGTCGGGCCGGTGGCGCAGGATGTCGTTGGCGGAAGCGGTTGCCGGCACGACGGTGACGCGGCAGCCCTGTGTCGCCAGCATGCGCAGGATGTTGCGCTTGGCGCCGTAATCGACGGCGACGACGTGAAAACGCGGCGTGGCGAGGCGGCCATAGCCCTGACCCTGCTGCCATCCTGTCTCGTCCCAAGAATAGGTCTGGCGGCAGGTGACCGCCCGGGCGAGGTCCATGCCCTCGAGGCCAGGCCATTGCCGCGCCTGGGCAGCAAGCGCGACGGTGTCGATGGTTCCGTCCGACGCATGGACGAGCCCGCCGTTGGGCGCGCCGAGATCGCGGATGCGGCGCGTGAGGCGGCGCGTATCGACATCGGCGATGCCGACGAGGCCGTGCGACTTGAGCCACGCATCGAAATGCTGCGCCGCGCGATAGTTCGAGGGCTGCGTGATATCGGCGCGCAGTACCAGGCCGCGCGCGGCCGGCGTCAGCGTCTCGATGTCTTCGAGATTGGCGCCGACATTGCCGATATGCGGGAAGGTGAAGGTGATGATCTGCCCGGCATAGGAAGGATCGGTCATGATCTCCTGGTAACCGGTCATGCTGGTGTTGAAGCACACCTCACCCGCCGCGATCCCCGTGGCGCCGACGCCGCGTCCCCAAAAAATGCTGCCATCGGCCAGGACCAGAGCGGCGGTGGTACCGGGCGGGCGTGGGGACGCGTGCGACATCGGCGCGTCGGTCATGCGGGGTCGCGGATCCTCGGTCGGTTGTGGTGGCCCGCTCGCACCAAAGCGCGCCGCTGGATGGCCCGGCGGCGCGCTCAGGACTGCGATCGGACAACCAGCGTGACATAGCTGCTGCAATGCAGCGCGTCAAGGCCGACTCCGGAGCGACGCAATCGCTGCTGCGTCGTGCTGCTCCCCTTTGTGAGGAAATTGCGCTAACGTCCGCGACGACTCGGAGGCGGCGCGCGGAGAGGGCCATGCTGCGGCAGAAATTCACCGACTCGCTCAAGGAAGCGATGAAGGGAAAAGACCAGCTGGCAACATCGACCGTGCGGCTCGTCATCGCCAAGCTCAAGGAGCAGGATATCGATGCGCGCGGCAAGGGCAAGAATGCGGGGATCGCCGACGCAGAGATTCAGCAGATGCTGCAGGGCATGATCAAGCAGCGGCGTGAGTCGATCACGCTCTACGAGCAGGGCGGGCGTCCCGAACTGGCCGCAAAGGAGCGCGGCGAGATCGCCATCATCGAGCGCTTTCTGCCCAAGCAGCTCTCCGATGCCGAGCTCGAACAGGCGGTGAAGGACACGATCGCCGCGATCGGCGCGCAGGGCATGAAGGACATGGGCCGCACCATGGCCGCGCTCAAAGAGCGCTATGCCGGGCAGATGGACGGCGCCAAGTCGAGCCAAGTGGTGAAGCGGCTGCTGACGTGATCGCGGTCGGATCGATTCGGTCCGCGCCACCTGCGTCTCTTAGCGCGGCATTAAGGCGCCGGCGCCTCAATGCTGCGCTTCTGGAAATCGCAGACCTGCGCTACAGTTGAATTGGCACCCGGCCTTAGCACGCCAGAGCTGACGGCTGACAGCAAGAACTGGCAACATCGAATGGCCTTTCCCCCTCAGTTCCTCGACGAGTTGCGCGCGCGGGTGTCGCTCGCCGAGGTGGTCGGCCGCCACATGCGCCTCATCAAGCGCGGCCGCGAATATGTCGGCCTTTGCCCCTTCCACAGCGAGAAGACGCCGTCGTTCAGCGTCGTCGAGGACAAGGGATTCTATCACTGCTTCGGCTGCGGCGCGCATGGCGACGTCATCGGCTTCGCCATGCAGAAGGCGAATCTGAGCTTCCCGGAGGCGGTCGAGGAGCTGGCGCGCCAGGCCGGGCTCGAAGTGCCCAAGCAGAGCCGCGAAGAGCGCGAGAAATCCGAGCGCGAGGCGACGATCCAAGGCGCGGTCGAGGCGGCCTGCGCCTTCTTCGAGGAGGCGCTGCATGCGCCGCCGGGCCGCGAGGCGCGGCTCTATCTCGAGCGCCGCGGCCTCGATCTCGAGACCATCCGCCGCTTTCGCCTCGGCTACGCGCCCGATGGTCGCGACGCGCTGAAGCGGGCGCTCGCCAAGAATTTCCCCGAGCCGCTGCTGATCGAGGCCGGGTTGGTGCATCGCCGCGACGGCGGCGGCGACAGCTTCGACTATTTTCGCCACCGCGTGATCTTCCCGATCGGCGACCGCCGCGGCCGCATCATCGCCTTCGGCGGCCGCGTGCTCGGGGAAGGGCAGCCCAAATACCTCAACTCGCCGGAGACGCCGCTCTTCCACAAAGGCCGCGTGCTCTATGGCTGGGCGCAGGCGCGCGTCGCCGCGGCGCGGCCTGCCGCCGGCGTGCAGCCCACGGCCATCGTCACCGAGGGCTATATGGATGTGATCGCGCTGCACCGCGCGGGCTTCGCCACGGCAGTGGCGCCGCTGGGAACCGCGCTCACGGAGATGCAGCTCGAGGAGCTGTGGCGCCTCGCGCCCGAGCCGGTGCTGTGCTTCGACGGCGACGCGGCCGGGCAGCGCGCCGCGGGACGTGCGCTCGAGCGCGCCTTGCCCCTGCTCAAGCCCGGGCACAGCCTGCGCTTCGCCACGCTCCCGGCGGGCGAGGACCCGGACACCTTGATCCTGCGCCAGGGCGTCTCCGCCATGCGCGAGGCCCTGGATGGCGCGCGTCCGCTCGCGGAGGTGCTGTGGGAGATCGAGAGCGCGCACAAGGTCGAGACGCCCGAGCAGCGGGCCGCGCTCGAGCATCGGCTCGAGGAGCGGGTGCGAGTCATCGCCGACCGTTCGGTGCAGGAGCACTATCGCCGCTTCTTCCGGAACCGGCTGTTCGACGCCTTCCGGCAAGCAAAGCCGCGCCCGGGCCGCAGGGGGGCGGCGGGGCAGAGGATCGGCCCCAACGTCGGCGTCAGGCTGAACGCTGTCGCTGCGTTCGAAGGCCGCCCGCGGGGTGAACTCTCGTCGCTCCACCGGCGCCCGCAGGAAGTCCTGCTGGCGCTGATGATTAACCATCCCTTCCTGTTGCACGAAGTGACCGAGGATCTGGCGGTTCTGCGCTGGCCGGCGGGCGATCTTGACAAGCTCTGCCACGAAATCTTAAGACTTCACGCCCTAAATCCGGACCTTGACGCCACCGCGCTAAAGCGCCACCTCACAGAGAGCGGGTTCGGCAGGGTCGTACAGGGGGTGCTGTCGCCGGAGGTGTTGGAACACGCTGCTTTCGCCAAGCTCGATGCCGACGCCGTGAGGGCGGGGTGGGTTGCGACGAGAGATCGGCTCCAGCGACCTCACCTAGACACGGAAATCGCCGAGGCGGAGCGGAATCTTGCCGAGGACATCACCAACGAGACGTGGATGCGGCTGCGCCCGTTACTAAAGCAAAAGATAGAGGATGACGGCGCGGCCGGAGGGGATGTCGGTTGATCGGGGGCCATGAGCCGATCGGGCTGAGGGGGATTGCCGAGGACTATCGACGCACGGCGTAACGGTCGCGTGACGGCCGTTGTCGCATTCGTATTGAGCTTTAGGCGGGGCAGAGATGGCGAGTAAGGCGGCGAACACGGCGGAAGCACCCGAGGCGCGCGAGGAAGCGGCCGAGGCACCACTCCTCAACACCGTCGAGGCGGCGATCAAGAAGATGGTCGCCAAGGGCAAGGAGCGGGGCTACGTCACTTATGACGAGGTGAACGCCGCGCTGCCGACCGAGCAAGTGTCCTCCGAGCAGATCGAGGACACGCTGTCCATGCTGAGCGAGCTCGGCATCAACGTCGTCGAGAGCGAGGAAACCGAAGAGGCCCCGTCCACCGAAGAGGGGGGCGAGGGCGAAGCCCGCGCCAGCGGCAACCTCGATGACGAGGACATCGGCCGCACCGACGATCCCGTCCGCATGTATCTGCGCGAGATGGGCTCGGTCGAGCTGTTGTCGCGCGAGGGCGAAATCGCCATCGCCAAGCGCATCGAGGCCGGGCGCGAGATGATGATCGGCGGCCTATGCGAGAGCCCGCTCACCATGCGCGCGCTCATCGGTTGGCGCGACGCGCTGAACGAAGGCAAGATGCTGCTGCGCGACATCATCGACCTCGATGCCACCTATGGCAGCACCTTTGCGCCCGAGGAAGTCATCGTGCCCGCCGACGGCGCGCCCGAGAGCGCGGACGAAGAGGCGCCCGTTCCCGCCGAAGAAGCGGAAGGTGGCGAGCCCGGCGCCGAAGGCGCGCCGCCGCCGGGAGTCATCGAGGACGAGGTCGACGAGGACACTTCGATCTCACTGGCGGCGATGGAGGCGGAGCTGAAGCCCAGCGTGCTCGCCACGCTCGACGGCATCGCCGCGCTCTACAAGAAGCTGCACAAGCTACAGGAGCAGCGCCTAACCAACCTCCAGGAAGGCGAGGAACTCGCCAAGCCGACCGAGAAGCGCTACGACAAGCTCAAGAGCGAGATGGTCGAGGCGATGAAGAGCGTGCGCCTGAACAACCCGCGCATCGAGCATCTGGTCGAGCAGCTCTACACCTTGAACCGCCGCCTCGTCGCCTGCGAGGGCAAGCTGTTGCGCATGGCCGAGTCCTGCGGCGTCAAGCGCCAGGATTTCCTCAATCACCATATGGGCCAGGAGCTGGTGCCGGACTGGTCGACGCGGGTCAAGCGCCTGCACGGTAAGGGCTGGGGCTCGCTGGTCAACAAGCACGGCGTCGAGGTGAAGGCGCTGCGCGGCGACATCGTCGGCGTCTCCGAGGAAGCTGGATTGCCGCCGATCGAGTTCCGGCGCATCGTCCAGACCGTGCAGCGCGGCGAGCGTGAAGCCGGTCGCGCCAAGAAGGAGATGGTCGAGGCCAATCTCCGCCTCGTCATCTCGATCGCCAAGAAATACACCAACCGCGGCCTGCAGTTTCTCGACCTCATCCAGGAGGGGAACATCGGCCTGATGAAGGCGGTCGACAAGTTCGAGTACCGCCGCGGCTACAAATTCTCCACCTACGCCACGTGGTGGATCCGCCAGGCGATCACGCGCTCGATCGCAGACCAGGCGCGCACCATCCGCATCCCCGTGCACATGATCGA
>Ga0073928_10002150_pt1 | contig 34979 bp, 28 predicted proteins | sample PaiPotPPA55metaG_FD_76969 | JGI IMG/M metagenome (GOLD analysis project Ga0073928, IMG submission 76969) | Iron sulfur acid spring bacterial and archeal communities from Banff, Canada, to study Microbial Dark Matter (Phase II) - Paint Pots PPA... ... | reverse complement strand
GTTCTCACCCGTTTTCGAGGGCCCGGAAGGCAAATGGCCGGGCCTGGAGGCGCGCAAAGTAGTGGAATGGATTCTCGAAGATTCGCTGCCAGTAAGGTTGGGATTACAGCTGCACAAGTTCGTCTGGGATCCCGCAATGAAAGGCGTTTGAAGAATGGCTAGCGCAAAAATTCAAAACGTGAACGCAGTGGTGCTGCTCAGCGGTGGCATGGATTCGTGCGTATGCGCGGCGATAGCAATACATCAGCACGGGGCGGAGCACGTCGCGTTACTGCACGCCGGTTATGGCCAGCGCACGCAAAAGCGCGAGCGGCAAGCTTTCGAATCCATCGCCGATTTCTATCATGTGCAACATCGGCTGATTGTTCAACTCGATCATTTTCGAGCCATCGGCGGCTCCGCGCTTACCGACGGCCGCATCGCCGTCCCCGAGCATCAGCAAATTTCTGACGGCGGCCTGGGCGTGAGCGAAATCCCCGTCACTTACGTGCCTTTTCGGAACGCGCATTTTCTTTCCGTAGCGGTGAGCTGGGCTGAAGTCCTCGGCGCTCATTCCATCTACATCGGCGCAGTCGCGCAAGACAGCTCCGGCTATCCCGATTGCCGCCCGGAATATTATCGCGTCTTTCAGGAATTGATTCGCGTGGGCACGCGTCCTGAAACGCATATTGAAATCGCCACGCCTGTAATCGCTCTGAAGAAAAGTGCCATCATTCGCAAAGGCATCGAGCTCGGCGCTCCGCTGCATCTTACCTGGTCATGCTACCAAAGCGAGGACATTCCCTGCGGGGTATGCGACAGTTGTCTGCTGCGTATGCGCGCCTTTGCGGAGGCTGGCGCGAGCGATCCCATTTCTCAGCGTGGCGCCGCAGCCCACTCCTGACCTTTGAAACCAACACCGAATACAGTGATAATGGTGCGCGCCTCGCCCGGGCGGTAGCCGTTGCAAAGGAGAATCGAGCATGAGGAAATACGCGAGTTCGTGGCTGTTAAGTTTCTGCACCGTGGCGCTATTTGTTTCTGTGCTGATTCCGCGCGCCGCTGCGCAAGGCGATGGCGTGGTTCGTGGACAAATTATGGATGTCACCGGCAAGCCTTGGGTTGATGTTGGGATCCAACTGGTGAGCGATCAAGGCGTGAAGCAGGATACGAAAACCGATAAGAGTGGCAATTACAGTTTTCGCGGCCTGAGGCCGGGAGTGTATAGCGTATTGGTAACCCTGCCGGCGCCCAATAAACCGTACGAAGTAAAGGTTCAGGTGCAAAGCGGCGCTGAGGCTAAGGGGGATGTGAATTTCAAGGACGTTGTTACCAAACAAGGTTCGGCGGCCGCTGAACAAGTCAAAAAACAGGAAGAAGAAAAAGCCAAATTCGAAGGCATGAAGCAACATTTCACGGCCGGCACCACGCTCTTGGAGCAGGAACGCAAGGCCAAGGAAGATGCAGGCAAAGCCCCCGCCGATCAACGTGATGCGGCAAAGGCCAAGGTCACCGATCTTTCCAACCAGGCGGTCGCGGAACTTACCGCCGCACAAAAAGCGGCTGCGGAAAAAGACCCCAATCAGCACATTATCTGGGCCAAGCTCGCGGAAGCTTACGACCTCGCCGGCCGCAACGACGACGCCATCAACGCGTATCAGCAAGCTATCGCCGCCAAGCCGGACGTCCCGGGCTATTACAACAACTTGGGGAACGTTCAAGCCCGCAGCGGCAAGGTTGACGAGGCCCGCGCTTCCTACACCAAGAGTGCGGAACTCGATCCTCCCAATGCCGCAACGGCGTGGCGCAATTTTGGCATCAGCTTGTACAACGCCGGCCGTTTGAAGGAAGCTGTCGAGCCTTTAAAGAAAGCCAGCGAGCTGGATTCAAAAAATCCGCAAGTGTGGTATTTGCTGGGCGCTGCGTTGGTCGGCACGATGGAGACCAAAAAGAACGGCGACAAACTGGAGTTCGTCATTCAGCCAGGAACCGTCGAAGCCTATCAAAAAGCCGTGGAGCTTGATCCCAATGGCGGACCCAATAGCTACGGCGCACAAGCCAAGCTTGGTCTCGAAGCTTTGCAACAAATTCAGCCCGGTATCGACACGAAAGTAAATACGCGCAAAAAGAAGAATTGATTGATGCCTGTTTCCTTGGCCGGTTCCGCATAACGGGATCGGCCTTTTTTTTTTGTTCCAACCTTTTTTTCCTCTTCCAATAAATGTGCGGAGGATTAGCTGTTGGATGCTTCCCACACCGTAGCGAAGTGGGGATTTTGTATTCATTACCGGATAGCTGTCGCGTACACTAGCCCGCAGAGCGCAGGGGTCCGTTCTTTTGCAAGCGACCGCCCCAAAAAACATTGGAAACAATCTGCCTGCCGCCAGTTCACCAGAATGGGCGGCTCTACTGCAGTGCGCCTCTGCTCGTCCTGACTTCCCGCTACTTTCTGCATTGCTCCGCGAGGTGTCCTGGCCAGCGCTATTTACGTTGGCCGTAGAACATGGCGTCATTTCGCTGCTGGCGTCTGCATTGGCGCAGTTCGAGGAGAACCTCGCGCCACCAGAGTTCGCCGACAAAATCCGAGATCTTCACCGCGCGCAAGTGCTGTCCGCGTTGCAGATGACCGCTGAGCTATTTCGACTGGTTGATTGGTTTCGCGAAGCCAGATTGGATGCTCTGCTGGTAAAAGGTCCTACCCTGGCTTTACGCGCTTACGGCGACAGCGTCGCGCGAGAATATGGCGATCTCGACTTTGTCATCCGCCAGAAAGACATCCTTCGCGCCACCGGGCTAATGATTTCCGCCGGCTACGAGCCCGAAATTCCTGTAGAGCTAATCAGCCCCAAAAAAATTCCAGGACAATATCTTTTGGTTCGAATTGCTGCTCCGCTCCTCGTGGAGCTGCACACCGAACGCACCATGCGTTATTTCCCTCGCGGGCTCCCCATCGAAAAATTTTTCTCCCGGCGGCAATATGTGAACGTCGATGGCCACCACATCCCCGCTCTCGCCATTGAGGATGAGCTGCTCCTGATTTGTGTTCACGGCGCCAAACATCTTTGGGGGCGTTTATCAATGATCGCCGATGTCGCCGCATTCGTATCGCGGCAAACGGCCTTGAACTGGGAGCGCAGCTTTGCCACTGCGCGGGCTGTCGGCGCGGAACGCATGTTGCATACTGGCCTGCTTCTCGCAGGCAATTTACTGGGCGCTGCTCCGCCGCAAAATGTATGGTCGCAGCTGCAATCAGATGGGTCGGCCTCACAGTTAGCCGTGAAGACTGCAACCTGGCTGCCTTCAGGCGGACAGGCAGCACCGGGATTATTCTCGCGCGCTCTTTATCGCGTGCGCATGCGTGGGAGCGTAATTTCAGGATTAGGTTACTTGCTTCGGCTTACGTTCTCGCCTACCCAGGAAGATTGGTCCGCTGGGGCGGAAAATAAGCATGACGGACGTTTCGCAGCGCTGCGAAGGCCTGTTCGCCTTGCCAAGAAATATCGTGGTGGCGAAAAATCCTGATCGATTTCGCCATTAAATCGCGAGACATCTGAAATGAAAAAGCCCGGACGCGGAAAAATGTCCGGGCTCTTTCTCACTAGCCTGTCTAGATATTCGTGCGATGCCCGATAGCGTGTCTTGTCGTCGTTGCAGGTGCGGGCAGTTCCGCGTTCAGAGAAATTTCGCTCTTGTTGCGCAGCACGCCCAGTTTTACCGTACGGGTTTTGTCTTTGCTCTCTTTGTCTTTGTTGTCGGTGTCTTTATTTTTCTCGCCGTGCTGTGCCGCAAGCTTTTGACGCAGGTCTCCCACCGAACGAATACGTTCGCCATTTAGCGAAGTAATGACATCCCCGGCCTTTATTCCAGCCTTCTCCGCCGGTGAACCCGAATTTACGGAGCGCACCAGAATGCCCTCACCGTCGGGAGCGCCGAAAAAAGACCCTAGCTGTCCCGCGAGGTCCTCGGCATCAATGCCCAGTCGCGGAGGGCCGGAGAAAACCACCGGGCCATCCCAATCGACCGACGGCATCTCCGGAATTTCCGCGACTTGCGGCAGATCCGGCATCTCCGGTAATTCCGGCATGCGAAACGCGAACGTACCGGGCGTAACTCTGTTCATGTTGTGCCGCAATTCTTCAGCCTTGCCCAGCGTCACGCTGATTTTTTGCGTATGTCCGTCTCGCCACACAGTAAGCTGTACATTTCGGCCTGCAGGAACTTCGCGAATCATGCGACGAAATTGCATTGCGCCTTCCACCTGCTGCCCATTGATTTCCGTAACCACGTCATTTTCTCGAAGACCTGATTTTGATGCGGGGCTGTCGGGAGCAATTCTACCGAGCACGACGCCGCGCTCGCTTGGCAGTTTTAATTCCTTGGCGTTGTCGCCGGTAACTTCCCGCGTTTCGACACCGAGCCAGCTTCCACCTTCTTCTCCAACCATCACATTGAAATCGCGCACTTGGGGCTCAACTACTTCCTGATTTCCAGCCTGGTGCGCTCTCCGAGCAGCGGTATATCCCGGCGCTGCGATCAATGCAGCGCACAGCGCGGCCGTGCCGCCTGCAATACTCCATATGCCTTTGTTCATAAATCTCTCCTCCAAAAAAAATTAGCTTCTGCGAATTTAGACGCAGCAAAAGCTAAACCGTGGACTTCAACACCACCACGCGAATACCGCCGTTCACGGTATGCAAATGAATGGGAGCCCCGCCCTTGCCTATTTTCCCGTGTATTTCTCGTGGATGCAGAGAGCTTTCCAGCGACAGTGGCAATTCCGAAGAAAAATTTCCATTCAAGCAGCGCGCGTCCAGATTTGCCTGCAGATCGGAGGGCACAGCCAGCAGCAAAGAACCGTTAGTCGTTTCCGCCGTAGCTTCGCCCTTCTCGTCTCGTGTGGCCCCGAGATGCGCAAGTTCCAGATGCACATTGCCATTGGTGGTGTGTGCGTGAACGGAGCCGCCGCCTTCATACACCTCGATATTTCCATTGACGGTATGGAGATCTTCGATGACGTCCACTCCCGCGATACGCAAAGTGCCGTTCACCGTTCCCACGTGCTCCACGTGCGCGCTGTGCGGCACATGAATGACGTATTCCACGGCGACTTCCACGCCGGCGTTCTGCGGATAGCGCGTAATCACGGAGACCGCGCGAGGTTTCGCGTCCACTTCAATCGAAACGCGATCCAAGTCCGACTCCTTACTCTTGGCAGTCTTCACCGCGTGGACTTCGATGGCGTCGCGATCCCAGCCTTGCACTTCCACCGTGCCGTTTACATTTTGCAGTTCAAATGAGCCGCCCGACTGCAACGGGTAGCTCTGATCGAAATCCTTGCTCATCGCCAACCCGGAAGCGGCACAGGCCGCACCCGCCACACACAGAATTAAAGCTGCGCGCAACGCATGTCGAAGCATCGATTTTTACCCCCTTCGATTTTTACGACGGACCCGGACCCCAACGCGAAACTAAGACTTGCACCCCGACCAAATCTTAATGCCGCTTACAGCTACGCAATTACTTGCGCCCTCAAATTCAATTCAGCTGAAAATTAAATGTCACCGTCGAAACCACCTCGACCTGTTTACCGTTCATCCATGCAGGTTTGCCGCGCCACTGTTTCACCGCGGCGATTGCGGCATCCGCCAGCGTCGGCTCGCCCTGCAGCCGCTTCAATACTTCCACGCGCCCGTCTTTCAGCACCCGCACCTGCAACTTCACTACTCCCTGAATGCCCACACGCTGCGCCAACTCCGGGTAAGCCGGATGAGGGGAATAAGTAAGGCGATTGCGAAATTCGTCAGCATCCTCGCGCAAGCCTCCGGTAACCGCCACTTCCAGTTTGCCCATCCAACTCTCTAACCAATCTCTTTGCGAATCCACCTGCTGTTGTGTCGGCGGGGGCGCTGGAGAAACCGGTGGCGCCGGCTGAGCCACGTCTACGACGCGCAAGCGTTCCTGCTGTTCGCGAATCCGCGACTCTCGCAATGACGGATCGGAATCCAGGAATTGCAGTCGAATCTTTCCCACAGAAGTCCGCAGCTTTAACGGAAGGCCGCCGCCATTCAACACGCCGATGGCATGTACAGGGCCCGTGCTGTTGGACTCCGCGGTTTGAAAACTTAAATGCAGTGCGGGATCGGCTTCGATGCGATGTTCGCCGCCCTTCGCGACCAGCGCGTCGATATTCACGGCGAGGTTACGCGGCAAAAACACTACAATGTCGCCATTCCCGGACGCGAGTTGCGAGGCTCCTGCAAGCTGTACGGTCGCTGGATGTGCGGATGCACCGCCGGACAAATTATTAGAACCGCCGCCACCACCGCCTTCAGGTCCGCTTGAGGGATTGATCCACGCGGTAATCGACCCGTCTGCCGTGGCCGCCTGCACCGCTCCGGCAACGCGCGTCAGGCAAATGCTGCCGCCGCTGGACTCCACTTCCATGGGCCCGGCAACATACATGATTCGAATGCCGCCGCCACCTGTCTGCGCGCGCACCGAGCCTCGCACTTCGCCAAAATCAATCTGTCCGCCGCCGGTGCGCACATTGACGAAACTTCCTGCATGCCCAACGGTAATGTTTCCGCCGTCGGTATCCAGATCAGCGCGCCCGCCAATCGTGCCCGCGCGAATGTGACCGCCTCCGCTGCGCAGCGCGGCGTCGCCGGTAACGTTTCCCACATTGATGTGCCCGCCCCCGGTAAACACGTTCAAGTTACCGGCCACATCGAGCACCTGAATGTGCCCGCCTTCTGTTCGCAATTTCGATGAGCCCTGGTTCGAGTTGCTGATGTCGCTATTGGCGTTCACCTGATGCACGCGCATGTGTTGCGCTACGTTCTGCAAGCCGCCGACGCCAATCCGCCCGGTGCGTATATTTCCTCCCTGCGTGATAAGCGTCGCGGTGCCGCCAATATTCTGAGTCTCAATGTCGCCTGCCTCGGTCTTCACGTCCAGGCTGTATCCCGTGGGTACGGCAATTTCAAATTGCACCCAGAATTGCGCGCCGGATGCCGCTGCTCGCGCGGCCTGTGGGGGCAACGCGCCTTCTATCTCGACACCCGCATAGGTAGCTTTGGCGCGCAGAACATATTTATCCAGCAACGCTTGAGCCTGCGGCGCCCGCGCATCTGTTTCGATGCGCACTGTGTAACGCACCGCCGGGGTCGCGCCTGCTTCCAGCGTGATAATTCGTACAGAGCCCAGATCGGCGCTTAGCCGCAACGTCAACCCGTCTTGGGTCTCGAGTTGACCGGTGCGCTGGTCAAAGGCGTGCGGCGTTACCGGCTCGCCCGGTTTGGTGTGCTCGAGAGGATCAAACTCCGCGGCGGCCCGGACGCGAATAGCAAACGTACAGACACAAAGAATAATCGCCAATGTGCAGAGCCACGGCGCACTGCGAAAAATCCCGCCTGGAAATTTACTTTTGTAATGGAAAGAAGCTTTCATTGATGAACTAAATCCCGCTGGTCACTACTGAGGTTCTCGTGGCCCAATCTGCCGCAACGCCGCCGCGCTGCGCAACCGCACATAGCGGCTGGGATCGCGCTTTTGCAGCTCTTCCAGAGTGTGAATCACTTTCTCCACGGAAGCGTCCGAGATCATCGCGCTGGAATCGCCGGACGAACTCGCCTGCAGGTCATCGGACTGCTCATCCAAATTTTCTGGCGCGCCTGCAAATTTGGGATAGGAAACCACATTTGAGCCCTGCGACTCGTGTTCCAACGAGTGCACCAGCATATTCACAACTTCCACGCGCACGCCCGGATTCGCATCATGTGCCAACGCATCCAGCATGGCTTCTCGCACCGCATCATCCGAAGCCGCATCCTTCAGCGCTTCTAGGGCCTTCATGCGCACCGCGGGATTCTGATCCCTCCGCGCGGCCAACAAAAGCGCCTTACGCACTTGCGCATCTCGCGCCTGCGCTTTGAGCGCATCCAGGCAATCCAGCCGCACACCCGCATCGAAACGCTCGCCATTTTCCACCACATACGTAAGTACCCGCCGCATGTTGCTATCGTCCACATTGCCGGAAAGCACCATGGGCTGCTCGGCGCGCAATTGCAGTTGCACCGTGCCGGGCGCGGCATTCGGCCACGGCGCAAGATTAATTCCCGCCACCGCCATTTTCGAAAGCTGCTCGTCGGTCAGTTTTTGCGAAGCCAGGACGTTTACAGCGCGGCCGTTGTTGTTGCCGGGAAGTCCGCTTTGTAGCCAGGGCATCACTTCCGCGCCCAACAAAACTCCAAAGAAAATCAGCAGTGCGCCGCTCCACGCCGGTCGCAAAGCCATCCAGCGCCGCACCCAGCCAAACGGCTGCCAATGCTCACGGACGGGTGTCACGGAAAGATCGTCAAGCGTTTCGGCCAGTTGGCTGCGGCACTGCGACAGCAGCGCATCCGCGGAATCGACTTCGCGCGCGGGAGGATTCGCGGTCTCCATCGCTTCCCACAAAGCTCGCTCACCCGCGAGTTGTTCCGCGCACAAGGCGCACACCGCAAGATGCTCATCGATCAGCTCGCGTTCTTTCTCGCTGACCTCATCGCAAGCGTAGAAAACCAGAATGGGGGCAATGTTGGCGCAACGCGACTTTTTATCCGCCGCGCTCATCGCAGCTCTCCCAATTCATGCCGCAGTTTGCGCGTCGCACGGAACAGCGAGTTCTTCACCGTCTCTTCGGTGGTTCCTAGCGCATCACCGATGGCGCGCAGCTTCAGCCCCTGATAATGCTTCATCTCAAATACGATGCGCTCGCGAGGTGAAAGGCGTTCCATCGCCGTTGCGATTCGCGCCTTGATCTCTAGTCCAAACATGGTGCGTTCAGGATCGAGGGTGGGCCGGTGTTCCCGCTGCCGCTCGAAAAAGTCGGTGATGCCCTCGTCGTGGTGCCCATGATTCGTCTCCGGTGCTTGATCCTCGGGCCGCGCTTGCCGGCGGCGCAAATGGTCGAGGCACACGTTGGTGACGATGCGATACAGCCAGGTGTAAAAGCTGCATTCAAAACGGAATCGGTGCAGGTTGCGATAGACCTTGAGGAACGCTTCTTGATAGACGTCGCGCGCGTCTTCCGGGCGCTTCATCAAATTCAGCGCCAGGCGCAAAACGTCCCGGTCGTAACGGTGAACAAGTTCCTCGAAAGCGGCACGGTTGCCGACTTGGGCCTCAATCACGAGCGCCCGGTCATCGAGGTTCGGCAGAGAAGTCACCGCGCCCAGGGCGGCGTCTCCGCTGCCCGCGCCTCCAGCTTCACCGGCCACAGCCAAAACCCATCGTGGAAGCGACATTCTTCGCCTTCTGTTCGCGTGTCGTCCTTGAAAATGTGTCGTGGCGCGCGCCACTACACAATAATGCAAGTTTCTTCATTAGGCCAACACGGAACACCCGTGCGACCACCCTGTTTGGACGTGCCGCTACCTCATGGGTGAGCATCGCTTCCTGAAGTAACAACGCACGGCTGAGGGGTTTTGTTTCCTGTCAATTTATTCCATCCGGCAATGGAGGTCCTTCATTTTGTTGAGGAAACCGAAGTGAAATTTCTGCTAACTCTGGGCTTCCGCGCGAGTGGGTCGCCTACGCCAGGCCGCCAGCGGCCACGCCAGCAGGCCAGCCAATATCAACAGAACCACGTACCCATTGGCGCGGTAGAAAGTGTCCGGTTGCGAAACCAGTTTTGCCGCGGCTGCCAGCAGCGAAATACCAGTCACGACCAGGAAACTGCCGAGGATGTTAAAGCGCACCACCCGCCTTATGCCGAATACCAGCAATCCTAGAAGCAGAGCTCCCGCGAGAAACTGTTTGGCGAAATCCGCCGGTGTCCCCCAATCCGTGCCCACGGTTGCCAACGCGGCGCTAAGAAAAAGTAACAGCCTCAGCCACGGTTGCTTCACATTGGTGGCCACGAAGGAAGCGCAGAGCGCCACCAGCCCGGTGTACATCAGCGCCCGGAGCAATACTGTGCCAAAAATTGCCGCGGCAGGCAGAGTCGCGTCAAAGTCGCCGCCCAAGGAAGATTCAACGCCACGATGCGCGGTGGGCCAAAGGGCAGACAGGGCTGCAATCAGCCGGCTAAATCCGATCACCGCAGCAGTACCGCCCACCCCGATCAAGAGTGCGTCGCGGTAATATAGCCGGGACATTCCCGTCCACCCTGGCAGGCGTTCTTCACCGAAGGCACGCCTCGCGAAATACCAGGCCATGCCAAAAAGCAGCACGATCCCGGCGAAATACACCGCCGCTCCGAGCACCGCGCCGATGCCGATTTCCACAAGTATGGTCTTGAAGGGAATGGCCGTCTGATACGCATTCATAAAACTAGCGATGCGATCGCCGAAAGCAAAAATAATCACATACGCCGCGAGCCCCCACAGCCCCCACACTGCCAGCCGCCGCCACGGAATGAAATGCGCATCGTCGGAGCGCAAATTTTTCAGGAATACAATTAGCGCCACGACCATGAACCCGCCCAAAACCAGAATCGGCATCACCATCGAAACAAGTACACGCGGGAGGGTCAGCTCGGACTGCTGGCGCCTCCACTCGTCGGGAATTTTTATATACGTGCGATAGTCGGACACTTCGTCGGCGAGAACCGCCACTGCGATACGCTCATGCGCGTGTGATTTGGAATCTGCTTGCGTCCCGGAGTCATCGAGCGCACGATTTTGTTCCCACGTGAGCTGGTGGTCCACGCGATGCGGATGCTTATCTGACTTCGCTTCTATCAGCGCCCATTGCGCCAGATCAATATGCTGCGTGTTGCGCAGGTAATCTTCCGCGCGCTTCACGGCTTCATCCTTGCTGAGCGAAGCGCCGGGAGCGTCTTCGCTCAAAATATGATGCGCCGAATGCAGCGCACCGTTCGGGCGCAGCACCGGCACCCATTCTTCGGGCTGCCTGTCGCGGAAATAGCGAACTCTCCAAAGCGCGCCGGGCACTTCCTTTTCGTAAATTTCGTTCACCCTGGCTATACCGACGCGCTCGCGCAAGAATTCATTCGTCAGCGGATCAGTAGTATTGGCGAGCAGCACCGCGTGATGGTAAGAGCCGGGGTCTATTCCACGCTTGCGAAGAACTTCATCCGCATCGGTCAGCGCCGTCCGCGCATTGACGGAAAGCTTCAGGTAATCCCCGATAGCAGGTTCTTTGACGCGCCAGGCCAGCAACCCTCCGATTACCAGGCAGGCCGCAAGAACGCCAATCAATCCGGGCGTGAGTGCGTCGTATATGCGCACCTTTCCTGACGACGCACGGTCCTCAACGATTTCATCCACGACACTTATTTCCGGCGCGGGCCCTGCGCGATTTAACAAATCGTCCACCGTCGCAAAGTGCCCTCGTCTCAAATACGACACACCGGAAAAGATCAACGGCGCCAGCGCCGCGGCCCCCACAATCACACCCGAAATTTTGAAATACACGCTGTTGGAGCGCACCAGCAGCAAGCCCACCAGCGACGCATCCACCGTGTAGTGCCAGATAAGCGTGGCCAGAATGCCCCAATGCAGCATGACGATTCCGGCCACGATGCCGATAATTCCCACTTCAATTCCGCGCGTGTAACCAGGTTCCTGCGGATATGCGCTATGCAGGAAGCTCCACGAAAACGCCGGCAGAATAATTGCCAGCACACGCGATTTGGTCAAACGACCTATGAAAGGTATGGCGAACAAGCGGAACAGAAATTCTTCGCTGGTCGACGCCAGCAGTCCGATCGCGACTCCCGCAATCCATGGAAATGAGGTGTTCACCGCATCCGAATAATTGAGATCCTGCGGCGCCCACACGCCCACTTTGCTGCCAAACATATAAAACGCCACGATGAAACCGATGTGCGCGGCCGCCAGCGACAAGCCCACCACCGCGGCGGAAAAAAATTCCTTGGATTGCAGCCCGCGCAAGGTAAACGCCTGGCTGAGCCGCAAGCGGTCTGGTTGCGTCGCGCGATACAGCGGTTCCGCGCCCGGCAGCACCATCGTGACCGTCAGCGCCGTGCCAATCGCCATCAAAATGTTCAAAAGGATTTGCAGCGCGACAAAACTTCCGTACGAAGCGTGGGTATCGTAATTTGCCCGCGCCGATTGCCACTGATTGATCTGCATCAAAAAATACAGTAAAGCCACCAGGGCGCCCAATTTTATGGCTCCCCTCCAGTCGGCTTGTCCTTTACGCCACAGCGAAATTCCCAGCCACAGCGCGCTGCCCATCAGCAGAATGTACGGAATGATGGCGATCTGGTTGTACAGCAGGTTGGTCGAGCGTAATTGCTTGTAGCTGCGCTCCCACGCTTCGGGCACCTTCAAATATTCTTCGCTGTTTCCGATCTGATCGCCTTGCAGCACTACATTCAGCCGGTACGGCGCGTCCTTAGCGCGAAATCCATGTTTTTCCCACGTAAATGACCAATCCAAGCGATTCGGCCTTTTCACCGAATTTATTTCTTCCGGTAAAAGATCCCAGCCCGACTTGATACCCAATTTGCTTTCAAGAAAATTTTCAGCCGCGTATTGCGCGGCGGCGCGCTGCAGCGTTACGCCCGCTCTGGCTTCTTCCACGTGGTGCTCGTAACCCACTACCTGCCCCGCGGGACTCACCCGTACGTGGAACTCTTCCTCCTGCTGCGGCTTGAAAAAACGCACGTCCCAATACCAGATATTCAGTTCCGAAGACATCAGCCGGTTGGCTTGCTCCAGTCCGGTTTCACGCTCCAGATAGGTTTTCGCGTTGTCGTCTACGTTGAAAACGATGGCGGACTGGTAGCTTGCGGCGTCCTGGCCCTCACCCGCTAAAAACTCTTTTGCGCGTGAAAGGGCTTCCCCGCGCGACACCGTGAAATTTACCGACGCTTCCGGAAACGCGCGGAAATAATATCTGTGCGCAAATAACGCGCCAGCAATTCCTGCGATCACCCACAGCAACAACGCAAGTTTGTTGGCAGACGTTAAACGGTCAGTCGACACGAAACCTCCACGACCTCACTCCGGAATCTAAATCTCCGCGTCAAACGAATTTCGCAGGAGTAATTACAAACTTCCTGGATAACGAGGGTACCCCACACGCCGTAGTTGCATGTGGGATTTTGGTCAGCTACAAACTAAGACGTGTCCCTTTAACAATACGCAGCGCCATCACTCTAGAATACGCACGAAATCAGTGCAAGTTTCGCCTGTACCGCGGCACATCACAGAGTCGCGTATCCATAATGGTATAAAAGATGGAGTTATTTTGCCGTTACAGTGCAAATCGTAGGAGCAGAATTAACCGGCGTTCACAATTCGAACGCTCTTCCATCGTGTCCACGCAAACCCTCACCACTGATGTACGCATGATCAAGGGCGTTGGCCCGCAACGCGCAGAATTGTTGGCCAAGCGCGGCATCCACACGCTCGAAGACCTGCTGACCTACCTGCCTTTCCGTTACGAAGACCGCATTCATTTTTCCAATATAAAAGCTATTCAGCCCAACGGCATTTACACCATTCGCGTGCAGGTCATGAGCGGCCAGGCGGTGCGCACCATGCGCGGACGCGACGCGGTGTTTCATTTACTGGTTCGCGACGCCACCGGCCAACTCCCCTGCAAATTTTTTCACGGCGGCTATCTGGAGGGCCGCCTAAAACCCGGCCAAACGCTAATTCTTCACGGCAAAGCCGAGGTAGATAAGCTCCGCCCTGCGCGCATTGAAATGGTGAATCCGCAGATGGAGATGACCAGCGACCAGATGGACTCCACCGAAGTCGGCCGCATCGTCCCGATTTATGAAGCCATCGGCACATTTGGATCGCGCGCCATTCGTCGCGCCATTTATGCCGCGCTCGATCTGCTCGATCCCAACATGCCTGACGTGTTGCCTGCCGAATTGCGCGCGCGTCTTTCTTACCCTTCACGACGCGAGGCGCTGATTCATACGCATTTTCCGCCCGCAACTGAATCTCTTGAGGCGCTCAACACTTTTCGCTCTGCCGCGCAGCAACGCTTGATCTTTGAAGAATTTTTTCTTTATCAATTAAGCCTCGGCCTGGATCGCAAAACCACCCGCAAGGAAAACGCCATAGCTTTTCGACTTCGCGAAGACAACATTCGCGAAGCTCTGAAACGCATTCTGCCGTTTAAGCCCACCGCTGCTCAGAAACGCGTGCTGGCAGAAATTGCCGCCGATCTTGAAAAGGCGGCTCCCATGAACCGGCTCTTGCAGGGCGACGTGGGCAGCGGCAAAACGATCATCGCTCTGCAAGCCGCGGTAATCGCCATTGAAAATGGCCTGCAAGCTGCCCTCATGGCTCCTACCGAAATTCTTGCTGTGCAACACTACCTCGCCGCCAAGAGGATTCTTGCTCCCGCCGGTTATCGCGTTGAATTGTTGATCAGCGGCCTGAAGTTTCGCGATAAAACTGCCGCGCTCGAAAGCATTCGCACCGGCGAAGCCAAGCTGGTGATCGGCACGCACGCCTTGATTGAAGATAAAGTGGAATTCGCGCGCCTCGGTTTCGTCGCCGTTGACGAGCAACACCGCTTCGGCGTGTTGCAGCGCAAACGTCTCATGGATAAATCCCTGGCGCACGGACACGCGCCGCACGTGTTGGTGCTGACCGCCACGCCCATTCCACGCACACTCTCGCTCACGCTCTACGGCGATCTCGACGTCTCGATCATCGACGAGCTGCCTCCCGGCCGCACACCCATCGAAACGCGCATGACTACGCAGCCGCATCTGCCGGGAGTGCGGGAATTTGTGCGCAGAGAAGTGAACGCCGGTCATCAAGCCTATATCGTCTATCCCGTGATCGAGGAATCGAAACTCGAATTGAAAGCCGCCATTGAGGAATTCGAACGCCTGTCCCGCGAAGTATTTCCCAAGCTGAAGCTCGGGCTTTTGCACGGCCGCCTCTCCAGCGAAGAAAAAGAAACCGTGATGCAGCAGTTCCGTAAAAATGAAGTACAAATTCTGGTGGCCACCACGGTTGTGGAGGTGGGCGTGGATGTTCCGAATGCCACCGTGATGGTCATCGAGCATGCTGAGCGCTTTGGCCTGTCTCAGCTGCATCAATTGCGCGGCCGCATCGGACGCGGCGCTGCCAAATCTCATTGTATTTTGATGGCACCGGGTTACATGAGCGAAGAAGCGCGGGCGCGCCTCGAAACTATGGTGCGCACCGCCAATGGATTCGAAATCGCTGAAACTGATTTGCTGTTGCGCGGCCCGGGCGAATTTTTTGGTACACGCCAATCCGGTGACATGGGCTTTCACATCGCGAATCCAATACGTGACCGCGAATTGCTCGAACTAGCGCGCCGCGAAGCCTTCGCGCTGGCGGACGATACGAAGCGAGCGGCGCAATTGCGCGCAGTGGTGCATTCGCTGCCGGAACACTGGCAGGGCCGGTACCATCTCGCGCGCATTGGCTGAGAATTGCTACTAAGAATTTCTACCGGGAAAATAAATTATGCGCGTCATCGCCGGAATCTACCGCAGCCGCATACTGAAGAGCCTCAAAGGCTTGGCGCTACGCCCCACCAGCGACCGCTTGCGCGAAACACTCTTCAACGTGCTGGGTGCAGGAATTCGAGATTCGCGCTTCCTCGATGTCTTCGCCGGAACCGGCGCCGTGGGAATCGAAGCTCTCAGTCGTGGCGCTCAGCACGTTTCCTTCATCGAAAATCACTCAGCCAGCGCCGCACTGATTCGCAAAAATCTCGCCGCTCTAAACGTGCATTCCGGAGTAACCGTTATCCGTGCGGACGCCATCCGCGCACTCGAAACTCTGGAAGCCAAAGTAAAAGCCGGTCCGCCGGACGCCAGCGATGCCGCTTATGATTACATCTTTATCGATCCGCCGTACGCCGCCGCCGCGGACTATTCCCGCGTGCTGCAAAAAATCGCCGCCTCCAATCTTCTCGCCGACAACGGAATCGTTACCGTCGAGCATCGCAAGACCTTCGATCTACCCGAATCTTTCGCCACCTTAAAACGCGTTCGCCTCCTGCGCCAGGGCGATGCCGCCCTAAGCTTTTATCGCCGCGACGAAGCTCTGCAATCCACCACAAATGTGGATAACCCCTGAAGCACCACACACATCTATCTTCGGAAGACGAAGACCCCGCCATTCGGAATGCGTCCAGTGCTGCGGCCACCGAGCACGCAAAAACCCGGAGGGTGCCCCACCCTTGAATTTTAGGGTGGGGCCTTTGACTGTTTTTGTTTTTGTGAATTTGAACTTGCGAAATTTACCAGCGAGCATCACGCTATAATCGAGATTGCATGTCATTTGGCCAAGCGAGCAATACATTAAATCTTTTAGGGCACCAAGGCGAGCTCGCTGCGCCGGATGTGTCCCCATCGACCGCAGGCCCGCGCTTCGAAGTTCGCTGGAACGACTTCCACCAAAATCTCGGCAGCAGCATCCGCGCGCTGGTCACCGGCCCTTCCGCAAGAAAGTTTGTAGGCAGAGATTTCTTCAGAGATTGCTCGGTCGAAGGCCGCATCCCACGCGCCGCCGTAACCGCTGCCGCCCTATGGCACATTGTTTTTCTGCTGGCACCCTGGCCGGAGCTTCCCGCAACTCCGAGTAAAAATCCCGCGTTTGAAAATTTTCAGCTTACCTGGTCCGGTCCGATCAATGACTTCCCACCGCTGAAACTTTCCTCCACGCCCGCGCCAGCACCCGCAACACCCAGCCCCCGCGGCATCGTCGCCAAGCCCATCGCGCGCGAGGGCGCCGAAGCGTTCCATCCTCGCCAGCGCATTTTCACCGACCCCATCGCGCCAACGCACCCGCGGCAAACGTTGATCAACACCGCCGCCCGCATAGTTCCGCCAAAAATTCTTCCCAGCTTGTCAAATATTGTTTTGTTACAGCAAAGCGCCGTACCCGCGAAGCCGCGCATGGAAATGACCGAGCAAATGCTGGCTCAGCTGCATCCACGCGAACATCGCACGGCCACAGTGAAAGCTTCACCGCTGCCCGATGTTCCAGCTGTTGACGGCGCTCCCGCCGAAATCACGTTAGCCCCAACTGCCAACGCGCCAGCTCGCCCCAAGTTGGAGTTGAATGCCGGCGCCACACCGCGCGTTGCGCAGCGATCGTCATCAAACGATGCCGGACCCGCTCCCGAACTCGCCCGTCAAAGCTCGATGAACGCCAACGCATCCACCCTGATCGCGCTTTCCGCAACGCCCGGGCCCGTGGCACCCAGCGCTCCGCCACAAGGAAATCTCGCCGCGCGCGTGGCCATTTCTCCTGAAGGCAAACAACCCGGCCTTCCTGGCGGTAAGTCGTTGCCAAACGAAAATACTAATGGCGGCGTTGGGGGAGCTGCTGAAAATGCCGGCGGTTCCGTCTCTGGAAATATCGCGGGAAAAAATTCGGCCACGGTAAGCATCAGCGGCGGCAATCCCACGCCAAAAAACATGTCCGGTTTATCGGTCAGCCCGCAGCCCAAGACCGAGTCGCCCACATCTCAAAAATTAGTTACAAGAATCGACCCGCGCGCGCGCATCGCCGACGCCTCGGAACGAACTGGCCCGCCAAATTTTGCCGCGCTTCCACCCGGCGCGAAGCCCGAACAAATTTTTGCCGCGAAAAAGATGTACACCATGCTGGTCAACATGCCCAACCTCAACAGCGCCACAGGCAGCTGGATCCTGAATTTCTCGGAGCTGCGCTCGTCGACTTCCGGCCCACACGTTACGTCGGCCGATCTCTCCGGCCCGTCGCCCATCAAAAAAAGCGATCCCCGATATCCGCCCACGTTAGTCAACGAACATGTCGAAGGAGAGGTCGTGCTTTACGCCGTAATTCGCGCGGACGGCTCTGTAGATAGCGTGGAATTGGTACGCGGTATAGATCAGCAGCTCGACGCCAACGCCATGGAAGCCCTGAGCCAGTGGAAGTTTAGGCCCGCAACGCGGCAAGGCGCGCCGGTCGAGCTCGAAGCCATCGTGCACATCCCGTTTCACGCCCGAAGCGAAAACTAGCAACATATTTTCGCAGAAATCACGCCGTAACCACCGCGATCAACTTATCGATATCGCGTTCGCTGTTGAACAAATGCGGCGATATGCGCAAATTCCCTTCGCGCAGGCTCACGAACACATTATTAGCGCGCAGCTTTTCGTATAACGCCGCGGTTTTCTCCGGAGTCCGCGCCGCAAAACACGCATACGGCCCACGCCGCGCCGGATCAAGCGGACTCGCCGGCACGCAACGATCCTTCGGCAAGCGCTCAAACATCAGCTCCATCAACGCGCGATTATGCGCCTGTACCGTTTCAGGTTTCATTCGCAGCACTAATTCCAGCGACACCGCCATGGCCGACAAATTAAAATAGCTGGCGGTCTCCGCAGAGTCCCAGCGCCGCGCGCCCGCCGCCAACTTGGGGTCGGTCATCACAAGCGAACCGAAGTGACTCGCGCCTTCCGCGGCGGTCCAATAAAACGGCCCCGGCCTCATGCTTGCCATGTGCTCATTTCTCGCCCAGAAAAATCCCGTGCCATAGGGGCTCAGCAGCCACTTGTAGCCGGCACAGACGATAAAATCCGCGCCCAAGTGCGTCACGTCCATGGGAGTCGCGCCGCAACACTGGCTCGCGTCCAAGAGCAACAACGTGCCTTGCGCGTGACATGCGGCCGCCAGTCGCGCGGCGTCGATCATCGAGCCATCGTCAAAGCGCACCAGACTAACCGAAACTAATCTCGTCTTCGGCGACAGCGCGGCGATCAAATCGTCCGCGCTGATAAACCGATCGCGCGGCGCTACGATTTTCAACGCAAGGCCCTCGCGTTTCTCCATCGGTCTCCAGGTCGTGTATTGCAAAGGAAATTCGCCTTGCGCGGTGATGACTTCGTCGCCCGGTTTCCACGTCAAACCGTAAGCCACCGAGGCCATTCCTGTGCTCGCACCAGTGGTGAGCGCGATTTCCTCCGCTCGCGCGCCAATTAATTGCGCGATGGAAGCGCGAATGCGATTCGGCACATCGAAATAAGCCTCGTCAGGTACGCGTTGCGGAAATTTCTTCCATTCAATGGCGGCTTGCGCGGCCTTTAACGAGGCCTTCGACATGGGAGCGTTGCCGGCCACATTCAGGTAAGTTGCGTCTTCAAATTCAAACCATTCATCGCGCCAGTTGGTGTGCGCAGGACTCGACGTTGCGGTAGCCATCAATACCTCCCGGAATTTCTCAATCGAAAGAGACTGCGAGCGCTGCCCACAGACCGCAACGTCCAATTTGGGCAGCAACTGCTCGGCGCACAGCACATGTGCATCGGAATGTCAGCCGTCGAAGCCTCTAAAAAATGGGTTCGCTAGAAATGGGTTCGCAATTCGCGGAACGCCGGCAGGATCACTAATTTCCCCGCGCCCGCCACCACCGGCTCGTGCTCCAATTGCCAGGTATCCTGGTGCGGTATATACACCGCATTCAATCCGATCTTCATGGCCGGATTGATATCGCTGCGCGGGCTGTTACCGATCATCCAGCCCTGGGACTTCACAATTTTGTGTTTGTGTACCAGCTTGCCGTAAGTTTCATGATCCTTTTCCGGCACAAGCTCTATAAATTCAAAAAATCCCTGTAGTCCGGAGCGTTCGACTTTAGCCGCTTGTTCCGCGGCTTCGCCTTTGCTAAACAAAATTAAGCGGTGCCTCTCCGCAAGATACGCGAGTGTTTCCGGTACGCCATCCATAATTTTTGGCGGCGTGCGCTCCAGCTCCAGCACGCGCTCTTTAATCGTCGCCACCGTCTCGCGGCAAGCCATTTGCTCCGCCAGCTTCATATACGTTTCTTCCAGCGAGCGACCAAAGCACCGTACGCCATAGCCGTACTGGCGGATATTCTTTCGTTCTGTTTCATTCAAAATGTGGCGAATATAAGCGCGCGTGTACCCGCACGACTCCACCAGGCTGATGAAATCCTCAATCAGCTTTTCAAAAAAGACGTTATTTTCCCACAGCGTGTCATCCGCATCGATCAGGAGCGTATTCCGTCGCATATCTAAATTCTACAATATGGCATCAGGATGCTTTACGCTGGCCTGCGGAAAGTTTCTCCAGCACACTGCGCGCGGTTTTTTGCAGCTCGCCGAATCGCGTCAAGTAAATTTGAAATTCCTGGTTCAACACTTGCGCTTCGGTAGGCCCCAATTTTGTGCGTAAAATCATGTCACGCAGCTTCACCGGGTGCGGCAGCAGCGCGTCTTCCTGCAATTCTTCCAATGCCAGTTTGGCGTCGTAGTGGTACATAAATTCTCCCCCAACGTTGCTCAAAAATGATTGTACTCGCAGCGGGGAGGAATTTCTGAACCGAAGAGGGATTTTAACGGGCGACGGGGAATTTAAGCCACTGCGCTACAAGGAATGAATTCGTAACGGTCAATCTTTGCGGCGATGCCCAACTTGCCGCCTTCACCCTGATCGACGCGCACCACCATGCCCCGGCAGCGTATTTTCACGTCCGAGGACTTCAGCAGATCTTTCGGCAGGGTAATAACAAAGGCGATTTCGCGGCCGGCCTCGAATTTTTCTCCGGCAAAAAAATACAGCCCCCGGTAACTCACATCACGCATGTCCACCGGCAATTCCTGGCCCTTCTGCTCCCACGGAAGAATGCTGAGTGGCAGATGCATCGTGAATCGGCGAGCTTCGCGACGGTCCGCTGCACTATTCATAATGCTCCCTCAGGTTGGCCGGGAATGCAGGAACGCTAACATTGCCGCCCGCAAACTGCAACGCGAAAAACCCGGTATTTCGTTCCAACGATCCTGTAGCACTTTGGTACCTGGTACAGGTTCTCTGCCACATGCAGCGATGTCGAAATTTTACTTATCAGAAGTACTGATAGACACCGGATCGCTTAGTATCAGGGACACGCTTGTCCAGTGCTCCTATCCTCAACAGTGACAATGTTTCCTGATTACGTTCTAATTTATTAGCAACCATTTCGCAGCCCGGTAAATGAGCCAGCACCACGATTCGCGAAATTTTTTCCTTTCCGGCCCAGTGGGACGTCTCGAAGCCGTTCTGTGGACGCCGCGCAGTTCCACTGCGCCTGCGCTTGCCGCGACGGTCTGCCATCCCCATCCGCTTTTCGGCGGCACCATGCACAACAAAGTAGTTTTTCAGGTCGCCAAATCCATTGACGCGCTCGGCGTTCCGGTGCTGCGTTTCAATTTTCGTGGCGCCGGCCTCAGTGATGGTGTTCACGATCGCGGGATCGGCGAGCGCGATGACGTCCGCGCCGCACTGCAATTTCTTACTGCCGAATTTCCCGGCGTGCCCTTGCTGGTCGCGGGATTTAGTTTTGGCGCTATCGTAGGCCTGCGCGTGGGCTGCCAGAGTCCAGATGTGAAGCAATTAATCGCGCTCGGTCTCCCCGTAAATAATTCCGACATATCGTTTTTGTTCGAATGCCGCAAGCCTAAGCTGTTCGTACACGGCGGCAATGACGAACATGGCGAGGTGCGCAAGGTAGAAAAATTGATGCCCACATTGCCGGGTGAAAATCGCCTGGTGATCGTTGAAGGCGTCGACCATTTTTTCGCCGGCAAATTAAACGCGGTAGATCAAGCCATCACCACGTGGCTCCTCGAACAAGTTCCCGCACTGAAAAAGTAGAACCGCCTCAACCCGTCAGGCGCTTTCGCCGCGCGAAAAAAGTTTGCTGAACTGATCCGCGGTCGCGATCGGCACACCCAGCAGCCGCGCGTTTGCTCGCGCATGTTCTGGCCGTGACATGCCCACGAGCGCCGTGGTTATTCCTGGCGCGGAGCGCACAAATTGCAGCGCCCTCTCAGCGTCATTCTCCAACCCGAACGCCTCGGCCACAAACCCCGGCAGGTTGCGCGCCACTTGTCCTTGAAGCAGAGAAGCGCTGGCGATCAACGTGATATCCAGCTCATCCGCCGCTTCCGTCACCGTGCGCTTGCGTCCCGCCACCATTTGATTTCCGAGCGTCAGCGCTTCGGTCATTCCCAGATTAAAAGGCAACTGCACAAACCGGAAGCGATGCCGCCCGCCGGCAATTTCCTGCGCGATCTGTACCAATTCCGCGAGTTGCATCGAGTCCTGCGCGCTCGCTTCCTGGCGAAAGGCATTCCAAGTAGCGACGCCGTAATATTGAATTTCTCCGGCCACCACCGCGGACTCCAGAAACGTGAACGCCTCCCTGATGCGCTCGAGAAAATCCGCCTTGGGGACTTCTCCAAGCTGCGATTCGGGATTGTGCAAATAAAACATATCCACGCAGTCCACGCGCATGTTACGCAGGCTCCGCCCCAATTGATTCTTCAGGAAGCGCGGGGTCATGCAATGTCCGCCGCCGACAATGTCTTTCGCGCCCAGCACGCCGGGCTGAATATATTCTCGAAAGAAATATTCATTCGGGTCGCTGGGCATATCGCCGTCTGGCGTCAGGTAGCCGGCCTTCGTGCATAAAATCAGTTCGTCGCGCGCGATGCCCTTGGTTTCTAACTCCGCCAGCGCCGCTCCGATGCTGCGTTCGCTGCGCTGAAACCTGTAATTGATGGCCGCGTCAATCACATTGATGCCCGCTTGCGCCACTTCCACGATCGCCGCGGTGTAACCACGGTCGGTCTTTTCGTCTGGGTCCCCCAGATACGTCCCAATTCCCAGCGACGAAACCGTCAATCTTTGTGCATCGCGAAAATGCCCCTCAACAGCCTTGGGAAATCGCGCCGCATAACGGCGGGTTCCGTCAGGCGTGGCAAATGCTGTCATCGTTGTGCTCGCAATTTTTTACCCTCCGCTATTTTGCCTGGCATAAACGCGAAGTATATAACAGGCAGCCGCTTCATTAATTCGCGGCCGGTGCAGTTGGCGGTTCCGGGGGCGCCAGCAACCGAGAACAGGCTCGCAAGATCCTGCGGTACGGCCAATCATTCTTTTCGCGGAAGAAAATCTCGCCCGATCGCGGATTGCTGTAAAACCATCGCGCCACCAGCCACAAATGCTCGCTTAGCTCGCCTTTTGCCAACGGCAATTGTTCAAACATCTGCGCAGCGCCCGGTGTCTCCGATGCATTCGGCGGAGCTATAGAGGACTGCGCCGCAGTGACCGCATCGATCGCCGGATCGAGATAGTTCCGCAAAATCTGTTCGGTCGAGCGCGGCTGACTGGCAATTTCTCCGAATGGCAGAAAAAACGGCTCGCAAAGCTTCCCGCCCTGAACACGATAAGCCGCAACAACCTGGTCGCCCGCGCCACGTTGCAAAATCACCGCGTCCAGCGCCTGAATGCGTCGCGCCAAATCCGGCCGCCCGCGCAAAACCTCGTCCAGCTTCTCAACTTTTTTGTGCAGCGTTGCCGCGTGCTCGAAATCCAGGTCATCACTCGCGCGCTCACGCTCACTTTCAAATGTCGCGCGCAGCGACTCGCCGCTGGACTCCAGAAATTTAACGAACCGCTGCACCTCCGCGTCGTACTCCTCTTTCGAACAGCCCGCAAAGCAAGGCGCCAGGCACATTTTCATTTCCGAATACAGGCACCCCGGAAACGTTGGATCGCGCCGGATTTTTATCTGGCAGCGGCGCATTTTAAAAAAGTCCAGCGCGCGATTCGCAAACGCCAGCGCGGCGCCACACGAAGGAAATGGTCCGTAATAACTTCCAGCGGTCGGCGCTCCCAAACTGTCCACCGAAATGTGCCGCGTCACGTAACATCGCGGATACGCATTACGGAGGCTCACCTTAAGCACCGCCGCCGGACGCATCCGCAACAAATCGCGATAGCGCTGCGGAAAAAGTTTTTTGGCGTGCTGGTAATAAGTGAGGCTCTGTTCGAACGTGGAACCGACCGCTCGATATTTCACCCCGCGCGCGAGCGCGCGCAAATTCAGCCGTTTGCTTGTCGGATCAGGCGGACCAAGCAGCCTTTGCAGTCTGCGCCGTAAATCTTGCGTGCGAATAAGCAGCGGCTCAGCATTCGAATCGTTTAACTCAAGCAGACAAACCGCAGGTTTGGATGGCAATGCGGAAAAGAACTCTTCGTCGCTAGCGGCGTCAAAAACGAGGCAAAAATCCAGTTCCAACACGCATTCAGAATACTACGACTCTCACGCTAAGATTTGCGCAGCCCATTAGTCTGCTGGAGGGTTTAAGCAGTTTCCGGTTTCTAGCCTTCGTCTTCCAGCTTCCAGTTTCTAGCTTCTAGTTTCTAGCCTCTGTCTTCTAGCCTCCAGGCTTCCAGCCCCTAGCCTCCAGCCTTCAGCACCCACGAGGCAATCACCAGCCGTTGAATCTCACTCGTGCCCTCGTAAATCTCCGTGATGCGCGCGTCCCGATAATTTCGCTCCACCGGATACTCGCGGCTATACCCGTTGCCGCCATGAATCTGAATGGCCTTGTGCGTCACGCGCGTAGCCATTTCGCTGGCAAATAATTTAGCTACCGCAGCCTCCAAACTGAACCTGCCTCCGCTGTCTTGCTTCCATGCCGCTTTGCGAATCAATAGCCGTGCGGCATCAATCTCCGTCGCCATATCCGCGAGCATGAATTGTATGGCCTGAAATTGTGAAATCGGATGCCCGAATGCCATGCGCTCCTGCGAATATTTCAAAGCCGCTTCGAACGCGCCCTGCGCAATCCCCGTCGCCTGCGCGGCAATGCCGATTCTTCCGCCATCCAATGTCGAGAGCGCCACTTTGTACCCTTCACCTTCATTCCCGATGCGATTCGCAGCTGGCACGTGACAATCGGAAAATACCAACTCACTGCAAGCCGTGGCGCTGATCCCCAATTTTTTCTCTTCCTTGCCGACGCGAAATCCCGGCGTGCGCTTTTCAATGACCAGCGCGGTGATGCCTTTCTCTCCCTTGGCCGGATCGGTGTTCACATACACGATGGCGGCATCCGCCACGCCCCCATTGGTGATCCACGCTTTGGTGCCGTTTACAACGTAGCTGTCGCCCTCGCGCACGGCTTTCGTTTGCAACGCCGCGGCATTCGAACCCGCCTGCGGCTCCGTTAACGCATAGCACCCGATCTTTTCTCCGCGCGCGAACGGCAGAAGAAATTTCTCCTTCTGCTCGGTGGTGCCAAAGCGATGAATCGGATCGCAGTACAGCGAATTCTGCACCGACAAAATCACGCCGGTGGACGCGCAACAGCGCGAAATCTCCTCAATCACGATGGTATATGCGAGGTGATCGAACCCCGCGCCGCCTTCACTTTCCGGCAGAGCAATTCCAGTCAGCCCCAATTCCGCCGCTTTCTTGAATATTTCGCGAGGGAAATGTCCCGTCTCGTCCAGTTCTTTCGCGAACGGCCGCACTTCCGATTCCGCGAATTCCCGCACGCTTTTTTGCAGGAGCAACTGCTCCTCAGTCAGTTGAAGATCCACGCGCTCTTCTCTCCGCGTCTAAGCCGCTGAACTCGCATTCAAAGCTTTTCGCATGCGCTCCAAAGTCGTATGCAAATCTTCCGGATGCACACGCGTCTCGCCCGTCACGGTCATAAAATTTGTGTCCCCAAACCACCTTGGCAGCGCGTGCAGATGCAAATGCCCCGCAACACCCGCGCCGGCAGCTTTCCCGAGGTTCATACCAATATTCATGCCGTCGGGTTTGTAGTTTGCGACAAAGGCCTTTTCGACGCGCTGCGCCAACTGCATCATCTCCGCCAGCGTCTCGGCGTCGCACAAAGCCAATTGCGCGACATGTGCGTACGGCACGATCATCACGTGCCCGGATGTATAGGGATAGCGATTCAGGATCACGAAGTTTTTCTTGCCGCGATAAACGATCAGCGCCGCGGCATCATCGTTGCGCGCCAAAGCTTCGCAAAAAATACATTCAGTCTGCTTATCGTCATGCACCTCAGAGATATACTTATAGCGCCACGGCGACCACACATAATCCATTCAGCCATCCTTAAAGAAAACGACGCTCGCACAGCATAACGCACAATCCATTTGCGCCGCGCGCATCACTACGTAGATGTTTTATTCAGGAATAAATCCAGAAGCGTTTTTCAGGAATGAGTTGCGTCGCCCGAATTGGCAGGCGTAGCCGCGGCAGCGGAAGCGCCAGTTTCAGAACCGTCGCCTTCCGAGTTGTTCACAAAATCCTTCAACTCTTTACTGGGCTTGAAGAAGGGAATCTTCTTGGGCGGTACATCGACTTTGGCGCCCGTCTTGGGGTTACGCCCGATGCGCCCCCGCCGTTGCCGGGTGCGAAAGCTTCCAAATCCGCGGATCTCGATTTTGTCGCCCTTCTGCAAGGCCTCAATGATGCTCTCGAAAATCGTCTCCACAATCGTTTCGGACTCCTTCCGCGGAAGTTCCGAGATACGCAGCACCTCTTCTATCAGGTCTGCCTTCGTCAATGTAGGATGCTTGGTCATAATCCCTATACCTCTTCGCCCCGCGCGGATCCAGCCGCCGGGCTCCTGACCGCTATGCCGCCGCCCAAATCGGTGTTACAAAAAGGGTTAGAGCGGAGAGCCGCCCCCTGGGTGCACCCTTCCTATCATTAAAATAGGCCCGGCGTAAACACAATTGTCCAGCTGGGTTGGAGTCAAATTTTCGCGGCCGGACCGTTACCGGCCCAGCTTTGACTTGAGGGCATCGCCAATCGTCGCCGTCGATGAAGACTTACCCGTCGAAGTCGACCTATACTGATCGATCTCCCGCCGCTCCTGCTGCTTCACCGCCGCGCGGTAGCTAAGTCCAATGCGCCGCGTTTCCGGGCTGATCTTCACGATCTTGAAGTCGTACTCTTTCCCCGGCTCCAGCGGCCCCGCGCTCTTCAGCGGCCCCGTAGAGGTGCGATGCATCGGCACCGGTCCTTCATCGCGGCGTCGCTTGTGCTCCTCGATCTCGGTGTTGTGGCACAGCGCTTCGATGTTTTCGCCGAGTTCCACAAACGCGCCGAACGTCGCGATGCGCGAAACCTTGCCCTTCACGATCTGGCCCACTCTGTGCTGCTTGAACCAATCGCCCCAGATGTCGTTGACTTGCTTGATGCCCAGCGACACCCGCCGGTTCTCCGGATCGATCTTCAAAACCTTGGCGGTAACGTCTTCGCCCTTCTTGAAAACCTCGTGCGGATTTTTCACTCGCCCGGTCCAGCTCACGTCGCCGACGTGCACCAACCCGTCAAATCCGTCCTCGATTTCCACGAACGCGCCAAATTCCGCAATGTTTCGAATCTTGCCGGTCACCACCGTGCCGATCGGATATTTTTCCGCCGTGACCATCCACGGATCGGGTTGCGCCTGCTTGATGCCCAACGAAACGCGACGGTCGCTCGGCTTGATATCTAGCACCACCACATCCACTTCATCGCCAACCTTCACGAGCTTCGAGGGATGAGTCGGCTTCTTATTCCAGCTCATCTCTGAGACGTGTACGAGTCCCTCGATGCCTTGTTCCAACTCCACGAACACGCCGTAATCCACTACGCCAACCACTTTGCCCTTCACCTTGCCGCCCGCGGGATATTTCTCCGAGGCATTCACCCACGGATCGGGAATCAGTTGTTTGAGGCCCAGCGAAATGCGTTGCTTATCTTTATCGAATTTCAAGATGACAACGTCCAGTTCCTGATCCGGCTTCAGCATGTCGGACGGATGCTTGACGCGTCCCCAGCTCAAATCCGTAAGGTGCAGTAACCCGTCGATTCCGCCCAGGTCCACGAACGCGCCGTATTCCGTCACGTTTTTCACGTGGCCATGAACGATCTGTCCCTCCTTCAGGGACTCCATCAACTCCGCGCGCTTGGCGAGTTGCCCTTCTTCCAGCAGCGCGCGCCGGCTCACTACCACATTGCCGCGCCGCCGGTTCAGCTTGGTGATGCGCACGTCCATTTCCTGGCCCATCAGATCGTCCAGGTTCGCCGTCGGCCGCAAATCGTATTGCGAGCCGGGCAGGAACGCGCGTACTCCGATATCCACCACCAAGCCGCCTTTGATGCGGTCTACTACCTTGCCCTTAACCGTTTCTTTGGCTTTGAACGCCGCTTCCAACTTTTCCCACATCCGGCGACGCAGAACTTTTTGGTACGACAAAATCTCGAAGCCGTCTTTGCGTTCACCGGTTCTTTGTACTTCGATTTTGGCGTTCGGCTCGGGACGAGGGATCTCCGTCTCCGAAAATTCCGCCGCGGGAATCAGCCCTTCGGTCTTCTGGCCCGTGTCCACAACCACGCCATGCTCGGTGTAGGCCACTACCGTTACTTCAATAATTTCACTGTGCGACGCGGCTTCCTGCTTCTCGTCGTACTGCTCCATCAACTTGCTCATCTCTTCTGAGCCGGCCGCTTCGTCGGCAGCCGTCGCCGCTTCGGGGTCCGCGACCGCGCCGCTATTGCCGGCGCGCTCGCCTGTGTGCTGCTCACCGCTACCTTGATGGGAAGTTGCGCCGTGCCCCTCGGTGCCTCGATGCTCTGTTTCGCCGTCGAGACCATGCGAACCCGAATCGCCCTGCGCCCCCTGGAATCCGTGTGCGCCCTGGGAAGTCGACCCGCTCGAAGTATGCGCGGGGCTCTGCGAATCGCTATCAGCCTGCGGCACAGTCGCGGAGTTCTCTGTGTGCCTGCCAGATGGCCTGCTTTCCTCGGAGCTAGAGCCCTGGTGGGGAGCATCACCGTGCGCAGCCATAGACGAGCCACTCTCATGTTTCGCTTCGTTCACTTCATTCTTCTGTTCTTGCGTTTCAGTGCTTGTGGCGGAACTCCGCTGGCGGTTCGAATCTTTCGCAGCATTCTCCGCTTCCGGTGCAGCGGCGGCAGCAGCACCGCTCGCGTTGGTGACCGTAGTGGATGCCGGTTTATCTTGGTCGGGAAACATGGGTGTAGGCCTCCGGGATAAGTATCCCTGTTTAGTCGAAAAAGTTCCTTGCGAGATCCCAACTTGGATAGGCGTGCAAGGAGGTGGACCGTTCAGTTGGTCGCTAAGGAAAAAGTGCCGCGGGCGTCACTGCAAGCACTGCCAAGACTCCTGGAATTGTCACGAGGAACGCCGCAACCTAGGCAAAAGCATACTCGCCGACTCAACTCCCTGTCAATCAACAGCGCCATGCCAGCAGAGTTCGAAAGCAGGTTTCGTAAGGCGCGCCAGCGCCCGCTGTCGGTATAATCTCTCAGGGAAATCACAGTCTCGGAATGCCCGCATGCTTGGCCGCGATGTGTTCATTTGCAAATCGCAACATCGTACCAAGGTATATTCAGCGCTCCACGGTAGACCTTAATACAAACGGTCTGCCCCGCTGAGATGCATTGGTAAAGTGGCCCCGGCACGGAAACGTCCGTAGACGCCGCAAACGGCCCCCACTTGGCTACATGAAGGTGCCACATCGCAGGGCCTCTCGCGTGTGAATTAGAATACTTGCTAAATACCAAGACTTCGCTGGTTTTTGGTATCGACCCATCTAGGAGCACGTCCGCCTCCCCAATCGCTCCGTAGCCGAAGACCGACGCGCCCACAAGAATCAGCGCCCAACCGCCTTCTCGGGTTTTCGCATCCATGCTTACTACAAGGAGCGTCAGAAGACCGCCCACGAATACGGCACAGGTTATGATTGTCGTCCAATAAAGCGGATATATGTTGATATCCCGCAAGGCGCGGACGCACAGCGCCGTCCCGCAACCCAGGAAGCACATGGAAAGATCTGGCCGCACGTCGCCGCGAAATGCGGTAATTTGATAAAGGCCTCTTGATCGCGTCGCGAGGCCAACGGCGATCAGCGGCGGGATGAACAAAAGCAGAATCATAACTGGGTTGGGACGAGGGAAAAACATAGCCCAAATTGCCAGTGCCAAGCCAATGCTGTTGATCGTCCGGGCGAACTTCTTCGCTCGATCCAATTGTCGAGAACTCTCAGACGGCGGCCAAATCGCATCGGTATTTGTGGCACTACGGCTCGCGCCATTCGCCCAATCATTTCTGTCGAATTGAGTTGGTGGGTCTGTCACAGTTTTAGCCGCTTTAAGAAATGATGATTGCGCGTGACAAAACCAGACCACTCAGCATTAAGTTTTCTTTCGAAGAGTCACCCGTTAACTTTGTGCCCTTCCAGCCTGGGTCCGTTCCCGACGAAAATCCGGAGCCGTCACTTCAACTGTTCTACACATTTCGTAAAGTCGCGAACGCATCCTGCTCCCAATCCGTTGCTCCAGTGTATCTTCGCGCGACGCAGGAATCATCCGTCCACCCGGTAGCCGTGAGGGTTCACCCTCCGACGCGGGATTATCAACATAGTTCGTAGTAATCACGGTGGTCCGGTTCTCGTTATACCGCGCGTTCAATACAATGCCCACAATGTCGCGAACCCAATCCGAAGGCTTGCTCGCTCCTAAATCGTCCAGCACTAGAATTTCCACGTTGCGGATCGGCTCCAAAATGCGCATCTCCGTCGACTCACTCGCCGGGTTATAACTCGCCTGAATCTCTTTCAGCAATTCCCGGTAATCACAAAAAAGCCCGCCATGCCCGCGGCGAATCAATTCCTTCAAAGCCGCCACTGCCAGATGCGTTTTGCCCACGCCCGACGGCCCCATCAGCAGCAGCCCTTTTTCCGCCGCGCCCGGATAATCCCGCACAAATGCCTGCGTCAACATTTTGGCCTGCTTCATGGACTGCGCATGCTGCGGCATCCACGTCTTGCCATCCGCCAGATCCGCGACATAACTTTCAAAATCGCAATGTTCATAGCGTTTAGGTATGCGCGCACGCTCCATCACCCGCGCAGCACGCTCTTCCATCCCGCAATCGCATGCCGTAGCGACCGCGCCCGGCGCGCCATTCAGCCGCTGCTCCAGCCGCCACCCCGTCCCTCTACAAAACGCACAATTTTCTATCGCCATATCGACTCAGCATACGAGCACGCACCCGTCACGGCAAGCGATCTACTTTGCGCCGCTCCCAACTGCTCGCGCCAGCGGCATGCTAACATTCCCACATCAACGACGGTGAAAAACTGAAAGTTAAAACAAAAACCGCAACTTCCCAGCCTGGTTTACCCGTAAGCGCGCGCATCCGCCGCGAAATCCTCGCGTGGTTCTGGGTTGGTCTCGTCTTTCTATTGGTCAACGGAACCATCGGCCAGGCGCGCGTCATTCCTTCCGGCTCCATGGAAAATACTCTGCTCATCGGCGACCACTTGATCATCAGCCGCGTCGGATACGACGCTGGCCTGCCCTTCACCAATTGGCATGTTTCGCTGTGGCGGAATCCGAAGCGCCAGCAAATCATAATTTTCAGGCCGCCCTACGCGCCCAATCAAACCGATCTGGTAAAGCGTGCGATTGGCATGCCCGGCGACCTCGTGGATCTACGTGACGGAAATGTTTGGATCAATGGAAAACAACTGGAAGAAAATTACACTTTAGGTCCGACCAAGCCAACGCCACCGGGATACTCTCAGCGCGGTCGAATCAATGTGGAGTTCCCTTACCGCGTTCCCGAAAAATGTTATTTTGCGCTGGGCGACAATCGAGGAAATTCTTACGACAGCCGCTTCTGGGGCTGTGTTCCCCGGCAAGACCTCATCGGCACTCCGGTGATGATCTACATGTCTGTAGATGCGAACCCCAGCGCATGGCAACCCGGCCACATCATCGACCGTTTTCTCGCCTACGCCAATGTGCTGATACATCCAGCCACCATGCGCTGGAAGCGCCTGTTCCACACCTTTTAAAAGAGCCGCCAGGACATCCCTTGAAGACTTTTCGCTCGCGCGAGTGCGCGCAGCAAAGAATTCGCCATGCGCCGCGCTCTTGGCGCAGGCCGCACCAGGCTTATTCGTCAGTTGCTCACCGAAAGCCTGCTCCTGACTAGCGCCGGAGCCTTGCTCGGACTCGCATTGGCGTACGGTATCGCCATTTATCTTGCACACCAGGGCTCTATCGCCCTGCCACTCCTTAGCAGCTTGAAAATTGACGGACGGGCTCTTGCCTGGACTCTGGTCATTTCTTTACTGGCCGCTGTTTTCTTCGGGCTCCTTCCGAATCTCAAAATATCCGCAGGCAATCTTCAGGAAGCCCTCAAAGATTCGGGCGCGGGCATGACCCACGGCAAGAAACACGACCGCATGCGTTCCGTTCTCGTAGTCTCCGAAATTGCCCTGGCATGCGTGCTTCTGGTCCGAGCCGGACTGCTGTTGCGCAGCTTCCTGCACGTCCTCGATGTGGACTTGGGGTTTCAACCCAGCCGCGCAGCGGCGGTAACCGTTGACTATGACGACGGAGATAATTCCGCGAAGCGCAGCGCAATACTGCAGCGAATGCTGGGCCGCGTGAAAGCTATTCCCGGCATTGAGGCCGCGGGCATCACGGACAATCTACCCGCTAGATCGCAATCGCGCCTGGGGCTTATCGGCGAAAGGGAAGGACTATCGCAAGGTGAACTACCCGGTGCCTTCGTGTCCATTGTCACGCCCGGCTACCTGGAGGCCATGGGCATGCAAATTGCGAGCGGGGCGGGATTTAAACTGGTCGGACGCTCCGGATGGTCCGCTGGTGGTGCTCCTGAATCGAACCGCCGCGAACAATTTGTGGCCTAATGAAGATCCCGTTGGCCGCATCGCGCTCGTGAATGGCAAAGACGCTCGCGTCATCGGCGTGGTCTCCGATGTTCGCGAAAGCAGCCTGGAGTCGCGTCCCGGCTGGCAGATGTATTTGTCTTCGAGTCAGAATAGCCCGGACGGTGCCGAGCTGGCGGTGCGCACCAAACTCCCGCCGGATGTTCTCGCCTCCAGCGTGATGAGCACACTTCGTGAACTAAATCCCGGCCAACCTGCTACGGAGTTTCGCACCATACAGCAGATCGTGGATCACGCGGTCTCGCCCCGGAGGTTTTTTGTATGGCTGGTAAGTTTATTTGCAGCCCTGGGGCTGGTCCTGGCTTCGCTAGGCATCTACGGAGTTATTTCGTACTCGGTTTCGCGGCAGACGCAAGAGATTGGCATTCGCATGGCTCTCGGTGCCACCGCCAATCGAGTGCAATCCAGCGTGATTTCCAGGACGCTGCGCCTCGCTCTGGTAGGAATCGCCATCGGCACAGTTGCATCCTTTATGGTCGCGAAAGCGATCGCGTCGGTTTTATTTGCCACGGACCCGTCAGATCCGCCGACCTTCGCAACGACCATCCTGATGCTGAGCCGCATCGCAGTTCTGGCGGGGTATATTCCCGCGCGGCGCGCCTCGCACGTGGACCCTATGACCGCTCTTCGCGTCAACTAGAGGTACTTCACTTATTTTGTCAGGCCGGGATTTTTTCAACTCAGATTATCAACGCTTGAATGACTAATTTGGTTTGATCCTATGATGGAACTCGTACTTCGAGACCGTCATGAATTAAAAAGAGGCGGAGGGTGCCCCACCCTCGATTTGCGGGGTGAGTCCCAGGGTTTCAGAATTTCCCGCGAGAACAACAGGCGTCAGCTACGCACTATTCGCGGCACAGCGCGGACAATGGCGTGGCGCGGATCCTGCCCAGCTGGGCGCGAAGCTACGCGAGACAATTCCTGTTGGACCACCTTCGCGAATTCGCCCATCTGGCGTTCCATCTCAATCATTTTTTCGCGCATGTTCAGAATAATTTCGATGCCTGCCAGGTTCACGCCCATATCGCGCGCCAGCGTCAAAATCACGTCCAGCCGCTCCAGATCGGAATCGGTATAAAGCCGCGTGTTCCCCTGCGACCGGGAAGGCTTAAGCAATCCCACCCGTTCATACAAGCGCAGCGTCTGCGGATGCAATTTATAAAGCTCCGCCACCGCGCTGATCATGTAACCGGCTTTGGCCCGTTTTTTAGTTCTTTGCGGCATGGTCCTCACACACCCGCTTTGCTGAAAAGATTTTGCCGCGGATCTTCCGGCGCCAGCGTTTCCAGTTCCTTCATCAGGTTACGCACCCGCTCATCCGTCGGCTTCGGCACTACCACTTGAATCTCCGCGTATTGATCGCCGCGTGTCCCGTTGCGCCCCACCGGCACGCCCTTTTCTTTTAGGCGCAGCGTCTTCCCGCTGTCCGTTCCCGGAGGAATACGCACCAGCGAGCGCCCATCGATCGTGGGTACTTCAATTTTCGCACCCAGAGTCGCCTCTGGCACAGTCACCGGAATCTTGGTGTATAAATCGTTGCCGCGCCGTTCAAAAAATTCATGCGGCTTCACCACAATCCGCAGATACAAATCTCCCGGAGGCGCTCCCATCGTTCCCGCATTTCCTTTGCCCGGTACGCGCAAGCGCGCACCGCTGGCCACACCAGCCGGGATGCGCACATCCACGGTTTCCGTGCGTCGCACGCGGCCTTCTCCATTGCAGGTGCGGCACATGGTGCGCAATTTGCCGGTGCCTCCGCAGCGGGTGCACGGCACGTTGAAGCGCATTTTCCCCGCGGCTTGCTGGATCGTTCCAGTCCCGCCGCAAGCAGTACAGGTCTGCGGCGAGCCCACCGCGCCAGTTCCGTGGCATGTCTCGCAGGTCTCCATGCGCGTGATGGAAAGTTTTTTTACCGCGCCGCGCACGGAGTCCCAGAAATCAATCTCTACCTGATATTCCAGGTCGCCGCCCGGTTCCTGCTCCGGCTCCATTTCGCCGCCACGCCCGCCCCTGAAAAACTGGCTGAACAAATCGCGGAAACTTCCGCCACTTCCTGCCGGCCCTGCACCGGAACCGCCGCCACCGCCAAAATCAAATCCGCCAAAGTCAAAATTGACGCGCGCATCATCATCCTCGCCGCCATGGGATGAAGGTCCACCGCCCTGCGGGAGGTTGTCGCTATAAAACCCGTACTGGTCGTACATCTGGCGCTTCTTGGCGTCGGAAAGTACGTCGTACGCTTCCTGCAGCTGCTTGAATTTCTCTTCCGACGATTTATCACCGGGATTCAGGTCGGGATGGTATTTGCGCGCCAGCTTGCGAAACGCAGTGCGAATGTCCTTGCTGCTGGCCTTCTTCGGCACACCGAGCAATTCGTAATAATCGGTTTTAGCTGTCGTTGCCATGATTTATATTTTTGTAATCTCGAATCGCACTTCGCGAAATCTCTAG
>Ga0073928_10002149_pt1 | contig 34999 bp, 28 predicted proteins | sample PaiPotPPA55metaG_FD_76969 | JGI IMG/M metagenome (GOLD analysis project Ga0073928, IMG submission 76969) | Iron sulfur acid spring bacterial and archeal communities from Banff, Canada, to study Microbial Dark Matter (Phase II) - Paint Pots PPA... ... | reverse complement strand
TATCGCGAGGCCGGCGAGCGCCGCCGCGTTCGGCTCGCTATGCGGCACAAACGGCCGCTGACGGAAGGGTAATCGCGCCGCCGTTAGTTCACATCGCGGTGAGGAGAATCGCAGTGATCCGTCATTCGTTTTGGGGAGGAAACATGACCAAACTCTATGCTAGTGCGTTGTCGTTTTTCTTGCTGGCGGCCTTACCGCTGCCTGCGCAAGCCCCCGGTCTTTCGGATGTCTACGCGCAAATCCGCACGGAAGAAACCAACAACTCGAAAATCATGTGGATCATCCATGAGATCGCCGATGTGTACGGCCCGCGCGTCACCGGCACGCCGAATCTGAAGGCCGCCGACGATTGGGCTGTGAAGACAATGACGTCGTGGGGATTGACGAACGCTCATCTGGAACCTTGGACCTTTCAGCCGCCAAGCGCCGCCACGCCCGTGCCAGGTTGGGAGAACATGGAGCTCACGGCCGAGGCGGTTACGCCCTTTCATGGGCAGTTGATCGTTGAGCCGCTCGCCTGGACGCCCAGCACGAAAGGTGCGGTGACGGCTCAAGTGGTGATGATTGGGCCGCCCGGAATGACGCCGCCCGCAGGCGGTGGTTTTGGCGGTTTTGGCGCGCCTGCCGCAGCCCCGGCCGCGCCCAGCGGCACCCCGCCACCGATGCCCGCGCCAGCGGTTGCTTCTCCGACGCAACAACCCACCCAGGCGGAGCTAGATGCCTACTTGAATTCGATCAAGGACAAAGTGCGGGGAGCGATCGTTCTGGTGGGCAAGCATGTGGAAGTGAAAGAGAACTTCACGCCGGCACCTCTGCGGCGTCCCGATGACGAATGGAAATCGCGGTTCGATGCGAAAAATCCGCGTCCGTTCAATTTCCCGCAGCCGCCAGCGTTACCCGAGGGGCAGCTTTCGCGCGGCGACGTGAACCGCATCGTGGATCAGTTCCTGGTAGATAACGGCGCCCTTGTGCGGGTCAATGATGCGGGCCGGGAACACGGCATCATTATCGCCCAGCAGAACAACACGTACGATTGGTCGCGAGCCGTCCCCACGCTCGTGATGCGCAATGAGGACTACGGCCGCATCTCTCGATTCATTGCCGACGGAACTCCTGTGACGCTGCGCGTGAATATCCAGAACAAGGAATATCCCGAGGGCACGACCGCCTACAACGCGGTGGGGGAAATTCCCGGCAGCGACAAGAAGGACGAGATCGTGATGCTGGGCGGCCACTACGACTCGTGGCACGACGCCACGGGCGCTACCGACAACGGCATCGGTTCGTCGATGATGCTCGAGGCGATCCGCATCCTCGCCACTCTGCATGTGAAGCCGCGGAGAACGATTCGCGTAGCGTTGTGGAGCGGGGAGGAAGAAGGTTTGCTGGGGTCGCTTGCTTACGTGCAGCAGCACTTCGGCAGCTTTGAAAACCCGAAGCCCGAGTTCGCGAAGCTGGACGCGTACTTCAACATTGATTCCGGCACAGGCAAACCGCGCGGCGCCGGCGTGTTTGGACCCGCGGCCGCTGCCGACATGATTCGCGAGGCGCTCACGCCATTCCAGGATTGGGGATTCACGGGCGCCATCGCCAGTGACAGCCGCCGGACCGGCGGCACCGACAGCACGTCGTTCAACAATGCGGGGCTGCCCGGCATCGGCCTGGCGCAGGACCCATTCGATTATGGTTCGTTCACGCACCACACCAATCTCGACACGTACGAGCGCATTTACGAAGAGGACGTGCGTGAGGGCGCTGTGGAAATTGCGTCGGCTGTTTACGCGGTTGCGATGGCCGATCAGATGGTTCCGCGGTTTGCCGCAGACAAGATGCCAAAGCCTGCGCCTGAGCCCGGACCGGGCGCAGAGGCCAAGCCCGCTTACCATGTGCTGAGCACGACAGGGAACAAGTAGGTCGGGCAATTCCTGACTGGGTTCTAGCTGGGAGTTTTCAGGTAGGCGCCGGCGGATTCGGCGGTGCGAAAGCCCTGCTCGACGCATTTGCCGATTGCGGGGCCTTCGAGGTAGTTGCCCGCGAGGAAAAGGCCGGGAAGCGCTCGTTCGGCGTCGCGGGCGGACTCGATCAGATGCCCGTGACCGAGATTGTATTGCGGCAGCGCTTTCGCGTACTTCCAAACGGCTTGCGCCACCGACGGCCCTTCGATTCCCAGGATGCGGGCGTTCTCAGCGGAGACGATCGCGGCGATCTCGGAATCGGACTTTTCGACGATTTCCAAATCCGTTGCGCCACCGATGAAACTGGTCAGCACAGCGAAGCCTTCCGGCGCGCGCCCCGCAAACAGCGACGAATTCCAGACCGTGCCCAGGGTGCGGATTTTCTCGCTGCGCGGCACCAGGAAGCCGAACCCGTCGAGCGGTAGCCCAATCTGTTGAACATGGTATCCGGCCGCCACCACAGCCACATGCGCGTACGCGATCCCGGACAAAGCCTGCGACATCGAGGCAGACATCGCGCCGACCAGATGCGATGCCGTGTAGGCGGGCGTCGCAATTACGACGGCGGATGCGGAGATCGTTTTGGAAGCGCCGTTTCGAGTGAACCGAACTTCGTACTGGTTCTCACGTGACGTCGTCCGTTTAATGCCATCCACAGCCGCACCATCCTGTACCGCCTCACTCAAATTCTGGCGTAGCGCTTGAATCAGAGAGACTAGCCCGCTTCGGAATGAGCACAGAGGAGGCGGTCCTTTCCGCTCGCCTTTAGCAGGACGAGATTTCATGGCGCCGCGAACCACGCTTCCATGTTGCCGTTCCCACTCTTCGAGTGTGGGAAACGCCGCTCGCAGGCTCAATTTTTCCGGATCGCCCGCGTAGACGCCCGAAACAAATGGCGCGACGAGATATTCCAGAATTTCATGGCCAAACTTCCGACGGACGAAATCGGCCACGGACTCTTCCTTGTTCGGAGGGGCAGTGCGGCGAAACGGTTCGGAAGCGATCTTCCAGCGCGAGCCAGCATTCAGAAGGGACGATGCGAGCAGTCCCTGCGGCGACATTGGAATTTTCTGCAGGCGGCCAGCTCGGAGAATGTAGCGAGGCGCGCGCGGATCGGCCTGCTGCAGCTCGCCTTCGATTTCCAGCTCTCGAATCAAATTGAGCAGCGCGTCGGTGCCCTGAAAGCTTTGAGGGCCGGATTCGAAAAGGAATCCGTCCTTTTTGACCGTGCCTATGAGGCCGCCGGCGCGCTCCTGCGCTTCGAGAAGAGTGACTCCGATTCCGAGCCGCTTCAGCCGGTAGGCGCACGCCAGCCCGGAAATTCCAGCGCCGATTACGATCGCTTGATGGGGTTGCGCCATTCGGAGGTCGTCACAGTGTCTTGGAAAAGAGAGGCTGCTTGTCCATTTGCTGGTCGTGGAGGTAGCGGTCAAAGGGCATGGCGATATTGCGGATGAAGATGCGCCCGAGTTGCGTGACACGAATCTCGCCGGGCGAAAGGATCACAAGACCATCGGCACGGGGTTCTTCAAGGCGCTCGAGTTCCGGCGCAAAGTATTCATCGAACGTGATTCCGAATTCCCGCTCGATTTCGCGCTTGGGAATCACGGTGTGGCATAGGAGCCGACCGATGACGGCGCGGCGAAGACGATCGTCGGGCGAAAGCCTGTAGCCTCGCATGGTTGCGATTCCGCGCTCGGCCACACTACTTTCGTACGCTGGAACCTCGCGCCGGTTCTGCGCGTACGCGTCGCCAATCGAGCTGATGGCGCTCACGCCCATTCCGTAAAGGTCCGCGCCCGCTTTGGTGGTGTAACCCTGAAAATTGCGGTGCAGGGTGCGATTCAGCTGGGCGACGCCAAGCTCGTCGCCCGGCCGCGCGAAGTGGTCCATGCCGATATAGAGATATCCCGCGTCCAGAAACCCCTCGAGCCCGGCGCGAAAAATGCGAAATTTCTCCATGCCTTCCGGCAGGTGAACCGCGAAGGAGCCTTGCTGCTTCTTGAGCCACGGCACGTGCGCGTAGCTGAACATCGCCACGCGGTCGGGGGACAGAGTCAGCACCCGTTCGATTGTCGCGCGAAAAGTGTCCGCAGTCTGGTGCGGCAGCCCGTAGATCAGGTCGACATTGAGGCTCTCGAAGCCTAACTCGCGCGCCGCGAGTATCAGATCGCGCGTCGTCTCGTACGGCTGAACGCGGTGAATCGTTTCTTGCACGCGCGGCTCGAAATCCTGAATCCCCATGCTGAGACGGTTGAACCCAAGGCGTCGCAGCGTTTCCAGGTGCTCGCGGCTCGTCACTCGAGGATCGATTTCGATTCCGATCTCCGCATCGGGCGCAAAGGAAAATCGCTCTCGGGCATAGCTGAAGAGATCGTCCATCTGTGTGGGAGTCAGATATGTGGGCGTGCCGCCGCCCCAGTGGAACTGGATCACGGGGCGACGCTTCGAGACCTTTCCGCTCACGTGATTGATTTCGCGTTTCAACGCATCGAGGTAGGGAATGGCGACGTTCTTGTCTTTCTGAATCGAGACGTTGCACGCGCAGAAGAGGCACAGGCTTTCGCAGAAGGGAATATGCATGTAGAGCGAGGCGGGCGTGCCTCGCTCGTCCGCGGCTCCGAAGGATTGTTCGAGGTCGTCCGGGCCGAAATCGTCCTTCCATACAGGAGCCGTGGGGTAACTCGTGTAGCGCGGGCCGGGCCGATTGTATTTTTCGAGGAACGCGTCTGATATCTGGCCGATATCGATCTTTTCGAGCGAGTTTGTGCCGCGTCGTTTCATCGCTAGTTCGTCTTTTCGATAGCCGCGTTTATTACGGCCCGCTGGGCGAGTCGCACAGTTTGCCCCGCTTCGACAAACGCCTTCGCGTTTTCCACCGGAGTGCCCGGAAGAATCCCGTGGCCGAGGTTCAGGATGTGCCCGACGCCGCCCGTCTTCTCGACGGCTGCGCGGGCTGCGCGGCGAGCATCCTCAGCCGAGCCCAGCAAAATCGAAGGGTCAACGTTGCCTTGCAGCGCCACACGGTGGCCCAATTCGCGCCGCGCGTCGGCGAGGTCCGTCTTCCAATCCACGCTCAGCACATCTGCTCCCGTGGCAGCCATCGCTGTAAGGTGCTTCGCCGAACCTTTGGCGAAGAGAATCCTGGGAACGCCACTCTCCGCCAATGATTCGAAGATCATTTGCGTCGCAGGAAGCTCGAATTCCTCGTACTCGCCCGGGGTCAATTCGCCCGCCCAAGTGTCAAACAGTTGTACAACAGAAGCGCCCGCGGCGATTTGCGCCTTCAGGTACGCGCCGGTCACCTTCGCGATCCGGTCGAGCAGCACCTGTACGAGTTGCGGCTGCTCCGAAAGCATTCGCTTCGCTGTCGAGATGTCTCCGCGCGTTTGCCCCTCAATCATATAGCAGGCTAGCGTCCACGGTGCGGCGGCGAATCCGATAACCGGCACATCGGGACCGGCGGCGCGGCAAATGGCCCGAATCGCGTCACCAACGAAGCGCGTTTCGCGCTCAGGGTCAAATTCTCGAAGTCTTTCGACGGCTGCCAGATTCCTGATCGGATTCGACAGGATGGGCCCCGAATCCGGCACGTCTAGCGTCAGGCCCATCGCCTCAGCCACTACCAGGATGTCAGAAAAGACGATGATCGCGTCGACGCTGAGCGTGTGGAGTGGCTGTAGAGACACCTCGGCAGCCAAGTCCGGCGTCTTGCAGATTTCCAGAAACGAATGCTTCGCGCGGACGGCCTGATATTCGGGCAGATACCGCCCGGCCTGGCGCATGATCCAAACCGGAACGCGGTCCACCGGCTCGCAGCGACATGCACGGAGAAACAGCTCTTTACGATTTTCGTGGCCCACGGGCATAGAAAGCCAGGTTCCGCGTAATCATAGCAGACGGAAGGGAGAGTCGCATATTTCCCATCACTGCGGCGGAATGCTGCGTTCCCGCCTGTATTTAGGCTGTATAATTCTGCATTAACGGGAGAAAGCCCTATGGGCCATGAACTTGCCTACCTGAGCCTCGCGCTCTACGCAGCCAGCTTTGTGTGCTACGCGTGGATTTTGTATGCGCCGCAGCTCTGGATTGGCCGGTTCGCCACGGTTTTGCTGGCCGGCGGAATCGTGGCCCAGTACTTTGCACTGCTGGAGCGCTCGCACTGGACCCATTCGGTGCCGTACGACGACCTCTACGGCTCGATGTCACTGTTCGCCTGGCTCCTGGGTGTTACCTACTTGGGACTGGAGCTATTCCATCGCCAGCGGTCCGTGGGCGCCTTCGTTACCCTGGTACTTGTTGCGTGGACTGCTCTGATCACACTAATTGTGCCCCAAGCGGCTTCGACACCTCCGCCCGCCCGGGGACTTCTATTCGCTCTCCACGTGACTCTGAATACCTGGGCCTATGCAGCCTTCGCGCTATCTTTCGTTCTTAGTGTGATTTACCTCGTCCAAGACTGGGTGCTGCGCTCGCGCAAGATGAGCGTTGCCTTTTGGCGCTTCCCAGCGCTCGACGTGCTCGACGGCATGGCCCGAAGCAGCGTCTACGTTGGCCTCGGCGCTTTGAGCATGGGCGTCGTGATGGGCTTGATTTGGGAGCATCGCCTGAGCGGGTCATATTCCTGGGCCGACCCGAAGGTAGTGGTAACGCTGGCGATTCTGGTTGTTTACGCTGCGTATCTCAGGCTCTCGCGCAGCACGAAGTGGCGGGGCGCTCGCGCGTCTGTCCTGTGCGCCTCGAATTTCCTGATCGTGCTATTCAGTTATACGTTCGTGAATCTGTATCTGACGAGGTTTCACCGCTACCTATAAAATGGTGACTTCTTCCACCACGCCACGCATGCGCCCGTCGCGAATTCAGGTGGCGCTGATAGGCTGCAACCATCGCACAGCGCCCGTGGAGTTTCGCGAGCGCGTAGCGTTCACGCCGGAGCAGGCCCTCCACGCAGCCGACGAGCTGCGCCGCCAGGGAATCCTCGAAGAAGCCGTTGTCCTCTCGACGTGTAACCGGAGCGAATTGTACGGAGTTGCGTCGGAAGTTCAGCCCAACATAACGGACGCGATGGAACTCTTCTTGACCTCGTTTCATCGTATCCCGCGGGGCGAACTCAACGGTCGTCTTTACCGCTGGATGGGTCCCGACGCGGTGCGCCATCTTTTCCGCGTCGCCGCGGGACTCGATTCGATGCTGCTCGGCGAGGCGGAAATCCTCGGTCAGTTGAAAACCGCGTACGGGCAGGCGCTCGACCACGGCGCCACCGGCCCCGTGCTCAACAAAGTGTTTCAGAGCGCCCTCGAAGTGGGGAAGCGCGTTCGCTCCGAGACGGAAGTTGGCGCGCGGCCCATGTCGGTGGCGTTCGCGGGCGTGAAGCTTGCCGAACGCGTCTTCGGCAATTTGAAAGGGCGCACGGCTCTGGTTCTCGGCGCGGGCACGGTGGCCGAGCAAGTGGTAGAACATTTGCGCAATCGCGGGATCGGCGGGGTGCGCGTGGTAAATCGATCTTACGAACGCGCGCAGGAGTTGGCTCGGCGCGTAGATGGCGAAGCGGTGTCCTGGGAATCGCTCGATCGCGTGCTGAGTGCGCCGGACATTCTGGTCACGTCAGTGGGCGGCGCGGGGCCTGTCTTGGCGCGCGAGTCGCTTGAGGCGGCGCTCGCGGCGCGGGGCGGGAAACCAGTATTTGTCGTCGATCTCGGCGTCCCGCGCAATGTCGCGCCGGAGGCGGCGGGCCTCTACAATTTGTATCTCTACAACATCGACGACCTTGGTGAAATCGTCGAGCAGAATAAGAAGGCGCGCGAAGCGGAAATTCCGCGCGCTGAAGCAATCGTCAACGAGCACATTGCGAAATTCGAATCGTGGCGCGCGACGCTGGAGGCCGGCTCGATCGTTGACGATTTGCGCGATCACCTTCACCAACATCGCGAAATGCTTCTGCGCGAAAAGCTGGCGGAAATGCCCGACGTTTCGCCCGAAGAACGAGCGCGCATCGCGCACATCACCGAGGAGTTGATCGAACGCGTTCTCGACCAGCCTGCGAAGCGCCTCCGCCACGGTGGCGCCATACGCGGCCGGCTCGGCGCGATCGAAGCTCTGCGCCATCTGTTCGGCCTCGACGAGGAAAAGGCCGGCCTCGAAGGCGAAGAAAAGCTCGGCCGCGAAGAGGAAGAAGGGAATTGAAGTCCCTGCGGATAGGCACACGTGGCAGCGCGCTCGCACTCTGGCAAGCCAATCATGTTGGCGGGCGTCTGGCCGAATTACACGGCGTTCAATCGGAGTTGGTGCGCATCCGCACTTCCGGTGACCGTTTTCTGACAGGCTCCGTCGCCTTGGTTGGAACGAAGGGAGTCTTCATCAAAGAGCTGGAGGACGCGCTCCTAGCTGGAACGATCGACCTCGCCGTTCACAGCATGAAGGACGCGCCCACCGAAATTCCCGGGGGCCTTGCTTTTCCGGCAATCATGAGACGCGAAGACCCGCGCGACTGTCTTGTTTCGCATTCTGGCCTGCGACTGGGCGATCTTCCAGTTGGGGCGCGCGTGGGCACGAGCAGCCTTCGGCGTCAGGCACAACTCCGCCATCATCGTCCGGACTTGCAGTTGCTGGATTTGCGCGGCAACGTCGACACCCGCCTGAAGAAAGTGGCAGCGGGCGACTTCGATGCGATTGTCCTCGCCGTGGCCGGGGTGAAGCGGCTCGGCGCGAGTGACAAAGTCACCGAGATACTCACAACGGAGATAATGCTGCCCGCCGTCGGGCAGGGCGCACTCGGAATTGAAACACGCTCGGCTGATCGCGAAACGGCGAATCTCGTTGCGTCGTTGGATGATGCCGAAACGCGTGCGTGCGTCACCGCCGAACGCGCTCTTCTGCACGAACTCGAAGGCGGTTGCCAAGTGCCGCTGGGCGCATTGGCGCGCCTTGAAGGCGATGATTTGTTGCTCGAAGCCTGCGTGTTTTCGCCGGATGGCACGGATTTTGTACGGCGCGAGTTTCGCGGCTCGGCAAAAGAACCCGATTCGGTGGGAAAACATTTAGGCCAAATCCTAATCGATGCTGGCGCGGACAGAATTCTGCGCCTGGCGGGACGCTCCGTTGGATAAAGCTGATCGACCACTCGAGGGAAAGCGCGTCGTGATTACGCGCGCGCCTGAACAGTCGAACGAATTGAGAGTCGCTCTCACGGCGATGGGCGCCGAGATCCTGCTTTTACCAGCGGTGGCTTTCGCGCCTCCGGAGGACTGGCGACTGCTGGATGGGCAACTTCGTCAGCTCGACACCTTCGATGCAATTCTGTTTCTCAGCCAGAATGCAGTACGATACCTGTTCCAACGCTGTCGCGAGCTCGGGATCAAGTGCGAGTTCTCAGCGACGCGCGGGTGCTTCGTCGGGACTGTCGGCGAGGCGACGAAAGAAGCGGCGATTCGAGAAGGATTGCACGTGGACTACGTAGCGAAGGGTCAGACAGCCGAATCTCTCGCGCAAGAATTGCGCGGATCGCTCGCGGGTCGCAACGTACTGTTGCCGCGCGGAGATCGAGGGGACGACCGATTGTCGAAAGCGCTTCTCGATGCCGGCGCGCGCACGACGGGCGTCGTTGCCTACCGCACCGTCGCGCCGCCAACATTTGATCCCGCCATCCTCAGGCTCATTCGTCGCGGGGATGTGGATTCAATCGTCTTTGCGAGTCCATCGGCATTCCACAATTTGTCGGGTGTAATTCCAGTGGACGAGCTGGCGCGGCTTTCTTCTCGCGTCCATTTCGCCGCAATTGGGCCAACTACGGCGAGCGCCTTGCGCAACTCCGGCGTCAGCGTCGCAATCGAGGCGACGGACAGTTCGTCATCTGGCCTGGCCGCGGCGATCGCGAAGCATTTTGAATCGCGGCAGCCCGCAGCGAGGCGCGCATGACCTTTCCGGTTCATCGCCCGCGTCGCTTGCGCCGCACCGAGGCTTTGCGGGGAATAGTCCGCGAGACGCGGCTCACGACCAGCGGCCTCGTTTACCCGATGTTTGCGTGCCCGGGAACCAAGGTTCGCAACGAAGTGAGTTCCATGCCGGGCGTGTTTCAGCAGTCCGCGGACCAAATCGTCGAGGAGTGCCGCGAAGTGGCCGGTCTCGGAATTCCTGCCGTGATTCTTTTCGGCTTGCCTGACCACAAGGATGAAACCGGTTCGGAGGCGGCCTCGGCCGAGGGAGCCGTGCAGCGCTCGATCGAAGGAATCCGGAAAGCGAAACTCGACCTTATCGTAATCACCGACGTTTGCCTGTGCGAGTACACCAGCCACGGGCATTGCGGCGTAATCAAAGACGGCGAAGTAGCGAACGATCCCACGCTCGAACTTCTGGCAAATGCCGCGCTCTCTCATGCGCGGGCTGGCGCCCACATCGTCGCGCCATCTGACATGATGGACGGCCGGGTGGCAGCGATTCGCGGCAAATTGGATGATCACGGGTTTCAGGACGTGGCGATCCTTTCCTACGCCGCGAAATATTGTTCGGGCTTTTACGGTCCGTTCCGCGAAGCCGCCCAATCGGCCCCGCAGTTCGGCGACCGCCGCAGCTACCAGATGGATCCTGCGAATGCCCGCGAGGCGTTGCGAGAAGTGGCGCTCGATCTCGAGGAGGGCGCGGACGTGATTATGGTGAAGCCCGCGTTGCCCTATCTCGACATAATTCAGCGCGTGCGCGAGCGTTTCGATGTCCCAATCGCCGCTTACAATGTGAGCGGAGAGTTTTCGATGGTGAAGGCCGCGGCGAAAAATGGCTGGATCGACGAGAAGCGTGTCGTCCTCGAGATTCTCACGGGCATCCAGCGTGCCGGCGCGGATATGATCCTCACCTATCACGCGAAGGACGTCGCTCGCTGGCTGAAGGCGTGTTGACTGTGCCGGAATAACGAATGGCCGCAAGCACAACGCGAAGTCAGGGTGACATGAACTCCTCACAAGCGCGTTCGCGTTCTGCCGAAATCTTTGAGCGGGCGCAACAGATCCTGGTTGGCGGCGTGGATAGTCCTGTTCGCGCTTTCCGGTCCGTCGGTGGCACGCCGCTCATCATCGATCGGGGTCAAGGCGCGCGTCTCTGGGATGTCGACGGCCGCGAATACCTCGACTTCGTTTGCTCGTGGGGCGCGTTGATTTTGGGTCACGCGCACCCGGACGTGGTCTCGGCAGTCGCCGATCAAGCAGCACGCGGCACAAGCTACGGCATGACGTCGCCGCTCGAAATTGAGCTCGCGGAGCAAGTCGCTCGCGCGCTACCGTCAATTGAACGCATTCGGTTTGTGAGCTCCGGTACGGAAGCGACGATGTCAGCAATTCGCGCCGCGCGTGGATTCACGAAGCGCGATCTTATTTTGAAATTCGAGGGCGGGTATCACGGCCACTCCGACAGCTTTCTCGTCGAAGCCGGTTCAGGGCTCGCGACGCTTGGTATCTCGTCGTCCGCGGGCGTTCCCGACGCGTTCGCAAAGCTCACTTTGAATGCGCCGTACAACGATCTCGCGACGGTCGAGACGATTTTTCGCAAGCACGCCGGGAAAATCGCCGCGGTGATAGTCGAGCCGGTGGCAGCGAACATGGGCGTCGTTCCGCCTCTGGCTGGATTCCATCAAGCGTTGCGCGAGATTACGCGCCGCGAGGGCACACTCCTGATTTTCGACGAAGTGATCACCGGCTTCCGCATGGCTTACGGCGGAGCGCAGAATCTGTACGAGATTGAGCCCGATCTGACCACTCTGGGGAAGATTATTGGCGGGGGACTGCCGGTTGCAGCCTACGGCGGCCGCCGGGACATCATGGAGATGATCGCGCCATTGGGACCGGTGTATCAGGCGGGAACGCTTTCGGGGAATCCGCTCGCGATGCGCGCGGGCCTTGCCACATTGCCGAGACTCGATGCTCTCGGCTTCTACGTTTCGCTCAACGAGAAATCGCAGCGGCTGGCCGAGGGCCTGCGCTCGGCGCTGGGCGAGGCCAAGATTCCGGGCCGTGTGAATGTCGCCGGGTCCTTGCTCACCCTGTTTTTCACGGCTGACCCAGTGCGCGATTACGGCGACGCGAAAAAATCGGATACGACACGATTTGCCGCGTTCTTCCGCGCGATGCTCGAACGCGGAATTCTTCTACCACCCTCGCAATTCGAAGCCCTGTTTGTGTCCGCCGCCCACAACGACTCCGACATCGACCACGCCATCGCCGCTGCACGCGAAAGCCTCCAGGCGATCTCCGGCTAGAGGTCACCGGTCCGTTTTCCTCGCTTCGAATCGCAGCCCTATCCTGCCCGTCGAATTTGCGACTAGAGTTCGTCAGGGATGTCACTGTCTGGTTGCAAATGATAGGCAACGCGCATAGGCTATCGCGGTCCTGGGGGCGGGATAATTCACGAAGGAGATTGTTTATGAAGACTGCCCGAGGCTCGATGTTTTTGCTTGTGCTGCTCGCGAGCGCAATGCTCGCATCTTCCATGAAGGCCCAGGAGGGCGCGCCACAGAAGCAGCGCACTCCGAGCGAAGCCGTGCTTGCCAATTGGAACGACATCGGCAACCGGCTGGTCGCGATGGCGCAAGACTGGCCCGAAGACAAATATACGTACCGGCCGAACGCCGACGTCAGAACCTTCCAGCAAGTTCTGCTGCATATCGCAGGCTCGAACTACGACATGCTGAGTCACGCCACCGGGACGAAGGCGGGCGACTCGCGCAACGATCCCGCTGTGGCCGATTACAAAACCAAGGAGCAAACGGTGGCTTTCCTGAAGAAATCAGTTGCTGACGGCGCCGCGGAAATCCAGAAGGAAGGCGACGCGGGCGTAGTAAAGAACCTGTACTACTGGGTCGGGTATGACGAGCACATGGGTGAGCACTATGGATTGCTCGTCGCGTATTACCGCAACAACGGCATGGTTCCACCGGAGTCGCGCCCGAAGAAATAAGTGTGTCGAAACTGACCAACCAAACTAAGTGCCACGACTCGTTAAACTCGCTGCCATGTTCCTATTAGGCTCCGCTGCGATGACGTTCATCGTCGCAGGGGCGGGAGCGCAAGACCGCTCGCAGGGCAGGTCGATGGTGGTCAGCCAGGGCGGAATTGTCGCCGCAGAAAGCCCGTTAGCGGCGCAGGCTGGCGCCACAATCCTCGCTCATGGCGGGAACGCGATTGATGCGGCGGTGGCCACGAATGCCGTCATGGGCGTGGTCGAGCCGATGATGAACGGCATCGGCGGCGACCTCTTCGCCATCGTGTACGGCGCGAAAACCGGAAAGCTCTACGGATTGAACGCGAGCGGCTGGGCGCCCGCAAAGGTCTCCGTCGAATTCCTGAAGAGCCAGGGCATCGACAAGATGCCACAAGCTGGAATTCATTCGGTCACCGTGCCGGGCGCGGTGGATGGCTGGTGGAAGCTGCTCTCGCGCTTCGGCAAGAAGCAATTTCCGGACGTCCTCACGCCGGCGATTCACTACGCTCGCGACGGTTTCCCGGTTCCCGAATGGGACGCCGCCTATTGGGCCACCGAAGAGTCGTTCTTGAAGGAAGACAAGAATCTCTCAGCAACGTATTTGATTGATGGCCACGCGCCGCGTGTGGGCGACGTCTTCCACAATCCCGATCTGGCTCGCTCGCTCGAGCTCATCGCATCCGGCGGACGCGATGCGTTCTACAAAGGCGAGCTTGCTTCCCGAATCGTCGAATTTTCCTCCAGGTTGGGCGGCACGATGTCAACGGGGGATTTGGCGGCTTACTCCAGCGAATGGGTTGAGCCCATTTCGACCACCTATCACGGCTGGACCGTTTATGAGATTCCGCCCAATGGGCAGGGGATTGCCGCATTGATGATGCTCAACATCATGGAATCATTCTCGCTGGCGCAGTTCGGGCACAATTCCGCGGATGCACTGCACGCGATGATCGAGGCCAAGAAACTCGCGTATGCCGACATGCACCGCTACGTTGCGGATCCGAAGTTCAGCCGCGTGCCGGTGGAAGGCATGCTGGCGAAGGATTACGCAGCGCAACGAGCGAAGCTGGTCGACATGTCGAAAGCGAACTGCGACGTTTCGCCGGGCGAGCCCGCGTTCCCGACGATGGGCGACACCACCTATCTCACGGTCGTCGACCGTGACGGCAACATGGTCTCGCTGATTCAAAGCAACTATTCCGGTTTTGGCTCCAGGCTGGTTGCCGACGGGACCGGTTTCGCGCTGCAGAACCGCGGCGGACTTTTCAGCCTCGATCCTTCATCGCCGAACGCGCTCGCCGGACACAAGCGGCCGTTGCACACGATCATCCCCGCCTTCATGACGCACGGCGACGAGCGAATCGCGTTCGGTATCATGGGCGGCTTTAATCAAGCCCAGGCGCACGCGCAGTTTGTATCCAATATCGTCGATTTCGGGATGAACATTCAGGAATCGCTGGAATCTGCGCGCTTCACGAAGCCCACCTTCGCTGGCTGCGACGTCGAAGTGGAAGACCGTATTCCAGCCTCCGTGCGCGACGCGCTCGCGGGACGCGGACACAAGATTGACGTTCGCGGAAACTACTCGGCAAACATGGGCGGCGGCCAAGCCGTACGCCGCGATTTCGCGAAGGGCGTGAACTATGGAGCTTCGGACCCGCGAAAAGACGGCGCCGCCATCCCGGAACCCTCGCCCTTGAAGTAAGCGCGCCGCCCGGCCCCACCTGTTTTTGAGGCGCTAATCCTTGCACCGCGGCGTTGTGACGTCCGAGCCAGGTGTTCTCAAGAGGTTACGTAAGTTCAACAAAATCCGCCCTTTAGTACGAACGTACCATTGTGACGAGCTGGCCCCATCCCTACTATGAACTTGAGTGCAGGCGAAACTCTGGCCGTCGTCGTCTGCTTCAAACCCTGGGCAAAAGTCCGAAAAATGTCGAGTCGAACTTCTACGCTTCGTCCCAAGCGCAAGGCCGCAGGTCGGTCTTCCGGGGACTCGAAACACCAGTCTGAGGCAGACGATTTCTCTCGTCCGGCCGCGTCCAGCGCAGGGAGCATAGCGGCGCACGCCGCTTACCTGCAGGCGCTTTCGGAGAACAATCCGCTCGGTATCGTTGTCCTCGACGTGAACGGCACCGTCCAGATGTGCAATCCCGCCTTCGAACGCCTGTTTGGCTATCAAATGTCCGAAATCGCGGGAGTAAAGCTCGATTCCGTGCTGGCTCCGCCCAACCTGGTGGCAGAGGCCGCTGAGTTCACGGCGCGCACTGCTGGAGAAGTCACTCGCGCGACCACGCAGCGCCGCCGCCGGGACGGTCTGCTCTTGGACGTCCACATCATCGGCGTGCCTCTAGTGGTGGGCGGAAAACAATTGGGCAGCTTCGCGATGTATGAGGATATCAGCGAGAGGCGCCGCGCGGAGGAAGCCCGGCGTCAGGCAGAGGAGAAGTTTCGGAGCCTCTTCGAGAATGCGGTAGAAGGGATTTTTCAGACGACGGTGGACGGCCGATATCTGAGTGTCAACCCGGCTCTTTCGAGAATGTGCGGGTACTCATCTCCCGAGGAAATGATGGCCGAGGTGCGAGACGTTGGCCGGACGGTCTATGCCGACCCGCAATGCAGGGAAGAGTTCAAACGTTTGATACAGGAACGCGGAGTCATCGAAGGCTTCGAGTACCAAATTCGGCGGAAGGATGGCGCGAAGATCTGGATTTCAGAGAACGCGCACGCCGTTCGCGACGACGACCGGAGGATCGTCAGCTACGAGGGAACGGTGGAAGACATTTCGGAGCGGAAGCGCTCCGAACTTGAAAGGCAGGTCACCACCGAGATCATCCACAGCGTCAACATCACGGACAATCTCGACGACCTGCTGAAGATGATTCACGGCGCGCTGAGGAAAGTTCTGTACGCGGAAAATTGCTTCGTTGCGCTGTATGAGCCATCCACGGCACTGTTTCACTTCCCGTTTTTCGTGGACCGGTATGACGTGGCGCCCCCGCCGCAGAAAGTCGGCCGGAGTTGCACTGCCTACGTTTATTACACAGGCCGCGCGATGTTAATTCCGCAGAGCATGTTCGACAGGCTGGCCGAGGAGGGCGAAGTTGAACTCGTGGGCACTCCTTCACCTTCATGGCTCGGAGTTCCCTTGAGGACTCCCGCCGCGACGATAGGTGTTCTCGTCGTTCAGCACTACGAGGACGAGAATGCTTACACGGAACGCGACCTCGAGTTTTTGTCGTCCGTGGGCGGCCAGATCGCGCTGGCCATCGACCGCAAGCGCGCGGATGCGCGCGTGCGCGAGAGTGAGGCGCGGTTGCGCGTCCTCGTCGAACAACTGCCCGCCGTGCTCTGGACCGTGGACAAGGATCTCCGCTTCACTTCCTGCGTGGGCGCCGGGCTGACCCGGCTCGGTCTGAAGCCGAATCAAGTGGTTGGCATGTCGCTTTTCGAATACTTTGAAACCCCGGACCAGACCTTCCTTCCCATTGCGGCTCACCGTCGCGCTGTTGCGGGAGAACCCGTTACTTTCCACGTCGAGTGGAAGGGCGGTTCCTATGCTTGCCATGCGGAACCCCTGCGCGATGCCGAGGGCCGCGTGCACGGCGCAATTTGCATGTCGCTCGACGTTACAGACCGCAAGCAGCTTGAAGAACAGCTACGCCAAGCGCAGAAAATGGAAGCGGTGGGGCGTCTGGCCGGCGGAATCGCGCATGACTTTAATAATTTGCTGATGGTGATTCAGGGCTATGCCGACCTGTTGCTCGACCGGCTGCCCGAAGGCGATGCGTTGCGGCGCAACGCCGAGCAGATCCAAATGGCCGGACAGCGCGCCACTTCGCTCACTCGCCAACTACTCGCGTTCAGCCGAAAACAAATGCTCGCGCCGAAAATTTTGAACGTTCACAGCGTCGTCTCCGACATGGAGAAGATTCTGCGGCGATTGATCGGCGAAGACATTCAATTGGAAACTGCATCCCCGGCAGACCTCTGGCTGGTGAAGGCCGATCGCAGCCAGATCGAACAAGTGATCATGAACCTCGCGGTGAATGCGCGTGATGCCATGCCAACCGGCGGAAGGCTCACAATCGAGACCGGCAACGTGGAGCTGGATTCCTCATTCACTCATCACTCGATTGTGCTCGCGCCGGGGAAATACGTGATGCTCGCCGTTACGGACAACGGTTGCGGCATGGACGCCAAAACGCAGGCGCACATCTTCGAGCCTTTCTTCACCACGAAGGAAAAAGGGAAGGGCACTGGGCTTGGCCTGGCCACAGTCTACGGAATCGTAAAGCAGAGCGGCGGATACGTTTGGGTGTACAGCGAACCCGGACGCGGTACCAGTTTTAAAATCTACCTGCCGCGGATAGAGGAAGAGGCCTATCAGCCCGCCAAGGACCGCCAGCCGCAATCGAAGGCCACACAGCGTGGTTCCGAGACGGTTCTGCTGGTCGAAGATGAAGATGGAGTCCGCCAGCTCGCGCGCGAATATCTCGAAGCGAGCGGTTACACGGTGATTGAAGCTGCGGACGGTCACGCAGCCCTGGAACTGGTCGCGAGGACCGCGGGTCCGATTCACTTGCTGATGACGGATGTCGTGATGCCGAGCGTCAGTGGGCGCGAGCTAGCAGAGCGCATCGAGAAACTAAGACCGGGAATCAAAGTCCTCTACATGTCGGGGTACACCGACCAGGCCGTGGTGCATCACGGGATTCTCGAGAGTGACGCTGTACTCCTGCAAAAGCCGTTTACCCTGGCGACGCTGGCCGAAAAACTTCGAGAGATTCTCGAGGTAGAAGTCGCGCAGTAAGCTACTACCTCATTTTTCCTCGGGGTTTCCGCTGCCGTGCCATCAGCGGACTGTGCCATTTGCGAACGCCTGCGCGTAGCGAATCATCTCTTCCTTAATCTTCGTTTATTCTCTTGCCACATTAGGGTCTCTAACTCGAGCGCAAATCACTGTGCCCCGGGCAGTTACGAAGGTTCCACGAAACAGCATCAGAGGGGTTACCGCTTGGCAAGTCGAATGCACTTCCAAGTCTCAGAGCGCAGGCATGACGCTCGGAACTGAAGAAGCAAACGGGGGACAAATGGAAAGCACGCAGCAAATTCATGTAGTGAGCAGCGATTCAGTGACGGAAGAATTCATCGCGGAGCGCCGTCTTTGGATGGCTGTCGTCGTAAATGCTATCGAAGAGTGGAAGGCGGGCTCCCTGCGGGCGCGCCGCGCCGCGCAGCATTTCTTGTTCGAAACCGATAACGATTTCAATAGCGCTTGCGCGTGCGCCGGACTTGATCCAGGCAATCTGCGTTCGAAGCTATTGAAGATCGGCCGCCGCGTCGAGATGCAGGGTCCGTTGGCGCGTCCGCTCGCGGCGTAGTTCCGGACAATAGGGGCCGCAGCAGGAGGCTTCCGATTTCTCCGCTGTACCGCTGCACGACGTGTCTGGTGCCCGGAGGGCACTTTTCGAGTTCACGCTCTCAAAGAACTAGCTGGTAAACTGCCTCGATGACGTAGAATTCATCTCGACGCGAACGTTGCTCGTCGAATGCCCCCTTCCTCCCACGGCGGCGTGTCTCCGGAATGGCAGTTGCTCGTCAGCTGCGCGCGACCGAATGCGACTCCTGAGGTCGCTGCAAAGATTCGCCATCTCGTCGCCGAACCACTCGACTGGAATTTCATTCTCGTAGAGGCTCACGAACATTCGATTTTTCCCCTTCTTGAGCGGCAGTTGCGAAACGTTGCCCCTGAGCTAGTTCCGCCGGCTTTCGCGGAGCGCCTGAAAGTTGAAACGCGGGCGAACGCCATCCGCTGCCTTGCGTTTTCCGCCGAATTGATTCGCATCCTGGACGCGCTCGATTCGCGCGGCATTCCAGCGATTCCGTACAAGGGTTCGGTGATCGCGGCTCAGGCTTATGCGGATATCACTCTGCGGGAATTCGAGGACTTGGATATCGTTCTGCGCCAGCGGGATCTCGAGAGCGCGCATGACGCCATTCAGGCTCTGGGCTACGAGGCAAGGTTCCCCTGGATTCACGCGCGCGAAGTGCAGGCCAGCATAATCCCCGGGGAGTACAACTATTCCAGTGCCGAGCGGCGCACTATGCTTGAGCTTCACACCGAGCTTACGTTGCGCCACTTTCCCAAGAGGCTCAGCCTCGATGATTTTCTTCGCCGCACCGTGAAGGTCGACTTGGGGGGGCGCCCGGTTCGCACATTTTCGCCCGAGGACGCGCTGGTGGTCCTGTGCGTTCACGGAGCGAAGGATTTCTGGCAGAAGCTGGTCTGGGTCGCCGACATTGCAGCGCTGATTCAGTCATTTCCGTCGCTCGATTGGGACCAAATCGCGCTCCGAGCCAGCGAGTTGCGCGCCCAGCGGATGCTGTATTTTGGGCTTGCCCTCGCCCAGGACCTGCTCGAAGCGAAGCTACCTCCCGAACTTGCCACGCGTGCGCAGGCCGATTCGACCGTTGCGCTACTTGTTGCTCGTGTGAAAGAGAATGTGCTCGGCCGCGACACGCGGCCGTTCCACGCAGGTGAACGCTTCAATTTTCGGCGTCGTATGGTGCCCGGACTGATGGCGGGTTGGCGCTACTCCTTGCGGTTGGCCTTGGCTCCGGCGGAAGAGGACTGGCTGACGCTGCGATTGCCGCGTCCTTTGACGCCACTCTACATCGTGCTGCGCCCCTTGCGGTTGCTGCGTAAGTATGGCTGGGCCGAGCGGCAGGCTTAGCACTCCCCCAAAGCTCTTGCGACTGCCCCTCGTTCAGAAAATGAACTGATGGCGTTCACGGCACAGCGCCCGAATCGCGCGTGGAAAGCTGCCACCTGTCTCGCTAGCATCAAGTTTTGGCAGTTGGCGAATCTTCAGGGACGGGCCGGATCTCATGAACGCGATCAGCAGCGTTTCCACAATAGGCACCCACTCACCGGCTGCCCGAACGAGACCTGCGCCAACTATCTCCGAAAAAGTCAGGACGTCCGGTTCCGCATGCTTTCACGTCTTCGATTCGAATATGTTCCCGTGGATTCGCCGAGGTGATCTTGCTTTCGTGCGGCGGTTCGATTTCCGTAACCTGTCCGCGGGAAACGTCATTTTGGTCGAACGCGAAGGCCGGTTGCGGCTGACGAGAGTGATTACGCCGGTAGCGAATGGAACAGCAAACGGCCAGAGTCCCTTCGTAGTTACGTCCGGCAATCCTTCAAAGGCGCTCGGACCTGAAGTCTCTGAAGGTCAGTTCGTGGGCAAGGTCATCCGCATCCACCGCCGCCGGCGTCACATCGACCTCGAGTCGGCCAGCCGCCTCATCCTGGGCCTGCTGCTGGCTCGGACGGCTCCGCTTGTTGACCTCGTATTCGCTCCGCTGCGGCTTGTCAAACGGCCGTCTCTCGCGCGCCGGTAATCTCGACTGTTTTGCCGATCACCTTCAGCGAAAAACGAGATTTTGACTTCAACGAGCCGCGGGAACAAAGCCATACTTCTTGAAGATAGCCGAGGCCCGGGAGCCCAGCAGAAATTCTTCAAAAGTCTTGGCGGCCGCCACGTTTTTCGAGCCCGCGATAACTGCCAGTGGATAAACGACGGGCGAATGAGAGTCCTCCGGCGCCGCAGCTATCACGGAGACTCGCTCCGAAGTGCGGACATCTGTGAGGTACACAATTCCCGCGTCGGCATTGCCCGTATCAACGTACGTGAGCACCTGACGAACGTCTTTCGCAAGAACGAATTTCGGTTTGAGCCTATCGTACAAGCCAAAATGAGTAAGCGTTTCCTGCGCATATTTCCCAGCGGGAACCGTCTGCGGATCGCCAATCGCGATCACTTTCACGTCGGGCCGAACCAAATCTTGAAAACTCGCAATGCTTCCTCTTCCGACTGGCGCGATCAACACCACGATGTTCTTGACGAGGTCCTTCCGCGTGTCGGCCAGAATCAAGCCGCGCGACGCGAGTGAATCCATTTGTGAAGGCGATGCGGAAATGAACAGGTCGACGGGCGCGCCTTCTTCGATTTGCCTCTGCAGTGTTCCCGACGCGCCCAGGTTGAAATGAATCGCGACTCCCGGATTTTCAGTGCGATACAGACCGCTGATTTCCTCGAGGACGTCTTTGAGACTGATCGCGGCCGAAACGGTGACTTCATCTGCCGCCGCGCGCAGCCGCGGGTCTGCTTGGCGCACCGCGCCGCAAAACGCTAACGCGAGAACCAAAAAATGGAGAGCAATGCGTTTGAATGCGCGATTCACGATCAGTTCCTTCGCAGAAAAGCACCTCAGTCGCCCGCCCGAAACGGCGCTTCGTCAGAACGGAAAACGCACCGAGAATATGCCCACATGATTCGTTGGGTGGAACGATGTGGCCGCGATCTCGTATCCGCCCCCGATAGTGAAGCCGAGACGGCCCCAAATGTGAAACTTCCCGAGCACGACGCCCGGAGTCAGATATACCAGCGTGTTGCCGCCGTGCGAACCGTAGTAATAGTGCGTGAAGTTCACTTCCAGCTCCGGCCAGATTTTCTTGAAGAAACGGTACTGAAACGCGTCGTTCCACGTCAGATTGCGTCCAATGGCCATCGTGTTTCCGGTGGGCAGGCTGATCCCCAGTGTTCCTTGGATATCGAAATTTCGGAAGCCCTTTCCGTAGGCAATCGTCGGCGTGATTACCGGATTTAACGCGCCCTGTTCGTGCTGGCCGGTGGGAAGGCTCATCTGGAAAAACGCTGTCAGGATGTAATTTCCGTGTTCCTCATTCCCGGCGGCGAGTCGGTATTTCACAAGAAACTGCCAATCGCCGAATCCGTCGCGACTATCCGGATTGTTCCTGACGTAGGGAGGCACGGCTACGATGATTTCGAAATTCCTGGCCGGGATGATTTCCAGGCCTTTATTCACACCGTAGTTGCCCGTGACGAGTCCGCTGTTATGGGGCTGAAACTGAATGTCGTACCGAAACTCCTGCTCGAGGCGCGGAGTAGTGGTGGCGAGCGGTGTGATCCAGTGTGGCTGTTCGGCCTGAGTGGCTGAGACCATGGAAAACCAGTCGTGGAAAAGGCCGGCATCGGCGTCTGCAGGGAGCGCTGAATCGGGAGTTGCCTGAGTTCGCGCCGCCGGTGCGCATGCGAACAAGAACAAAACAATCGACGCAAGACGACGGATGGTCACTCACTCCTCCTGCAAAGTCGGAAAGCGAATATATGTGACCAAAGACGATATGTCAAACCGACTATATACGAATACGGGGTGCGGGTCCGGGACGCCAACTACATGCGGAGGATCATCACTTCCGTGGATTTGATGAGGGCGGCCACGGTTTGGCCCTTCTGAAGACGCATTTCGCGAACCGCGTCGGCGGTAATGATCGAAGTGATGTGCTGCCCGCCAATCGAGACCGTTACTTGCGCCATCAAGCCGCTGACCTTGATTTCCGTCACGCGCCCCACCAACTGATTTCGCCCGCTCACCCGGCGGAAGTTCGTTCGCCGCTCAACGGGTTGCTTGCCCTCGGACGCGCGGTACAGGAATTTGTCGATTTCCTTCTCGGGCACGCGATGATGCCCTCCGGCAGTTTGGATAGTTCGAATCTTTCGTTTGTAGATCCATTGTTTGAGGGCAGGGTAGCTCACTCCCAGCACTTGGGCGGCTTCGCGAGGGGTGAATAGCTTTTCGTTCTTGGCCATTGGAAGTTGTGAGCTTGCCACTGACAACTCGCGTTGTAAAGCTATGGTCGTTCAACGCCTCCGTAACCACCAAATCAAATCGACATTTGGATGAGTGGGGAGCGGAACGCTGGAATCGGCGTGTGATTCTGGACGCTGAATAAATCGGTCGATGGTGGCGCACAGACGCCCAAACGGGTGTATGATGCCGCCAGTTCCGGACCCACCCAGGGAAAGAAATCCAAAAAAGGAGATTCACATGAAGAAGAGGACGATTCTGTTGACTCTGCTGACGCTGTTCGCTGCCGTCGCAGTGAGCTTCGCCGCGGGGGACGCGTTTACGGGCACGTGGAAGTTGAACGAGGCGAAATCCAAGATCGGCGCGGGAGGCACGAAGAATAACACCGTGGTGTACGAGGCCGCGGGCGACAGCGTGAAGGTTACTGTGGACGGTGTCGACGGCAAGGGCACCGCCATCCATAGCGAGTGGACGGGCAAGTTCGACGGCAAGGATTATCCCCTCACCGGTGATCCGCTCGGGGACATGCGATCTTACAAGTTAATCAACGATCACACTTTGGCGCTGACCGAAAAGAAGGGCGGCAAAGTCACCGAGTCCGGGCGCATCGTTGTCTCGGCCGACGGCAAGACCCGCACCGTCACTGTCAGCGGAACGGATTCCATGGGCATGAAGACCACCAGTACGGCGGTTTACGACAAGCAGTAACACGCAGATTTGCGCAGTCTCGAAGGGGCCGCGGATTTCCGCGGCCCCTTTTATTTGAGGGGAGAGGTGGTGTGAGACCCGATCAGTGCTGCGAGGAGTCCAGTAATTCCTTCAGGTGCTCCTGCCAGACGGCTGCGTCGGTGTGCGTGCCGTGGCCGTGTGTCTTCTCGGAAATGGGGAGCAGGATGAAATGGCCGTTTTTCACTTTCTTGATTTCGCGCTCTGCGATGCCCAGCTCGGGCGGATTGATGAAATCATCGGCTGAGTTGATGAACATCACAGGCGCGGTGATCTTGTCGAGCTGCGACGACGGATCGTAATTTCGCGAGGAACTCACCGCGTACAGAAAATCGTTCGCATCCAGGCCTGCAGTGCTGCGTTTCACGGCGTTGTCGACAAATTGGTCGGCGGCGTCGCGCGTCGGAAGGTTCTTCTGCATCACCAGCGGCGCGCCGCCCGCGATAATCAGAAAGTCCGCGGAGATTTGCAGGGCCGCGCGGGGCTCAGTCGTGTAGTCGCCGCCTTTCCAATCCGGGTCCTGTCGAATTCCCTGGATGACCATGTCGCGCCAGGCGCGGTTTCGCCCGGCGATCTGAACGGGAAGGCACGCGAGCGGCATGAGCGCGTCCATGAAATTGGGAAACGTCTCGCCCCAAACCCACGAGTGCATGCATCCCATCGACGTGCCCAACACCAGGCGCAGATGATCGACGCCCAGGCCCTTCTCGAGAAGGTCATGCTGCGCAGCAACCATATCGTCGTAATCGTACTGCGGAAAGTGCGCGTGCATGCCGTCGCTTGGCTTGCTGGATTTGCCGTGGCCGATGTTGTCGGGAAGAATTACGTAGTAGCGACTCACATCCAGCAGTTGGCCGGGACCGAACAGCACTCCCGCAAACACGGGAGAGAGGAACTGCCGTCCAGTACCGCCCGTGCCGTGGAGGATCAGCACCGCGTTCGTTGTGTGGCCGTTCGAGTCCTTGGCGGGCTTGCCCAACGTGTAGTAGTGCATGCGAACCTCGGCCAGCGTCTCGCCCGATTTGAAATGGAAATCGTGAAGAGTGAAATCGCCTTCCTGGGGCGAGAGCGCCGCCGGATTTTGTTGCGCGCGGATCGGCACCGCGATCAAGAGAAAGCTGGTGAGTAAACTGAAAAGCAAAATCCGAATCGCGCGCGCCATGATGGTTCCTCCCGCGGGGGAATTTACCACACGCGGGGGAAAAGAGTTGAGTAGCAACTGTCCTCGCCGAAGGCTGAAAAGCGGCGTGAAAGGCGGGCACCGTGTTGTGGTCAGGCGATGGTGCGGCCCACCGCCGTCGCGATCACGCGGCTTTCGGCCATAAGTTGCGCGAATTGATCTGGGTAGAGGGATTGAGCGCCGTCGGAAAGGGCGCGCTCGGGGTCGGGATGAACTTCGATCAAGAGGCCGTCGGCGCCCGCGGCGACGCAGGCGCGCGCCATGGGCGCCACCTTGTCGCGCCGGCCGGTGCCATGCGATGGGTCGGCCACAATCGGCAAATGCGAGAGCTGCTTGATGACGGGAATGGCGGCGATGTCGAGCGTGTTGCGCGTATAGGTTTCGAACGTGCGAATGCCGCGCTCGCAGAGAATCACTTTGTAGTTGCCGCCAGACATGATGTACTCGGCGCTCAGAAGCAGTTCTTCGATCGTCGCTGACATGCCGCGCTTGAGCAGGACGGGTTTTTCGATTTCGCCGAGCGCGCGCAGGAGGTGATAGTTCTGCATGTTGCGCGCGCCCACCTGCATCACGTCGACGTATGGCAGCATCACTTCCACCTGCGATGGATCCATCACTTCGCTGATCACCAGCAGCCCGCTCGCGTCCGCGGCCGAGCGCAGCAGCTTCAGTCCCTCTTCGCCAAGCCCCTGAAAGCTGTACGGCGATGATCGTGGCTTGAACGCTCCGCCGCGCAACAATTTGGCTCCCGCGTCTGCGACGCGCTTCGCGACGCTGGTAATCTGCTCGCGCGACTCCACCGCGCAGGGCCCGGCCGCGACAATCACTTCCGTGCCGCCGATGGCGACGCCGTTACCAAGCTGGATCACCGACCCTTCCGGACGGCAACTTCGCGCCGCCAGCTTGAACGGGTGCGAAATCTTCACGATTTCTTCCACGCCGGGCGCGGCTTGCAGCGCCTCAAGCTCGCTGCGGTGCTTGTTGCTGTCGCCGACGACTCCGATCACGATTCGCTCCTCGCCTCGAATCAAGTGCGCGTGGAAGCCGCACTCTTTTATTCGCGCCACCACGTGGTTCACTTGCTCCTCGGTTGCGTTGCCAAACATGTTGACGATCATTTTCCCGGCCCTCGCTCTTCCTGTGGTTTTTTGGCGCTTGAAATTCGTGCTGACTTATACGAACCAAGAATGCGTAACCCGACTACCAGCGCCTCCAGCTCCGCTAACGCCGACTTCGTTCCCGCATCGTGCGTGGAAGCTTGCAGGTCCAAATAGAAGCGGTATTGCCAGGGCGAGCCGTGCACGGGCCGGCTTTCGATCTTCATCAGGTTGATGGCGCGGCTCGCAAATGGCGCCAGCGCGTGATAGAGCGCGCCGGGCCGGTGATCGAGCTCAAATACCAGAGAGAGCTTGTCGGCATCCTCCGGAGCGGCGCTGGAAGGAGACAGCAAGAGGAAGCGCGTGTAGTTCTCTTCGTTGTCTTCCAGGTGCTCCCGCAATATGACGCCGCCATAAATTTCAGCGGCTCGCCTGCTTGCAATCGCAGCGCGTGTAGGATCTCCCGAACGAATCACTTCGCGCACGCTTCCGGCCGTATCTTCCGCCACCGCTCGCTTCAGGCGCGGATGAGCCACAAAAAACCGTTCGCATTGCGCGAGCGCGACAGGATGCGATTCCACAATGGCTATTTGTTCGAATGACGCGCCCGGAAGGCCGATCAAATTGTGAGCAATCGGAATAATCACTTCCGCCACGATCGTCAAGCGGCTCTCCACCAGCAGATCGAAGGATCGATGCACGGAGCCGGCGAGGCTGTTCTCGATCGGCGCCAGCGCGTAGTCCGCGACGCCCTCGCGAATGGCGGCGAACATCGCCTCGAAAGTGGGGCGGGGAACTAGCCGGATTTGTTCGCCGAGGAGTTCGACGATAGCCTCTTCGCTGAACGCTCCGCGCTCACCCTGAAAAGCCACGCGCGCGTTGGGCTCAACGTTCATACGGCTGCCAGCTTCCGTCGCTTGGAACCACGTCGCCCGCCTTTGGTTTGTCCGGCGATTCCATAACCGTTCCGCACCTGCGTGCGAATCGACTCGTCCAGAATCACCTGATAGATTTTGCCGATCGCTTTGCCGTTGAGGGGTCCGGGATTCAGACCTTTCATCCGATTGAGGATTTCGCGCTCGCGTTCCGGAACACGAAGCACGAGCCCGGCTTGGCCCTTCAATCGCCCCACTTCGAGCGCCAGCTCCGTGCGGAGGTTCAGCAGGTGAAGCATCGCCGTATCTATTGCGTCAATTTTCCTGCGCCAATCGTCGATCTTCATTTGCGCCTCCGCCTCTTTGATATTGTCGAAACCAAAAAAAAGGCCGCGTTCCTCGCTCGAGGTCGCGGCCGGTTCTTCGAAACTTTGTGCGGCTTTAGCTCTTCTGCTTCACCGCGCGCGTCTCGCCCGCCCGCTCCCCGTAAAGGGGTAGCGGTACGTAAAGGCGAAATTGCAACTAAACAGCTGCATGGCGCGGCCCGTCTTTCCGTTCCGATTCGCGAAAATGCCGAAGTCGAAGCGACACTATACGGAAGGCCCTGAGGCGGGTCAAGGCGAAAATCACATAAGCAGGATTTATAGCTTTCGCAAGAAATAGAAATTTGACTTATTTTCGGAATTTTTGCCTACTGACGTCGGGATTTCTCTGCCGCAGATGAGGGACAACACCTCGACGAATGAAGGCACAAGATTTGGAGACGCGACTTATTAGACGCCCTGTAGTAGAACTTATTGTGCCGGGGCCACCCGTCTAGGCCGAACCTAGACATTCGCCCCGCACCTGAACCCAGGTCGCGGGGCTTTTTAGTTTGCAAACACTCACTCAGGCCGTAAGGGCAGTTAGCGCATAGGGACCGGTTGAACATGCAGAGCGACGCAATCAAAAAGGGAATCTCACGAGCGCCCGCGCGCGCTATGCTTAAGGCCACGGGCCTCACGGACGCCGATCTGGCGCGTCCGCTCGTTGCCGTTGCCAATACCTGGACCGAAGTCACCCCCTGCAATTTTCACCTCCGAAGCCTCGCAGAGAGAGTGAAGGAGGGCATTCGCGCCGCGGGCGGCACGCCCATCGAGTTCGACACCATCACCATTTCGGACGGAATCACGATGGGCACCGAAGGCATGAAGGCGTCGCTCGTGTCGCGCGAAGTGATCGCGGATTCAATCGAGCTGTTCGTGCGCGCGCATGCCTTCGACGCCGTGGTCGCCATCTGCGGCTGCGACAAGACCATCCCCGGCGTCGTGATGGCGCTGGCCCGGTTGAATATCCCCGGTCTGGCTCTATATGGTGGCTCGATTCTCGCTGGGAATTTTCGCGGGAAAGAAGTGACGATTCAAGACGTTTTCGAGGCCGTCGGAGCGTGCGCGGCCGGCACGATGACCGTCAAAGAACTCGGCGAACTCGAAGACCGAGCGTGCCCGGGCGCAGGCGCGTGCGGTGGACAGTTCACGGCGAACACGATGGCGACGGCCATCACTTTTCTCGGGATTTCTCCCATGGGCGCGAACGAAATTCCGGCCACCGACTCGCGCAAGGGCAAGGCGGCGTTCGATTGCGGCAAGACGGTGATGAAGCTCCTCAAGGACGACATTCGCCCCAGGCAAATCATCACTCCTGCATCGCTTCAAAATGCGATCACGTCGGTTGCGGCCACGGGTGGGTCAACGAACGCCGTCCTGCATCTTCTCGCGATTGCACGCGATGCAGAGGTGCCGCTGAAGCTGGACGAATTCGACAGCATCTCCGCGAAAACTCCCTTGCTCGCCGATCTAAAACCCGGTGGCCGCTTCACCGCGCCAGACATGTTTCGCGCCGGCGGCATGCGCCTTCTGGGGAAGCGCCTCCACGAAGCGGAGTTGCTCCTGGATGGCCCCACCGTTTCGGGGGAAAGCCTTTTCGAGGAAATTCAGGATGCCACCGAAACACCGGGCCAGGAAGTGATTCGCACGCTCTTGAATCCGATCAAGAAGGAAGGCGGCCTCGCGATCCTGCGCGGGACGCTCGCTCCGGAAGGCTGCGTCGTGAAACTCGCAGGGCACGAGAGGCTCAAGCACAAAGGGCCGGCGCGCGTTTTCGACTCGGAGGAGGATGCATTCGACGCCGTACAGAAGCGCCAGATCCAGCCGGGAGACGTCGTTGTGATTCGCTACGAAGGTCCCAAGGGCGGCCCCGGCATGCGCGAGATGCTCGGCGTAACCGGAGCGCTGGTGGGCCAGGGTTTGGGTGAATCGATCGCCCTGATTACAGACGGGCGATTCAGCGGCGCAACGCACGGCCTCATGGTGGGGCACGTCTCGCCGGAAGCCGCCCGCGGAGGTCCCATCGCTTTCTTGCGCGACGGAGACCTTATCAGGCTCGATGTTCGCACCCGGCGGCTTGACGTCGAAGCCGATCTGGAACCGCGCCGCAGGGAGTGGAAACCGCCGAAGCCAAGATACACTACCGGAGTGATGGCAAAATACGCCCGGCTGGTTTCCTCGGCTTCGGAAGGCGCAATCACCAGCGCCACGGGTTAAGTTCTGCACGATAAATTTCTGGCCTGGCAATTTTTGAAAAGGGAGACAACAAAATGGCAAAAATGTTCTGGGAAGACGATGCAAACCCGCGAGCGCTGGAAGGCAAGCGCATTGCGGTGCTCGGATATGGCAGCCAGGGCCGCGCGCACGCGCTGAACCTTCGCGACAGCCATCTGAACGTAGCCGTCGGCTTGCGCCGCGGCGGCCCTTCCTGGAAGCAAGCGGAGCAGGATGGTTGGACGCCGGTTGCCCCGTCCGATGCCGCGAAAGGCGCGGACGTAATCGTGATGCTCGCGCCCGATATGGCGCAGCCGCCGCTGTACCGAAACGATGTCGCGCCGAATCTGAAAGATGGTGCGATGATCCTCTTTTCGCACGGCTTCAATATTCACTATGGCCAAATCACGCCACCGAAGAATGTGGACGTGACCATGGTCGCGCCGAAGGGGCCGGGCAATCTGGTTCGTCGGCAATACGAAGCCGGACGCGGCGTGCCGTGTTTGGTGGCCGTGCATCAGGACTCGTCCGGACACGCATTCGACCGCACGCTCGCCTACGCCGGCGCGATCGGCGGCACACGAGCGGGCGTGATTCAAACCACGTTCGCCGAAGAAACCGAAACAGATTTGTTCGGCGAGCAAGCCGTACTATGCGGCGGCGCGCGCGAACTCATTCAGGCCGGCTGGGAAACCCTGGTGAAGGCCGGTTATCAGCCCGAGGCGGCGTATTGCGAATGCCTGCACGAGCTGAAGCTCATCGTCGACCTGATCTACGAAGGCGGCATCGCGAAGATGCACCAGTTCATCAGCGAGACCGCGAAGTATGGCGACATCACACGCGGGCCCCGGGTAATCGACCAGCACGTTCGCGAGAGCATGCAGAAGATTCTCGAGGAAATCCAATCCGGGAAGTTCGCGAAGGAATGGATCCTCGAAAATCAGGCCGGGCGCCCGGAGTATTCAAGGCTGCTCGAACGCGACAAGAATCACCCCATCGAGAAAGTGGGCGAGGAGCTGCGGGCGCAGATGTCGTGGCTGAAGCCCGAAACTTCTAACGCAGCGCGAGGAAGCAAGTGAACGGTGCGGGGTTCTTGGTGATTGCGTTCCTGGGCGTCGGCATTCTCTAAGCTATGTCGAACGAAACCCCGTTTCGCCGGCTTGCAATCATCGGGACGGGATTGATTGGCGGATCGTTTGGACTTGCGCTCCGGAAACACTTTCCTGCAATTTCCGTTGTAGGCTTCGACCATACCGAAATTGCGGCACGCGCTGTCGCGCGCGGCGCCGTGCAAGAAGCCGCGGCGACAATCCGAGATGCAGTTCTCGGCGCGGATCTGGTTTACGTGGCGCTGCCTATCAGAGCGTCACTCGATGCGTTGCCCGCAATCTCTGCCGCAATGTATGCCAAAGCTCTCGTCACTGACGCGAGTAGCACGAAGGCCCTGATATGCCGGATGGCCCGTTTTCTCATTTCAAGCCCCGCACTGTTCCTTGGCGGCCATCCGATGGCCGGAAAGGAAAGGTCGGGAATCGAGAACGCCGATCCGGACATCTTCGTCGGTGCGCCGTACGCCCTGATAGGTTCGGAGGCCGGCGCGGATCCGCGCGCCCTCAGTTTTGCGGAACTTCTCCGCAGAATTGGCGCAAAGCCCGTCTGGTGCGACGCCGAGACGCACGATTGGGCGGTGAGCATCGTCTCGCACATGCCCCAACTGGTGGCTCTCGCGCTGGCGCGCGTCGTGCAGGATGAAACCGACGAGACGGGACTCCCACTGAGGTTGGCGGGCAAAGGTTTGCAGGACATGCTGCGGCTTGCGGGAAGTCCCTACGAAGTATGGCGCGACATTTTCCTCACGAACGGCGAGAACATCACACACGCACTCGACCGGCTGGTGCAGGCCATCGACCACCTACGAACGAACCTTTCAAGCAAAGAGCTTGAAGGAGAGTTTCGAGCCGCGAACAGCCTTTTCGAGCTGCTCCAGAAGAACCAGCAGAAATCCCAGAGTTAGCGCTTCGATCGTGTCGGAAATGCGCTGGGAGACCGGAAACCACTATGACCACCGCCGGAACACGCAGAAGAGCCGGGCCATTGTGAACAAACGAGGAACGAAACGTGAATACTGAAAATGCCGGCTGCCTAGCCGTTCCGGATTTATTTTTTGTGTGGAACGTGGCTATCCGACAGGCTGTCCACGCCTTGGCGAATCATGGCCACAAACGCGGAGGCGGATCGGGGCAGCGTGCGGTCGCGCCGATAAACCAGCCCCAGTTCGCGCCATACATCCATGTCGGACACGGGAATCAACTTCGCTTTGCCGGCGCGGACCTCATCGCGCACGAAACTTTCGCTGATTAACGACACGCCCAGGCCCGCCACGACGAACCGTTTGATCATTCCTACGCTCGGCAACTCCATGGAGATGTGCAGGCGCGACCGGTAGGGACGAAACTGCTTGTCCAGCACCTGCCGCATGAAACCGGTTTTCGGGTAAATCTGAGGCTGCTCGGCAATTTCGGCGGTGGTCACCGTCTTGTGCTTCGCGAGAGGGTTCGTGAGACTCGTCATCAGCATGATTCGATCGCGAAAAATCGAGTGCACGCGAAGGCTGGGTGACTTCACCGGCAGGGTGACGATGCCCACGTCAACCGTTCCATCTTCAATCTTCTCGATCACTTTGTGGCTGAAATTCCTGTAGATGCTGATCTGGACGTGGGGAAAGTGCTGGTTGTACTTCGCGAAAATGTCGGGCAGGACGTAAAGACAGGTAGCCTCGTTGGCTCCCACAGCAAGAGTGCCGCGAGGCGTGCTGGCCTGGTCGGCCACAGCGCGCAAAGACTCATTGCGAAGGGTCAAGAGTTTCCCGGCATATTCGAGGAGCACGTCGCCAGCCGCGGTCAACTGGACAGATTTTCCGACGCGGTCGAATAGCTTTTGCCCGTATTCCTGCTCCAGTTGGCGAATTTGGGCGCTGACGGCAGGTTGCGAACGAAATAATTTCTGCCCGGCGCGAGAGAAGCTGCCTTGCTTGGCAATTTCGACGAAAGTGATTAGGTGATCGAAGTCCATTTCCCTCTCAAGGTTTGGCCCCCGCAGCGGGCAGCTATCCTGAAGCCCCGGGACGAACCTTGAATCCCTATCATTGTCAGGGTTTGTAAGTACAAACTCTGAAGCCCGGTCCCTGGCGCCCGAATTATAGCAAAAGGAACGAGTGTTGGCCCGAACGCGCTCGCATCGGCACGGTCAGATCCCACTGGAAATTCAACAAGCCGGCTTGGCGATGGAGTGCGAATCGTGAGCTGGAGGACGAACCGGCGTCCGAACGGCATCACGCATTGGATCAACAATCGGTGCGGAAGAATGGCCGGGCCGGCGCGCGTCACTGATTTCCTGCTGCTCCAGGCGGCTCAGAATGGGCGCCCACGTTTCCGCGATCGAGCACGGCAAATGCACCGGTTCGAGCCGAACCAGCGGCAACTGCGCGTCCGCCTTCAGCAGGCGCTGAGCGCGGGGGCTGCCCGTGAGTCGGACGTGCTCGGAGAGGACACGGCGCAACCAAACCTCCTCCTGCTCGTCCACAAGCCATTCCTGGGTTTTGTCGTCAACCGCTTCGCACCGAACGAATTCCCGGTTGTAGTTGGCGCCGGAGAGCGAGCCGCGCAGCGTATAGACGAGGCCCCCGGTCATGCCGGAGCCAAGATTCTGTCCCGCGGGTCCCAGAATGATGACGACCCCGGAAGTCATATATTCGCAACCGTGCTGGCCGACGCCCTCGACCACCGCCAGCGCGCCGCTATTGCGAACGGCGAAGCGTTCGCCCGCGCGTCCCGCGATGTAGAGTTCGCCGCTGGTGGCCCCGTAGAGCACCGTATTCCCGGCGAGCACATCTCCGCGCCGAGAGGCCTCTGCTCCGGCGCTGATCGCGATCGTACCGCCGCTCAGGCTCTTGCCGACGTAGTCGTTGGCTTCTCCGCGAAGGCGAAAGCGCAGACCCGAAATCAAGAACGCGCCGAAACTCTGTCCCGCCACCCCGCGAAACTCGCAGTCGATCACCTCGTCGCCTAACCCGTCGAAGCTTGTGCGGCGCAAGATTTGGCCGCTCAGGTGAGCGCCCACGGTGCGGTCTGAATTGGCAATCGAGAGCACCGTTGGGTGCGCGGAGGAGGATTGCAGTTGTCCCACGCTGCGAATCAACTCCCCGTGTACGCCGACGGCGTCCCGTGAAGCTTCCGAAGGCTTCGTGTGAGGTTCAGGCCCCGCTTCGAGCAAAGAGCCGAACGCGCGGCCCGCGGCCGCATTTTTGGGGCGGAGCTTGCCCACCGAACCCACGATCTCATTCAACGAGTGCGCGCCGAGTGCAGCGAGCCTTTCGCGGACTTCGCCGGCAACGCCCCGGAAATAAGCCATCACCATTTCCGGCCGGCCCACGAATCGCGTGCGCATCGTTTCATCCTGCGTGGCGATCCCGGCGGGACACGTGTTCAAGTGACATTGGCGCGCCATCACGCAACCTATGGCCAGCAGCGCCGCCGTGCCGAAACCGAATTCGTCCGCCCCGAGCAAAGCCGCAATAATCACGTCGCGACCCGACTTGAATCCGCCGTCGACGCGCAAACGCACCCGCCGCCGGAAGCCGGTGAGCAACAAGGCGTTGTGCGCTTCGCGAAGCCCAACTTCCCACGGCAGCCCCGTGTTCTTGATCGACGTAAGCGGCGAAGCTCCGGTGCCGCCATCGAACCCTGCAATGGTAATGACGTCGGCGCCGGCCTTGGCCACGCCCGCCGCGATGATGCCCACTCCCGCGCCAGACACCAGTTTCACGCCGATCCGCGCCGCAGGATTCACGGCGCGCAGGTCGTAGATCAATTGAGCGAGGTCCTCAATGCTGTAGATGTCGTGGTGTGGCGGCGGCGAAATCAACGACATGCCGGGGACCGCGTGTCGAAGCCGCGCAATATACGAGTTCACCTTGGCCGCGGGAAGCTGGCCGCCTTCGCCCGGCTTCGAGCCCTGCGCCATCTTGATTTCGAGTTCGTCGGCCCGGACGAGATATTCTGCAGTGACGCCGAACCGCGCAGACGCAACTTGTTTCACGCGGTTATTGGCCTCGGGCTCGAGACGATAAATATCCGGATCCTCGCCGCCCTCTCCCGTGTTGCTGCGCGCGCCCAGGCGGTTCATCGCAATCGCGAGCGTGCGGTGCGCCTCGGGACTCAAGGCCCCCAGTGACATCGCCTGCGCCGAAAAATGCGTGACGATTTCCGCCTCAGACTCAACTGCGTCCAGCGGCACCGCCGTTCCCGGAACGGTCTCGAGCAAGTCGCGTATCGCCACAGGCTCGCGCGTTTCCACAAGCTCAGCAAACGCGCGGTAGCCTTCGGGCGTCGGCGCCTTGATGTAACGATGCATTCGCCGGACCAGTTCGGGCGAATTCGAATGGCGCTCGCCTGTCTGCCGAAAACGGTACAGTCCGGCGTCTTCCAGCTCCCGGGCTCCTGGCGCAAACGCGCTGGCATGATAGGACACCGCGTCAGCCAGAATTCCGGCGAGGGTCTTTCCTTCCAGCACAGCGGAAGCGTCCTCGAAGAATTGCGAACGGAATTCAGGGTCGAGCCCGATCGTCTCGAAGAGATGGCTGTTGCGATAGCTCGCCACCGTCGAGATTCCCATCCGCGCGAGAACCTTCCGGAATCCCGTTTCCACCGCGAGCCTGTATCGTTCGGCCCCGCCGGGTTTCAGGCCTTCCGACAGTTCCATCGCCAGGTAAGGAAACACGGCGCTGGCGCCAACGGCAATCAGCAGCGCGATGTGATGTGTCTCGATCACCTGTCCGCTTTCCACCAGGAGCGCCACGTCGCACCCGCCCGCGCGAACAAGTTCCTTCCAAGCCGCCGCGCAAGCCAGCAAAGCGGGCAATGCAGCGCGATTGGCGCCCACTTCGCGATCG
>Ga0073928_10002148_pt1 | contig 35043 bp, 44 predicted proteins | sample PaiPotPPA55metaG_FD_76969 | JGI IMG/M metagenome (GOLD analysis project Ga0073928, IMG submission 76969) | Iron sulfur acid spring bacterial and archeal communities from Banff, Canada, to study Microbial Dark Matter (Phase II) - Paint Pots PPA... ... | reverse complement strand
TTTCGGTCGACGATGGCCGCGTGCTCGCCCGGGAACCATTTGTCCTTGTGTCCGGTCTCGCCGATGTAGAGGCGGTTCTTCAGGAAGTGGGCGAGGGGACCGTAAGTGAAGGGTATCCCGCCGTTGTATTTCCTCACCTTGGTGTCCCGGCGCTTGGTGACGATTCTCCTGGCGTCGAGGTCCTCCACCAGTTTCCCGAAACTCTGCAACTCAAGATACCGCTCGAATATGTATCGGACGGTTTCAGCCTCGGCCTTGTTGATGATGAGCTTCTTTTCCTTGGCGTCGTAACCAAGGGGAACGGTGCCGCCGGTCCATTTGCCCTTGCGCCTTGAGGCCGCAACCTTGTCACGGACCCGTTCGGAAGATAGCTCGCGCTCAAACTGGGCAAAGGACAACAGGACGTTCAGGGTCAGCCGCCCCATCGACGTCGTGGTATTGAACTGCTGAGTGACCGCGACGAACGAGATCGACTTGGCATCGAAGGCTTCGACCAGCTTTGCGAAGTCGGCAAGCGATCGGGTCAGCCGATCGATCTTGTAGACAACGATAACGTCGATCTGGCCGGCGTCGATATCTTTCAGCAGCTTTTGAAGGGCAGGGCGGTCCAGGTTGCCGCCTGAAAAAGCGGGGTCGTCATAATGCTGGGGAAGGGCTCGCCATCCCTGCGAGGCCTGACTCTTTATATAGGCCTCACAGGCATCGCGCTGGGCGTCGAGCGAGTTGAACTCCAGTTCTAGGCCATGCTCGGTCGACTTGCGGGTATAGATCGCGCAGCGGACCGGTTTGATCGCGTCAGCTGCCATGGCGGTCACTGTTCGCAGCGGATTTGCCGAAACCACCGATGTTAGGCCGTCTCCGAGAGCGCCCACCGCCCGCAGGTTTCAAATGGATCGAGTCAGCATTTGAATCCCGCTTCGTGCCACCAGAGTGACTAATATCCGCAGGCTCGCTGCTGTCTTCGGCCTTGGACCGCAGTCCAAAAAATCGCGGTCCGTTCCAGCGAGTACCGGTAATCAGGGCCGCGATTTCGGAGAGATTGCTGTAGGTATCCCCTTCATAGACGAACCCATCCGCTAGCACCGTGACGCGGTGGCTCTTGCCCTTCCATGCCCGCACAAGGACCGAGCCCGGCTTGATCCGGCGCGGCAGCACGATCTTGCCGTCTGGCTTCGCAGCATAGGCCTTCATCAACTGATCCAGCAGGCGCTGCGTCGAACGGGAGAGGCCGCCGTAGGCCTTCTCCTGAATCCGATGCGCGATGCTCCGGCGCAGTAAATCGGGACCGAATGCCTTTGGCGGATCGTTCCGAAACACTTCCCCGAATCTGACGCGTAACTGGGCAATCGGCATCGTCGCCAGCCGATCCAACTCGTCCTCGACGGCTGGATCGGTGGGTTGAGCGGTCGCGGTCTGTTGCACGACCATCATCGCGCCGTGCCAGATTTGACAATTCGATAGATGCGCTGACCCTCTACCTTCTCAGAGACGAGATTGAGATCGAGCTTTTTCTTGACCACTCCTGCGAAGAAGCCGCGGACGGAATGTTGCTGCCAGTCGGTCGCCTTCACGATCGCGGCGATCGTGGTGCCCTTCGGTTCGTGCAGCATCTTCAGCACCGCCGACTGTTTGGATGACGAAGCCGCAGCTGGTTTCGACGAGGCGGCGGCATTAGTTCCCGCTGTTGGCTTCGATCGAGCCGGGCCGCTACTCTTGGCGGCGTGTTTTACCGTGCGAGACGACTTGCGTGCAGTCTTTGCGGATTTCGATTTCGATTTGCTGGTGGCCATCTGGCTCTCCTTTGGATCAACGACAGCATCATCTGCTGCCACTGACACGGCCCCGCCAAAAGGAGAGCGGGGCGAGAGGAGAAAGTGGAAACCGGTCGCTATTCGCGGGATAGCCGATCCAGCAGCGACGCGGCGTCTTGCAGACGACCGGCTTCATAAACCAGCTGTTCGATATCCATCGAAACGGTTACGCCTTCAGTGATGCTGCCGGCCAGCGCGCAGGCCTCGGCGGCTTTTGCGATACGCGCGGCTTCGTTCAGCTTGGAGTGAATCTCAGTCAGCATTATCCTGATCGCTGGCTCGATCATGGCGCGGTCCATGGTGGCCTCCCGTTAGGGCCACCACACACGCTCCGCACGGACCGGAAGTCGAGCAGATCCTGAGCAATCTTATGGCGTTGTTCGCCGAGCGCCGAGCATCTTGTGATCGGGGATTCCGTGAGGGGCAGCAGGCGCGGCGTCGCAGCTAAAAACGCGCCCCAAAGGCCACAATGCGCGGGCGCTGATGGGTTAGTGCGTCAGAAATCTATATGTGACGATCAGAGCCACCATGCCTGCGAAAATCAGCACGGTGGGGAGGGATTTTCGGATCATTGGCCCGGTCGAATTGCGCGCAGCCGATGGGGCGGGCTGATGTTTAGGCGGCCTCTGGAACCCCACGATGTTGCTCTCTGTCGTTGGTTTGCGAGCTTGCGGTTCCGGCGCCGCGCCCACGCCTCCCATCTCGCTGTAATAAGCGCTGTAGACCTCGCGAACGGCCAGTGCCGTGGACTCGGCTTCACCCATCATTTCGAGTCGGGCTCGATAGCTAATCAGAAACTTCTGTGCGTTTGACGGCAGGTCATCGAAGCTGCCGAGCTTGGCCATCATGAGCCAGGTGGCAAAATCCGCTTCGGCCTTGGAACGGGCTTTTTTGGCGATACTGGTGCTGGAGCTGGAGGCCATGGTGGTCCGGTTGTTTCGCCCGCTCAAACTCGCCGGCGTTCATGGCGATCGTTGGACAGTTCGCTTGGGTATTTCAATTGACGTCAGATGTCCCGCTTGGCGCGTGGGGATTTGCCCTTGCCACCGCTCAAAAGCATCGTCATCAACTTGAGCGGATCCGCGCCAAGGGCCTGGGCGATGGCGATGAATTCCACGACATCGACCCGGCGTTCGCCGCCCTCGTATTTGGCCACAAAGGACTGCGGTTTTTTCAGGCGACGGGCGAGGGCGTGCTGGGTCAGCCCGGCGGCCTTGCGCGCCCCGATCATCAGCTCGCAAAAAGCGGCCTGGTCGGGCGAATGAACGGATTTGCCGATACCGCGGGTGGCTGATGTCATCAGCCGGGTAAGCTGATCCCATCATCGGATTATCCCAAAACGGGATATTATTCACCGCGATGCCGAATGATGCCAGCGTCGTGCCCTTGGGACTGGACTTCCTGGCCAAGGGAAGCGCATTGGCGACACTGCCGGATCTCGGCTCTCGGATCTCCCGCCATTCGAAGGGTAACAGCGAGGGAGAAAAGAACGAGCGCCCCATCCATCGTGTCCTGACCAGAGGACGGTTTAGGCCGCTCGCAGATATCAGCGAAGTGGTTGAAAAGCTCTTCGGCTAGGCCTACTCGGTTTCAACACTTCGGCCAAAGCGCGCCAGGAATTCCTCGATCGTCGGCGTTTTTTCGGGTACGAGCAAGGGCCGCCCAACCTGCTTTGCATCTGTGAAATCGACGAATTCGCCTGCTTCCTCGGCAAGCCGAAAGATGTTGCTCATCGCAAAGGAATCCTTTTGCAAGGCTGCGTTGTAGTTCTTTAAGATGACCGCTTCTGCTAGCGTAATCGTGCGAACCTTCTCGCCATCGTTGATCTTTACCCGCTTCGAGACGACGCGCTTAAACGCGGAAATGGTATTTTCCTCGCCGCGCTTCTTCCCTCGGGGGTTTCCTGTTCGGCCCTTAGGGAACTGGTTTGCCTTGGGCGGTTTGCCATATCCGACTTCGAAAGATGAATCTGCTGCGGTTGAGCTTGGCTTCTTCATTGCGTGTTCCTCTTATTTCATCGGTTAGTCGTTTGGGGGACCGAAATTGTGAAGCTTCCAATCCTCGAGTTCTTCGTGCGTCATCGTCCTGGTCGGGACGTGCACGACCGTCGGGTTCTTCGACTCTTCGCGCCGCATGAGGCTCGAGCGATGCATGAGCTTCATGAACTTCGAAAACGCCTTTTGGTTACCTCGCAGCGCTTCGTTGACAATTGCGATCACATAAGCTTCGCGCCTGGATATCACTTCGCCGTTTTTGCCGCGCTGATCGCCATCCAAAATCTCTTTTATGCTGATACCGACTGGTCGCTTGGGCCGGCCTGTAGGGCAGCCGGTAGTACCCTTCCGAAACTGGGCATGCCTCGGCGGCTTGCCGTAGCCAACCTTATATTCGCTGGGATCAGATCGCGGTTGGGAGGGGTGAATGTTGGGATGGTCGGATGAGTCAGTCAATTTGAAACTCCTTTGTGAGAGGAGCCTGCTAATAAGGACATAATCCAAGTCGAAGAAATCATCAAAATTCGGGGTGATTAAATATGAGCGATGACATCGGTGCTGACCTTCCCAACATCGCTTGGTCCGCGCGTGCTTAGTTTCCTGGGCAGGCGCGGACCATTATCGAGAATCTCAGCAGCTAGCTTTCTGTGCTCTTCTCAATCGGCCTGCGCTTCGGACGTCCGCTGGGGTTTCCCGATGTGCCCTTGACGAACCGGGTTGCCAAGCCGGCTTCTTGCAGCTTGTCGTGCCGTCCAGCAGCGGACTTTGATTCTGAAGGCAGATCAATTTGGGATTCGTCGAATGAGTCAGTCATTGGAGCTCCAAAGTTGGTTTTGGGTGGAGCTTGCAAATATCAACATTCCCCCCGTCAATAAATCATCGAAATTCCCGCCTATAATTATGAGAGATCGACTAGGATCTGGACGTCGCTGGTCCGCACATGCTGAAAGGCGTTGGTGCATGCGCGGACCAACTGTCGAAACGGCCCTTAGGTGGCAAGGTCTCCGAGCCGAGCTTCGGACACCTCGTCAAAAGTGTCACCGAACACAGCGAGGACCGCGATCTTGCCTGTGTACTGTTCCCAGCGTCGGATCGCGACATCGACGTACTTTGGGTCAAGCTCGATTGCCCGCGCGCGTCGACCGGTCTTTTCGGCAGCGATGAGGATTGTTCCACTGCCACAAAAGGGATCAAGAATGAGACTGCCTCGCTTTGAACAGTCCTTAATCGCATCGGCAACCATCGCGACGGGCTTCACCGTCGGATGCATGGCCAATTCCTCCATTCGTCCGGCTCGCATCGTATTCACGCCGTCGTAGTCCCACACGTTCGTGCGATGTCGGCCATACTGGCCCAGTTCGAAGGTATTTAAATGCGGAGCAGAGCCGTTCTTCCAGACAAAGACCATCTCGTGCTTTGAGCGGTAAAACGTACCCATTCCGGCGTTGGTCTTGTTCCAGATGCAGACGTTCTTAAGCTCAGCGTAATTGGCATCTCCTGCTGCGAACATTTCTCGCATGTGGCGCCAATCCATGCAGATCTGATGGATCGAACCATCGGTCGAATACTTGCAAAGCGCGGCGTACACGGTGGAGAGGAAGGCTGTGAATTGGCTTTCGCTCATTTCCCCCGAAGCCATGGGAAACTCACCATGCTTGACGCGACCTAACCCGGACACGTTGCCATCGATCTTCACGTTATAGGGTGGGTCGGTAAAAACGAACTCGGCCTTGTCGTGATCCATCAGCAGCTTGTAAGTCGCTGCATCCGTGGAATCTCCGCAAACGAGGAGGTGCTTTCCAAGCATCCAGACATCGCCCAAGCGACTGACAGGCGGGCCGCTTGACTCCTCGGGCACCAAGTTTTCCGGCTGCTCGCTTTCGTCCCCAACACCCTCGATGATGATATCGACCTCAGCGGGCTCGAAACCCGTCAAGAGCACATCGAAACCGAGGTCGACCAAGCCCTGAAGCTCGATGGCGAGGACCTCGTTATCCCAGCCGGCCTTCTCCGCCAGACGATTGTCCGCAAGGATATAGGCCTTCTTTTCAGACTCGCTGAGGTGTGACAAACGGACGGTCGGAACCATCTTCATATTCAGCAGCTTTGCTGCCTCAACGCGCCCATGTCCCGCAATGATCTGGTCGTCATCGTCTACCAGAACGGGGTTGTTAAAGCCAAACCGCTGAATGCTACGAGAGATCTGCTTGATCTGCTTTGGCGAGTGGGTACGGGCATTGCCCGGGTAAGGTCGCAAAGAGTGGGTTGGTCTGTTCTCAAAGTTCATGGGGGCTCCAAAAAGGTTTGGGTTGTGGAGCCCCTAGAAAGCGCTGTCGCGTGCTCGAATGCAGTCTCCGAAAATCGGTCGGATAATTATGATTCCGGCACTGAAGGAAACAGCCGGTCGATTTCGGCCTCGATATCTTCGGGACCGGTGGGATCCTCTTCTACGGAATGGAAATGACCGTGGTTCCACTCGGAGCGCATGTTACGCAGAGACTGCCACTCGAGGTTCGGAAAGTCTGCCTGCATCTCCTCAAGCATTTCGGTGTACGCGAGTTCACTAGGCGTCGGTTCTGCGCTGGGGAGGATAGTGCCTTCTGCCGCTGCTAAACGCTTCCGCTCTTGAGCTTCTTCTTCATGTTTTCGGAGGAGCGCGGGGTACCGAGCCTCTACCTCTTCCAATGCGAAATCTTCCCGGCCCTTGCAATTGCTTGGCCGACCGCGCCGCTTCACCGCCGAAACCGAAAACCTAAGGACTACATCTGGGAGCCGATCGTCCAATTGGTGGCCCTCGGACCACTCGATGGCATGGAGCAATTCGTCTCCGGATACGGCCTTGCCCTGCGCTATTTTGTGTTCAATTTGCCCGACCGGATCCACCGGGAAAACCTGCTTTTCGAAGGGAATTTTTGGCATGTGTCCTCGCAAAAAATGTTGCAGGGACAGTAAGTTCGGGTGATTTTTAGTCAACCAGAACGCGTTTCATGGTAAATGCTCGCGGACGTTTGGTGAAGGATTTTGACCCCTATCACCTAGCGGCCGATTCAAATATCGAATGTAGAGCCTTCCTAGGGCGTTCTCGAAATTGATCACAAGTTCGTAATCGCTGCGCCGTAAAATGCCAATTTGAGGAATGGTGAGACTTGACGCAAAGGAAGCCGGACTTGGACCATCAAGAAATCGTGGAGCGCCGCCGCGCATTGGTGATTGAGCCTTACAAATCGCTGGCCGAGGCGGGATTTGATGGGCCTTGGGTCACGCCATACCAGATCACCTCGAAATCTCCCGAAGGGCCCGTTCTTTTGGCGTTGCACTGGCTGGACGAACCCTCGATCCTAAGAGAGCGAACGACGCTGCAAAATCTCGGATATCTTCCCAACATTCGGTTCAACACTGTGATTGATGCGGCTCTCGCGCGTCAGGGTTTGAGCAGATCGGATATTTACGTCACGCAAACCTTCCATCTTATACCCCGGACGCGCTCGGAGCGGATTTCAGAAGCCGCCATCAGACGCTCGTTCGACGAGGTAACTCGTTTTGAGCTTCAGGGAAGGAAAGTGATCGCACTCGCGGATATCGCTGCAGGCGAATGCGCGCGGCATCACATCGAACATATTGCGGTGTGTCATCCGAGCCGGCGCGGATACACCAACGAGAAAAATGCGATCGAGATCGCCGAGGCAATAGCTGGGCTTGGTTTCGGGGGAGCCATCAAGGACGCTGGGACACCACCAGATGGCGGCTAAAATCGAATTCGCGTAATGTTGGATTTGGAATGTCCGCTTTTGGGGACCCAAAGACGGACGTCGGTGCAATTTCGGGCGGGCTATTGATTTCCCTCAAGCGGGCCCGCCGCATTTTCGGCGAACTTTCGCGAAGCGGCATGAGCACGGAATGAGCCGATGGCATTTGAGCGCGTCCTGCGGTGGGCACTCGTCTCGATCGCGGTTGCGGGATTGGCAGCGGGTATTGCCGCCCACGTGGCCGGTCGATCGGACCTCGCCGATCTCTTTTGGATGCTCGGGACCGCGCCCGTAGTTGCGGGATTAGCGGTCTCGATCGTACGGGATTTTCTCGCCGGCCGGTTCGGCGTCGATGCGATTGCGCTCGTGTCGATGAGCGGTGCGCTGACGCTCGGCCAGCCGCTGGCCGGCGCGGTGGTCGCGCTGATGTATTCCGGCGGCAACGTCCTGGAGGATATCGCGATCGCCCGCGCCGAGCATGATTTGCGCTCGCTGGTCGATCGCGCGCCGCGTGAGGCTCATCGCCGGGCCGACGATCACATCGAGGAGGTGCCGATATCAGCCGTCGCTATTGGCGACCAGCTTATGGTGCGCGCAGGGGAGATCGTTCCGGTCGACGGCCTCGTCACATCGAGCGCCGCAACGATCGACGAGTCGGCATTAACCGGCGAACCAATTGCGGTCGTCAAGACACGCGGAGCCGCCATCCTCTCTGGCTCATTAAACGTCGGCGAGACCTTTGAGCTGACGGTGTCTGCCGCCGCCGGCGAAAGTACCTACGCGGGCATCGTGCGCCTGGTGACGGCAGCGCAGACCGCCAAGGCACCGTTCGTGCGGCTGGCCGACCGCTATGCGCTGCTGTTCCTCCCGGTCACGCTCGCGCTTGCCTTCATCGCCTGGCTGATCTCGGGCGATTTGATCCGCTCTCTCGCCGTATTGGTAGCGGCGACGCCGTGTCCGCTGATACTAGCGGCGCCGGTAGCCTTCATCGGCGGTGTCGCGCAGGCGGCCCGGCGCGGAATTTTGGTCAAGGGCGGCGGGCCACTGGAGGCGCTGGCGCGCGCCCATACCGTGCTGTTCGACAAGACCGGAACGTTGACGGTCGGCGGCGCGCGGCTGCTTTCCATCGAGGTCGCGCCGGGCGAGACGGCCGATGAAGTGTTGATGCTCGGCGCTTCGCTCGAGCAGGCCTCGCATCATGTTCTCGCCAGCGCCATCGTTGAGGCCGGCGCCGAGCGCGGCCTGAACTTGAAAATTCCCGAGCAGGTGAGGGAATCCATGGGCTCGGGGCTGCACGGCGTGATCGAGGGGCGGCATGTGAGCGCCGGTTCGCACGACCTGATCTTTGCCGGCGGGCGCGTCAGCGAATGGGCGTCGCGGGCGATCCGGCGCGCCTCGTGGCGATCGGCGCTCATCGTCTTCGTCGCGGTCGAGGGACGACCGATCGGCGCCCTGCTGCTCGCCGACGAGCTTCGTTCCGACACGCCGCGAGCCATTCGGCTGCTGCGCGAGGCTGGCGTTGCCCGCATGGTCATGGTCACCGGCGACCGCGCCGCGGCCGCGCAGGCGATCGGCGCCGCGCTCGATCTGGATGCGGTGCTGGCCGACCGCGTCCCCTCCGACAAGGTCGATGCCGTGCGTTCCGAACAGCGGTTGCATCCGACCATCATGGTCGGCGACGGCATCAACGACGCGCCTGCGCTGGCATCGGCGGATGTCGGGATCGCGCTTGGCGCCCGCGGCGCCAGCGCCTCGTCCGAGGCAGCCGACGTGGTGATCCTCGCCGACCGCCTCGATCGGGTCGGCGAGGCGATCGTGATCGCGCAACGGGCGCGGCGGATCGCAGTCGAAAGCATCGTCGCGGGTATGGGGCTTTCAATTCTGGCCATGCTGGCAGCGACCTTCGGCTGGCTGATGCCGGTGCCGGCGGCCATCGTTCAGGAGGTGATCGACGTTGCGGTGATCCTGAACGCCCTGCGCGCCTTGACGCCGGCCTATGGCCACGCCGGAAGGCACATGACGGCCGCGGCCGGACACGAGCTGCATCGCGACCACGTCGCGCTGATCGGCAAGCTCGACCGCCTACGGTCGATCGTCGATGCGCTCGACGATGCCACCCCCAAGGGCGGCGCCGCGTTGATCGCGGAGGCGAACAAGGTGGTTCAGGAGCAGGTGGTCGCGCACGAGCGCGACGACGAGGGCACCGTCTATCCACGGCTCGTCAGGATTCTGCAGGAGAGCCACAGCCTATCCGCCATGAGCAGGGCGCACCGCGAGATACTGCATCTCGCCCGGCTGCTCGCCCGCGTGGTCGAGGACCTACCGTCGGAGGAGGTCGACCGCTATCTCATTCGCGACGCTCAGCGGATCATCGAGGCAATTGAGACTCTGGTACGCATGCATACGGCACAGGAGGAAGACATCTACGAAGCCGTGGCGGCGCCGACCTCGGTCTGAACGTCCCTGGAGAGCCTGGATGCGACAGGAAGTCCTGCGCTTGACAGGCTCGTGGTCGGAAGGAGACCAGCGATGCGGCCATGCGCGATCCGAGCGTTTCAGCGAATACGCTGCAGCTTCGATCACCCCCGAATGTTGAATTCTACGCCTGCTTCTTCCGATAGACCATGCACCAACCCTGCGGAGCAATGATTCCGTCGACGTTTTTGCAGGACGAGGGGGCTTCAAACAGCTCGCAATTGTCGCAGCGTTGGTCCCCCTTCGGCGTGTCCTGATACTTCACGATCTTTTGCGACACCTTGGCCGCCTGCGCGGTCGCAGATGTGCCGATGACCATCGTCGCGCCTGCGATCGATGCCCCGGCGGCGCCGGCCGCGATGGTCAAAGCCTGTCGCCGGGAAATTCTGTTTGATTCCGTCATGACATGTTGTCCTGCTGTGAGGGGCAATCAGTAACGCATAGTGAAGCGTCTAAGCGCGCCGCTTTGATCTGGCACAACCGCGGCCGCATTATTGCCTGCCACGATCAAAAAGCACCGTGGGCTGGCGAAGACGGCGTCACTCCAGAAAACTGAGATATGCCGCGACCGCTTTAATCTGCGCCTCGGTCAGATTATGCGCGATCGGCTGCATGATGGCGGAATTGTCTGGCTTGGCCTTGTCCTGTCCTCGTTCTTTTTCCCAGTTCGTCAATTTGCGGTAGACATAGTCATGGAGCTGTCCTGCCAGCCGAGGAAAGGCATCGGCGCCTTTGGCGTCGGGTCCGTGGCAGGTCGCGCATGGAGGAACCTCGGCGCTGGGAACGCCTTCTTCGTAGATTTTTTTCCCCGCGGCCACGAGCTCCTTTGGAGCCCCGCCTAGCGGTTTGGGATCGAGATCCTTGAAATGCGTGGCCAAAGCCGTCAGCATCGGCGGGCTCAGAACATGCGCCACGTTAAACATCACGGGATTGGTGCGCCTGCGATCGATAAAAGCCTGCAACTGATTTTGCAGGTACTCCGGCTGCTGTCCTGCAAGTCGTGGCATGGGAAAGGCGCCACGAAACCCTTGCCCCGACACCCCGTGGCAGGTCTTGCAATAGGCGACCTTGGCCTCGAATTCCTGCTTCGGAACGGCCGCCTTGTCTTTGTCCTCCGCATGGCCCGCGGCGGAAACTGCGATGGCGAAGGCTGCAGTCAGCAACACTGGTCGTAAGCTCATCGGGCCCCCTTTATTCGCAGGCCAGGTTACGCTTGGCCGCGCAAGCCGATCCAGTTCAATTTTTCGAATCGACTTGATCGAGATCAATGCCAGCGCTTCGGAGCCGATCACCCTTAAACCATATGACAGCAGCCGATCTGCAAACGCTCGAACTTCTATGATCCGACCGAAGCCATTTGTCCACGCGTGTGTTCGCTGTTACCGGAAAACGCCATCGGCACTAAATCCGATTTAGTGGTCTCTTTTGCTCACTCGCGTTTTCCGTTCTGGACTAACGCTAGCTTGGCTCGCTGGCGGTTTTGGTAGCGGTATTTGCGCGCGCACGCGCTCTGTGAATCGATTTATTTGATTTAGATCAATGCTCCATCTCCGAATGCGGCTCATAAATTCCAACGGCAGGTAGACGACGGGGTGCTGTCGTCTCTGTTGCATGTTGCGATGTCGCTAAACGACGAAACAGAATATTTCGGCGTGTGTTGAACTGTTGCATCTGCAACTATTGTTGCCAAAATGTCTCGCAATCATGAAAATCGGATTCATCGAGGCTATTAGCTTAGCCGCGTTCTCGCCTCTTGCACTATCGTAGTTGTCGTGAGCGGCTTTCGATTCAGTGCACGTAGTGCCGCTAACGACTGGGTGGCACGTGATGCGAGGCGGCGGTCGTATTATTCGACCCTTTGGAAATTGCAGCCTGTTCGCCGCAGTTGCGATGGTTGTCGTTCTGGATGGCTTCCTGACGATCGGCTTCGCGCCGCCGGCGCAAGCGCTTCCAAGTTTCGCGCGCCAGACCGGACAGCCTTGCGGCACCTGCCACACCGATTTCCCCGCGCTTACTCCTTACGGCCGAAGGTTCAAGCTGCTCGGATATACGCCCGGTGGCGGCGAATTCCGTACCACACCGTTCTCATCGCAAGCAGGCATCGACGCGAGAGCAGAACTCGACAAGCTGCGCGGCTACGCGAAGGCGATCAATCCACCGGCGACTGGCGACGGGGATAAAGAGTATGTCCCGCCGATCTCGATGATGGCCATTGTCGGCTTCACCCACACCCAAGCGCCGCTGCCCTCGCCGGCCGACCCCTATAATGCGAACGACAATACCGTGCTTTCGCCGTTCAGCGCGTTCTGGGGCGGCGCGATCACCAACGATATCGGTGCGTTCTCGCAAGTCACTTATAACGCAGTGCCCGCCGGCGGATTTGGCGATCCGTTCGGACACACCTGGACCTGGGACAATACCGACGTTCGCTTCGCTAGGACTGCGAGTGTCGGGCCGTTTGATTTCATCTACGGCATCACGGCCAACAACAATCCGACCGTTCAGGATGTCTGGAACACCACGCCGGCGTGGTCCTTCCCCTATGCAGTATCGACGCTTGCCCCGACGCCCAGCAGCAAGACGATCATCGAGGGCGCTTTTTCCGCGCATGTCGGCGGCGTCGGCGCCTACACGTTGATCAACGATCTGCTCTATCTGGAACTGACCGGATATAAAACTCTCGGCTTCAGCCAGCAGAACGCGCTGGGTACCGACCCGTTCGGCGCGCCTGGCCTGGTCGGCGGCGTGGCGCCTTATTGGCGCGCCGCGCTCGAACCGCATTGGGGCCCGCATTCGCTGATGGTCGGCACCTTCGGAATGTACTCGGATGTGCATCCGTGGCTCGATACCAGCTTCGCGTCGTGGTCGACCGGAACGTTCCCCATGTCGGACAAATTCACCGACATCGGCTTCGACTCGCAATATCAATATCAGGGCGACAACTACTGGCTGACGTTGCGCGGCAGTTATATCCGCGAGTTTCAGCGGCTGGATGCGAGCTTTGTCAATCTTGCCTCGTCCAACCCGACCAACCTGCTCAACAGCCTGAAGCTGCAAGCCTCGTTTGCCTATGGCGGCGACAACAGGATCGTCTTCACCGGACAATATTTCGATATCTGGGGCACCGCCGACGCGACCCTGTATGGGCTGGACCCTGTCAGCGGGCTCGCCTTGACCCCGAACAGCAACGGCTGGACGGCCGAGGTCGCCTACATTCCGTTCGGGCTCAGCAAGGCGATGGGCTGGCCGTGGTTCAACGCCCGCATCGGCCTGCAATACACCTACTACAACAAGTTCAACGGCACCACGGTCGGCGCCCACGACAACAACACGCTGTTCCTTCATGCCTGGCTTGCCATGTAGGCGGGCTCGCCCGCAGACGGAGAATGTCCAATGAGAAAACTGCTCTTCGCAACCGTCACGGCGCTTGCAGGGATCACGACGGGACCGGCGGTCGCCGCAGACATGCCGCTCAAGGCGGAGACGCCGTTCGTCGAGCGGTTCAGCTGGACCAGCTGTTATCTCGGCGGGCATCTTGGGGGCGGCTTCGCCCACAAGGACATTACCGATCCGGTGCAGCTGGTGCAGGATTCATTCCTGGGCGCCGGCTCGACCGTCGGGGTTACCACCGTCAGTCCGTCGCCAAACGGTGTCGTGATCGGCGGACAGATCGGTTGTGATTATCAATTCGCTTCTTCGTTCGTGGTCGGTGTCGAAGGCGCCGCCTCCGGCTCGACCATGAAGAATTCCAGGATGGTCGGTCTCCCGCTCGGCAACCCCGACACGGCGTTGGTCAGAGCGAGCACCGACTTTCTCCCGAGCCTGACCGCGCGCATAGGTTACGCTTTCGACAACGTGTTGCTCTATGCCAAAGGCGGCGCCGCCCTGGCGGGAGACCGATTCAACGTCACCGGCTCATTTGTGGGCGTCCCGTTCGCCTTCGAAGGATTGGACAATCGCTTCGGCTGGACCGTGGGCGGCGGCGTCGATTGGGCTTTCTCGCATCACTGGTCCGCCAACATCGAATACGATTACTATCAGTTCGGGCATGGCGGCATTCTGATGTCCGACGGCATCAACGGTTTCTCGGGCATCGTGGACGTCAAGCAAACCGTTCAGGTCGTCAAAGTCGGGCTGAACTTCCACATTTGGGGGCCCGGTTGGTGATGATGGGGACCCGCTCAAACCTGCGGCTGTTATTGGGAGCGGCCATGCTTGCGGTGATTTTTCCCGCGGCCGGTCATGCGCAGGACAGAACTATGCCTGCACGGCATGGCGGCCTCGAAGCCAAGCTGGAATATTGCAAGACTTGCCACGGGCTCTCGGGCCAGGGCTATATGGGATATTTTCCGATGCCGCGTCTGGCGGGGCAGCAACCCGAATACCTCGAGGCCCAGTTGCGGGCCTTCATCGAGCGCAGGCGGACGAACCCGATCATGTTCAATGTCGCGCATGTCCTGAACCCGTCGATGATGGCGGCGCTGGCCGCGCATTTCAGGGATCTCAATCCAAGACCGTTTGGAGGCGCGCCGAGGGGATCGCTGGCCACCGGCAAAAAAATCTTCGAGGAAGGGCTTCCCGAAAGCAACGTGCCTGCATGCTCCGCCTGTCATGGCACGGAGGGCAAGGGTCAAAATGAGATCCCGCGACTGGCAGGTCAGCTCTACGCGTACACCGTGGGCCAGTTGACGGGTTGGAGGACGGAGCGAGGCCAGGGTACCGCGGTTGACACCTCCGCCATTATGGCGCCGACGGCGCACAATCTGACCAGGTCCCAGGTCGAAGCTGTCGCGGCCTATGTCAGTTATCTGCAATGAGGGCTGCCATTCAAAATGTCGCTGGTGAATGCATGTGGTGCGAAAGCTTGAGGTCATGAAGCGCATCGGATTGAAAATCGCGATCCTGGTGATGATCGCCTCAACCGGTCCCGTTTGGGCAGGCGACGGGGATGGCGCGGGCGTTCGTAATTGCACCTGGTGTCACGGGACATCGGGGCAGGGCTATATGGTCGCGCCGCGATTGGCAGGACAGCGGCCGCAATATATCGAGAGTCAGATCCGGAGCTTTCACGAACGCACCCGAGATAATCCATTTTCAAAACAATATATGTGGGGCGCCGTGGCGGCGCTCGGTCCCAACGCGGCTCACGACTTGGCAATCTATTTCGCAGCGATCGCTCCGAAGCCCGCCAATGACGGCGACCGGAATCTCGCCGCCAGGGGCCGAACGATTTATCTGGAGGGAATTCCGGAAGCCAATATCGTGTCCTGCTATGCCTGTCACGGCCCCAACGCCGAGGGCGTGCGGGAGATTCCCCGCCTTGGAGGACTGGCCTATTTTTATTTGAAGGGACGGCTTGAGCAGTGGGGGCAGGGATACCATTCGGGCCCGGGGTCTCCGATGCCGATGGTTGCCAGCCATCTGGGCCCGGACGAAATTGAGGCGCTGGCCTCATATCTCTCCTTCGTCAGGTAAGCTACGCCGGACCAGCTTGCCTGAGGCATGGGCTAATTGAGCAACCGTCGCTCACATTCCAAATAGAGCTTTTTGATCTCGGCCAGATTCACGAGGGCATTGGCAACCGTCAGCATTCTCAGCCGTTCCGCTGCTGTTTCAATGCGCATTGCCTGAGCAATTTGGTTCTCGGCGAGTTTTTTCAACTCGTCTGGGCTCAACTGAGAACTTGATGCAGGTCTTGCCATGGCGGACATTCCCACAATATCAAACGCAAATAAGTTACCGTTGCGAAAGCCAGTCTGTCTGCGGTGGCCGACCACTAGAAGGCCTCTTTAACCGGACACGATCCACACCGCGATTTTGCCACGCCACGATTTTGAATTCTCAAATGTTTGGCTGGTAGTTCCTTCCCTTGACGAGAATTGTCTGATCCAGGCCCGTCAGGGAAACCCCATTCGGAACGAGGCGAATGACGTGCTTCTCCTCAAGCTTGGCGAGCGTGCGACTGATTGTTTCGAGTTTCAGACCGAGGAAGTCAGCAATATCCTGGCGCCGCATTGGCAGTGGCACATTTTCTGAAAATGGGGTGAGGCGCATTAACCGGTTGCGCCAATTAACGAGGAACATCGCAACCCGTTCCTCGGCCGATCCGTTGCCGAGCAGCAGCAATTGCTCCTGCGCCATATCAAGTTCGCGGGTCGCAAATTCGATTAGCAGCCGCAAAATGTTCGGGCTGGATTGAATGAGTTTTGTAAGCTCGCCGCGTGAGAACCGACACAAGGCAACCTCCCCGATGGCGTCGGCTGAAAAGCTGTGCCGGCGGGCGAACGGCATTCCCAGGAAATCGCCGGGTAGCGCAAATGTCAGAATATGACGCCGTCCGTCCGGCAGCAATTTGTAATGACGTACAACGCCCTGGGAGAGGCCAAAAACGTGATCTGCCAGTTCGCCTTCCGAGAAGATCGTCCTTCCCGCGCTAAAATGGACTTGGGTTGCGAGCTTCTGAAGTTCTCGAAGTTCGAGAGCATCGCAGGTATCTCCGCAAAACAGGGCAGGGAAGAAAGCGCGCGGCATTTCGCCACCTCGATATCGCCTTCCTGAACTCAACTCGGGAAGGATCGATGCGCATCTCACCTGCAGCTACACGCTGAAAGGTGCTGCGCTAAAGTAGCGTTACGCGATTGCCTGCAATCCATGTTGACCCAGGTCAAATAGCGGCTCCGTCTAAGAAAAAAATTGAACAATTCGTCTCGGGCGAGACAATTTGAATTTTCCATTATTGATCTACCGCAATGCCGCACCGTCTTCTGTCGGCGATCATACTTGTCAAAATTTAACCAACAGCGGAGGGCCCAATGCGAGAGATTAAGCCATACCCGATCGTCGACAAGCTGATCAATATGTTCGACAGCTGGCTCAAGCATAGACAAGAGATTAGAGAGATGCGCGGGTTCGACATTGGCGAGTTCGCGCGTATCGCGCATGAGCTCGGTGTCACGCCAGACGATCTGGATACACTCGTTCGTCGAGGCCCAGACGCCATCGAAGAACTTCCGAAATTGCTCACGGCTCTCGGCGTCGACGAGAAGGTGATCGCACGCACGCTGCCGTTGGTTCTCCGAGACATGGAGCGCGTCTGTGCGTCATGCCAACACAAGCGCCAGTGCGATCACGATATCGCAGCCGGCACCTCCGGGCAGCACTACGAGGAATATTGCGGCAACGCAGCGACCATCAACTCGCTGGGTCAGAAGGCTCACTAACTAAAATGTCTGCACCAAGTGCAGATGGCCAACGTCGGAACAATTTACTGGCAAAGATTATTTTTGGTCTGTCAACGCGGCCGTCTCGGTTGCCCTCTTGCGACCGCGTGCAAGGTCGATAGGCAAGAGATGCGCGTCGGCTAACAAGTCGGCTAACAATAAGTGCCACAGCGATCGCCCTATTTGTAAACTTTCGAGCAGCTTTGGAGGGCGCTTAGCATGGTGAGTGTCGCGGCATTCGGGCAATAATCCCGCCAAGACTGGCACCCCGGATCGGCGAATTCGTCTGCGAGATCTAACGCGCACTGTCCACGTTTCTCACACTTTACGCAACGATGCCGAAGTTCCCGGACCCTGAGGGGCTCTATGTGTGCGACTTTGTCCGGATTTAGCGAAAGCGCTTCCATGCGGCGCTCCAAGAGACTGATTGGGTCGGGGCTAAAACTTGAAACCCAGCGTAGCTGGGAGACAGGAATACCCAAATAATGGGCCCTGCGCTTCAGTTCGTATTCGCTACAAACATCAAAATCAGCAAAGCCCAAGCAGGCTCCTTTTCGATTTTTCCAAGACTTGAAAATCGACCAGTAGTGATTGTATGAGGCTGGCATCTAACTTTCCTCCTTTTTCGGTATCGTGGAATGTAAAAGTGCACTATCAAGCATTGCGGATGAAGCGCGACTACTTTCGTTCGGCTTCAGCCTCTTGCTCCAGCAGCAAGATATGAGCGCGTAGCGCATCGAACCGCTCTTCGGCGACATCGCTGAACAGCGGATCATCCTTATGACCGGTTGCGGCCGAAGCGATCTCCGCCCAATCTTGAGGCTTGAGGGCCTTGAGCGGGGCAGGAAAGAAATCTCGATCTTCCAACATCATGTGGGGTCGCTCGTGCGTGATGAAATCGCGAACAATGGTATCGACATTTTGCCGAAGAACTTCGCGATCCGCGAGCACGTTCTCGACCGCATGAGCGACGCGGCGCAAGCGTTCAGCCCCTTTTTGGTGTTCCTGAGCGAGATCACCGACCTTCGCAGCCGCAACCGGATCGCGCGTTCTAAGCTTGGCAAAGACCAGGTCTTCCTGGGGATGGTGATACACTTCCGGGTAGACTTCGAAATAGCTGATAACCGCGCGAATAACCTCGTAATCGGGGCGGTCTCCGCGGTCGAAAACCTCAAGTTCCCGCTCGAGGATGGTGAGCAGCTTCTCAATATTGCGATGCTCTCGGGATAAGCGCTCAATGATCATGGCAGCTCTCCACACAGTGAACCACAAGAGACTATCCCTGACGCGGTATCAGCTTTTTGCGGCAGATCAATCTGGGTCGGAAAAAGGTACGGCGATTTCAATTTTCGGGCCTGTCGATATGAGACTGCAGTGAAGTCCCGACGGGCCAATAAGCGTAAACCTAACGACTTCCGAGTTTGGCGCGAAGCGAACGTTCGCGTAATGGGCAGTGAGGGAACGTCCGCTCCGGACTGTAGAGTATGCGCAGCTCGGGTTGATGGACGCCAATTCCCCGCGGAGCGTGACCGACGTGGATACAGTTCATTAGTTATTTATCTGCCTTCAGATAGTCGTCCGGCACCTGCCCGAACCAGCGCAGCACGTGCCTGTGGTCAAATTTTCCCTTTTCGAAATCGCTAGTGCGGCTGAACGCAACTGCACCCGCGTGGCCAAAGAGTTTCCATTGCCCCTGCGCCGTATGTATGGCGGCGGTCGGGCTCGGGCATCCAATAGGTTCACCAGCGACGATGCCGTCATCGACGTAATCGAACGGCACGACCATGAAACAGGTAATCTCGGCCATACGTCCGCTCTCCCTCGTTCACTCCTCTTATTTTTATCCAGCTTACTGTCAGTGCGACTTCTCATTTTGACGCAAATCAAGCGAGGCGCGTCCGAATCCTGCCACGATAAAGCTACTCCATAGGAGGCCGGGATCAGCCTCAGAATCGGCGGCGGCTCTCGCTATCCCAGGATAGCCAGTCGTGAAGGGTTGTGACCGAGATGGGAAAAATCGGCATCAAGGCCTTGGCAGCTATTTTGACGATTGGGCTGCGCTCAAAGACGCGTATCGATTGGACCCTGCAGATCACGATATTTTCAACGGTCGTTACTCTTTCCCTCATCGCGCTTTATGTTTTTCAGAAATGGGGAAATTTGTAGGCGCACTTCAGATCAATCGCAGTCGCCCGACGCTCGCAAGTCAGATCTGACACCTCCGGCTCCGGTGCGACACAAGGCCATCCTGGGTAATTCAAGAATTTACATGGTTGGAGCTTTTTACTTTCTATTCCAGCGCGTCGATCGTCGATGCATTAAGGCAATACTCCTTATAGTGCTGGGCGGAGGTACCGGCGTCGAGGTCGCGGTCACACTGATGCTTTTGTTGGCATGAGGCGCAGACACGTACCATGTCACGCAGCACGAGCGGTTGCGTGCGAGACAGCGCCTTTTCATCAATACCGAGAGCCGTCAGCAGTTTCGGCAATTCATCGACGGCATGCGGGCCGTGGCGGACGAATGTATCGAGGTCTGCGGGCGAAATGCGGAGTTCGTGTGCAAGGTTTGCAAATTCATCATCATCGAGGTCGCGGATCTCGCGGATTTCCTGCCTGTGCTTGCGCCAGTTGCCAAAGGCATCAATGAGCTTGCTGATAATTGGATGTGATTTAATCTGCGGTTCGGTAATTTGAAAGCGATCTGCATGCAGGGACCAGTCCCCTACGCTCTCGGCCTCACAGAACTTGATCTTCGCTGCGTCTGCCGCACGCGCTTTATTTGCAGCTTCGATTTCAAGCGAGCGTTGGCAAATTTCCGTTTCATATCCATTTTCTCCAAGAACATCCTTCATAAACCGAGCGATGTACCGTGCCATAGCAACCTCCTAAATACATATTCGGTACGACTTATGATCCAAAGCTTTTACGCATCCATGTTCCGTAGGCGCTGGCGATTGCGAAGGACGATTTGACGCGCGCCGGAAAATCCAAGCACACCCTCGCCATGGAGTTGCGAAAGCGCCCTTGAAATCGTCTCCAGCGTAAGTCCGAGATAATCGCCGATGTCGCGGCGGCACATCGGCAGCGCCATCATGCCCGCGACTGCAAGACGGCGATCCATCTCAAGAAGGAAATTCGCGACACGTTCCAAGGCGTTCTTACGCCCGAGAAGAAGCATATGATCTTCGGCGTGCCGAAGATCACCCGCCGTCATGGTCCAAAGCTTTTGGGCAACCTTGACATCCGTCCCCGCCGCCTGCTCAAGGCTGAGCCGTTTCACCAGGCGTACGGTGGTATCGACAATGGCTTCCGCCGCGAGCCGGTGGGCAACTCCCGATTCAAGCCCGAAGACATCGCCCGGCAGGTGAAACGCGCCGATCTGGCGCCGTCCGTCGGAAAGCAGCTTGTAGGTTCGAACGGCACCACGGATCACCTGATAGACATATTCCGCGGGCTCATCCTCGCCGTAGATTTCCTCATCCTTCTGGTAAGAAAACTCCGTAGCCACGAGGCCTGCATGCCCCGTAAGGGCACAAAAATGGTCGGGAGGGGAGTAAGCAACCGGAGCAACTTTGTTGCTTGTAATGGAGGTGTTGAGCGATTGGGTGAGCATGGACCATCTCCTGTGCGGCGGATGGCCAATTACTACGCGGGTCAATCTGGTCTGGAAATTTCGTTCGATATCTTAGGGAACGTTCCCTAAGTAGTTTACCGGAGGTCGTTGCGGTGGCTCAACGACGCGGGTTGAGCTTCCTGGATGGCACCCCGAATCTGGGTTGCAAGGCTCTCCTCGAGATGGGGCTTCAGCAAGACATGGTGTATGCCTGCCGCAGAGGCCTTTTCCAGAATATGCTCGTCGGGATAGCCGGTAATGAGGATGATTGGCGCGTCGATGTCGCGGTTCCGCAGGCGGCTCGCAAGGTCAATACCGCTCATGGCCGGCATTTTGTAGTCGATCACAAAACAATCGACCTCGCCTGTCGTGATCCCATTCAACAGTGCCGCGCCGCTGCGAAATGTCCGAACGGAGAAGCCGTCTGTCTCAAGGAGAAATCGCAACGACCCAAGCACGTCCTGGTCGTCATCAACGACATAGACCACGGGTGTCGTGGTTGATGAGGCCATCACAGAGCGTCGCACGGATTGAGGGGGCATGGTTCATTCATGAGACCAATAAAGCGTATTTGAGCGCCGCCGACTTGATTTGGCTCAATCTTTGAGCACGCCGGCACGGATCGCCAACCGGACAAGCTCGGAGAGGCTTCCGGCCTGCATCTTGGTCATCACATTTGCCCGGTAAACTTCGATGGTGCGAGGGCTGATGTCGTAGTCCCTGGCAATCAGTTTGTTCGAGAGGCCCGCGATCAGGCCGTCCATGACCTGACGCTCGCGAGGGCTGAGGCTCGCTATCCGCGCGGCGATATCGTGTGTCATCGCTTCGCCCTGCGCATTGGACGCCGCCTCTCTGAGCGCCACATCAATCATTCCGATAATGCGCTCGTCCTCGAATGGTTTTTCAAGGAAATCGGCCGCGCCCAGCTTCATAGCTTCAACCGCGAGGGGGACGTCGCCATGTCCGGTCATGATCACAACCGGGAACACGTTACGGCTCGCCTTCAGGCGCTTCAGCAGCTCGATGCCGTCGATGCCGGGCATACGGACGTCGGAAACGACGCATCCAAAATCGACGGTGGAAATCGAATCGAGGAACTTGTGGGCGGACTCGAACAACGTGACATGGAAGTCCGCGGCACCGAGCAGGAAATCCAGCGAATCCCGCATCGCCTCGTCGTCGTCGATGACATAGACCTTTCCTCTATGCGCCATGCGTCAAACTCTCGGCTGATGCGGCGGGCAACGTGAAGCGAAAGGTTGCGCCGCCTGAAGCATTGGATTCGGCCCACATCCGGCCGCCATGGGCTTCGATGATCGAGCGGCTGATCGATAGCCCTACGCCCATGCCAGTCTCTTTCGTGGTGAAGAAAGTCTGAAACAGATTTGGCTTCACGTCATCATGAAATCCGTGCCCGGTATCGGAAACCGCAACTTCGATCGTATCATCCGCAACCATGGTGTTCGATGCGATCAGTTCGCGTTGCGAAGAGTTTGCCATCGCTTCAAGGGCGTTGCGAAACAGATTGACAAGAACCTGCTGAATTTGGACCCGGTCTACCAGCACCAGGTCATATTCCGGATTGAGATCAAATCGAAGCTGGACTCCCTGCTCGCGGGCGCCAACAAGACCGAGCGCGCCGGCTTCTTCAATCAGTTTTGAGAGACTTTCGACGCGTTTTTCGCTTTCCCCGCGCGTAACGAAATCGCGAAGGCGCCGAATGATCTGCCCGGCGCGCATCGCCTGCTCGGCGGCGCGATCGAGCGCGTTCTCGATCTTCGCTCTGTTGGGGTCGGAACTGGCTGTCAACAGGCGGCGCGAACCCTTCATGTAATTGCTGATGGCGGCGAGCGGTTGATTGAGTTCGTGTGCAAGTGCAGATGCCATCTCCCCCATCGCGCTCAAGCGCGAAACGTGAACGAGTTCGGACTGCAGCTCCTGAAGTCGCGCCTGCGTCTGCTGATGTTCCGTCAGATCGCGGACAAAGCCGGTGAAATAGGGTACTCCGCCGGATTGCATTTCGCCGATTGAGAGATGCATCGGAAACGTCGTTCCGTCCTTGCGCTGACCGGTTACGATTCGTCCAATGCCGATGATGTGCCGCTCGCCCGTGGACAGGTACCGTGCCAGATAACCGTCGTGGCGTAAACGATCCGGGTTAGGCATCAGGATGCTGACGTTTTGGCCGATCGCTTCGTCTTCGAGATAACCAAATTGCCTCTCGGCGGCGCTGCTAAAGAACTGCATGACGCCGCTCCCGTCGATAACAATCATCGCATCAGGGATAGTCTCCAAGATCGAACGAAGGTGACTTTCTCTGGTTCTCAGGGCTTCTTCGACCTGCTTCTGGTCGTCAATATCGATCACCAACCCGCTGAGGTGACGCGGCACCTCTTGTTCATCCCGCACGACGCTGCCCCGTGCGCGAATCCAACGGTGCAACTTTGACCGGCCGCCAACATGGTACTGCATATCGAAACTGCAGCCGGTCTCGACCGAGCGTCTTACGGCTTGGTCAGTAAGCTCGCGGTCCTGCGGTTCAAGCAGGGAAAGGAATAGCTCGTAGGTGAGGGGCAGGTCGTTGGGGACGCCAAAAAGCGTCCTGGTGATATTCGACCAAAGCAGCCTATGCGTCGAAAGATCCAGATCCCAGATTCCGATGCCGGATCCTTCGATGCCCAGGCGAAATCGCTCATCTCTCGCAGGATCGTCGGACGGTGGATGTGGTGTGGTGGTCACGTTCCGCTTTCGCTTTTGATATTTTTACAACGCACGTTCGGCTCCCGCCGGCCTTACCCTAGTTGCCGAGTGAGTATGGTCCAAATCGCGGCGTTCGCTCAAGCGAGAACGAGCCGTTTCCGCCAGCGTAGCAGGCATCTCGCAAGCATTTTTCCAGCATTTGGCGGATGATTTCGTCGACCAAGGGGTCGCGACTTGATCTATCTCAGTCGTCTTTCCGGGTTTCGATCCTAAAAGGCTCCGGTGAATCGCGACGCAGGAGAGATCGATGACGTATGCGACGGTGATGGTCAGCCTGGCGCTCGACCGGCCAAATGACGCCCGCCTGGAGATCGCCGGGCAGCTGGCGGAGCGGTTCAGCGCCCATGTCATCGGAATTACCGCAGCCGAATTCAGCCCGCCGCTTTATTTCACGGACGGAGAGCAGGCCCAGAAGATCCTCGATGAGGGTCAGGCAGCGATCAGAAATCGCATCGCTAAGCTCGAAGCGCAGTTTCGGGCGGCAATGCAGAACCGCGCCGCGGCCGTGCAATGGCGTTGTGCGGCGGATTTTCCGACAAGATTTATCGTCCAGCAGGCCCGCGCTGCCGACATTATCATCGTCGGAGAGGGTGGTCGCGATGCGCTTGGCGACCCATTCATGCAGGCCGATCCGGGCGATCTCCTGATGCAGACGGGAAGGCCGCTGCTGGTAGGTCCCGAAACCAGCAACTGGCTCGATATGCGCAATGTTCTGATTACCTGGAAAGACGCGCCCGAGGCCCGGCGGGCTGTGGTCGACGCGTTGCCCATGCTTCGCAAGGCCAAGGACGTGATCGTTGCAGAGATTGCCGAGGACGAGGCCGGTAGAGCGGCGGCGTTGTCAGGGGTCAAGGATATGGTTGCCTGGTTGTCGCGCCACGGCGTGCTTGCTTCCGGTCAGGTGCCAGATGAATGCGGCCATGCCGCCGCGCAACTCGGAAGGATTGCCTCGGAGGTTGGTGCCGGGCTCGTCGTTGCCGGCGCCTATGGTCACTCGCGGCTTCGCGAATGGGTTTTCGGGGGAGTAACGAAGGAACTCATCAACCCGTCGAAGCGCTGTTCGCTGCTGTCGCGGTAAATCCGTCGGCGATTGATCTTGATCAAAACTACTCTCGCGGAAGCGTGGTGCATTAACATTTCAACCTCAATCCAACCGAGCGGATCGCGCTTTGTACAGGTTTCTCGAACAGGTAGCTGCCGATGCCATGACGCGGAACGCCAAGACGGTGTCGCGCCATATCACGTTACGCGAACTCGGTGACTTGTTCGAGAAAGAGGACTTCAACGCGTTTCCCGTCGAGGAAAACTCACAGGTGGTGGGGGTAGTTTCCAAGTTCGACTACCTTGCAAACTTCGTCTTTACCCCAGCTCACATGATCCCGGGCTACGAAGATCTGATGAAGCGAACCGTGGGGGACATCATGACCCCAGAATTCATTTACGTCCGGACGGAAACGAAGTTGACCAGGGTGCTTCAACTCATGGTCGATCATCGGCTCAGGAGCATGCCGGTGATCGAAGCCGATCAGCGGCTCGCCGGCATGATCTCACGCGAAGACGTGATGGGCGTACTACAGCGCTGCGCGACCTAATCTCGTTCGGACAACTGCTTGATCGTGATTTCCGCGCGCGTCGTGTCTGCTCGACGTCCGCGCGCGGGCTCGATCAACTCGCCTTCGCCAGGCCGTCGTCTTCCGGCGAGTTCAGATACATCCCCGACATGGTGTCGACCCAGCACAGATGGTCGTGAACCTTGACCACCCCGCTAACGTTCTCCGCGGCGACAATGGCGGCTTGCCGCGAACGTTCGTCGGTGATGACGCCGCTCAAATGGACGATGCCGTCACGTACGATGACGCTGAGGCCGAACGGACACCAGTCGTTCCTTTCGAGGGCATCGATAATCCGATTACGAATGTGATCATCGTCGGCGGTCGGGTCGGGAACCTGCCGGGCGAGACTCGCCACTGCCTGCAACAAATTGGCGCGCGACACGATGCCGACGACTTTATTGTCGCGGATCACCGGCAGCCGCTTGACTTTGTTCTTCTCCATCAGCTCAACGATCTCTTCGAGCGCGGTGTCTTCGGTGATGGCGAGCGGCTCCGGCGTCATGATTTCGGCGACCTTGCGGCCGTTTTCGTGAACGAAATCGCTTGCCTCCTTGCCGGAGCCGAGAATGAATCTCAAAAATCGACCGCGTCTGCGCTGGGTTCCGATTTCGCTGCGGCGAATGAAGTCGCCTTCGGAGATAATGCCGACCAGTTTGCCAGCCGCATTGACTACGGGGAGCCCGCTGACGTGCTTCTGAAGCATGGTATTTGCGGCTTCGACGATTGTGGTCTCAGGCGCAACGGTGATGACGGGTCGTGTCATGATCTGATGGGCACGCATTGGAGGGCTCCGCAGGTTTCTGGATAAGGCCAACTTTGGATACGTTATTCCAACCGGAGCGCCGGGTTTTGATGCGGGTCAAGCGGCGGCTCGGTCCGTCGGCTTGATGCAGCTCAATACGGAGAGCGAACCAGGTCGTATCATTTCAGAGAGACGCAAGAGCGGAGGTCAATCATGACAGCACTTCCCGAACCGGCGGCCGCGCTCGTTATTTCTTTGTTGCTCGCCGTTCAGTCGCAGCGACGCTCCCTGCGCGTGATCCTGCGGCCGCCGTCCCCTTCAATCGTGGTAGTCTCCATGCGGCAGCGCTGTCGTGGGCCGATGGTGACACCGCCCGTGCCGATGCCAACTGTGGTGTCGGAGTCGTACCGCCGGCGGTCCCTATCGTAGCGGTCGTCGCCGGTGTCGGAGTCGTACCGCCGACGGTCCTTATCGTAGCGGTCGTCACGCTCCCTATCGTAGCGGTCGTCGCGGTCCCGCCCGATCTGAACATCGACGCCTTGGGCCATCCTGACGCCTTGGGCCTTGGCCGGAGTGGCGAGCGCGGCAGTCGTCAGCACCGCTGCGGCTGCCGTCAGGGCAAGAGTGATCTTCATCATGTGGGAGCCCTCCTTGGGCTTGTTTTGGAGGTGCAACGAACACGAACACTGAGAGTTCCACCGGGGCAACCGAGGGAGGATGGGAGTAGAGCGGCGTAACCGGCACGGGGGTCCGCCAGTGGAAAACCGCGCACATGTCTAATTCATTAAACTTCGGAATGTGAGCAATATTGACCACCGACTCCGGAACCCGAAGAGCATGGTGGTTCTATCACCACCCCGTATCGGCATCCATCGGTGAAGAGAGTGCAGCACGCTCCCGCCCAAATGCAGGGAAGTGTCATGCCACGAGCTTATTTTCGTCCGTCACATCACTCACACGCATCGAGCGCCCGCACTGTTCGCACTGCACGTCGCGCATGATGCTCGCGCGCCTTAGTCCGGGTCCGATCGGCTTCGAACATCGCCGGTTCGAGTGTCCTAAGTGCAGCTCCGTACAGAACGAAGTCGTTGCGAGCGACCCTATGAAGTCGGCTTCCGTGGGGTGGTTTGCCGGGGAACTCAGGGCACCGAATTGAGGGGGCAACCATGCTCGACACACAAAACCAAGGTCCGCAATGCACAGCTTGCGGTTCTCCAATGAGGTTGACGGCGATTGAGCCGAGCGCGTTGGGCCAAGACCTCCGAACGTTTACTTGCCCACATTGCAAAAGGGTTCAACGGCACATCATCGAAAGTACCGTGACTGACGCTTGGTTAGCGCCAAAGAAGTAGGCCGCCTCAGTTGGCGGAACATTTTTCCGGTGCCTAGTTTTTATGCCCAGCATTTGCCGAGCGGTCCTATGAGGGAAGGACGCTGTTCCGGTCGGTATCAGGGGTCCGGCATCACCCTTTCCGGACCCCGTCTCAGTTGGCGGCTTCTTCGGCGCGATGTCGCCTATTGGCACCGAACGGACATGCCGACCCTATTGAGTGATGTCCGTTGTTGGGCCAAAGCGGAAAACATCTGCTCGCAGCGAGTATTTCGCCTTTTGACCCATTAGCGGTCATTGACCCTAGCCATCCAGGAGCGAAATGAAGCCCTTAAAAGGGAGCGTTCCTCTGTAGAACTGCAGACAATCAGGGGTTAATGTCTTTTGGGTCGGCTCCAGAAGCAATGACCTTGCTGAAACCGCCGCCGTCGCTCAAGCAGCCAGCGAGAATTGATGACGTTCGTCGAGCCAGAGGAGGCTCCTATGGGAGAGCCAGCTATTGACGAGTTTGACGCGAAGGTTTTTATCGCCAAAGTCGGAGCCGGGAAAAAGAATCTCGAATTTCACAAGAACCAGCACGTGTTCGAGCAAGGCAACGTCGCCGACACGGTGTTTTACATTCAAAAAGGAAGAGTCAAGCTGACTGTTCTTTCCGAGCACGGCAAGGAAGCGGTCGTCGCAATTCTAGAGCCCGGCCAGTTCTTTGGCGAAGGTTGCATGAATGGTCATGCCCTACGTATCGCAACGACAACAGCGATGGAAGATTGCGTCATCACGTCGATCACGAAAGATGCGATGATCGCCGCTATTCATGATGAGCCGAAATTTTCGGAGCTATTCATGGCCTATCTCCTGACCCGGAACAGCCGGATTGAGGAGGACCTAATTGACCAGCTATTCAATTCGAGTGAGCGGCGGCTTGCGCGGCTGCTCTTGTTGCTCGCTAATTTCGGCAAGGAAGGCAGGCCGCAGCCGATCGCCCCCAACATCAGTCAGGAAACTTTGGCGGAGATGATTGGCACTACCCGATCCCGAGTCAGCCATTTCATGAACAAGTTTCGCAAGCTGGGCCTCATCAGCTACAACGGGCATATCGAAGTTCACAATTCGCTATTAAGCGCGGTTCTACATGAGAAGCCCGCGATAAAAGACCGTGAATAGAAGGAAATCCAACCAAAGAAACGGCCTCAGCACTGGGGATGCTGAGGCCGTCATTATTCGGACGCCGTGAGCGATGGCACTCTCCCAAAACAAAGATGCATGGGTGTCGCACGTTGGCCGATGAAGGTTCCCTTGGTCTTTTTGAACAGCGTGGTTCCCATGATTATGGATGAATAACTCAAATCACGAATTCGAATGCTCGTCGGGCAAAGCTGCGCTCGCATTGTGGTCCGACTTCCCTCGCGACCAGCACACTCAGAACCGCCTTCGGGCGGCTTTTCTTTTGGCGACGTATGGAGCCGCTCCATGTCTGCTCATGGCAGATATTGTTGCAAAAGTCGAAAATCGAACGACGCCAGAAATCTCGCGAAAGCAGATTTCTAGACAGCTCTACCGCTGCAACGCTCTGCATCGCCGATGCGAAGGTCCGTGATCGCTTTCATGGGAAACAATGAGGATCCTCACATCCCCGTATACAAAACGCATCAGCAGTCCTAGGAAATTTCGTTCGTCACCCCAAAAAGACTTTTGCAACAATATCGGCACGAAACGGACCTCCACCAATGTCCGCAGTTCGGTCGCTAACCGGGGGTAGACCGGACATAGCATGGACTGCCCATTTCGGTCGCGAATGACCCATGTCCGCCAAGCGGCGAGACGGAATGGCGAGCCCAAGCGGGCTCATGTCATTCCGCCTCTTAGCCGTAGCTCCCCACATTCGAAAGTAGTACCATCCTTACCACAAAGACCGGCAAGCGCCGACTTCGGCAATCGTCAAAGCGAGCGGAGCCGGCTCGCCATGTATAGGAGGATACCCATGCCTACCTACATCTCTCTCATCAACTTCACGCAGAAGGGCGCTGAATCGATCAAGGACGGGCCGAAGCGGCTCGATGCGGCAAAGGAGCGTTTCCGCGCGGCCGGTGCCGAGTTGAAAGCGTTTTACCTCGTCACCGGCCAGTATGACGCCGTGGCAATTTCCGAAGCACCGAATGACGAAGTGGTCGTAAAGCTCGCGATGACGACAGCGGCGCAGGGGAACATCAGGACGCAGACGTGCCGCGCGTTCACCGAGGACGAATACCGGAAGATGGCTTCGTCTTTGTAGTGGCGACCAGCCCTCACGAGAGGGAACTATCGGCACCCAGCAGAGTGGCTTCCTCGGAAAGGGGGCTAAAAATGACAGAACTTCGAATTGATGCAGGCAAAGCAGAACGAATAATCACGCAAATCTTGCGCGACGAAAAAGGCATACCTCCAGCCGATGCAGTCGCCGTGGCTGCAAATATTTGTCGGCGGCTTACGACGGCGATGCCGACCGGCCCGTCATTGGATCGCTATCGGATCATCTCGAGAGAGCCTCCAGACGATGACGGTTTCGCGAGTGCAGTGGCCAAAAAGCTCACTGAAGGGGAGGGTGAGCTTTGGAACGCCAGCGAACTTTGGGAGCTTGTTTACAATCAAGGTCGCCATCTTCGGGCGAACTAGTAACAAACCAGGTTCAATGCCTGCTATTGCTCGGGCCGAACTGCCCGAAAGCATCGCCCACCAGACGCCGCGGCTCGACGACCTCGCGATATAGCTTCAGGCGTTGGCCTGCATAGCTACGTTCCAGCATGATAGTGCCTGCGCAGGTGCACCACGACCCGGACATCAGGCAAGTGTGCAAGGCGAGTAATTGCTTGATCCAGGTTCCGTGCGGTGACGGGTCAGTCGGCCCTAGGCGGCAGTTAGGCATCGTCCGTTCATGGCACGTTTGAGACATGCCGGGGCGGTCTGACGATGTCCGTTGATCGGGGTAGACTGGAAGTGGCCCGCCTTTAGTCAAATTGACGCGATTGACCCAGATCGGACATGCGATCACCGGCGTCTCGATCGTCGAGTATGCCTGCGGGCGGCGCTTTGTCTTAGCCGAGGTTGGGATCATTGCCACGCGGCCATAGCGGACGTCACGCTCGGCGATAATAAGATCGGCGAAGTGCTGCACGTCTCCGCTTGATCCCTTGAGAGCGGCCACCTCTATGCAGCTATCGTCGTCGAGATGGACGTGTAGCTAACGCAGAAAGGCCCGGCATCGCTGCCGGGCCTTTCCTTTTCTCTGAGCGCTGAATGGTTGGACTTAGAAATCCATACCACCCATGCCGCCCATGCCGCCACCGCCCGCAGGCATGCCGGCGCCTTTCTTCGGCACTTCGGCCACCATAGCTTCGGTGGTGATCAGCAGCGCCGCGACCGAGGCCGCGTTCTGGATCGCCACGCGAACCACCTTGGTCGGGTCGATAATGCCCTTGGTGACCAGGTTGCCATACTCGCCGGTCTGGGAGTCGAAGCCGTAGGCATACTGATCCTTTTCGAGGATCTTTCCGACGATGACGGAGCCGTCTTCGCCCGCGTTGATTGCGATCTGGCGGGCAGGATAGGACAACGCCTTGCGTACGATCTCGACACCGGTCTTCTGGTCGTCGTTCTTGGTGCGCAGGCCCTTGAGATGCTCGGATGCACGCAGCAGGGCGACGCCGCCGCCCGGTACGATGCCTTCCTCGACCGCCGCACGGGTCGCATGCATCGCGTCATCAACGCGATCCTTGCGCTCCCTGACCTCGACTTCGGTCGCGCCGCCGACGCGGATCACCGCGACGCCGCCCGCGAGCTTGGCCAGACGTTCCTGCAGCTTCTCACGGTCGTAGTCCGAGGTGGTTTCCTCGATCTGCGCCTTGATCTGATTGACCCGCGCCTCGATGTCGGCCTTCTTACCGGCGCCGCTGACGATGGTGGTGTTCTCCTTGTCGATCATCACCTTCTTGGCGCGACCGAGCATGGCGAGCGTGACGTTCTCCATCTTGATGCCGAGATCTTCCGAAATCGCCTGGCCGCCGGTCAGAACCGCGATGTCCTGCAGCATCGCCTTGCGGCGATCGCCGAAGCCCGGAGCCTTGACGGCCGCGACCTTGAGGCCGCCACGCAGACGGTTGACGACGAGGGTGGCCAGGGCCTCGCCTTCGACGTCTTCGGCGATTATCACAAGCGGCTTGCCGCTTTGCACTACGGCTTCCAGCAACGGAAGCAATTCATTCAACTGAGATAGCTTCTTCTCGTTGATCAGGACGTAGGCATCTTCCATTTCAACGCGCATCTTGTCAGCGTTGGTGACGAAGTAGGGCGAGATGTAGCCGCGGTCGAACTGCATGCCTTCGACGACCTCGAGTTCGGTCTCGAGCGACTTGGCTTCTTCAACCGTGATGACGCCCTCGTTGCCGACCTTCTTCATGGCGTCGGAGAGGAACTTGCCGATTTCGGCGTCGCCATTGGCGGAGATGGTGCCGACCTGGGCGATTTCCTCGTTCGAGGTGACCTTCTTGGAGTTCTTGACGAGGTCGGCGACCACGGCGTCCACCGCCAGGTCGATACCGCGCTTCAGATCCATCGGGTTCATGCCGGCGGCAACCGACTTGGCGCCTTCGCGCACGATGGCCGCGGCCAGCACGGTCGCGGTGGTGGTGCCGTCGCCGGCAGCATCGGCCGCCTTGGAGGCCACTTCGCGCACCATCTGCGCGCCCATGTTCTCGAACTTGTCCTCAAGCTCGATTTCCTTGGCGACGGTGACGCCGTCCTTGGTGATGCGAGGCGCGCCGAACGATTTGTCGAGCACGACGTTGCGGCCCTTGGGGCCGAGCGTCACCTTGACGGCGTTGTTGAGAATGTCGACGCCGCGCAGCATCCTGTCGCGGGCATCAACGCCGAATTTGACTTCTTTGGCTGACATAATGATCTCCGTTTTCAACTGGTCACATCCCAAAGACCACGCGACTGCTTGAGGGACGAGATTCGGATTGCGGGCCTCATCCTTCGAGAACCCCGGCTGCGCCGACTCCTCAGGATAAGGAAAACTGGCTGGCGCTTATGCGGCCTTCTTCTTGGCGGCGGGAACGTCGATGAGAACGCCCATGATGTCGCTCTCCTTCATGATCAGCAGTTCCTGGCCGTCGATCTTGACCTCGGTGCCGGACCATTTACCGAACAGCACGCGGTCGCCAACCTTGAGATCGATCGGGATCAGCTTCGCGGCTTCGTCGCGGCCGCCCGGACCGACGGCGGTGATTTCGCCCTGCGAGGGTTTTTCCTTGGCGGTGTCCGGAATGATGATGCCGCCAGCTGTCTTCTCTTCGGCGTCGATACGCTTGACCACGACGCGGTCGTGCAGCGGACGGAATCTCATGCGATCCTCCTTGGCTTTTGTGATTATTTCTGGAGTGGCAGTCGCAATGAGCGAGTGCTAGCCACTCCTCACATAAGCCTGCAACACTGGGGCGCAAGGGCTTCGGCCCACGATGTTTGACTGCAACTTGAGTTTCTCGAGGAGGAACGCTTGCGGCGATTGCTAGCAGGCGAAGTAACATGCTGCTAGCGCGTTGATTACTATGACCTATTGAACGTTTTCGTTTTTGGCGAATTGAGAATCATGCAACTGTTTTAGTTGGGCTGGAGGTTGGCATGGTCGAGGAAGATGCGGTTTCCAAGGATTTCGGGAAGCAGGTCTTGGGCTACGGACTGACGACAGCGGAAATCGTCTATCGCCGTCCGGATCGTCACTGGCTGCTGCAAACTTACGTCTGGCAGGACTACGATATGTTTCCGAATTTCCCGGCGCTAAAGGATTTCCTCGCGTTCTGGGAAAAATCGCTTGAAGGTCCACTGTTCGCAGTGACCGTCGCGCATTCGAAACTCATCAAGCCCGCCGAACTGCACGCCGTCGATGGCGTGTTTCGGCTGCATTGATTCAACTGGAGCAATTGCGGCGGGAGTGCGAGAAGCTCAAGATCCGAATTAGCGCACCTGAGCACATTCTGAGGCTCGGCGACTTGACTGCGCGGCCCGTAAAACGAGTCCAAGCTCGGGCCATCGCCCAAAACCTGCGCTCCGTCGCTCGATGAATCGACAAGCGTTCGTGGTCGCGCGCAGTTGGTGGCGGTGTCGCGACTGATTTGGACAGCCTTACTAACACGCTTACTGCGTGAGATAGTTGCCCAAGAGCGGTTTCAGTCTCTAAATAATCCGGATGTTGGCGGGACGATCACACAAAGACCCGGCTAGGCGCGAGTGGTGAACGCGGCGATACTGGGTTGGTTAAGGAAAAACGACGTTCCCGCCTTGGGCCGCAACGGATATCGGTCAACTAAAGTCTCTAGCAAAGCAAAAAGCCGGCGCTAAGAAAATCGCAGAGGCATTGAATCGCACTCCGGGGTGCGACAACGGTAAAAGCGCACATGCATATGTTGGATGTGTCACTCAGCACGAGGGGGTAACTGGCAAAGGTCGCGATAAATACCAAGTAGTCTGCCACATTTGAATTGAACGGCTTTCTTTTTGATTTGCCGGAACCGAACCACCGTATGCTCGGTTGTCATATGTTCCCCCATCATTAAGGAGACGTGATGACAAGCAGAATGATTCCGACAAGTATGGTCAGCAGAATCGACAGGGCGATTAGTCCGCCAAGTCCGGCCAGAACTCGAATCGGACGCCTGGCCAACAGACGCAAAATCCAAACCAGGGCGGCCAGCAGAGCGGCGGCCAACAAAGAGAGCCGCAACGCTAATGGAAATGAACTGCTCGCTTCGACGTGAATGGAATGAAAAGTCTCCTGTCCGTGCTCGACGTAAAGGCTGACCGCATTTACAACGCCGTAAGCGCCGGCAAGTCAGACGGCATCCCGGCTTGTGCCCATCTTAACGACTGCTTGCCGCCCAACTAACCGCTTGAGCGATGTCAGTGCCATGTTGTTGACGGCTTGCCCCAGCTTGTCGTCGTCTTCCTCGATCGGTCCGGCAGACAATACGTGCTCGACACTTCCCATTCTCCATTCTTAAGCGCACGATGCGCTTCGGTCCATGCCCTCAGAGGAGGTAGCTATGGAACATCAATTTTTCATTCGCCAGCAAAACCTTAAGCTCTATCGCAGTCTCGTGGCTGCATCGGAAGCGGCGGCAGCGAAAGCTGACGCGCGGCAGGAGAAGCTTTTAAAGCTACTGGCAGAGGAAGTAGCGAACGAACCGCCGCCCAGAAAGAACTAAGGCGCTTGATGCCGGCATGAGTGGCTTAACCTGTCAACAGATTATATTCGTGACGAAACTTGTGCTGAGCGTAAATCGCAGCGCGGTTTGTGGCTTGGGGTCAACGCCTTCGCCGCTTACGACTTGGGCAGACCAATTGCTTTCGACCACTCATCTGTGACGGGATAAATGCCGACGGCGGATACGTCCTCGCATCCAGGGTAAGTGTGGATTTCGCTGAGAGCGATTTGCTTCAGTTCTTCTATCGATATCAGCGTCTTGTTCATACGGGTTCTTCGTTTTCAAGTCATCGCCGCTCAACAGCTAGCGGCCACGTCGTCGCTTGCGCAAGCGAGGGCGTCGAACAGCCAGCCTAGATCAAGGGATCAGATCCTCAGTGGTCACTACAACACCGCGGTCAGAGTGACCCTCCCGCTGCAACTTCGCGAGAGCGAGATGTTCGATCTCGGCTCGGTGCCTTACAAAGATAGCGATGAGCTGTGCATAGCCTGCGTCCTTTCTGCTC
>Ga0073928_10002147_pt1 | contig 35053 bp, 20 predicted proteins | sample PaiPotPPA55metaG_FD_76969 | JGI IMG/M metagenome (GOLD analysis project Ga0073928, IMG submission 76969) | Iron sulfur acid spring bacterial and archeal communities from Banff, Canada, to study Microbial Dark Matter (Phase II) - Paint Pots PPA... ... | reverse complement strand
GAGTTGAACCTGCCTGGCCGCGCTAATCTGGCGCCGAAGTGGGTATAAGCCACTGCCCCTCGCCGGAGGCCCCTCCATGGTGGCTCGCGATGGATTCGAACCATCCGCAACGGCTTTATGAGAGCCGCGTTCTTCCTACTGAACTAGCGAGCCTTGTCTTGCCTCGAAACTTGGCTGGCCGGGCAGGATTCGAACCTGCGCATAGCGTGATTAACGGTCACGTGCCTTTCCAGCTTGGCTACCGGCCAAAAACACGAAAGCCCCGATTTTGTCGGGGCCTTCGGAAATCGAATCTGAACTTGGAAAGCTAACGAATGGTCAGACCAATCCCGAGGGCCCAGCGCGATTGACGCGCCGTCTCATCATGGTTTTGGTCTGTATCGTCATTTTCAAAGCGATTATAGCATTACCCTCAACTCGAATCCACCACGAATTGGCAATTCTCGCACCCAAGTCATGCGCTGCACACAACGATGCGTCGTCCATTCTCAATTCGCAGACCACTGTGTTCAGTCAAATTGAAGGACTCCGACGCGGAGTGACAAAATGGGGGCAAAACTACCGCCGAGTTGTTCTCGCAGAAAATTCAGCCGCTGCTCTCGAACGTTGCGACATCGGTCATTCGATCGAGCATAGGAGTGTCCCAGTGGTACGCGAGCCGGATTCGTCAAGGCTACCGCCCGCATCCGAGGCACTGGCCGCGCTGGCGAAGCTGGTCAGGATGGATGCGAGTGATTAAAACTCGGCTCACCGCACTGCTTGGTCTAATTTGAACGTCAGACGAAGCGCATCAGGCCACCCGGCGCGAACGAAAAGATCCAAAATCTCCCCGAGCGCACTCGCGACTGATGGGTCCTTCAATGAATTCTTGTAGTCAGCCAGACTATGCTCAACAAGCTTCACGACTTCACTTATTGCCATGGCATCGAACTGGTAGTTCAGAGCTGAGGCTGCCTTACATGTTTGAGCCGCAAACTTGATCACCTCCCCCGGCTCGTACTGAAGGACTCCGTTGAGAGTCTCCAGTAGGTAGTGAGCAGTACGAGGAAGGAGATAATGCCGAGCAACTCCTCCACTACCTGTCGCGAGTGCAGCAATCAATGGTCTGAGCTCAAAGTAGAGCTGTCTTCGAGTTTCTTCCACTAACGTTCGTTCCGGTGTTCGCAATTCAGCTTTGAGATCAAGTGAGAAGTAGATTCGCATAGCAACTTCATCAACATGACTCATTAGCGCCTTGATTGACTTTGCCTTATCTTCCGAGTCAGCTACATCGATTGCCTTTCGCAAATGTTCATAGCATGACGACAACACGCGGCTGAACAAGTCGCGGGCTCTACTCCTCACTGCTTCGTCAGCATTGTTGGGAATCAGGTAATGAGACGCTGTGAAAATCTCGTTTGCAATTTCGCTTGCGTAGCGAACAGGTTCTGCTTCAAATCGAGCCAACTGCTCGCCTGCACCTAAGTGATTTCGGACTGCATACAGCCCCGTGAGAATCTGCACCAGTGCCCGCGTAACTTCGGTTCGGTCCGTTGCTGGAAGACCACGTTTGACAGCCCTCACCAGCAACTCGACAACGTGCTCCGGGTCTGGACCGGCAACTCGCCCCAAAGTACCAACCAATCCGAGCATCACACCAGGAGTTGTCTCGGTATCAATCATTTCAGTTGCAAGATCCCAAAACCTCTGCTCAGCGTGATGTTTATAGAAACCAGGAAGCCCAACAGCGATTTGATATCTGACTGCGGGAACAGGATCTTGGCTCAGCTTCGCAATAGCGCTCGCGATCTCATCATCAGGGCCGTAGTTCCAGAGAAAATGAGATACACCCTGTGCGGCTTCAATTCGAGGAACAGGACTGCCCCACGACGGCATATCAAAGGACGCATGTGCCGGGTCGAATTTGGGAGACGGATCGGCTGCGCCCTCAAGAAGTAACATTTTGCACAATTGAGTCAGGCGATGTTGGCTGCCTAGCTCGGAATTCTTTACTACAGATTCCCCAGCCGCATATAACACTCCTCTCGCATGTTCAGAAATGTGGGAATCAACGTCTTCCTTGCCTTTTTTCAGCAGCTCGTGCAACCGCGTCAAGAGAGGCTCGATAGCGATACAGTCTTCTACAGACGGGACTGCATTAAGAAACTTGTGCTCAAACTCAGTAAGGGGCTTGATAGCCCCCAGAATCTCGGCGTTCTCTTTTTTCGTGGTGTCTGAGCCTCGGTCTCTTAGCCAGTCTTCCGTCGAGTAACTCATCGCGCCGCCGCTCATTCTAACGTACGGCTCATTCGCAAATTGTGGCTTTTCTTTCGACAGCTGTTCAACTCGTTCTCGCAATACAGAAGACAACAACTGATCTGGGCCGATGCAGAGAAGGAGTCGATTCTGGATCGACTCAGCTTTTTCATAGCGTTTGATGTAGCGGCTTCGCGGTATGCGTTCTATTGCTTTTTCGATCTTCTCCTTCTGCCCTTCGTTGGGTAACGATTCGGCGTACGCAGCTTTCAAGACGTTACCAGCGACGACGGCTATCTCTGGAGCAGCGAGAAAGCGCGGAATGGTCAAAAGCGCGCTGATATGCGGGAAAAAGCTTTTTATGCTGCGAGAAGCAGCCTCAAGCAGTCGCTTCCAGCAGACTGCAACGCGGGCATATTGAGCGATCACTTTCACGATTTCACGCAGTGCGGATGGGATCATCTCGCCCGCTTGTTGCAGGACTGCGTTTAGCAATTGAAGGCTCAAATATTCCTGTCCGCCATGATCCCAAATCTCGCTGAAATCAGATACGTAGGTCGATGAAACATTCAAAAACCGAAACGTAAATTTCTCTGGAACCTTCGATGGTTCATTTGCGGAGATCTCTCGTCTGGACACCTCGGCGTTAGTGGCCTTAACGGCAGCGAGGGCGGCGTGAAGGGGCGAGCGTTCAATAAAATAGGGAAACGCTTGCTGCAAACCATACAAAGCAGTTTCAAAATCCTGCTTCCGAGTGCTCGTCAGAGTGAAAACAGGGCTTCCCCCCATGACGGTGGTTTCGTCGGATTGTTCAAAATAGGAGAACATTTGTTCATATACATGGACGGCTAATTCGCTGTCGTTGTCAATGATGTGTCGGATCTCATGTGCGAGCCAAAAGGCGTCATGGGAAGAGGAAGACGGTGAGCCGAGTCTATCCAAAACTGATTCAACAATCTGATGTGATGCCGCACGATCAGTAGCATACAGCTGCATAACAATCGGCATGACGCGAGCAGCTGCGATGCCAGTCAGTTGTGTTCCCTGATCCTTTGGCAGCGCATCGGCAGTGTTCCACATCCAAGCAAGAAGCCTCCTAGATATCGAACCGATCTGAACGCTTTCAACGCTACGTATTTGCTGATCGATGAGTCCCAGGACAGAAACAAACTCATTGATAAATTCGAGTTCCATCTCGGAACTCAGCTTCTCCATGAAGTCGAGCCAGAGTGAACGCTGCCGCGTTTCCAGGGTGCCGAGAGCCTGGACAGCTCGCAGAATGATGGGAACGGCTAACTTTCTCGTGTCCTGGTCGGCCAAGATAGGCTCGACATCCGATAGAGAGCGAGATGCTTCTGTGACAACAATTGCGGGTATGACCTTCGCTCTCTCTGGGAGCTCAGCCGTCCTGAGAAATCGAAATGCGAGATTCCAAAAGACATTTCGGTCATTCCACCAAAGGTGATGAAAGAAGTGGAGAATGGACGGGCGAAAGAAAATGATCCTACTCGAATCAGAGTTAAGAAAGCTAAAGATCTCTTCCTCATCCAAGAGCAGGCGGGCGACTGCATAGTCAAACAAGATGTTGTGTGAGAATGAGATTCGATCCGTCACGCTCTCCCTCAGCACCTCCGCGCTTCGCAAGGCCCTGAGAGCACTGGCGTATCCTACGGAGTATGCTGCCTCTTCTCTAACGGACAGCGCTTTTCTATCAACCATCCCTCGGACAATCTGCCGAAGTAGCCCTTTACGATCAGTAGCATCGGAAGCACTCTCCACTCGCATGAACCAGTACCGTTGCAGAAGTTGTACTTGGGAGTGAATGGTCGAAAATTCGTCAATTCCTGTACCAGCTTCGAGAATCTCCACTGCTAAGCGTAAGTTGAAAGGGGTTCTTAGCAGCTCTCGGATCTCCGTTTGAGCTGTGCCACTGAGCACGGATTGTAGTGACGGCACTTGCTGCGCTGCTACGTTCAGATCATCATCAGAAAATGGCGAGGTCGTAACGCTCTCAAAGCGGCGGGCATTCCGAAAATCAAAAAAAAGACGTTGCAGCTCGGATGATTGCTGCAAATCAAAAGTTCTAACCGTCGCCAGGATAGTACACGTCGGTACCTGGGCATTTACACTCTCCATTAGATCGCGAAATGCCTTTTGCGAAGCCTCACCACGTAGCGCATCTAGCCCGTCGATGACCAAGAGCGACTCCGGGCCGAAAGATGCCAGCACAGAAAGTAAATCAGCCTTAAATCCGATGGACTCTTTTAGTTCAGCGACCGAGCTGACGTCGAAGTCCTCGGCTGCTAAAGAGAGGACTTTTCGGTTCTCCAGTTTGCATTTCCTGATGATCTGGCCAATGGTCCAGGTTTTGCCAACTCCCGGGGACCCCGTAAGGACAACCGACTTGGACTTGGTGAGATCCCAGACGCGAGAAACGAAATCAGGCCGTTGTACGTTAAACACTGCGGCCTCCGGGGTCTATCCTACCGAGCAATCGCTGATTGAGTTCTTCGGCACGTTGCTCGTCTTCTGGGTTAATTGGCACAGCCTGACCGGCTACAACAATAGGATGCCCTTCCAGATTGAGCCGTTCAGGGCCATCAAGCGCCACTGAAATTCCATTGATAACGGCAACAAATTCGTGATGGCTCTCACGACGATCTTGACCAATGATGATGTTGTAGAAAATCGGATCAAGAAGAAATCTGTTGTTCAGCCGAGTTCGAATTTCGTTGTCGTTGTCTTCGGGGCGAACGCCAACCAGCGCAAAATGAATAAGTCCATTTCCACGAACATCCCTCGCACAATCTCGCAGTATGTTCGTGAAGTCTGTGTCTGTGAAACCAAAGCCCAGGAAAAACAGCCTCTTAGCGGCCATACTCCAGACGAAGTTCTGAAATAAAGCATTTCCCCGGTAGAGTGCCGTATAGCCAGTTTCGGTTAGAGCAATTTGCTGCACAGGATCATCGAACTTTCCATGTACATGTACTGCATGTTTTGGATAGCCGGGATCATCCATATCACGAAGGAAACGTGCTAGTGCTAACCGATCACAAGCTGTAATGGTCCGGCACGCAGATCCGATCCGCAAGTGTGCAGCCTCGTACGAGGTATCGAAATTGAGCGTCAGAGCGTGCCTTAAAGGGAAGGCTGCTATGCGCAAAAGCACCTCATGCACACCCGCTCCAGTTGCTCCAAACTCTGTCCGTATGAATTCGGCAAAAACTTGCTCATCAAGTTCACTTCCAAGCTGCTGAGCACAAAACAGGAGGTCTCCACCGTGATTCTGAACGATGAGTTGAGCGTTTACCTCGCCATTTCTTCGCAACTCGACTTCTGCTGCAAGTCGGTCTATTACTCCTCGCCAGGACCGATAACCAGCCCAGATTGACACGCCTGCACCTGTGCATCCGATCAGCCTGCCGGTCCGGAGTTGTGCAATCAGACGGTCACGTGCCCTGTTGTTCTCGTCGATGTTATTGATTGCCAAGGCTGACCTTGAGCGTAACGCTGCTCTCGATTGGTGTAAAGCTCTGGCGGGCGGGGGGTCAAGGTCAAAACCAGGGGAGGCGGGGTGGAGGGGGTAGCCGAATTTTTCCCGAGAGGTACTACCCCCCCAACCGTTTGACTCCACTTCCCGCTGCCTGTAAGATCCCCCTCTTTCAATATGAATGACAGGCAATTCGCATCACTCAGTCGCTTGGCTATGCGCCTTCGCGGAGAGTCTCGGCATCGGTGACAGAAACACCGAGCGGTCAAACGCCGTCGATCTGGTGAGAGCTTGGTTGTCCAGGCCGTAGATATTCTTCAGGAATCTTTATGGGCCCTGATTTGAAGCACGCTTTCCTTGATGAACCTCTAACGCTCTCGCAGATGGTTGAAAAGTTCCTGGCATGGAACAGCTGCAATACCAAAATTTAACAAGAGCCAGGTGAGACAACCAGACTCCGGTTCGGAGATCATCGCAGCCGTGGCAGCCTGTGCGCGGCTGTGACGGGTTTAGAGCCGCGATGGGGATCCTCTCGATTCGAAGCCGGACAGGATTCCCTTCGGCCCACCCTCACCATTCAAGTCTGTGATTTTTGGGTCATGGTCCGAAATACATGCAACCACCTTGGGGGCCTCCCCTGGCCCCGAAAATACCGACGAAAAGCATTCTTTTCTTCACTACTGGCAATGACTTGCAATGATCATCTGGTGACCAGCTGTGTTCTCAGGTCAACGCGGTGAAGTCGGCGGGGGCAACCGTAATGTGCTCCAAGAGACCGCCGACGTGCCGGAGAGAATCCGGTATTCTCCACAAAAAGTTGAAGCCACAGGATTTAGATCGCAAGTGATACCGTTCAACTCTCCAAAGTGGTATCAGCGCAGCTCGTCGTCGACTTTTTTCGGACAGCGCGTCGACATTTATAGGGTGCGGCCAAGGATGTGCCGATGTGCCGACCCTAGGGTTTGATGGAACCGGCACATTGATGGGAGACCAAAGGTCTCTCCCATCATGTGCTTTGTGCGAAGTTCCAAATATGTGCGGCACCAATTCGGCACCACGGCACATTGCCGCTTATGTGCACCCTCGCCTCAGACTTACCGTGGTAATGGGATTGAGAACTTATTCCATCGATTATATGGCAGGCGGTGCTATATAAGGTACATCCTCGGTTGGATGCGGGGCAGATGTGTCCCTAGTGGAATCCAGAATGTCGCCAAAAATCAACACAATGACAAATGATAAGTTGCGCCACGCGCTAAATCCTGTTGAGCGTGATGAACGGCGGCTCGCACAATATCAACTTAGAGTGTACAATGAACAAGCTTATAGAGATTACAAAGATGGAAAGGAGATTATTGATTTCTTGGCACTGGAAGAACCTCTCATCAAGAAGCGTATTCAACGACAGGAACAACGTAAGAGGTTAAGACGCACAACAATGCCTTACATTAGGTCACAACGCAGCATGTGCTTTCTTCGTGCGAGGGAGTGGTTGGACTTCTACAACTACCCGTTTTTTCACCTGCCTGATGGAACGATGGTACGACGAGAGATTGGCCCTGACGGCAAAGAACGTAAGGGTGCAGCGGTCGTTGGTCGCACCAGTAACAAAGCGAAGCTAAAGAAAGACAAGACCTCGCCACGGTTCCATACATTCCAACTCTGGCTGCTCAACAACAACCGCATGGGGATCACGAAGCCGAAAGATACTGTGCCGCAACCAACCACTCTCATCACCGGATGGGAACGGGGAGAGGTTGAGCACAAGGCGCGGCGCAACACAGGAGTACTGTAAGCGATGAAGGAATAGTTAACTGATATTTGGATTTCACCGGCTCACCAGAAAATGGTGAGCCTTTTATGTTGCGCGAAAGGTTTTATGACCGATCAACCATTACAACCCGAACTGACCGAGCAAGAGTCTTGGTACGAGCACATTCAAGGCGGGGCGATAGACGCTTTCGACAAGATTGGTTATGACGTGGTCGAGTGCCGCTTGATCCGCCAGTTGTTCGACAGGAAGGCCGGATACCACAAGAACATCATCCTGCTTGTCGGAATGCCTTTTGATGTTGAGGACTTCGTTGACCTGCTTCGTCAGAACCCCTTGATGAGTTGCATTCGAGAATTGAAGGTTCCGACGAGCGGCGCTGTAGTTCATGCAATGGAACCTCTCGACGTTGAAACGTTGTCCCCTATAACCACAAAGCATGATCCGTCTCTCCCGCAAACGACGGCTGAAGAGCAGGAGAAGCCGCAACCTAAGTCCGAATCAGAGCTTTCCGGATTGATGTGGTGTCGCAGTTTTGACAATGGGTGGGCAGGCAAGAGTTCTTGGGGCAAAGAAGATATCGACCGAGCAATCAAAGAGTTGGATTCGCACAACCTGCTGGCGAGCAAGAAAGCCGCCCAACGGCTGATTGACGAAGTCGAACACTCGCAGGTTACACATTCCCCCGTCACCACCGTGGTCCTGTGCTGGCAACAAAAGCATGATCAATACCTCAAGATGTTTTGCGATGCGCTGCCGTATGTGACGGTTTACAGCCTTTGTGACGGTGATCCCTCGGGCGAGGAAAGAAGTTTCGCGCAGCGGTTCGGCGGCTCAGGCTGTTCCGCGTGGGACACCAAGTCTGACGTTGAATTGGAAAAAGATCTGGAATGGGTGATTCAGTTTATAGCTCACGTCGGCGAATCAACATGGTTGGCTGCGTTGCCCAAGGTTGGCAAGACGTGGGTGCTCCTGTGCATCGTGAAAGCCCTGCTTACTGGTGAACCGCTATTCGGTGATTCACGTCTTACCGTGCCGCGCAAGTCGAAGCGGGTGATCTACCTCTGCCCGGAAGCAGGCCGGGGATCGATGAGGAAGCGCCTGAAGATGTTGGAATTGATTGATCACCTCTATGACCCCATCACCAATCCAGGAGGCCGGCTGTACTTGCGGACCTTATCCAAAGGTCAGAAACTGCCTCTTACAGATTCTCTCTTGCTTGAGCTGACAAAGGGTGCGGACATCTTTATCGATACCGCTATCCGCTACTTAGAGGGCGATGAGAACTCATCGAAAGATGTCAAGGTGCTCACCGAAAACGTTCTCAATCTGCTGTCGGTCGGTGCGAGGTCTTTGTGGGTCGCCCACCATGCCCCGAAGGGCTTTGAGAACGCCAGCACCATGACCTTGCAGAATATGTTTCGCGGCTCGGGTGAATACGGCGCGGCCCTGACGAATGCTTACGGCTTATGCACTGAGGATGAGCACATCACGAAGATTAGATTGCATTGCATCACGGGCCGTGATCTTGATGAGCAGATACCGGACATGATTCTGGTAGGTAGCCCATACCTGCACAACATCGGCAATTTCTTTGTGGAGACCACAAGTGCCGAGCCGTTCAGGGGAAAGACAGCAGGCAAGAAAGCGGACCCTGACAAGCAGGCAAAGATTGATTTTGCAAAGACGATTGATGGTACTCATCAGCAGATAGCGGATGCAGTCAATGCAAAGTTCGATAGTAAACACGACAGATCAACCTTCACCAAATGGTTGAAAGAGTCTGAGTTCGACAAATCCCCTTAACCAAGGATACCGGGAGATGACGCCGGAGGTGAGCCATGCCTGAAATCTTGACCGTTGAAGAACTCGCGCAACTGCTCAAGATGGCAAGCGACAGATGTACTAGAGGCCGTGATGACACTTGTAAGTTTTGAAACGAAATTGGCTCGCTTCCGGGCGGCCCAAGCCAGAAGCAAAGAGCGAGAGGAGAAATGGAAAAAGGCTCGTATGCGTAAGCGTAACCGCATTCGAGCAAAACGCTACGCGCGGCGGAAAAAGCGTGAGGAACGCGAGACGCGCGAGGAGTTACGCTTTGTGCTTGCCTATGCGCGTGCAGTATGGAAGGGGCGGGCAACCTGGCGAGAGGGTTGATGGTTGCAGCAGTTGAGGTCTCGCGCCCCAGACCTTCTTCATAAGAGCCGAGGTCTAGGCGCAGTCCTGTAAATGACCCCCTTCGTCTTGCGGATCGGGCCGCAAGTACAAGAAGTGCTGTCTGAATTGAATTATGTTAATCGCAGATCAAATCGAGAAGATCGGCCGGGCCTTGACCGCTGAGGATTTGGCGAAACTCCTCTCCGTGTCCAGGGTAACGATCTTTAAACAGGCCGCCACCGGACGGATTCCTTCGTTTCGGGTGGGAACTTGTGTGCGATTTGATCCCCGAGCTGTGGCGAATTGGCTGCGGAGCATGTAGCACAGCGAGGATTGTTGGTGAGACGCGATGTCACTCCACACTGCAGACAAACCCTCCGGGAATCCTCGTCCTCTCTTCCCAAAAGCTCGTTTCTGGACAGTGGGACGGGCGGAGTTTGACGTGAGGCGCTCGTCATTTGAACCCACCGCCCCCCTGGTCCCGAACCAGATTCCAGCGCGTGTTGAACTCTATTGAATTCTGTAGGCTTTAAGCGATTGGTATTGAACGAGTTGTGGCCTCAGCCTCGCGCTTGTGGATCTCTGTTGAGCTTTGATGCTTCGACCGCTACAAAATCGTCTACACCTCGGAATCATCTGAGCGCCGTGCCGTCACGCGATGTCTCCGGGTTTCTCGGCCACGGTAAGGAAAACCCGCGGTCAGCAACTCCGGTAAGCGTCACTGGCAGTACAGCGTGATTTTGGATCTCTCCGAACAGGGATTTGGCGACTGCAACCTCAGCGGTAGCTGTTAATGAGTAAGTACAGACATACGTCTGAATCTTCGGGTAACTTAAAATCAAATACGGGCTGCCGAGTGCCACCACGATTGTCTTCTCATGTGCGGCGGCTACGATGTCCTCCAAGAACTCGGCGCTCTCTCCAGAGAGTCCCACTGCAGATATTAGCCTTCCGTGCGACATTACCTGCCTACCCGGGACGTGGGTTACAAACGCAGCCACCACGACTTGCCCCCCGCTCTTCACCACTGGAATGATCTCGGAAGGCACAGCGTCCGAGTTGATGTGGTCGTTGTAATAGTGAAAGATTTTCGCATCGGGGCGACGCAACTTCATCTGCCGATCGAATTCGTGTCCTAGCCGGCTGTTGTAGGAATCTGTGAAGCTGACGACGACTAGTCCCTGGTCAGCAGCCGCAGCAGCTTCAGGCGAGGCATTTACTCTTCCGTTTCCCCGAAGCGATAGCGGGAGGAGTTTCCCGTTATTTCGAACAAGAGTCACAGCTTCGTCGGCGATGTGCTGTGCGAAGTTTTCCGCAGCCGTATCCGGAAATAGCCGATGCACTTCAGCCACGTCGACGAACCGTGACTCACTAAGTCCCGCTGCAGCTTTCAGTACTAGAATCTTCCGCACCGATTCATCGATGCGCGATTCAAGAATTTCCTTGTTCCGCACTGCGGCCACGATTGCATTGAACGTGCCTTCAAGATCCCTCGGCAGCATCAACACATCAGCACCCGCTTTGATTGCATCAATCGCAGCGTGTCCACTGGGGTTTGCTTCCTGCGGATAGAGGCTTATCAATCCACGCATCTCTAAAGCATCCGTGATAACTACACCCCGAAAACCCAGTTCGTGCTTGAGGAAATCAGTCACAATCTTCGGCGACGTTGTGCTGATTTTCTTCTCGTCGGGATCAAGTGCAGGAACCATAGCGTGTGCTAGCAGCATTGAGTCCGCACCAGCCGCAATCGCCATTTTGAAGGGAGGAAGCTCATATTTTGCAAGATGTTGACGGTCGCCGCCCACTCGAACCACTCCCATGTGAGAGTCCGTCGAAGTGTCGCCGTGTCCGGGGAAATGCTTCACTGCTACTAACAGCCCATTGTGGTGCGCTCCAAGAATGTATGCTGCAACCAACTCGCCCACGCGTATGGGGTCTTCGCCGAACGAGCGCGTGTTGATGATCGGGTTGTCTGGATTGCTGTTTACATCCGCTACAGGCGCAAATGCCCAATGGATACCAACTGCTCGGGCTTCGCGAGCCGTGACCGCCCCGAACTCCTCTACCGTTCTTGGGTCATCAATGGCTCCAAACGCCATTGGAAACGGGAAATCGGGGACATCAGAAAGCCGAGATGCCAATCCTCTCTCGATATCAGCTCCCACGAGAAGAGGAAGTTCGGAGATTTGCTGAAGGTGATTTATAATCCTCGCGACTTGGGTAGGAGAGCCTTTCCTCAGATTTGGCCCAGACATGCGTGCGCCTAAATCGACTGATCCTATGTGATATCTCTGAATTTGATCCGCCACCAAACGGTAAGCAGGGTCACCAAGGTCGTAATAGTCCGCATAAACGCGTACCTGAAGCATCTGGCCAATCTTCTGTTCGACAGAGAGACCCTTCAGGGTGTTGTCTACCCACCGAGAATTTGAGAGCTTGGCTGCACTAGAAGAAGGAGTTTGTGCAGGGATCGAATCACCGGTGAATATTTGCAACAGAAAAAAGCCTGCAAAGGATAGCGTTGCGCATCGAGTAAGTCTACCGTGCGCGCTTGTCTTTGAGGAAAAATTCCAGGAAGTAAACTCCAAGTCCATGATGATGATTCTCTTGGTCTGCTGCTCCTCGAACCCCTGAATTCAAGCGTCAATGGAAAGTGCCTACCGCGAAGCAGTCGTCGTATCGCCAGAGGAAGAGTGGAATGAGCACTGCCGCCAGAGACAGTTCTACCCAGCCAAGCCACGCTGACGAAACGAAGTGGCCGTTTGACCACACTGCAACTAGCCCATAGGCAAGAAGAAACAGTGAAGTGCAAAACAGGATGACTCCGCCGGCCAAGCGGAATCCGGTCTTTACCTGCTCCCCAACAGTGCGCCTCATCTCAGGCTGAGTCTTTCTTGTCCGCCTTCCACCAATGCACGCACCATGCAACCAGCAGCGCAAACAGTCCAAGCGCCAGACCTGGACCTGCGGCTGAAAATTCCACTCGGTCGGCGTGCCACATGAACGAGTAGAGATACAGCATGACGGCTACGCGGTCTATGATCGTCAGCGGCTTCTTCCAAAGCCGCAGCATCAACGCAACCGATGCCACAGCAAAAACCAGTAACTCGACCGCCTCTAGGCGGGGAAAAGGGTCATAGGGAGCGAACACATTGCGCCCTGTGAGTAGGACGATCACACATTTGACAGACCCCAGCACCATGCATCCCGCAAGCAACATCCACCATACTCCAGCCGTGGATAGCAGGATCGCCGTGGCTAAAGTAAGTTCCAGCCAGCCTATCGGCTCGGGCCAAACCACATAGTGCGGGGGAGACGCCGACCACACCACCCTCCCCATTCCGCTGCTCAACAACATCCCAGCGATCAGAAATAGTCCCAAGCCGATTCCCAAACGGAGCCCGCTCTTGGCCTGTTCCTTTGCCGTCCCACGTGTGCCTACGTTGCTGGACAGATAGCTATCGATGAAACGCACAGCCGATTGCCTCCGCGCCCGTAAGGCCAACGTCTATTGCAAACTTAATTTCCGCAATCCCAGAGAGCACACCTGCGACTTCCTCAGCCCCAGTCTTGCCGAGAATCGTCGGTGCGGGTCCGGTCGTTCCAGAAAGATTGAGATCGAAGATTGACGCGGTTCTTCTTCCGAAGGTTCCAGCTGTGCCGACCCCAGCAGATACAGCGCTCGCTCCTCCGTGCGACAGCAAAAGTCCCGCCTGTCCTTCGCTAGCATCCCCGAAGAGGAGATTGCCCGCGTCGTTCCCGGCCAAGAACTTTCCCGCCCCATTCTGGATGTTGAAGACACCCGCGATGCTGTAATTCCTAGTATTTGAGGCTAGGCATTGGCTGTACGTTTGGCCCGGCGCGCGGATGCCGAGAGTGAAGCCGTTGTTTGCGACCCAGTTACTGCCCCCGCTGCAAGATGTACTAAAATTAGGAGAATCGTATGTGTAACCGCTGGATTCCACACTTGAGTAGGTTACGCTCACCGTGCAGTTTCCGAATATGTATGCAAACGGAATGCAAGGTCCATTGCAATCACCGTTAGGATTGTTGGGGTCCCGCCCGGCTGCGAATTCGTCGCCGGCTCCCCCATCCACAATGCAATCGGCATCACAACAATCCGTGCCCTCGCCACACTCACTGGTCCCATCGGGATCGATATAGCTAAGCGGATTGTTGTTGACATAGGCATAGCGATTCCAACTCTGCGGGTTTGAAGCATCAACCGCAGCCAAGCCTGCTGGATCCGGAGAGGTCCACCGCCCATGGCCCGTACGATACTCGCGGAACATGAAATCGTAGAGATTTGCTGTCCATCCCCCGGAAACCGTGTCCTGATTCTGGTCCGTGAACGACAAATCGGTCGTCGTTCCCGATCCATTATAGTCTTCGCCATAAGGGCCATAGGCGACGTCGTAATATTTCGTGCGAGTTGGGGTGGTGGCCAACCGAGAACTTCCCAGGTGGTCCTTGTGCCGATAGTAAGCCAAGCCGCTGCTGTTGTACACTGCGCGGCCTCCACCAGGTAACTTCACAAAGGCATTGACCAGCGTCTGGCCGTTCATCAGTGCCATCTTGAGCCCCTGGGGCGTGTAGACGATCTCGGTGTGGGCCGAGCCACGAGTTTGCTCAACCATCCGGTCCAGGGCGTCGTAGGTCATGCCCACGGTCGAACCGTCCACACTGATGTTTTTGGCGTCCGCGTCCCAGGTATAGGTGTGCGCGGCGTCAGATGTCAGATTTCCATTGGTATCGTAATAGCTGGATACAGGATAATACTGGTTCGTCGGAGACGTGCCGGTGCCTGACGATCCCGTATACGTAGGCAGGAAGCTGGCCGAGCCTGACTTGCTAAGATTTCCGAACGGATCGAAAGAAAACGTTTGCGCCCAAACTGAACCGCAATTCGCGCTGGTGATACGCATCAGATCATCTTGACTATAGGTGCAAGTCTGACTGTTGGCGCTTACGACGTTGTCGGTAATCAGCAATTTCTGCAGGGAACCATTTGGATTCCACGTGAGCGCCCCGGTGTCAGTTGTGGGCCCGGTGCCCATCTTGAACTGATACTGCGTCATTCGTCCTGTGCTCGGATCAAAGGTAAAGGCATCACTATCCAACGAGCCATAGGTCACGCCGGTCACCTGATGGGCAACGTTGTAGGAAGAGGCGGTGACTGGGTTCTGACCACTGGCGGCGGACACCGTTGAGGTGCGGCCCTCGCCGTCTACTCCGTAGGTCATTGTGGTCAGGCCAGGAAGGCCACTCAGAGTGTTTATTCGGCCATTCGCCCAATACTGCGAGGTGAGGTGATAGTACCCACTGGAATGAGGAGTCGATTCCCAGACGTCGGTTGTTTCGCCCCGCGCCGAGTAACTGAAGCCCTCATCCGTTAGTTTTGAAGCGGCACAGGTGGAGGCAGTCGTATAAGCCTCGGCTAGACGAGTCTTGGCGTTTGACATGGCCGTTCCATTTACTGTGGCCGCGTCATAAACGTAGCACTTGGTGGGTGTGGCGGCGTGGTAGGTGCCAGTTGGATACGTGAGACTTGTGACCCGATGCCAAGCATCATATTGATAACAAGTAACATTCCCCATCGCATCGACTTTCTTTAGCAGGTCGCCGGCTGAGGTCACGGTGCCGCACGAGGCGTCCCCCGAAAGCGTATCGTATGTGTAAGCAATTGCGCTCGTTCCCGTTTCCGGGTTCAATTCAGAGGTCAGCCGTCTCATCATATCGAAGGCATAAGTACGGGTTTGCCGACTACCTGACGCTGCTTGCGCGTTTTGAGTCACTCCAACCATATCCCCCAGAGCATCGTAGGTGTACTCGGTCCAATAGCCGGTCTGGCCGCTGATCTGGGCGCATGCGCCAGATCCGCTGGCAGTCGTGACTTCACAAACCGACTTCAGGCGTCCCAGTCCATCGTATTCCATCTGCCGCTGTTTTGTATTCTCTCCCGTGGGCGGCGGCCCGATTGTCTGCGAGACGTCAATGTTGGTGTATGCGTAAGTCACTGTCCCGGTCCCGGCATCCGTAACGACAAGAGGCCGGTTGAGGCCATCGTAAGTTACTGTGGTCTCCTTGCATGTGCCCGTGCACAGCGTGCTCCTAGCCGCAGCAAACGGTCGGATGACATCTGCGATTCGACCTGCAACGTCATAGTCTGTCTGAACGGAGTCATAGTTGCTCGGCGCGGGCGTCTGACCAATTTGGGACAGAATGGGGCGTCCGAAACCGTCGACAGTGGCACGCAGGTCAGCTGTGGAATTGTTCGAATTGAACAACATCGAGCTTTCCACAGCCGTTGAGCTCGGGTAGCTATAATTGGTAACGTTGGTCAACTGATCTGTCGTACTTTCCGGACGCCAAAAGTGTGTATCGGTCGTAAACGAAGCACTGACGGTCTTGGTGTTCTCATCTGTCATCGCAGTCATTACACCGCCAGTGCAGTTCCAAACCATCGAACGGGAAAGGCTCAACGGCTCGCTGACCGAAGTAACGAAGAAATTACCGCAGGAGGCGCTGACAGACGAGTAGTTGTACGTAGTGCAAATTGATGGCTTGTTCGCGCAGGTCGTTGCGCTGGACGTATCGAAGGACGTAGAGTTGTTTGGCATCCCTGTATCGTAGTATGTAAACTTGCGATAGAGCGTTGTCGTGCTGTTCGCCTTGGTCGCGGCCGTGGTCACGTTCCCACGCGAACCGGTAATTGAAATGTGGTTAGGTGTGCCGCTCGTTGGGGTGGTTGTTCCTTCGTCATAGGTGTAAGTGGTCAGTGCAACCTGAGTACCAGCCTGATTCGAAACGGAGACCGAGGATGGGCGGTTGATAATGCTGCCCAAGGAGGCGTATGAAATGCCGGTGCTGCGCACGAGATAGGTGTTGGATGGTGCGGAATTCAAAGACACGCCGTAATCGTACTCGTTCGTTGCTGTCAGGCGACCACCATTCATGGTGTCGTAAACTCTCTCGACAAGCGAATTATTGCTGCCAACCTCGGTAAATACATCTTTCTGCGAAATTGGCGAATTAACGGGCGCAGTAGCGCAGCCGGAGAAGTTCGTGTTGTAGCAAGTAAGCGTCGCAAGGAGCAAAGTGCCCCCTGCAGCACCCTGATAGATTTGGCGCTGTGTTTCAAAAAAGTTCAAGCTCAAAAGAGGCTCAACATCTTTGGAAAAATTAATTACCGTTTGGTTTTGGGCGCTCGTGGGATCTGTGATGGTCGTGACCCAGGCATTGCCGCTGCCGGACCGTGCGTAGGTCCAAGTCCCGCCGGGACTCACGGCGCGAGTCAGGCCTGCCGCGCTCCCGTCCGCACAGACAATTCCGTTATTACTGCCCGTATAGGTGTATGTGATCGAGCCCCCTGTAGGAAGAGTCACACTGTGCAACCTAGCGGTGTAGTATCCGGAAGAACCGGGTGTTCCTTCATATATGAAACTATATTGTGATCCGTCGGGCAAGCTTATGCTGCTTACCAGAGAGACCCCAGTCGCTGTATATTCACCCGATACACCCGAGCATCCAAAGTTTGTTTTTATGTTGTACGAACCATAATGTACCGCGTACGTGGCCGTCCCTCCGGGCGCTGTGTAGCTAAAATTGACCGGGTTCGCTCCCGTAATCGTCAAAGCGGTGGTCCCCAGAGTATCCGTAAACACTCCGGCGGTCGTCGAGGTTATCTGATTACCATTGTCGTCAGTCTTGGGTGCCGAAACTGGCCCCGTGGGAGCAGAGGTCGGAGGAATCATGCTGATGCCCTCCTTGGTAATGATCGTACCGATGGCATTATTCACCGATAGCGTCAGGCCTGAATTGTCGTTCGCCGCGGAAGTGAAGGAATAGATACTCGTTCCACTGCACCCTCCGGAGTAGATGACCATGTAGCCGGCAAACCCATGAGTCCTTCCACTCCAAGAATCGTGGTACACCCAGTCTTGATAATAGACCGTCTCCCCGTCCGGGTGGCCCTGCCCGTCATAGCAGTACGTGACAGGAGAAGAGTACGTCAAGTAGCCGGTGACCCCTCCCCAGTTTGACGTCCATCCCCAATTGGCCACGGGAGTCCAACTGGTTGTGCTTCCTGATGTCACGGGGTACCATACCGAACTGTTGTAGATGAGATCATAGATGAATGGAAGTCCTCGTCCGCTCTTGTGAACGATGGGGATCGTGAAGCTCGTATTCAAATTTCCCAAGTCCACTACATCAAACGGGCCCCCGCCGTAGCTACCAAAGTCAGACCTACCCGTCGCAACTTGTGACACACTTGGAATAGCGAGCACAATCACAGCAATAGCTACACAGAAAATGGGTGTTGGCAATGGGGATTTCATAGATGCCCTCTATTGAATTGCGAAGATGGTGTCCGACAGGCCCGAGTTAATAGCCGCACTTGTCGCGGTGAAATCGATTTGCAGGGTGCCCTGGAAAAGCTTTTGAATGTGGTACGGGACTTGAAATCCGCTGACGGCCCGATAGTCAGAGAAGTCAATTTCCACAGCTAGGTTTGTGTTGGTGTCATTGTCCGGATGCGCCTTGAAAGCTACGGCAACCGGCAGCAACGATGAGCTGTCTAGATAAAAATCCATTCCGCTCATACTCTGGACGAGGGAAATTATTATGGGATCCTTGCCAGACGCATAAACGTACGAGTGGATGTGCTGCACTTGGATGCCGCCGCGCACTTCCTGCCCCACATAGCTGAGTATAATGTTGGCACCGGACGGGCTTGTCAGCGAAGACAAACTAGGATAGAACCACACGGCGTCGGTCCAAGAGTTCTGATTGGCATATTCATGCACCGAACCATCAGGCCCATACCAATTTCCCAAAGGAACGCCGCTCGTTCCGTTCCGCACCTCCGTCTTAGTACCACTACCGAGGAAAAGGTCGACTCTGCTTTCGCTCAGTCCTTTGCCCTTGAACGTCCCCGTGCCCGTCTCGGTTTTAGTGCTGGAAATGCATCTGACATTACCGTTAATCGTGACATCAATAGCAGGCACCCCCTGCGTAAGCGCCTGAAGCGCCCGGTTGGCATAAGAAATGGCCTGAGGGTCGCTAACGGGCACGTTATTTTGTGCGACCGTGAACAACACGGTCGAAAACAGCAGTATGGCGGTCAAAGAAACAGTCACACAGAGACGTATCATTGGCATCACCAGTAAACGCGCCCGCCCCCTCAAGATTCTCGCCGGCTTCGAGCACAGAACAACGGACATCGAAGGCGGATGATCCTAGTCAGGAGAGCAGTTGCGAGATTTTTGAGACTGAAAGCATTCAATAACCAAAGAGGACTTCCATTTTCGGCAATCGCATGACAGTCTGCTTTGTAAGACCATCCAACTACTTGTCCCTTGAAACCAAGAAAAGAAGAAGCGCCGCTAACCGGTCACACCTTCTGCTACCCGCAGAGGCTTATACTTTCGGGTGGGTTGAGGGAAACATCTGCGCAAGAAGGACAGCCCCAAGTTTCTGGAGGCCTTCCAAAGGAGAAAAGAGGCGCACAGTCTACAGGGACTGCCTTGCGAAATCGTTGGAATCTTTGTTTTTGTTACGAAAGCCGAACATACCGAACTCGGGCCTAATCTCTCGAAGGCGGCTAAGAACCCTGTGTTCAAGGGTAAGCACAATCCTAACCCGACAGGACATTCAGTTAGGGATTGCTTCAGATGAGTGCCTAAGAGAACTCATAATTCCTGTTTTCCGAACAGCCAGCGGAGATGCTTACGTTTTGTACTAGAGCTTTTCACTCCTTAGAACTGATCGTGGCCGCAGCCATCCTGATAGTTCTTAGGCCGATGTGTGGCCTGCGTCGAATGATTTTTATTCTCTCTTTTAATGCTGCCTACGGCCCGAATATGAAACGAGCTCAGCCCCCGATTCCCGGAAATAAAGCGTTCAGGATATCCTCGGGGCATTGCAGTTTTGTGGGCTTAGCCCGGCTAATACCCCCTAAGGGGGACCATCAAGCCGTTGGCTCTCACCCGTTCGAATCGGCTAAGACGTTCGTCCCAGCCCTCTAATGCGCGCATGATTATCGGTCAATACTCTATCGGATGCCTCCGATTCGTAACTCTATCTACAACACAAACACCGCAGGTTCATCCGAATCTGATTGCGTCGGTGAGATGTGGGGGATACGATGATCCAGACAAAGGGAACTCACTTCGCCCGGTAACTCGTAAAAAGAATTTATGCGCGGCGCCACGTTGAGACCAATCCTCCGAAATGGACCTAGCGAGTTTCCACCTGGCGGAACTGTCAGAAGGATGCTCACCCTGCTGTGCCTGGTTTTGGGGGCATTTTTTTCAGGCTGCGGTGGCAGCGGGTCTGGAAGCTCAGGCAGCCCGCCTCCACCTCCTCCTAACCCCGTACCAACCATTATTTCCCTTAACCCGAACCCGGTGAATGCAGGTGGAGCGGCTTTCACGTTGACCATCACGGGGAGCAATTTCGTCTCCTCATCAAACGTTTACTGGAACGGAAGCCCCCGGACGGCAACGTATTCCTCAAGCACTCAATTGCAGGCGCAGATAACTGCCGCAGACATCGCTGCTCCAGGTTCGGCGGCGGTAGGGGTCACCAATCCATCTCCTGGGGGCGGAGATTCGGGCTCGGCTGAGTTCACCGTAAGCGCATTATCCAATGCCGTACCCTCGGTCACATCTCTGAGTCCCTCTTTCGTGAATGCTGGAACGTCGGCATTTATCTTGACTGTGACTGGTGCGAACTTCTTACCCACGTCGACGATTGAGTGGAACGGTGCGATGCTTTCAACCACTTATCTCTCTGAGACTCAACTTGAGGCCCCAGTCCCTACGTTGGACATTGCTGCTTCTGGGTTCGCCGACGTTGTCGTGCTGACTCCCGCACCTGGAGGTGGAGCATCGACGCCAGCGGTGTTTACGATCGCCAATGTGCCTTTCGTTGTAAGCCAGGCATCGAACGATTTGGTGTGGGACTCTGCCCACCAACTAATCTATCTCTCTGTGCCCAGCCTGGCTTCGGCCAATGGCAATACGGTCGCCGCATTGAACCCGTTTACCGGGAGCATCACATCATCCCAATTTGCCGGAAGTGAACCAGACGTGCTTGCAGTTTCCGGCGACAATCAATTTCTCTACGCCGCACTAGATGGCGCCTCATCGGTACAGCGTTTTACCTTGCCCGATTTGGTACCTGATATCAGCTATTCACTCGGGGCTGACCCTTACTTTGGTCCGACCTTTGCAGTTGATTTACAGGTCGCGCCCGGGCTATCGCACACGACAGCTGCTTCCCGTGGCGCCTTCAACGTAAGCCCGTACGCGGATTGCGGGATGACGATTTACGATGATGGCAGTCCAAGGCCGGCAACTTCTGATTCTCCGGGACAACTGTATGACTCGCTGCAGTGGGGATCCGACGCGGCCATTTACGCTGTGAATAGTGAAGTAACCAGTTTCAACTTTTATGTGCTGACCGTCGATGCCACAGGCGTGAATCTGAACCATGACTATCAGAATGAGTTTTCGGACTTCTACATCGCGATCCACTACGACACCGGAACCAAACAGGTCTATACCGATGACGGCTATGTGATTAACCCCTCGAACGGTCAGCACGTCGCCGCTTTCCAGGCAGCGGGGCTTATGATCCCGGACTCGACACTGAATAGCGCGTTTTTTCTTGGACAGACTCAAGCTCAGTTCGGCACTCCCAATTTCACAATTGAAGCGTTTGATCTGACAACTTTTGCCCCCGTCGCTGAAGTTGTTGTGCCTAACGTCCAAGGTAATCCGCTTCGGTTCATTCGCTGGGGTACAAACGGATTGGCGTTCAACGACAACGCGGGCTACGTTTACATCCTTAATAGCCCCTTTGTGGCGGCCGACGGCGCGCGCGTCAAAACTCCGCAGCGCTACCTCACACCGGTTGTGAAGACAAAGTCACTTGCGAGGTCGTTCCGGGCACCGAAGCTGGTTTTGCGGAGAAGCGATCTCAATTCAAGGACTAGAAAGCATTCATACCAAGCGCTAGATTCAAACCCTGCCCCCACAATCGCATCGATGAGCCCGAGCACAGTAGTGGCGGGGGTGAATGACTTTGCTCTCACAGTGACTGGGACGAACTTCTTATCACTCTCCATCATCGAGTGGAATGGAAGTCAACTCCCGACTGAATATGTCTCCAGCGGCCAACTGCAGGCCCAAGTCAGTGCTTCTGATGTAGCATCGGGCGGTTCAGTTGCAGTGAGTGTGATGACTCCGAGCCCAGGAGGAGGCACTTCGACAACTCTGCCTTTCACCATTGTTTCGAGTTCGATCAATCCAGTTCCGTCCATCTTGTCTCTTTATCCAGACTACGCCGCAGCCGGTAGTTCGGGCTTCACTATGAACGTGAACGGTTCAAATTTCAATGCGTCCAGTGTGGTGTACTGGAACGGTAGTCCGCGATCTGTTCTCTTCTACTCTACTGGGCAATTGCAGGTTCAAGTAAACGCCTCTGACATTGCGACGGCCGGTTACGCGCAGATAACCGTTTCCAATCCAAGCCCCGGCGGAGGCTTGTCGAATGCTGCCGCGTTTCAGAGCCTCTACCAACCTACGATTGTGAATCAGGCGACGAATGACATGGTTTGGGATCAGTTGAACCAAGTTATTTACATTTCCATCCCAAGTTCAGCCGGCACAAACGCAAATCAAGTTTGCGTTCTCAACCCTGTAACTGCGGCGATTACGAACTGCCAAACGGGCAGCGAACCGGACGTACTCGCGATTTCTGACGACAGCCAATTTCTTTATGTCGGCATGAACGGAACCTTTACCGTACAACGCTTCAAGCTACCCGGACTGATCCCCGACATCAGCTTTACGCTTGGCAGTGATCCCTTCGATGGACCATATTATGCGCTCGACCTGCAGGTTGCTCCTGGCGCTTCGCACACGACTGCTGTTTCGAAAGGCATTTTGAACGTCGATCCGGCCACCCAGGGGGGAATTGCAATCTTCGATGACTCGACACCGAGACCTACGACTGCGGTGGGCTGGGGGCCAACCGACCATAGCTACGATTCACTTCAATGGGGATCTAACGCGACAGACTTGTATGCATCCGATACGGAGAATGTAAGCAATGGCTTTGATTTTTACAGGTTGAGTGTGAGTTCTTCAGGTGTCGTTCTTGACCAGGATTACCCAAACGTATTCTGGAACCCGGGCCGGATCCATTATGATAAAGGGACCGGCCTCGTCTACTCCGACGATGGTTTCCACGCACTCGACCCTGCCACGGGTCTGCCCGCTGGTATTTTCGATGTGGGTGGTGGGTGGCCAATGGCTCCTGATTCAGCGCTCAATACCGTATTCATGCTCGACAAGTACGCATGGCAGGAGAACGCCAATTTCACAATTGAGCTTTTTGACATGACCCACTATGTTTCGGTCGCGCAGATTCCATTTTCTACCGTCCAGAACTCACTCGTTCAGGTCAACCGGTTCATCCGATGGGGAACCAATGGGTTAGCTCTGAACGATAGATCAGGGAATGTGTACTTGATTTCTGCGTCGTTCCTTAACGGAAATCAGGCTTCCGAATCACGGAAACGACAAAGGCCGATTCGAATGCCGGGGATCGTTCACGAAACAGACTGCAATTTCACAGACCGGAGCTGTGCTACGCAAAAACCTCAACCGGGCAGGTAACTCCCAGAAAGATTTCAGGTTGTGTGTTGGCCCTCATCCATGGCTTGCCGTTGCGTGATTTGACCTCGCACGGCGGTTTCGCCAGAACTGGTCATGTAGAATCAGTCTCGCATGAAAAGACGCCGCACTTTGATGACTGATCCGCTGGAATGGCAGATGACTGCGGGTTCCGGAATTCGCGCCTAGACCGGCGCTGGCAATACGAGAGTGACTTGCCCGTACTGTCAACTCCTGAAGGGTTGGGCGTTCTCACACCGCGGAGAAGAGATAAAATAAACCACAACCCGAGACTAATGCAGTTGTCTATCTACCATCGCTGTGGGAGAGTGAAGGCCGAACACGGCTTTACGCTCCTTGAGTTGATCGTCGCCACAACCATCCTGCTTGTGCTCTCGACCATGGCACTTCCGCTGGCGCGGCTGACCATCCAGCGGCAGAAGGAACGTCAACTGCGACTTGAGTTATGGGAGATGCGCGACGCCATCGACCGCTACAAAGACGCGGCCGACCGGGGCGGGTTCCAGACCAAGGTGGACAGCCAAGGTTATCCACCTGATCTCGAAACGCTGGTGAAGGGCGTTGATGTTCAGGGCAAGAAGACTCGCTTCCTGCGCAGGATTCATATCGATCCCATGACGGGCTCGACGGAGTGGGGCTTGCGTTCGATGCAAGATGATCCGGATTCCGACTCCTGGGGCGGACAGAGCGTGTTCGACGTTTACACCAAGTCGCAGGGCACGGCTCTGGATGGCACGAAGTACAAGGACTGGTGAGTGGTGAGCAATCGAGGTCACTGAAGCTCTAACTTCAATGGCTCGCGGAGGAAGAAACGCAACGAGCACTTGGTCAAGATCATTGCGAGTATTGCGCGTCGTCTTCAACTTATCGTACAAACGCTTTAGTGTGCGGCAGCAAAACGGCCCGCGTCGAACTGACTCAATCTCTTTCAACACTGCATTCCGCCGAATATGAAACTAGCTCTGCCCCCGTTTCCCGGAAATACAGAGTCCAGAATGTCCTGAGGGCGCTCAAAGTTCCCGATTGCCCAACCTGATGTGTTCGCCACCGTGAAGGGCGTTCACGTTCTCGGCTGGCAATGATGTCGACGATGAAAGGCGGCCTGCCGATTTCTTAACCGTCGTGGCAGGAGCGCATTAAGACCGTCGCAGATCGTCCGCCGGGCCAGAAGCGGCTTCTAGGAAAGTTTCCGAGCACCAACTAAAGAGATTCTTTGCCGGCGAAATTCAGAACTAATCTGCCATAAACGAAAACCAGCCTCCAGGAATCGTACCTTTCTTCGTCTGCCCTGCTATAGTCCTTAGCCGAGGGGAAAACACTGAAATGGGAAACCTGTCGATTGTTGTGCAGCGGCTGAGAAAAGAACGCGAACGCGTGCAAAAGGAAGCCCAGCGTATAGATGCAGCACTTGCAGCCTTGGGGAGTGTCACCTCCAACCGCTCGTCAGGTCAGCACACTATGTCTGCTGCCGCTCGTCGGAAGATTAGCTTGGCGCAGAAAGCGCGCTGGGCAAAACAGCGGACGAAGCCTAAACGAACCATTTCAGCGGCGGGCCGGAGGAGAATCGCAGCCGCTCAGCGTGCGCGGTGGGCAAGAGTAAAACGCGAGAAGAAGGCTGCCTAGCAGGCTGCGGAAAGCTGGGTGATGATGGAGCCGCCCCCAGGTAATGATGATCGCGACGGTTTGATCTCGTGATGATCGACCCGACAGACCGTGGGGCGTTACACTGAACTGCCACGGCAGCGGTGTTAGAAAACCAGCTCAGAATCGCTCGCATGGAATCCCTAGAAAGATTGGACTTCTTGATCTCCACTCATGGCGTTAGGAATGGGTAGTTTACTAATCGCGCGACCCATGATCTGCTCCGAGTTGACCGAGCGCGGTAGCCACAGCCATCCTCTGACGGTAAATAGCAGACGCTGCTTAGACTACAATCCCAGAACTATCACAAACACACTTGCCGGGGCGCGCAAGCGTGAATGTGTCGAGTTCCTTAAGGAAATGCACGATAGAGCGATAGAGATCCACTTTTGTTCCATTTCGTTTCCGCTGCTTGAATTGTTCGGATTTCGTAACAGAAATACGCGGTTCGTGAGTGCTCCGAAGAGTCGGGCGTGTCCCCCACCCCTGTCAACCAGCACTGAGCCCATCCCCTAAAAGACGTTGATGCAAAGAGGGTTACCGCCTCAGTTAGTGCGTCTGAATTCTTGGGGCCGCCTCTCAATTTCTGAATTTGTAACAAATCGTCTTCCAGCGTGACAAACTCTAAGGGTCTGCTCTAGTTTTCCATCTCCATCCCAGGGCGCGTGCGATCCGTTAAAAAAGGGAAAATCAGAAATCCGCTCCAAAGAGGGGCACAAATGCGATCAGCCAGCGAGGAGTCTATGACGCGTTACTTTTCGATGCTCAGCCTGTTCGCAATGCTAGCGATCGCAGCGCCTCTGCATGTCTTATCGCAAACCCAAGAAGTGATATATTCCAACCGGTTGCCGGTTTATGTGGGAGATTTAGTAAATGAGGCAGATGCCAGCGTCGACGCGCAACATGCCGGCCGCTTGTGTGGGCGTCTTAACAAGGCAATAAAAGGCATCGATAACACAGATCAGCACAACGCTAACTGCGTGTTTCACATAGTCCGCTTCGCTGGCCTCAGCGATCCCAGCAAGGTGCAAACAGTGGATGTCCAGCATTGGTACGTGTTCTCGAGAAATCAATTTTGGTCTCTAGAAGACCTTCAACAGAACAAGCGCCTTTTCGGCGAGCCCCATGTCAGTTTCTTTTTTATTCACATCAATCGCGCGTTTAGCGCAAACATTATAAAAGTAGCGGTCGCCAGCGATGTTCTTACAGTGACGGCAGACCGCGGCATCGCTGTCGCGCAAACCGTCACATTTTCTGGGGTTAAAACCGCAACATTTCTGAATGGACAAAGCGTAAAAGTAAAAACTGTCATGCCATCCAGTTTTACCGCAGAGTTCACTCATGCCGACCATAAGGAAGCCCCTGATAGCGGTACGGTGATATTTAATGCTGCCGGCGATCCCACTGCTCCGCCTACACCTGGTCCACCGCCTACCGAAACCAAATGCGATGAACTCCCGACGTTGCCTCCAACTGGCGCAGACGGATATTACGCATCGTATACGATTGACGTAAAGCGGAAAGTGTCCGCGAATGTCCAGCACCTTTTTGCCCTTCTGGGAGCAGAAGGACTCAAAAATGCAGATCAGATTAGTACAGCGCCTTCCGAAATTGATATTCCTTCTTTGCTGGCAACGGAAACCACGACCGACCCGAAGACAAACGTGAAATCTAGCAAATGTCGGACCCCAGATTCTGAATTCGGCGGCGGCACAATCGATGTGGCATATCGTCCGTCCGACATTTCGATCACAAGCTCTCTGAAGAGTGGAGTCGGAGGACACGAGGTCGTCGTTGCTATTGACAAGAATCCTTACGTCGTCGACAACGAAGGCCGATACTTTGTCGATTTTGGCGTGCCCGTAAGTCTCAAGAATTTGAGCGCGGTCCAATATCAGTCCACGGGTGATACGTTCTCTCCCGTCAATACGAATTCCCTAAACGCTTTTCTGGCGGTAGACGGCTATTTCCCTGCCAATGATGTTAAGTCGAACAACTGGACCCGCTACCCTCACCCGCTAGCTGGTGTAGCCTTCGCGAAGCAGCCTCTGAGCAAAATCCTGCTGGCGGGGGCATGGGGGCCTAGCTTTTCCGAACTATATATAGGTGCCGCATGGGTGAAACAACCAAGGGTCGCTTCGGGATCAAACAGCTGTAGCGCCAGCTCAGGTTCTTCAGCAATGACAGCGAATGAGTTCGGGTCTCATTATTGCCGTCAGTTCTCAATCGGGCTGAATCTCTCAGTGACCTCGATTGCGAGCAAACTCGGCTCCCCGAAATAACCGTCCGGGCTGATTCGCAGGATCCGACTGGAAGAGTGAAATGTTTGTATCAAAATGGTCTCAGAGCTTTTCAGGCTGGCGCAGCGTGGTCACGATAAGACTCTGCCAAACGCCGCAACTGGCGGCGTCTTTTAATTAGTAGCGGATTGGCTTCGTGCCTGAACGAATAAGTGAGGAGGGAAAATGCATTGCTCAGCTCAAAAATCTTTGATGCTGCTAGCTGGAATTCTCTCGTGCGCTCCGTTCTTTTTAAGCTGTTGTCATTATCCTAAGGCCCACGCCTCAAAGGTTGTGCCAACCGCAGCTCAGGCTCCAAGTGTAACGATTGTCGCTTATGGCGACACGAGGACTGGACCATGGGGCTTGGGAGACAATGCGAAGCAGGCTATTCACGGCAGGATCGTTACCGACATTTTGGAGAATGACAAGCCCATTAATGCAGTCATCTTTACAGGTGATGCAGTGATGTCAAACTTTTTCCTCTGGAAGAAGGATTACTGGAAGTGTTTTCTCAGTCAGGCGAGTCGCTTTGGTGCTGAAGGTATTCCTTTCTACCCGTCACTTGGCAATCACGAAGTGCTCTCTCCCATAGTTCCGGTAATGCAGATTACGTCTCCAGCTGAAGCGACAGTTATGCAACCCCGAACCCCCCAAGAAATGGAACGCGCCGTGGCGCAGGCCTATGACGAAGGAGAAGAGCCAACGCCAGCCCCCATGGCTCAAGAACAGGTACCAGCGTCAGCGCAGCCGCTTAATCCAGCGTCAAAGGAGGGGCAGGCTCTTCTTAAACAATGGGAGCGAGGGATTGCCAAAGGTGACGTCGCAAGTGCCAACAAGTTTGGCCAGTTCGAGCACAGCTTGCAGCTCAACTTTTATAAGGGCTTGGACAAAGATGAGCGCTGTGAGGCCGATTCAAAGACATTCAGCAACGATTACCTCACAGAGCCCAAGTATAGGTATTTGCGCCCTCTGCTTCAGGGCAGGTCCTACTACAGCCAAGTCGTCGAAAGCAGCGGCATACGCGTCAAGCTGATCGCATTGGACACAAACTGCCTAGACTCACAAAAGCAACAGGACTTCTTTGCCAAAGAAGTGAACAGCTTCCATGGTCCCATCATTGTGTTTGGGCATCATCCGCCTGTCGACTATTCTGCGAACGTAGGTTGGCCCTGGGATAAGGTGCCGGGCTGGGGGCAGAACGACAATGATCCTTTAAAAAGTTACTTTACGAACGCCGATGGAAAAAAGATTGTCTTGTGGATTTTTGGCCACGTTCATGATTATCAGCGCAGAGGTCCAATCGTCGGAAAAATAGGAGCTGTGCCCACGTTACTGGTTGCCGGCGGAGGTGGGGCATCGCTGGATTCAAGTGCAGCCGCTTTTCAGTGGCAGCCCAAGGAGTGGCCGCAACCCTTGCAAATGTCTAAGTATAGTCAGGTGAAAATCGTAATAACAAAGACGAATATTTCGGTCGAAACGCGAGGCGCGGCGGACAAGATGTCAACATTCCAGATGATTGACAGCTTCTCTGTGCCGATGTTGGACACTTCCGCGCAGTAAATCAGCTCTTGAGCAAGGGTTTAGGTCAATAAGGAGAAGATGCGATGATCACCAGTGGGCAGTTTATCATCTTGAGACACCTACTTAAGGTCGCACTTGCAGCACTCGTAGTGCTTGACGGAAGCGCTCACTTTTTGGCCGGCCAACAAGTACCACCTGTCGATGACGCCCAGGTCATTTCTTTTTATCCAGTGGCTGAATTGACGAAGCCTCGGGGAGCTCAGGTTACCTTGCGCGGAGCCCGACTTGCCAATCCGAAGGATTGGCCAGCTTCTTTCTATTCGATTCATCCCGGTGGTTCGTGCACCAGCACCTTAGTTGGCCCTCGTGCCCTTTTGACAGCCGCCCACTGCGCACCCGACAAAGCGAAAGTCGTCATCAAACTATCTGGGACCGTCTACAGCGGCACTTGTGCTCGATCCGATCTTTATTCTCCCAATTCTGCAGATGGGCGATCAGCAGATTGGGCGATCTGCCTGATGGATAGTGACGTTCCTGCCATAAGGTACGAAACTATAAATGCGGATTCGTCACGGTTGAAGGTTGGTTCTCAACTTCTGCTAACCGGGTTTGGTTGCACTCAAGCGACCGGCTCTGGGGGCAACGATGGGAACTATAGGATTGGCGAAGCAAACATCAGTGTTCTGCCCACTGGCAACAACAATGACATCCTGACGTCGGGAGAGGTCGCTCTCTGTTACGGGGACAGCGGTGGAGGAGCGTTTCTTTTCCTGGATTCCGCCAAGAAGAAACGCGTTCAGGTCTCAGTTAACTCTCGAATACAAAGCGAAAATGGACAACTGGGCAACAATTCCTACTTGTCCAGCTTATCGACTCCGGCAGCTCAATCTTTCCTGAAAACTTGGGCCACAGCAAATAGTGCTGATATTTGTGGATTGAACCCTGGTGCGCACAACTGCCGTGAATAGGAGCACACAAGTCGTTGGTGCAAGCACGAGAAGCCGTGCTTACCTATTGCTCCTCGTCCTGACGTGGATCTCGCCAATGTCCGCTGGGTCTCAGTCGAAGGCACCAGGGCCATCAACAAGCCCCGTCGATCGCCGCATTCTGCTCCGCATACGACCTACTGGATCTCCTGAGGACAACCAGAAGGCTTTGACTCTCCTGATGCGACTGTTCGAACCTGAAAAGATTCCTGTCAAACCGGGTGATAAGCTGAGCGACTTGTCGCGCGCACGGTGTGGCCGTGTCGATGACTTATGGATCCGACTTGTTTTGAAAAGCAATCCGAATATTTCGGGACTGCAAATCACACAGGCAACAACTCTGAGTGTACCGCCTTGTCCCTTTTGGAGGTCAGCGAACAAAGTAACAATACCGGAGGGAGGTACGCTTAGCCACCAACTGCTCGCTCACATGGGCACCCTGGGTAACAAGACGCTCGCGGCAGTAGCTAAGGAAAATGATCGGCCAGTGACTACTCTGAGCGAATTGAAGCCGGGTGATGATGTCACACTTCCTTATGGGAATGCATTCAGCGCGTATACGCTGCGACCAGAGTATCGGGGAGATCCAAAGCGACTGGAGGCTGTACTGAACCAAGTTCCGGGATATATCTCCGCGATGCCACAGCGGGCACTCAATCTTATAGTCGCGGCGTCTGACAGTGACTGCATGGTTCCTACCGATCAAACAGAATGGCCATTTCCGCCCGAGAAACTTCGTGCGATTTTAGAGTACAACAACGGCAAGCGTCCACGTCCCCTTCGGAAGGCCGTAATTGCCGTTGCGGATACAGGACTTGACAAGACCGAGGATCGAGTCTTCTTGAGAATGAATAATGGAGAAAACCCAGTTCCTAATGAAATTGACGATGACGAGAACGGCTATGTCGACGATATCCAAGGTGTCAACATGGATACCAGCGTCCACGGATTTCCGGCACTTCAGGATGGATACAAGGACAGTGAGCACGGGACACATGTCTCCGGACTAGCACTCGGAGGCCTCAGAGATGACCAATTGAACAAGCTTGTCAAAGACAGAATAGAGATTGAGGAATTGAACATCGTCGAGAAACAAGTGGTGCAAATCGGCACGTCTGACCCAGGCACGTTTTTCATAATACCCAACAACTTTTTACTAGACGCGTTTCGATATGCCAGTCAGGACCCAGCCGCTCACATCATAAACTTAAGCGTGGAGGACGAGGAAAAGTCTGGGTTAGCGGAAGCGCTAGCAGGTTCCACCGCGCTTGTTGTGGCTGCGGCTGGAAATGACGGCATCAATATTGACGAGGAGGAGAGATACCCCGCAGCAGCCAATAACAGAGCAAGGCTAATCACGGTTGCGGCTTACGATGGTTCTGGTGGTTTGGCTGGGTTTTCCAATTGGGGATTGCAGAATGTTGATCTCGCTGCGCCAGGATGTCAGGTGGATTCAATTCTCCCAGGAGGGGGACGAGGAAGGATTAACGGTACTTCTCAGGCTGCTCCGTTGGTCTCGTTTACGGCCGCACTTTTGTACTCGGAAGGTCTCAGCACATCTCAAATTAAGAATCGCATTCTGACGACAGTCGACATCGACCATGACAAGCTAGGAACCTGTTCTGGTCCCAGCGGACACTGCGTTGCCACAGAGGGAAGACTAGACATTCTGAAGGCGCTAAATGTTTACCAAGATGTACTTGTTTACCGAAAGCCCGAGGGAACAGAAGGAACTCTCGCAGGACGGGTAACGAATTGTATTCAGATTGATGGGCGCTGCTATCATGTCACGACCGACCTCAAGCGTCTAGTGCACAAGCCTGATGCCGATGAGGGTAAGGTTTGGATAAAGAGCCGGGATAATGAGACACACTCTCGTAAATGCACAATAGATGGAACGACGAGCTTTATATTTCAAGATAGCGGTTCTCAGCAATCCCATGAAATCCTGATGAAAGATGTCATCGACCTAATTCCTGCAGTTTACAGGTGAGGGCCGGTCGGCTCAATTATGTGACCTAGTTTGTTGGAAGCGCGGATCGAATAGAAATGCTGTTTTACAAAAACAATCACTCCATACCATCGGCTTTCATCGCAAAGCTGCTTTGGAAGGTCGCCTACAGTTCGTAGGTCATTTGGGGACGGGGAAGACACTATTTGGAAGAGTAATTGGACAACATCATGAGCCTGCCACGATTCACATCGGCGTCAATCTGCATACTTTACCTTTTGACTGTATTTTCAGGTGTGGGGAATGCACAAAGTCAAGTTGTTCAACGTGTAGTTGAATCAAAGCATAGCAAATCGAAGCCACTTTACGCTCTTATACAACGATACGCTATTGTCGAAAGTCAAGCACCGACGGTCGAAAACCGTGTGCGACTTCTGCCCGTGCCCACAACCAGAGGATCCAGGCGTACATCACTTGTTATGAATCCCCCGAGGCAAATTGGAACTCTGGACGTTATTGCTTCCAAATATTTTTCAGGCGTAGGGTGGGATCGAAAGTATAGGATAAAGGTCTCGCCGCCCGACACAAACGGTGCGGTGGGCGCGAATGAGTATGTTCAATGGGTAAATCAAGCATATGCTATTTTCGACAAGGCTACACGGGATTTGAAAGTTGTCGTTGATCCTGGCTCAGGAGAAAAGCTTCAAACAATTTGGGATGGCAACCTTATTTGGCAGGGGTTTGGCGGCAAGTGTGAGTTCTCCAACGACGGAGATCCAGTTGTAATATATGACAAACTGGCAAATCCGCCGCGATGGATCATGTCGCAGTTCGCACATACCAAGCCCGCGGGCGCTCCATACTCTCAGTGTATCGCAGTCTCAACAACTTCTGATCCAGCCGGCGAATACGCTTTGTATGAGTTCCAGTTCAATAATTTTAATGACTACGGGAAGTTTGGTGTGTGGCTGGATGGATATTACGCAGTGTTCAACATGTTTGAGGACGACACACGGGATAGTGACTATCTTGGAACAAAAGTATGCGCCTTCGACCGGGCGAAAATGCTGCAGGGCGCAGCCGCGTCAATCCAGTGCGTTAACCTCTATCAACCGCGATATTCAGCAATTCTGCCGGCTGATTTTGATGGTACCGTCGCTAGCACCCCGAGTGAAGGTTCCCCCGAGTTGTTCGTCGGCCTCGATACTGACAAGTTAAATTTATGGACATTTAAAGTGGACTGGAACGACTTGGCGAATTCTGCGTTTAATCGGACTCCAGTCGAAATACTGGTCGACCACTTTGATTATCCCTGCATAAAAGAGAACTTTGAATATTCTTGCATTTCCCAGCCCGGCAGTGACTCGCAGCGCTTGGAAGTATTGGGCGACAGACTCATGTACCGATTGGCTTACAGAAACTTCGGGAACCGCGAATCTCTTGTCCTCAACCATACGGTAATGGTGGGGACTAGGACAGGGATCCGCTGGTACGAGATCGATAATCCATTTAATAAGCCCACTGTTCGCCAACAAGGCACATTTGGACCGGATGATGGGTTATTTCGATGGATGGGAAGTATTGCCGTCGATAAGAAAGGCAATATGCTGCTAGAGTACAGCGTGTCCGGCGACACGGTCTATCCCTCCTTGCGCTATACGGGTCGGCGGAACGATGATCCCATCGGGCAAATGCGGAGCGAGCGAGAACTTGTAGTGGGAACAGGGTCGCAAATCAATCAGGACGGGCGATGGGCTACCGACCGCTGGGGTGATTACAGCAATGTAGTGCTTGATCCGTCTGACGATTGTACGTTTTGGCTTACGAATCAGTATCAGTCAAAGACAGGTACTTACAATTGGAATACAGCAATAGCGAGCGTTCGGTTTCCAGATTGTCAGTGACTGACGGAACGGAGCTTTAGGATACTTTGAAGGTGTACATCTCTCGGCCTCGAAACGCTCTTACTATTCGCATGTCTTTCGGGCCCGCATATTCAAAATAAGAGTCATTGCGCTCGATAGCAATTGTTGGGATTCCTGAGCCAGAAAGTTGTTCAGGGTAGTGGTATTGTGGGCGCTTGTTCAGCACTTAATATCAGCAATTCCGAAATAGGTCCGCCTGCTCAATCCCAGATGGCGATTTGCAACTAAGGAATGAGCTTAGTGTCGGCCCAAGGAGAACGCAAATGCGATGGTCGTTCGTTCTTCCTCTGCCGCGTTTTATCTTTCAACCTTTCGCCACGCTGTCGCGCGGCTGTACATGTCTATCTCGCCGTTGGGCAACTCGGTGAGTTGGCAGCCGGCCATCTAATATGGACGCATGTGTGGAAGGGCTTTGGCGCTTTAACAGGCGCATATGTATTCGCGGCGCTAGCATCGCGTCGAATGTCAACAGGTCGACAAAGCTCAGCAGCTGAAGACAGGAAGATACCAATTCTGACTGAGTTTGATACATTCCGGTAATTCGTCATTTGTGTCCGGGCTCAGTGTTTCTCAGGAAAGTTCGAGAATCAGAAGAGGCAGCCTAAAAAGGTTTAATTTGTCAATAGTGTGTAGTAAAACTGTAGTAGTTCCGTGTTCAAAACGCGGCAGATCGGATCTCGAATCGGAGTTCTTGTAAGCCGTTGAATAATCAAGTAGAGTAGAGAATTTTCACAACGGTTCAGAACCTACTGTGGAACTCACAATCCGCCGGTAACTAAGCGAAAATCTCATTCACCTTCTCCCGCACCTGCTGACTCCGGGAGGGCTTCAGATACCTCATCGTGCTCTCCATGTCCGAATGCCCCAGCCATTGCTGAACCGTGCGCAGATCAACTCCGGCCCACAGGCTCCACGTTGCAAATGTAGCGCGGAACTTGTGAAGCCAGAAGTCTTCCTTGTTGAGTTTGGCACGCGCGGCACAGGCTTTCAGATCATCCAGGAAGTTGAGCTTCGGTCTGCATCCGGCCGTGGGGAAGACGAGGCCGCAGGTTTTGTCAGACTTCGCCTTCAGAGCCTTCAATTCCTTCACGAGCTTTGCGGGGATGGGGATCTCGCGCTCCTTGTAGTTCTTCGGGCTGAAACCATATTTCGGATTACGGCGCACGGTGATGGTGCTGCGAGTGAGGTTGATGCCATCCCACGAGCAGTGCATCACTTCCTGCTCGCGCATCCCCGTCATCAGGAAAAACTCGAACCATAGCCGCTCTTGCGCGTTACAGGCCGCGAAAAGCTGATCCAGATCCTCCCGCTCATACACCTCCGGTTCTTGCTCAACAAACTTCGGAGCGTCACCATTCTCATGCACCTTGATCTTGTTTTGTCTAAGG
>Ga0073928_10002146_pt1 | contig 35059 bp, 26 predicted proteins | sample PaiPotPPA55metaG_FD_76969 | JGI IMG/M metagenome (GOLD analysis project Ga0073928, IMG submission 76969) | Iron sulfur acid spring bacterial and archeal communities from Banff, Canada, to study Microbial Dark Matter (Phase II) - Paint Pots PPA... ... | reverse complement strand
GCAAGTCCGGCACTGTGGCGTCCTTCCAATATTCGAACGCGCTTAAGACCGCTCATATTACCTGGGACGCGGCATCGCTGGATAAGTGGCTAGCCGATCCGGAAAAGTTTGTCCCTGATAGCGACATGGCGTTCCAGTTAGTAAGGGCCGAGGAGCGGACCGATATCATCGCCTACCTGAAGCAAGTTTCTGGGAAATAGAGTACCTAGGGGACCTGAGCAGCGTTCTTTACATCAATGCTATCGAGTGCCTTGTTCTTGGAACTGGCGACGCCAATCACCATAAATACCAGAGATTCGCTACTGGTATTCTCGAACGAATGAATCTCGTTGAGTTGTATCGGGACAGCATCTCCGCTGCGAATGCCGGCCGTTTCTTCTCGCATCCCCTGGCTGGAGATTTTCACCACGCCCTGACCGTTCATTACGTAATAAATCTCGGCGACTTCGGTGTGGCGATGCGGGCCAATCGAGGCGCCCGGTGCCAGGGAGGCATGATCCACATATGCCCAATCGCTCAGGAAAATGGCCGGCTCCAGTGCGCGCCGGTATCGCACTGTCCCTTTTCCGCCGTTCATGCTCTTCACGGGTAAAAGCAATTGCTCCGACAGAATCATCGTCATGAAAACCGGTATCGGATCGAGAGGCGCTCCCACGCGGCCGTCGTGAAGATCGAAGTTGTCATACTTACCTTTGAGCGCGGACACATTGATATTCATCCATTCCACCGGCCGGTCGGAGGCATTGTAGATCGCGTGTGAATGGCCCATGCGGCAAGGCGCGCCGGCGGGTCCCTTCAATAGGGAAGTACGGCCGTCGATCGTAAACTGTGCCTCGCCGTCAAGGATGACAAACATCTCCTCGCATTGGTTGTGGAAGTGCGCACCGATCCCGCTCTTCGGTTCGAGGACGCCGCGGTGCAGGAACAGCAGATTGGTATCGAGAGCATGACTATCGAAGAGTTGCATGTATTTCATTTGTCCCGGCCCCGCGTGGACCGCCTGATGGGTGGTGTATTTAGCCGGATCAGCGTGTGCTATCCGCTGGGCCAACGGCTCGGCAGCCCGAACTGGCATCGCGCAAACGAGAGCGATTGCCCCAAGACGCCCAATGCAGGTTCTCATGATTATGCCTCCGCTACGGTAAATTGAGAAGGGCATAATTCCCGTCTCCAGACTAGCTCCCAGGAGTTTACGCGCGTTTGAGGGGTGAAGTCAACGAGAGGCTTGACACCGAGAGGCTTGACGCGAGAGGTTCGACGTTTGTCAGGAGTCGCTGTCGATATTTGACCTCCCCGGTCGGGTTCGATGTCTGATCAAGTGTTCGTCAGGAGCCAAGCTTAAAGTAGTGAAAGATGGGCCAGACTGTATAACTTGGACGCACCCCAATGAGGTGAACTTCGAACTACTGGAGTTTCTTGGACAAAAGGCAGGTAAACAAGTAGCCTGAACAACTCGGTCGAGGCTCGATTGCCGCGTGAAAGACTCAGGATACCAGCGCATACTGAGATAGGACGTGCCTACATCGCCAGAAATGCCGAGTCTTTGGCGGCCATTGCGTACGCCTGCTTTCCGTAATCTGCTGATCGCCGACATCGTGTCCGACATCGGCACATTCATGCAGAGCGTGGGCGCCGCGTGGCTGATGGTTTCGCTTAACGCCGGGCCCATGTACGTGGCCCTCACGCAAACCGCGTCGGCTTTGCCCTTCTTCGTTTTCGCGCTTCCCGCCGGCGCCCTCGGCGACATTGTCGATCGCCGCAAACTGATCCTCTACACCGAATTCTGGATGGCGATCGTTGCCCTTGCACTTACCGTATTAGCAATGACCGGGTTCATTTCTCCCTTGACGGTGCTAGTTCTGACCTTTGCGCTGTCTGCGGGCGATGCGTTCGAGACGCCTACTTGGCGCGCCCTGCTGCCAGAACTCGTTTCGAAAGAGGATCTGTCCGCAGCCTCGGCTCTTAACGGGATCGAATTCAACTTTGCGCGCGCGATCGGACCTGGTCTTGCCGGCCTGGTCATCGCCGCGGCAGGCGTTGGCACGGCTTTCCTGCTAAACACTGTTTCGTTCATCGGGGTTATTTTCGTCGTTGCACGTTGGAAGCGAGCGACGCACAAGCGAAGCACTCCGCCAGAAACCGTAAAGGGGGCGACCATAGCGGCCATCCGCTACGTTCGCTACTCACCGCCTATTAGCACTTTGCTGGCTCGCTCGGGACTGGTGATGTTCTTCGCGAGCGGGCTTCTCGCTCTTTTGCCTTCGCTCGCTCATATCGTGAAGAACGAACCGACTGTTTACGGAGTCTTGCTGGGATGCTTTGGGCTAGGTGCTGTCTTTGGCGCTCTCATAATGCAGCGTGCGCGGGCGCGTTGGCCGACCGAAGTCGTGGTCTCCGCCGGTGTCACCATCTTTGGGCTTACCTCGTTGGCCGCAAGTATGGTGCGGTCTTTGCCAGCGCTGAGTGCCGTCATGATAGTTGCAGGCTCTGCTTGGATCGTTTTCATTTCAATTTTCAATGTGCTGGTTATCAACCACACCCCTGACTGGGTGCGTGCGCGTGTGCTTGCTATCTCCACTTTGATTTTCCAGGGAGCAATCGCGGCCGGAAGCGTCGCCTGGGGCGCCGTCGCCGCGCGTTTCGGGATTGGTGCTGCACTGCTGTATGCCGGCGCTGGGACCCTTGCCACGACAGCCTTGGCTTTATTCTTGCGTCTTCCGGACGCTGCCGTCGATCTAGCATCGTGGAGTCACTGGCGATCGCCCGCTACCGGGACCGGCGCTCTGCCGGCAGACGACGACTTTGGCCCTGTGCTGGTGACCGTCGAATATCAAGTCACGTCCGAGGAGGCCGCGGAATTTCTCAAGGCGGTTCGTCAACACAAACGGATTCGGCGACGCGACGGTGCGCGAAGGTGGGATATCTTCCGCGACATGGAAAATGCAGATCGGTACGTCGAAACGTTCATCGTGGCCTCATGGGCCGAACATCTCCGCCAACACGAACGCTTGACGCGCGCCGACCGCGAGACAGAAGAGCGAGTACAGCGATACGTCCATTCTGAGCCGAAAGTACGCCACCTGATTTCAGTTGCGACCACGATGCCGTGATAGGTTGGTTGCGGCGGCCCGCAACCGCGCCGATCTATGTGCCTTTACCCAAATATGTGCCTTTACCCAAATGTGTCATCTGCACACAACGCTCTGTGCGGAAGACTCTTCATTGACTAAGTTCCCCCGGGGATCAACAATCACCAGATCTCCCTGCAGAGACTGTTCCACAAATCTCCGCAGAGCGGTTTCGGCTTGTTCGCGAGTGTACCCCCGTAGCTGCATCGGAGTCGTACCATCCAGGTACCACCGATAGAGCCCGTTCTCATCAAGCTTCAGCTGCCAAGTCCAAGTAATTGCACTCTTAAGCGAAGCTACGGCCAAGGGGAGGGATTGGCTTGGTGTCATTTTCATTTCTCAGGTCCAAATCTTATCATAACGCGGGCGCCTGTCACGGTTGCGAAGAATTTATTCGCGAAAGTTTCACAGGAGCGTAACAAGCCAGGCGCATACTCTCACTTGCCAAGCCAGCATGCCATGGCAATCGATATCGGAGGAAAAATGTCAAATCGAGCCCAGCAATTCCTGATCACTGTTGCAACCTACATGACGGTCGCCGGCGCGTCTGTTCTACTCGTCTCTCCCGTGCGCGCGGCCTCTTTTACCACTGCAGTCTTCGTCACCGGCAGTGCAGTCGGAGCCAGTCAGCCAGACTCCGTCACGTTTGGCAACAATTCACTTTGGGTTGAGTATGGCAACGGGGCGAGTTCCACCGGAGGTTCCGGAAGCAGCACTATCGTGCAATACAACCTAGCTGGTTCCGTTCTTCACATTTACAGCATCGCCGGATCTGTGGATGGCCTCAAATTCGATCCGAATACGGGCCAAATATGGGCCTTGCAGAATCAAGATGCCAATTCCACGCTGACGATCATCAATCCCCTTACCGCGACAACCAGCACCCTAACTTATGGCTCTATATATATAACTCCATGTCTGGCACACGTGGACTCGACGACGTTGTGTTTAGCGGCAACCAAGTTTTCATGAGCGTAACTAACCCGGGGAGCGGAACGGATCCGGTGGTTGTTCAGCTCACAAACCTAGCCTCCCCCCTTCTGCAAAGCGCGGTTCTTGCCTCGGGCGCCACCGGGACGAATCTGGCAACGGGCCAGCCTGGCCCCATCCCTGCCACGGACCCGGATTCGCTTAAGTCGGGGCCGAACGGTTCCTTGGTCTTGAGCGGAGAAGCGGATCAAGCTCTCATGTTCATCAATAGTCCGGGGCAAGCCGGTCAATCGGTTAGCTTCTTGAACCTCTTGAATGCGGCCGGTGCACCCGCGGGTTCTCCGGACGACGCGATATTCCCGACTGCAGCTTAGGGAACGTTCTATGTAGCCGACACCGGCGCCAACACGATCTACGCGATCACCGCCTCCGGGCTCGTTCCAAACACATCGCTATACGCCGACGTAGGAAATGCCTTCAACAGTGTCAACATGAGCACTGGTGCGCTCACGCCGATTTTCACTGGTGTGAGCCCGCACGGAATGGACTTCGTGGTCGCGACTCCTGAACCAGGTGCCCTGGGTTTATGCTCTATCGGTTTGCTCTTCTGGTTCATGCGGAGCCGCCGGCGTCGCGGCGAGCTCAAGAGTATCGGTTGATGCTCTCTTAGCTTTCGACTTTCCAGATGCTGACGATTATCTCGTCGATCTTCTTGATTTTGCCATTCGCAAATGTGAACCACTGTACACCGCGAACACTATAAGCCTGCCCAGTTGACTTGAGAACACCGCTCTCCCGCACCAGCACAGCCACGTGCTCACCCTGGGCGATCATGCTCTCGATTTCAGGTTTTTGGCTGCCCAGCAGCGCGAAGTTTTTCTTGGTCGCGGCGACAACCTCGTCGCGGCCTCGCCATGTTCCATCCAGAGGGCTAAATCCGCAAATGGTAAGTTCCACGTCATCCGTAATCAACTCACCGAACGCGCTGAAGTTGCCTTGGATGACTGCGTCAAAGGCCGCATGCAGAACAGTATGGGGGTTTGTGATGTCTTCCGTCGCCGCACTTTTCGTCGTCTGCAGAAGCCTGTCGTGATATTTGCGGTCCATGGGAATAAGGTAATACACTGGCCAAAGTTCAGTGGGCCGAGCCCTTACTGGCAGGCCAACCATGCAGCCACTGATTTACCGCTTCGGCGCGTACCCCACCGTCAACGAAACCATGACGCTGCGCCCCGGCAGTAAGTTTAACTGATCCAGCGCGTTCGGCGCGAAGGGCACGGTCGCCGTTGCAGCCGTGAAGGGCGTTACACCGACGACGTTATGGCTGTTCAGGAGATTGTTGACAGCCAGCCCCAGTTTACTTCCGCGCAACCACGACGAATTCTTAACAGTGTAATTGACGAACACGTTAGTGACGTCGAAAGGATTGATCGAGATCGCCTGATCCACTGGATAAGGAACCGATATTCCGTTGATCAGGTAATTTAGCGAGCCGTTATCGTTGTACATCGGCCCGACACGCTTGTTGAAGATACCCACGTCCCAGTTTCTTAGCTGCCAGAAGAGGCCCGCTGCCTCCGTGTTCTTGGGCGTATTCGCCACCCACAGCCCCCCGTTGGGAAAATTTCGGCCGGTTTGATATTTCGCGGAGCCCACCGATCCGTTGAGGTACAGGCTCAGTCCATGGCCGATCAGGATGTTGCTCTCCCCTTCGATCCCCTTCGTATTCGAGGGGCCAGTCGCAACAAAAACATTTTCAGTGCTGATTGGATCGAGGTATGAATCGTAGCCATTCTGGAAATGAACGTAATAGGCGTCGACGTCCAGCGTCCATCGGTTAAATTTCACTACCGACCCGGTCTGATAGGTTTTGGCCAACGTGGGCTTCGGAGGCGTCAAGACCACTCCGTTTTTCACGTCGAATACGTTGCTGGGCGGAATGACGCTGCCCTCGGCGAACTGAGCGTAGACCGACCAGTTTCTCCACGCCCGGTAACGGGCCGTGATTGTTGGCAGCCAATTGTTGTAATCGATGCTGTGCGTCGTGAACGCCCCACCTCCGACGCAGATGGGAGCCCCGGTGGCGGGATCAATCGCTGCCACTCCACCCAGACAACCAACCGTCTTGCCGTTGTCCTGATACTGATTCAAAGTCATCTTGTAGTTGGCGTCCTTGATACCGGCTGTGATCACCAGTTTCTGCGTCGGTCTCCATTCGAATTCGGCAAACGGCTGAAAAGTTTGCGTAATGAAGTGCTCGTGGAAGTTGCCGAGCGGCGTATCCGCCCAGGTCAAGATATTGGACGGAACCTGGTAGCGGTCTGTATATGCCCAGTCGTACCAAATGCCAGTGCGGAATACTCCCCATTTGGATTCCTTCGTCAAAATCGCAGTGTCGCCGGCGTGGCGATATCCGTTCAGTTTATCAACGCCGCTAGGCTTCGCCGTGCTGATGTTGACGGTGGGGCCGTTCTGATAGTTCTGTTTGTTCCAATACCGGGTTGTGAATGCCTTGGTGTCAAACCTCCACCCATCGCCCAGATCCGAGTTGAAATCGACATATTCAAAATCCGTCTGTACGTGGTAAAAGTTGTAGCCATAGTAGTAGGGATTCGGAGCCGTCGCCGTGCCAGGATCGCCGCTCAAGAGAAAGGTATCTCCAAATTGCGCGACCTGAGCGCGTGTCGGATTCGTTGTGTTCGGTGTGTTGTTCCAGATATCCACCAGCCCGCCGTAAACGGTGACGGCGGTCTTTTCGGAAAACCTGTATTGATACTTGCCGGAACCCGCGTCACGCTTTTGACGGTTGAAGGTCTGGTATCCGTCCGACAGCAGTTGGTGAACGTCCAACAGCAAACTGTTCTTGTTGCCTGGGCCAAACTGTCCTGAGTCGTAGTCCAATTGAAGCAAACGCGTGTTAAACGAGCCGTAAGCGGCGGTTACACGGATATCCTGGCTCGGCTGCAGGTCCGGGGACAGAAGATTGATCGATCCTCCGAAATTGGTGGGGCCGAACGTCGACGCTTGACCTGGGCTACGATCGAAATCCACTCCGCCCAGCCATTGGGCAGGAAAATTCGCCCACGAGTGGTGCGTCGGACTGTTGGTGTCTTCGAAGGGAATGCCGTCAAAGGTCATGGTGTATTGGCCATCCTGGAAGCCGCGGAAATACGTTTTGCCCTGGCCCAGGCCGACTCCGTTGGGATTCAGACTAAACGTACCCGGCGCCATATTCAGGATCTCAGCGAAATCAGAGACCGGCGACGTGAAGTTTCTGATGAACGCTCCAGTGATCTCCGTTTTAGCCGAAGTCGCATCCAGCGTGTTGCCGGCCGGCGCGAGCTGCGCCGCAACAGAAGTAGTCTCGGTAACAGTGACGGCCTGATTCACAGACGCAACGCTCAACGGAATTGAGATATCTTCCGTGCCGTTGGCCGCAAGCAGGATACCGGAGCGAGTGCTCCTGGCGAAACCCGCCGCCCCCGCCTCCACCGTGTACGCCCCGCTCGGAAGCCCGCTGGGCGAAAAATGACCGTCGGAATCGGTCGTTACCGTGCGGGTCAAGCCGGTTGCCTCGTTCTTCAAGACCACCGTCGCGCCCTGAATCGCCTTGCCCGTCTGATCGAGGACTGAACCGGCCAGAGTCGCCGCGCTGGCGTCCTGCTGGCCTCGCAGCGGCGTCCATCCGGTGGCACAAAAAAGCAAGCCCACACTCACGGCGAATACACGACTCCACTGGTTCCTGACGCCCATGCCAGTTCCTCCCCAAAAATAAATTTGTGCAACGAGGTTAATAGCCTAACTGTCGAACATGACGATGGCATGTCAAGTTCGTTAAAACACGGCGACTACCGCGACGGGTTTAATGTCACGCGTTCGTCATCAGTCAGTCGCGCCGTTGAAACAATTGACTGCTAGCGTGAATGACTATGCTTGGTCTCGAAAAATCACTGGGTGCGCTGGCAGTGGTCGCGCTCGCGGGCTCTGTCTTTGCCCAATCGACTTTTCCCGGATTCACATCCGGCAATATCGCCGTGACTCGCAGCGTCTACACCGGCGACGCTACAACCGTATCGATCAGTCAGGCGCTGCCTCCGGTCTGCCCCGCGACCGCGGCCTGCGGCACTGGGAGAGCTACCGACAATGGCGCCTATGCATCGCTTAACAGTAATAGCAACGTGTTCAACAATAATAAGGTCGACGGCAGCTTCGGAATCACCTCGCCGATTTTTGTTGATCAACTCACGCCCACCGGCACTTTAGTCAACACGCTCGCCGTTCCCCCCAACATGTTGACCACCAGCTTCAGCTCGAAGTCCGAGTTGGCCATAAATCTTTCCGGGGACGGCTCCGCGCTGACTCTGGTCGGCTACATCGCGCCGCCCAACACGATCGACGTCTCGAATTCGAACTCGCCAGGCGTCTACGATCCCACCAATCCCGCGGGTGGAAGTTATTTCCGCGCCGTCCTCCAGATTGGAGCGAACGGCGCGATGGAGGTGACCCCGACCAACGCTTATAGCGGCAACAACGGACGTGCGGCCATCCTTGCCAATGGTCTGTACTATCTCGCCGGCAATGATAACAACGGATCGGGAACACCTGCCACGATCGTAACGTCCACGGGCGTCGAAATGGCCACTCCCGGACAATCGGCTACGACCGCTCCTACCATGGTCGGCACCTTCTCTGTCAGCCAGTACAACGATCCTGCAACTGGCAAACCCTACCCTGCCGACAAACTCGGCAAAGACAATAATTTTCGCGGCCTGACCATCTTCAACAACACGCTCTACGTCACCAAGGGGAGCGGAAGCAACGGCTTCAATACCGTGTATCAAGTAGGAACGGCGGGTTCACTGCCGACCCTGGCAACGGCCGAGAATACTCCGATCACGGTTCTGCCGGGATTCCCCACGGTCCCTGCCAAGAATGCCGACGTGACTTACATCTTTCCCTTCGGCATCTGGTTCGCTAATGCAACCACGTTGTATGTCGGCGATGAAGGCGATGGCGTTGTAGCTGACGCGGCCACTTCCACCAAGGCAGGCTTGCAAAAGTGGAGCTTGGTCAACGGCTCCTGGCAGCTCGATTACGTTTTGCAGAAAGGGTTGAATTTAGGCACGCCTTATTCGGTTCCCAACTATCCGGCCGCGCTCAATCCCGCGACCGCCGGTTTGCGCAATATCACCGGCAAGGTAAATGGCGATGGCACAGTGACTGTTTGGGGTGTCACGTCGACTGTCAGCGCCAATGGCGATCAGGGCGCCGATCCGAATAAGCTGGTGATGATTAATGACGTTCTCGCTAACGCCACCGCCTCCGCTGCAGCGAACGAACAATTCACCGTCGTCAAAAGCGCCGTCGCGGGCGAAGTGCTTCGTGGCGTTGCCTTGGCGCCTACCGCCCCCTCCACCATGTTGAATTCGCCTTTGATTCTTTCCGCCGCCAGCCCGAGCGTCCAGACCGTCGCGCCCGGCTCGTTGGTCTCCGCAAACGGTCAAAATCTGGCCGCGGGATATCCTGGACCTATCTTCGGAATTCTGCCCAATGTTTTGGACGGCACTTCCGTATCGATTGTCGACTCCGCCGGCAACACCACCATTGCTCCGCTGTTTTACGTCTCTCCGAGCGAGCTCGATTTTGAGATCCCTGCCACTGTTGCGACTGGACCCGCAAAAGTAGTTGTCGCCAACGATGGCGCCAGTCAGACCGCGGCAAATGTCCAGATCGCGGCAGTCGCCCCCGCTTTGTTCACGTTTAATAACTCCGGCTTGGCAGCCTCCTACGCGGTGCGCGTTTCGACGGGAGGTACCCAAACAATCCAACAGGTCTACTCGCAGGACAACACAGGTCGGATCTCGCCCGTGGCGATCAATCTTGGCTCGTCAACCGATCAGGTTTATCTGATTCTCTACGGCACGGGGTTTGACACAGCCGGCACTTCCAACGTTTCGGTGACCGTGAATGGCGTAACCGCTCCCGTACTCTACGCAGGTAGCGCAGGATCTCCCGGTTTGGACCAGGTCAACATTCTCCTTCCCCCGTCGCTTTCCGGAACAGGGAATGTGAACGTGCAAATGGCCGCCGGGGGGATCGCCGCGAATTCAGTTCAGATCACGATTCAATAGCGCGTGGCGCACACACTCTTAGAGTGCATGGCTACTGCTGTTGTTGCTCGGCTTCGTTTGCGGCGGCGATGGCTGCAGCTTCCCACTCGCCAGGGACCGCCGAAATTTCACTTTCAGGCGGAGGCGGAGCTTTCGACGGCGACACTTGAACCGATACGGTGAGTTGGCTCTCGGTAGTTCCCTTGAAAACCCCCTTGGTGGGCGGCACGTCGGCATAATCCCGCCCGATGGCAGTGCGAATGTGACGGCTGCCGGCTAGCACGTTGTTGGTCGGATCGAACCCCACCCAACCCAAGCCCGGCAGCAGCGCTTCAATCCATGCGTGCGTCGCGCCCTCGGGCGACCGGTCCCGCTGTTCGGAGCGTGGGTACATGTAACCACTTACGTACCGGCACGGAATTTTCACATGCCTCACCAGCGCGGTCATGATGTGAGCAAAATCCTGGCAGACGCCTTTGCGCGCTTCGATGGCATGATCGATGGGCGAATCGACGCGGGTAGATTTAGGCGCGTACTCGAACCACTCATAAACAGCGACGTTCAACTCGCGCAGAAACGTGAGCGGATCATCGCGGCGGCCAACGCGGAGCGGTTCGACTAAGCTCAAGAGGCCCTCGCCAGGTTGGGCGAAGGTGCTGGGCATCAGCATTTCCCAGTAATCGCCGGCCGCCACCTCGGCATCGAGCGCATCCCAAGATTCGGGCGTGAGAGCGTGGGGGAGTTCCGGCGGCGGCTCGATTTCCACCAGTGCGTCGGCCACGATCCGCAGCTCTAGATGTTTGGCGGGAACGTTGAAATGATGGATGCTGTTGCCGAGATAATCGCGGTACATGTGGATGCGTGTCTTGGGATCGACGAAGAGCTGGAAAGACAGGCAGCGCTGCTCGGCTTCGGTGCGCGGATGCATGCGGACCTCCATCAAGCTCTCGCTGACGGGCGAAGTATAGCGGAACCGGGTGAGATGACGGATGGAATAGAACATGACTATTTCAATAACCTTCTAGGCCTCCAGTGCCGCCTCGATGGGATACGAAACATAAGTCTGGTACATGGCGCCGTGGACCTGGCCGCATTGGCGGAGGATGCCGTCGAGATAGGTATCGAGACCGCCGGCCATGATCTCATCTATCTGGCCGTACCGCAGCGTGGCGCGCAAACGCCCGGAAATCCGTTCCACATGCGAGGAACGACGGCTGCCGACTTCGCGGCCGATTTCTTTGATGGCGGCTTCCAGCGCCTCCGCCGAGAACCGAATGGAATGCGGAAAACTCTGATGCAGAACCAGGAATTCGGCGATGCGATCGGGTTTGATCTGAGCAGTGTAAGCTTTGCAGTAGGCTTCAAACGCGGTGCAGGAGCGCAGCAGCCCGATCCATTCCAGGTAAGCACGCTCGGACTCCAAATGATCCGGGTGATGAAACGCGTGGAAATGCACGCTGACCAGAATCGACAGGCACACGGCCCGCTCCAAGAATCGGCCGGCTTGAATGAACTGCCAACCCTCACCGTGGGTCATAGTGGAATCGGTAATGCCTTGAAACAGGTGTGCACCCTCCTTGATGGAGTGAAGGAACTCGCCCGCGCCCCACACGTCTTGCCCGCTCGAATTCCGAACCGCATGAAACAGGCGGTTGAGCTGCTCCCACATCTCGGACGTGATCTGTTCGCGGACCTGACGGGCATTTTCGCGGGCACCCATGATGCTGGTTACGATGGACGCGCGTTCGGAGGTGTCTTGCAACAAGGACTGAACCGATGACTCGCCGACCACGCTGTCGGCTGCCGCGGATTCGACGCCCAACGAGCGCGCTAGTCGCACCCAATTTCGGCTGTCCGAACCGGCGCCGCGTTCCAGCATGAGATCGAGCTGAACTTGGATGACGCGCGCGGTATGCTCGGCGCGTTCGAGATACCGGCTCATCCAATACAAACTGTCGCCAACGCGGGAAAGCATAGATCTAGCTGAGCACCCACGTATCCTTACTTCCGCCGCCTTGCGACGAATTCACCACCAGAGAGCCTTTTCGCAATGCGACCCGGGTGAGTCCGCCGGGCACGATCGAGACCTTGTCGCCGAAGAGGATATAGGGTCGAAGATCGACGTGCCGCGTTTGCACAGCGCCATCGAGAAAGCAGGGAGCGCGCGATAGATGAATGGTGGGCTGGGCGATATAATTGCGCGGATCGGCTTCGATGCGGCGGCGGAACTCCTCGCGCTGCTCGGCGCTACTGTGCGGGCCGATCAGCATGCCGTAACCGCCGGATTCGCCGACTGCCTTTACGACGTACTTTTCGAGTTGGCCGAGTACGTGGAGGCGTTGCGGCGTATCGGACATCAAAAACGTCTCGACGTTGGCGAGCACCGGATCTTCGCCGAGATAGTAGCGGATGATGGCCGGAACATAGGCATACAAAGCCTTGTCGTCGGCGACACCAGTGCCGAGCGCATTAGCCAGGCTAACGTTTCCGGCGCGATAGGCGTTGAAGAGACCAGGTACGCCGAGCCCGGAATCGTGCCGGAAGGCCAAGGGGTCGACGAAATCGTCGTCGATGCGGCGGTAGATCACGTCCACGCGCCGGAGTCCCGCCGTAGTGCGCATGTAAACGTAGTTATCGTGCGCGACCAGATCACGGCCCTCGACTAATTCGATGCCCATTTGACGCGCCAGAAAGGCGTGCTCGAAGTAGGCGGAATTGAAAACGCCGGGCGTCAGAAGCACGATGGTTGGTTCGACAGTTCCCGGCGGAGCCAGCGAGCGGAGGGTGGAAAGCAGGAGTTGGCTATAGTGCTCGATGGGCTGTACGCCGCATTTGCGGAACAATTCCGGGAACAGCCGCTTCATCACCTCGCGGCTGACGAGCATGTAAGAAACGCCGCTGGGCACGCGGAGGTTATCTTCGAGCACGACAAATTCGCCCGAAGGCATGCGGATGAGGTCGGAACCAGCGACGGTGACGTAGGCGTCTTTGCGGACATGAAGCCCGCGCATCTGCCGGCGGAAATGTTTGCAGCTATAGACGATCTCGCGGGGCACGATGCCGTCGTTGAGAATTTTGCCGTCGTGATAAACGTCCTTCAAGAAGAGGTTGAGGGCTGTGATTCTCTGTTCCAGACCGCGCTCGATGCAGGTCCATTCCTGGTTCGTAATGATACGCGGAAGCAGATCGTTGGGGAAAATCCGCTCGGTTCCTTCGTCGCGGCCGTAGACGGTAAACGTTATGCCCTGGTGAAGAAACGAGAGATCCGCCACCTGCTGGCGCCGTCGCAATTCCTCCGGAGGCAGTCCCAACAGGGCCTGATACAGATGCTGGTAGTGAGGCCGGATGGCGCCGCTCGAATCGGCCATCTCGTCATAGGCGTCGTCGAGTTCGTAACGTTCGAACGGAGGCGGAAGCGTATTCTTGCTGGCGGCAGCTGCCATGAACCTCCTCCCTGGAAGACTTCGACGAGGAAGTGGACTGGCTTGATAAGTGTATCATCTTGGTCGCGGTGGGCGCGTCGTATCCTATGAAGACATTGCCCGTCGGCGATCACCGGTTGGATGGCGGCGGCGAGGCGCGGATGGCGCGTTCAAACGCCCAGGCGCGAATGTGATTGATCTGCTCCTTCATGGTTCTCGAGAGCGGGACTTGTTTGGCTGCGATGCTGATCAGATCCTGCTCGGTGACATCGCGGTCGGCGAGCCGGGCCTGTGTGAGGGCCGAGATAACGCACTGCTCGATCTCCGCGCCAGTCCAGCCATTCGTAAACTGGGTCATCTGTTTAAAATCGAATGCGGTGGAGTCCACACCACGCCGGCTGAGATGGATCTTGAAAATGTCGATCTGTTCGTCGTGCAGCGGCAGATCGACGAAAAACACCTCGTCGAAGCGGCCCTTGCGAATCATTTCGGCGGGCAAAAGATCGATCCGGTTGGCGGTGGCGGCGACGAAGAGTCCGCGGGTCTTCTCCTGCATCCAGGTGAGGAAAAACGCGAAGATCCGGCCCTGCTCGCCGCTGGAATCGGTGGATGTAATGCCCATCTCGATCTCGTCGAACCAGAGAACCGCCGGCGCCATTTCTTCCATCATCCGGCACGCTTGTACAAAAGCGCCTTCGGCCTTACCGTGGCGTCCCGAAAAGATCTCGACCATGTCGACGCGATACAGCGGGAGCTGAAAACAGGAGGCGATGGCTTTGACGGAAAGACTCTTCCCACACCCGGGGATGCCCATCAAGAGAACCCCTTTGGGCATGATCTCTTCGGACACGTTATCGCGCAGATGGAAGAGCTTGCGGCGTTCCAGGAGCCATTTCTTGAGACCCGCTAAGCCACCAATTTCGCCCAGCTCCGCGCCGTCGGCGACGTACTCGATGACGCCGGTGCGATTGATCAACAGCCGTTTTTCGGTGAGCAAGGCGGGCAGGGACTCGGGGCCGAGAGCACGATTAGCCGCCAGGGCGCGCCGCAGTGCGTAGCGGGCTTCGTCCAGCGTCAGTCCCTGCAGGGCTCGCGCGAATTGGTCCAGGATACCCTCGTTAGCTTCGCTGTTTTGAGGATACGGCTGGCTTTCCCGAATCTCGTCGCGCAGAAAATCAACCAACTCCACCAGGTCGGGAGGCCTCAGCTCAAGAAACATCACGCTGCGCTCGATCTCCTCCGGAATGTATTTGACCGGCGAGGTGATGATTACGAACTTTTGCCGGTCGAGACAAGTCTCGTAGAGATCTCGCAGGCGGCGTCTGATCTCGGCGGATTCCCGTAGCGGCTCATGAAAATCCTTGAGGTGGAAGATGGCAGGGGCGTTGTACGCGATGATGTGGTCGAGAACTCCGCGAGGGGTTTCGGTGCCGGGTTCAATTGAGTCGTCGCCGCGGCGCATCCCCTCCGTGAGGCTCCAGGTCCAAACAGGCACCTGGCCGGAGGCAAGCAGATTCGCCGACACCTCGGCCAGCACTCTTGCGATGCGTTGTTCTTCGGCTGAGCGAACGTACGTCAGGGGCCGGCCGGATCCGAAGACTTCGCGAATCAGTGTAGCCGCGCGGCTCTCAGGTTTAGATTTATGTGGTGTCGTAATCTTGGCCGCCATTTTCGGCGTTCTCTCCTATTCCATTGTGGACGAATAACCGCCAGGAGTTGAACTACCAGGGTCCGAGCCGGGCTTCATGGATAGCGACACCACGCGCCGACAGCTCGTCCAGCAAGCTCGTTACCGAAGGAGATGGTTCGCCGTCCCCCGCTACGACGACCGCCCATTCTAAGTTCTCCCGGAATTCTTGGGAGATGATGTGCCATCGATCGAGAAATGGCGGCGTTGTCGTTCCGATCTGAATGAGCGACCAGTGTCGAACGAGTGCGAGTGCAGTCTCTCGATCAGGCAATGGACCGCGCACGATGAAATGATTGTCGCCATGCACCAGAAGGCCACTTCGCATGCTTTCATTTGTAATACACTCGTGGACATGCGCAGACTTTTTCTTGTAATCGGGCTTGCTGGAGTATTTGTTTTGGGGCTCACGGCCCAGGACCGGGACCCGGATCGCGCCGTCAAAGGCGCTGGTCTTCCCCAAGGCTGGAACGTGCGGCCGGATCGAGGGACAGCGGACCAGATCAAGCTCGCGATCACCGGCGACGTGTACCACTTCGCGATGGGGCCCGCCGGAACCTTCTACCGCAGCGACTGGACGAAATCCGGTAATTATCAATTTTCGGCGCGTCTGACCCAGACCAAAGCACCCACGCATCCGATCTCGTATGGACTGATGATTGGCGGAAGCGATCTGGCGGGCGCCAATCAGACCTATTCGTACTTTCTAGTGCGTAATCAGGGCGAATACTATATCGCGAACCGTGAAGGAGACAAGCGGCCGACTGCCGTAGTGACATGGACGGCAAATCCGGCGATCGTTAAGGAGGGAGCCGACGGGCGGCAGACCAACACGTTGGGAATCCGGGTTCAAGGTGATGACGTGATCTTTACCGTCAATGGCACGGAAGTGACGAAGTTAACGAAGAGCAAGCTGCACACGGATGGGATGTACGGTTTCCGGATCGGGCACAATCTGGATGTGGATGTGGATCAGGTGAAGAAATAAATCAGACGTTCACGCGATCGTGAACACCGCACGCACCCGTGGGGTACCACATTTCACTCGCGGAAGGTAGTTAGGTTCCTTTGCCGACGGCGGTCTGCAATTCGGCCATCGAAACCTTGCGATTGTCGGCCGGATAATGGACCGGAACGATGCGCTGGACGTCGAGCTTCAGACGGTCGATATTGGCCGCCAGGCTCGCCGTGAAAGGGCTGATAGCCGCGGGCGTTTTGGTGAGCGGCTGCGGCGGTGGATTGAAACCATCGGCTTCGAGTAGCACTCTCTCTTTGGGCAAGTAAGCGATAATCATGCCGTCGTTGTGTCCGAAATTCTGAAGATGGTAAAGCTCGACGACGTGATTGCCATCGGTTAGGACCATCTTTTCGGTCATGGTCTTGAAGCTGGGCTTCTTCGGATTTTGCGCTAGCCGGTCGGGGTTTAGCGTGTGAGGATTGGCCCAGATTTTTTCGTAGTAGGGCTTGTTCATTTGATGAATGATGACGGTGGCGCCTTCGGCCACAAAGTCGCGAAGACCGCCGGAGTGATCGAAGTGCTGGTGCGTGTTGACAACATATTTGATCGGCTTATTTGGGATGACTCGCTTGGCTTCGGCAATGATCGCCTCGGCACGCTGGTCGTTCTGCGGACCTTCGATCACGACGATGTAGTCCTTGAAATCGACCGCGACCGCGGCGTAGCCACCGAGTATGAGATACACTCCAGCGCCGAGCTTTTCTGATGTTGCTGACCCGAGCGCGGCAGGAGGCGGCGTGGCGGCACTCTGAATATTGGCGGGCGCGTTGGGCTTGACATCGGTGACGGCGAGATCGAGGATCGGGTAGCCGCCTTGCTTTTGCACAATGTGGGTGGGGAATTTTACGCCGCCGAAGTCTTTATAGTCGGCGAAGGTGGTCTCGTAAGGGATGTCGCCCAGGACCGTATTGTCGATCTTTGTTTCGACACGTTCCAGGAGGTTTTGATCGTTGAGGTAGCCCGAGGCCGGTGCCTTGTTGATCGCGGTAAATGACAGGACAGTGTATTTCTTGCCTCCGATGGTTTGCGATTTTGCGCTAGTGTCCTTAGCGGAGGCGGCGGCTTTGAGAAAGCCATAAGGCACATTCATCATCAGTTCATCTGGAAGTGTCGCGGCTTGCGGGGAGCCGGGAGCGATCACCTGAGTCTGATTCTGTTCCCCGACGATGGGTTGCAGACCGCCGCCATGCGGAGGATTTTCGCCCTGCGTGCGTATCCGTTGCATGCGCGAGGCCGGCGCATCGAAGTCGATCGCGCGCGTGTACGTCTTGTCGTTGAATTTCGGCCAGGGAGAACTTGGATTCGGAGCCTGGCCGATCGCGAAGTCATAACCGGAGCCCGAGTACTCGATGGTTTTGAGATTTTCGGCGCCAAGCGCCTTCGACGCGTTGCTAATAATGGCTTTGGGATCCGGCGCGCCGTCCGCCCAGGAAAGAGCGGGCCACGCGGCGAGTGAAGCCAGAAGCGAAAGGGCGACCATGCATTTGTTGGTCATACTTGCCTCCAGTGAGAAGCAGTATACAGCAAAGATATTGCATGAGTGAGCCACGTGCGTCACAATGGTGCGGATATGATGCGTAACATCCCCCCTTTTCGAGCCGATCATGTGGGCAGTCTCCTACGACCGCATGAATTGAGAGAGGCGCGCGCCAAGCGAGAACGCGGCGAAATTAAGCCGGAGCAATTGAAGGCCATCGAAGATCGCGCGATCAAAGATGTTATCGCCAAAGAAGAAGCGATCGGCCTGAAGGGTGTCACCGACGGGGAATACCGGCGCGAATTCTGGCACATCGATTTTCTGGCGGGGCTGGATGGCGTCGAGTCGTACATGACCGATCACGGCATCAAGTTCCAAGGCGGCGAGACTAAGCCGAAGGCGTTGCGCGTGACAGGCAAGATTGGGTTTTCGGGACACCCCATGATCGAGCACTTCAAGTTTTTGAAGGAGCACACCAAGAACACAGCAAAGATGACCATTCCTTCGCCGAGCGTGCTGCATTTTCGCGGTGGGCGCAAAGCAGTGCCGGAGTCTATTTATCGGACCATGGACGAGTTTTATCGCGACTTGGGCGCTGCCTATCGCAAGGCGGTGCGTGCGTTCTCAGACGCCGGCTGCCAATATTTACAGATCGACGAGACGAACCTGGCTTATCTATGCGATCCGGAGCAGCGCCAAATGTTGCGGGATCGGGGCGACGATCCGGATAAACTACCGCTAGTATATGCGGAGATGATCAACGCCGCGATTTCCGACCGGCCGGCGGACATGATCATCACGATGCATTTGTGCCGCGGGAATTTTCGTTCGCTGTGGATCGCGCAGGGCGGGTATGAACCGGTGGCCGAGATCCTGTTCAACAAGATCAACGCGAATGGTTACTTCATGGAGTACGATACGGAGCGCGCGGGTGGGTTTGAGCCGCTGCGATTCGTGCCCAAGAACAAGACCGTGGTGCTGGGCCTGGTGACGTCGAAGACGGGGACCCTGGAGACTCGGGATCATCTGAAGCGGCGGCTGGAAGATGCGGCGAAATATGTGGATCTGGAGCAAATGTGTCTCAGCCCGCAGTGCGGATTTGCGAGTACGGAGGAGGGGAATGTGCTGGCGGAAGGTGAGCAGTGGGCAAAGTTGTCGTTGATTGTCGAGATTGCGAATGAGGTTTGGGGGAAGAGTTAAGGCCGCAGCACAATGCGCTCTTCGGTAGCGGCTTCCACGGCCTGACGTGAAAACGGCATCGGATGATAGCGGCCGGCGGCCCAATCCTGCAGCAGGTCGCCGTAATGCTTGCTCGATGGGTCGCCTGACTCGCCCGGAACATTGGTCATGACCGAGCGGTCCCAATCACCGACGTCCAGGATCTCACGCCAGGACGCGCCGTTGGTCTGCTGGAGATCGGCGCCGCTGGTGGCGTTCACTGTATTGGCATCGCCGGGGCGTGGAATCGGGCCGAGACGGAATTCGCGCTTGCCCAACGGATGCACAAGGGTCAGTTGATGCAGCTTGCCCCATTGCCAGGCGGCGGGGTCAGTACCTAACTGCTGCTCGATCTGAAGAAGGGCGGCATCCAGCGATTTCTGAAGGGCCGGGCCATCAGGGTCGCTGTCGAGGGGAGCGGGGGGCAGCTTCGAGAGCCAGACCTCGTAAATGAGGGCGGGCCGTGAATCCACGCTCAACATACCATTCCAATTGAGAATTTCGTCGACGACTTTTGCCGCGCGGGTGCCATCCGGGCTCCACTTCTTCAAGATCTGTTGGAAGCGCCGCGCGGGCAGCGAACTCACGTCCTGTTGCATGCGCTCGAAATCGGCAATGTCGAATTTTTGGCCGCTGGAAAGCATTTCGCGAATCCGCATGACGCGGAACGGGAGCGCCCAGCCGTCGTAACCGAGCGGGATGGAATAGCCGGGCGGAAGAATATTATTGTTCGCGGTGGCGATGTAATGCCGCGCGGGATTGAATTCGAACGGCAAGTCGTCCGACTTCTGAAATCCTTGCCATTCGTAGCGGCCGTCCTCGCCGGGAACAGGCAAAAGCCCGGACCAGCCGTCGCGGATCGGTGTCAGGCCGCCGACCTGCCATCCGATGTTGCCTTTGGTATCTGCGTAGACGAGATTCTCTGATGGCACCTGGTAGCGCGACATGGCGGCGCGAAATTCCTTCCAGTCGTTAGCGCGCGCGAGCGAGAGACCGGCGAGATAGCCGGCGGTTCCGGGTTCGCTGCCCACCCAGCGCAGGACGTAGGCGTGGTGACGCGCGGGATCTTCATAGATGACAGGCCCGTGGAGGGTATAGCGCAGGGTGATGTTCTTGTCGCCTTGGCCTTTGACGGTGAGCTTCTGTTGCTCGGTGTCGAACTTCTTCCAAGCTCCGCGATAGCGATACTCGGCGGGATTGGCGGGATTGAGGGTCTCGACATACAGGTCCTGCTGATCGATGCCGACGATGGTCAATCCGAATGCGATGTTCTCGTTATGGCCGATGGCGATGCCGGGAAGCGCGGGCTCGCCGGAACCGATGGCATCCCAGCCGGGCCCAACCAGGTGCACGGTCTTACGCAATGAAGGAAGCTGCACAGGGCGATGCGGATCGTTGGCGAGAATCGGGCGACCGGTGGCGGTCATAGTGCCGTCGACGACCCAGTTGTTGCTGCCTTGCTCAGTGGACAGGCTCACGCGCCCTACTGTCTCCCGGTAGGCGGCGAGAATGTCGCGATGGATGGTGGCCAGGTCGAGGCCCTTGGGAATTTCGAGCTGGACCGCGGGTTCGAGGCGAATGAATTGCCGGGCATGCTCCAGGCCGAGGCGCTGAATTTCTTCGGCATGCGAAACCTCACGCATGAGATTGCCGGTCATGGTGAGACCGGCGACGCGGCTTAGGCAGTCCTCCGGAGCCCAGAGCGCTGGGCTGTAGCCCGCCAATTCAAATTCAGACGGGAGCATATTTCCGAGGCCTCGGATGTAAGCATTTATTCCGTTGGTGAAGGCAGCGACGATGGCTTTCGTGTCGGGGCCGTAGGCGGACCACTCGGCGTTCCAATCGCCACGATAGTTGACGGCGCGGGCGAGTTTGTCGCGCTCGATGGCCGAAGGTCCGAGGATCTCGGAGAGCTTTCCAGTGCCAGCGCGCCGCCAGAGATCGATCTGGAAGAGTCGATCCTTAGCGGTGATGTAACCTTGCGCGAAGAAGAGATCGTGCGTGGTCGACGCATAGATGTGCGGCACGCCCCAGCGGTCGCGGAGGATCTCGACTTGCTGATCGAGTCCGGGGATGCGGATGGCATCTGCTGCTTGTAATCCGCCGATGGTCACGAAGACCGCGAGGAGCAGGGCGAGCGCAAGCTTCATGCGGGTAAGATATCACAGGAGCGACCAGCGCTCGATCGCAATCAGGCCAGAGGCCTGCTCCACTGAGAGTGTCATGCTAGATCAAGATTTGCTCCGGCGCGATGACGAGATCGAATATTTGTCGTACGACGACAGGACGCAGCTCGCGCGCCAGATCCCTGGATATCCGCGGAGCTTCACGCGCACGCCGGCGCAACCGCTGATCGAACGACCGGCCACCTTATCGGAGCTTACCGGGCCAACCAGTCTGGAGCGCCGCCTGAAGATCGGTGATGGCGACCTATCGCGAGCAGTTCCGGATGGTCTACGGGCGATGGGACAGCTCATTTCCGTGGAAGGACGAGTAGTGGATGAAGATGGCGCGCCGGTCGCGGGTGTGGTGATCGAGATTTGGCAGGCTAATTCGTCCGGCAAGTACATTAATGAAAATGATCGCCACGAAGCGCCACTTGATCCGAATTTCACCGGCCAAGGACGGGTGCTGACCGATGCCGAGGGTCGGTTCCAGTTTCGATCGATCAAACCGGGCGCGTATCCGGTAATGGAATCCGACTGGTGGTGGCGGCCGCCGCACATTCACTTCTCGATTTTTGGATCAAGTTGGATGAGCCGGTTTGTGACGCAGATCTTTTTTCCGGGCGAGCCGCTGAATGAGTCCGATTTGCTGCTGAACGGCGTGCCGGACCCGGAAGCCCGCGCCCGGTTGATATTCGAGACGGGCGCGACAGCGGTGGGCGCCGTGAACCTGTTGAAGTTCCGGCGCGATTTTGTGCTGCGCGGCAGGCATCGGACGCCTGCTTTGGATTGATGTGAGGGCGCCGGCACCTTATTGCACGATCGGTCCGTTTTTTCCTGCCCAGTTTGCCGATGATTGCGGCGATCTGACGCAGTTCGAAGGCAAAACCGCGCGCGGAAAGCACATCATTCTGACGGGCCGTGTAGTCGATACTGGGAATCTGTCGATTGGAAATGCGATCGTAGAAATCTGGCAGGCGGACGCGAACGGCGTGTTCCGCCATTCATTGGATCCGCGATGTTCAGAAGCCGATCCTGGATTTTTCGGATGGGGCCGCGCGCGGACAAACGCCGAGGGACGTTATCGCTTTTCGAACCGTCGTGCCGGGGAGCTACGGCGGCAGACGCCCGCATGCGAACCGGATGGTGCTCGCGATCGGATTGACGCGGCGGCTAGTGACAACGGTATTCTTCGCAGATTCGCCCGCCGAAGTGGATGATCCGGTCTTGAGCTGCGTGCAGGACGCGACGGCGCGCCAGCGGCTGTTTGCGGCGAGGGATGAGTCGCTCGACGCCGGGCCGCTGTCCGCATACCGGTTTGACATCGTGCTACGGGGCGAAACGAAACGCCGTTTTTTCTCGATTAATTCCCGCCCTTGTCCTTCAGATTGACGCGCACCTTATTTGCCACCTGACCGTCGACCGTGAGAACCACGTCAGTCTCGCCTCTGGTGTGAAGAGTCTGCGGCAACGATAAGTTCACTTGATCGAGGCCGGGGAACTGCCCTTGCGCACCTGCGAACAGCACATCGACGTTTTCGCCGCCGATGGTCGCGGTGACGTTGGCCAGCGAGGTCCTTCCCTTGATGCCCGTCCCGAAGAGTTCCAAGAAGACCATTGCATCCGGACCCATTTCGACTCCGATGGACGAGCATCCATTCGCATTGCATTGGTAGACGGGAACCGGATCGTCGGTTTGGGTATCAATGCTGCGGCGGATAGCGATGGCTGCCGCGACTCCAACCCCGGCGCCATTCGCGGTGAAGAGACCGGGCGCTACGGTGGCAACTTGAACGTTGGCGCTGATGGGACTGCTTGAGCCACCGAGGATTTTCACGGTCGCGGTTCCCGTTTTTGTGGAGTCAGGAACCACGAAGTTGATCTGGTTCGGCGAGACATAAAACAGCGACCCGGTGCCCGCAGCGTGGGCGGAATCCGTAAGGTCGATGCTGACGCCACCGAGGGTGGTGGGGAGTGGAAGCGACAGAGCCGAGACCGTGGGTGCTCCGATCTGTCTTCCAAAGGCCGCCGAGATCGAACCCGGCGCGACCACGGCCGCTCCGCTGGCGGCGTTAATGATGGAGAGGGATTGGGGTGGGTCAGCCATCCCGATTCCGCCGGCCAGGGACGAAATCAAGAACATTGTTGCTACGACGTTAGTGTGCATCTGTATGTAAAGTATCGCGGGCGGCAAGCCTGCAAAATGGGTGGAACCACTTAGATGGCACCCAAAACTGACTCGTGGAGTGGACTCTCCAGGCTACGGTGCAGGATATAATGGGCGTCAAATGAAGACACCGTCATGGTTTATCGTTCTCGGTTTATTAGTGGCGGCGGCCGCATGGATCGCCGGCGCGGACGTGGCCAAAGTGGACGGCAAGAGCATCCTGACGGGCCAAGCGGCTTTTGCGGATTACCGCTCGATCAAGCCGGGTGAGTTCCACAAGATCACAGTCGACGATCTTCCCAAGCCCTTCGAGACGAAATCGACGGCGAATCCTCCGCGGGTGGTGGCCAAGCCGGACAATATGTGGCCGCAGGCGCCTGCGGGATTCAAGGTGGATCTGTATGCGTCCGGCCTCGGCGAACCGCGCCAGATTCGAACCGCCCCGAACGGAGATTTGTTCGTTGCCGACAGTCACGCAGGCCAGATCAAGATTTTCCGCGGACGCGACAACGATGGCAAGCCCGAGCAGGTCTCCACATTTGCGACCGGGATGAAGCGGCCGTTCGGCGTGAACTTCTATCCGCCCGGCGCGAATCCGCAATGGGTTTATGTAGGCAACACAGACTCAGTGGTGCGCCTGCCTTATAAGAACGGCGATTTGAAGGCCGGCGGGCCGGCGGAAAAGTTAGTGACAGATATTCCGTCAGGCGGATATCACTGGACACGAGATGTGGTTTTTTCGAATGATGGCAAACGGCTGTTCGTGGCCGTGGGATCGGGATCGAACATTGACGATCCGGACACGCATCAATCGGAATTCCATCGCGCGGACATCCTGGAGTACACGCCGGAAGGCAAATTCGTCGGCGTCTACGCGTCCGGCATTCGGAACCCGGTGGGGCTCGGCGTCAATCCGCAGACCGGCGAGCTATGGTGCTCGGTGAATGAGCGCGACGAGCTGGGAGACAGGCTGCCGCCCGACTATATAACGCACGTGCACCAGGGTGGATTCTACGGTTGGCCCTTTTATTACATAGGCGGCCATCCGGATCCGCGCCTCGACGGCAAACACCCTGAGCTGCAGGACAAGGTGATCGTACCCGATATTCTCGTGCAAGCGCACAACGCGTCGCTGGGCCTGACGTTTTACGAAGGCAATCAATTTCCCAAGGAATACAGCGGTGATTTGTTCGCCGCCGAGCACGGCTCGTGGAATCGGGCGATTCGCGGGGGATACGAATTGGTGCGGGTGCCGTTGGAAAATGGGCATGCCAGCAGTGTGTACGAGGATTTCGTTACCGGGTTCGTCACGCCGGAGGGGAATGCGTGGGGCAGACCGGTCGGCGTTGCGGTGGGTAAGGACGGGGCGCTTTATTTCACCGATGACGGTTATAGGGCGATCTGGCGGGTGAGCTACGCAGGAAAGTAAGGAGGCTTCTCGCATGGCGGAAGAAGACAAGCAAACTGGAAATATTTCCCGGCGCAGCGTGATCGCGAGCGCCGCGCTGGTGCCGGTGGCGGCAATCAGTTCGGCGGCGCAGCAAGCGGGCGAATCGGCGCTGTCGCCTGCACAGCTTCGAACGCTGGAAGCATTCGTGGACCGGTTGATTCCCAAAGACGACCTGGGGCCGGGCGCTACTGAGTGTGGAGTGGCAGTCTATATCAATCGTTCGCTCGGCGATTATCTGGCGCCGGAGAAAGCGGCGTTCATCGCAGGTCTCGAGGCGACCGATGCATTCGCGCGGCGAACCGAGGATCGTGCCTTCGCCGACCTCTCGGCTGACAAGCAGGACGCGTTGTTGACAGCCATGGACAACGGCACAGCCGCCGGATTTCCGGATGCGCGCGCGTTTTTCGGCCGCGTGAGAAGGCTGGCGCTGGAAGGGATGTTCGGCGATCCTTCTTACGGCGGCAACCGGAACTTCGCCGGCTGGGATCTGATCCGTTATCCGGGGCCGCGGCTAGCGGTTTCGCCGGAAGACCAGAAAATGGGCGTCGCCATCAAGCCGCTTCGGGCGTCGGCTTATGGAAACGGCCATGGCCATTAGTCTCAGACCTGTCGATGTGGCCGTAATCGGCTTGGGCGCTGCAGGCGGAGTCGCGGTGCTGCCGCTGGCGCGAGCGGGACTGAAAGTCGCTGGCCTGGAAGCAGGCACCTGGATGAATCCGCGTAACGACTTCAAGCCCGACGAGATTCACAACAACGTTAGACAGTTGGTGACCAGCGTTCCGAAGGCCAAGAACGAAATTCCAACGTTTCGCACCAGCCCTTCATCCCCCGCGCGGCGCGGCAACACGCATCCGATGATGAACGCGGTCGGCGGCACGACCATCCACTATCACGCGCAGAGCTGGCGGCTGAAGCCTTGGGATTTCAGGACGCGGTCGGAAGTTACCAAGCGCTACGGCGCAAGTTTGATTCCCAAAGGATCGACGCTGGAAGATTGGCCAGTCAGTTATGACGAGCTGGAGCCATACTACGATATCGTCGAACACGAGGTCGGAGTGTCGGGCAAGGCCGGCAACATTCAAGGCAAGCTGGATCCGGCGGGCAATGTTTACGAAGGTCCCCGGCAGCGCGAATATCCGATGCCGCCGCTGCGCACTTGCGACTATCTCGATCAGATGACGGCGGCTGCCAGGAAACTTGGCTGGAAGCCGTTTCATGCGCCATCGGCGATCAATTCGGAATCCTATCGCGGCCGGGCGGCATGCGCGTATCACGGCTACTGCGACCGTGGCGGATGCCACATCAGTGCAAAGAACTCGACTGCGGTTACGACCATCCCGGAAGCGCTGAAGACGAAAAATCTGACGATCTTCGATAAGGCGCACGTTACCAGGATTGTGGCGGGCGACGATGGAAAAGTGACGGGTATTCTGTACCTGCGCGATGGCAAGGAATATTTCCAGCCTGCCAAGGTGGTTCTGGTGGCGTCCTACGTTTACGAGAACACGCGGCTGTTGCTGCTTTCAAAATCGAAAGCTTATCCGAATGGACTATCGAACAATCACGGGCAGGTCGGCAAGCATTATTTCGGACATTGGGACGCGCAGGCGGGTGTGAGCGTGTCGGCGCTGTTTCCGATGGATCTCAACCTCTGGTATGGCGCGATGTTGTCGCAGGGGGTGGTGATCGATGAATGGGCGGACGATACATTCGATCACGCGAGTCTCCGATTTATTGGCGGATCCAGCCTGTGCGCTTACATGGAGAGGCATCCGATTGCGGCAGCAGCGATGGGTACCTTCGGCCGCGCGCCCTCGTGGGGATCAAAATGGAAGGCGTTCGTGCGGCAGAATGCCGGGCGCTGGAGCACGGCGTATCTACAGACCAACAGCTTTCCGTACGAAAACACGTACCTGGATCTAGATCCGGAGACGCGTGATCCCTTGGGCGATCCGGTCTGCCGCGTAACCAGCGGTCCCAAGGAGAACGAGGCGAGAGCTGCCACGTTCGCGCAGGACAAGATGGAAGAGTGGTATCGCGCGGCGGGAGCCATTGAGGTGGTGAAGGGAGAGCCGCGAGGTCCGGGGCTATCGACGCATGCGTATGGTGGCACGCGGATGGGCGATTCCGCCCAGACGAATGTGGTGGATCGCTGGGGATTTTCCCATGAGTCGCCGAATCTTGGGCTGCTGGGCGGCTCGGTGTTCGGGACCAGCGGAGCTCGCAATCCGACGCTGACGATTCAGGCCCTGGCGTGGCGGACGGCCGAGCATTTGGCGAAGAACTGGAAGGCAGTGGCAGGATGAACAGGGAAGCGCGTCTTCCCTCGCTCGCTAGGCCGGGACATACCGTTTGATCGAGATGTCTCGCGCGCTCTCTGGCGTTTTCGCCACATCGTAGGCCAGCTGCATTCGGGGAAGGTGGTCCATATCCGGCCCGAACGGCTTTTCGATGCGCAGAGCCGTTTCGGGGGTCAACGCTGCCTTGCCATGCAGAAGGTCGGAGAGGGTGGCGCGGCGCACCCTCAAAATCTCCGCCGCCTTCGACACGTTTAGGCCTAGAGCTCGGGGATTTCGAGTTTTGATCAGGTCGCCAGGATGGGGCGCGCCTTTCATGGGCATTTGAAGGCCTCCTAATGACACGTCGCCATAATCTGTTGCGATTCCAGTGATATACTAGTGTTAGAGCGTAAGGCTGGGAACTTTACCAGTACCAGATGTGGGATGAAAAGTGAAGTTTCCGGGTCGCACTTAGACGCCTTCTGTTATAATGAAGTTTCAGGAAGCATCCGATTGCAGGATGGAGTGTTTATCCTTTAGTTTACGGAGATCCGCGTGAAACGTGCTGGTTCCGACGACGCGCTGCGTTGTTCCTTTTGTCATAAAAGTCAGGACGTAGTCGGCAAGTTAATCTCCTCCCCCAACGATTACCCTCGGGCTTACATTTGCGACGAGTGCATCGCCGTATGCAACTCGATCCTGGAAGACGATCGTCACGATCAACCTTACGGGGCGCCGCACAAGCTCCCTAAACCATTGGAATTGAAGGAATACCTGGACCAGTACGTCATCGGGCAAGATCCCACCAAGAAGAAGCTGGCGGTAGCCGTCTATAACCACTACAAGCGCATCCAGATGAATAAGCAGCGGGGCGCCGAGGTGGAACTGTCGAAGTCCAACATTTTATTGATTGGGCCTACCGGGACGGGTAAAACGCTGCTGGCGCAGACGTTGGCTCGTATTTTGGACGTTCCGTTTGCTATTGTGGACGCGACCACGCTCACCGAGGCAGGCTATGTCGGTGAAGACGTAGAGAATATCATTCTCCGGCTTCTGCAGAATTCCGATTGGGACGTACAGCGCTGCCAGCAGGGCATAATCTATATCGACGAGATCGATAAGATCGGGCGCAAAGACGAGAATCCGTCGATCACCCGCGACGTCTCGGGCGAAGGCGTGCAACAGGCGCTATTGAAGATTCTGGAAGGCACCATCGCCAATGTTCCCCCGCAGGGCGGACGCAAGCATCCGCACCAGGAGTTCACACCCGTAGACACGACCAACATCCTGTTCATCTGCGGCGGGGCGTTTGTCGGGCTGGAGAAAGTTATTTCCAAGCGAGTCGGCACCAAGTCCATGGGCTTCATCCCCCCAGAAGAACACCGTCCCGAAGGCGTGCACCGGGCCAATGCCAACCGCCGGGACGTAGACATGCTGGAGAACGTGCAGCCGGTCGATCTGATCAAATTCGGTTTCATACCTGAATTCATAGGCCGTATGCCCGTGGTGGCTGTGCTTGAGGACTTGAGCAAGGAAGCCCTAGTGCAGATCCTGAGCAAGCCCAAGAACGCCATTATCCGGCAGTACCAAAAACTATTCGAATTTGAAAATGTTAGACTGAAGTTTAATGACGATGCCCTCGAGGCCATCGCGGCGCTCGCCATGGAGCGGAAGGTGGGTGCGAGGGGGCTGCGCATGATTCTCGAAGACCTGATGCTGGACCTGATGTATTATCTGCCGTCCTACAAGAAGGTGCGGGAATTCCTGGTGACCAAGGAAATGGTCCTGACGCAGAAGATCAATATGGCCTTGCTCGAAAAGGCTGGCTAGAGAGAGAATCCAGGGGCCAGAATCAAGAAGGCAGAAATCTGCCGCCTTCCCAGATCTCGACTGCTGAATTCCGGATTCGTGAACCGAATGCTTACCTCCAAAGAAAAATCCGATACGAAGCGCTTGCCCATGATGCCCATACGGGATGTAGTTATCTTCCCGTATATGATGACTCCATTCGTGGTAGGAAGAGACTCCAGTGTCAGGGCTTTGGAAGAAGCGCTGACCGCGGATAAAAAAATTTTCCTCACCACACAACACGATGCATCGGTAGATGAACCCCGGCCCGACGAGATCTACAGTGTCGGAACAGTCGCCAACATCGTGCAGAGCCTAAAGCTGCCGGACGGCAACATCAAAGTGTTGGTGGAAGGCGTGGAACGCGGCAAGATCATTTCCGTCAGCGAAGACGAAGGCTACTTCCGGGCAGTGGTGAAAACGTTCAACTTCAAGGTGGAGGCCGGCCAACAACTTGAAGCGCTGGTGACGCGCGTCACGGGCCTGTTCGAGCAATATGTCAAGCTGAGCCAGAACCTGAACTATGAAACCATGATCGCCGCCATCCGGGTGGATGAGCCCGGCAAGCTGGCCGATACCGTAGGCGCGAATCTGCAGTTGACGATCGAAGAGAAACAGGAGCTGCTCGAAATCTTCGATCCGGTGGACCGCCTGACGCGTGTAGCGGAGATGCTCGACATCGAAATCGAGAAGTTGAATGTCGACCGCACCATCCAGGGCCGCGTGAAGCGGCAGATGGAGAAGGCGCAAAAAGAGTACTACCTCAACGAGAAAATCAAAGCTATCCAGAAAGAACTGGGGCGCGGCGAGAAAAGCGAGTTCGACGAGCTGAAGAAGAAGATCGACACCGCGGGAATGACCAAAGACGCCCATGAGAAGGCCCTCGCGGAGTTGAGGCGGCTGGAAAACATGCCGCCCATGTCGGCTGAATCGACTGTTTCGCGTAACTATTTGGATTGGCTGCTGGCGGTACCGTGGAAGAAGAAGAGCAAAGAGATCCGGAACCTCAAGTTCGCGCAGCAGGTGCTGGAATCCGATCACTATGGTCTAGAGAAGATCAAAGAACGAATTCTCGAGTTTCTGGCGGTTCGGCGGCTGGTGCAAAATCCCAAGGGATCGATCTTGTGCTTTGTCGGACCTCCCGGTGTCGGAAAGACTTCGCTGGGGATGTCGATCGCCAAGGCCACCGGGCGAAAATTTGTCCGGCTATCTTTAGGCGGCGTGCGCGACGAGGCGGAGATCCGCGGCCATCGCAGGACCTACATCGGAGCTCTACCGGGCCAGATTCTGCAAATGATGAAAAAGGCCGGGACACGGAATCCGGTGTTCATGTTGGACGAAGTGGACAAGATGTCGATGGACTTCCGCGGCGATCCGTCGGCGGCGTTGCTGGAAGTGCTGGATCCGGAACAGAACTACATGTTCATGGATCATTATCTGGATGTCGAATACGATTTGAGCCAGGTCTTTTTCATCGCGACCGCCAATGTGCTGCATACCGTGCCGCCGGCGCTGCAGGATCGCATGGAAGTGATTCGCCTCTCCGGCTACACCGAGCACGAAAAGCTGGAGATCGGGAAACGATTCCTGGTGCCCAAGCAGATGAAGCAGACCGGCGTCGGCAAAGACGACCTGGAATTCGCCGATGACGGCTTGCAGACTTTGATCCAGTCCTACACGCGCGAAGCCGGCGTGCGCAATCTGGAGCGTGAGATCGGTAACGTCTGCCGCAAGGTAGCTCGCAAAGTGGTGAATGCGCAGAGTGAGCCGAAACCTTCGAAGAAGGCCGCCAGAGCGGTTCTCAATCCCGAGACCGCCAGCGATTTCCTGGGGCCACAGAAATTCCGCGATCTGCAATGTGACAAGGAGAACGAGGTTGGCGCCACCGTTGGTCTGGCCTGGACCGAAGTGGGCGGGTCGATCTTGACCACCGAAGCCGCGGTGATGGAAGGCAAGGGTAAACTGCAAACCACCGGTAAGCTGGGCGATGTCATGCAAGAATCGGCCCACGCGGCGATGAGCTACGTAAGGTCGCGCGCGCAACTACTCGGATTGCAGCGGGATTTCTATCGGAACCTGGATATTCACGTACACGTGCCGGAAGGGGCGATTCCGAAGGACGGTCCATCGGCTGGTATTACGATCGCGACCAGCATCTGCAGCGCACTGACTAACATTCCGGTTCGCTGCAATATCGCAATGACGGGCGAGATCACGGTGCGCGGTCGGGTTTTGCCTATCGGCGGGCTGAAGGAAAAAGTGCTGGCGGCCCATCGCCAGGGGATTCACGAACTGATCCTTCCGAAGGATAACGAGAAAGACCTCCCAGATATTCCGGAGAACGTTCGAAAAGACATGAGTCTCCACTTCGTGGGCTCGATGGACGAAGTGTTGAAGCTGGCTCTGGAAAGAGAAATCATTGCGCTGCCGCTGGCCAGCACGACGCCGCCAGTGGAGTTGGTGCGCGGACCGAGCGAAGAACGAATTTCACATTAGGCATGGCTGGGGCGGGTCCAGCGCCGACTGCGGACCAGTAGCTCCGCCGGACTCGGGGGCCTGATGGACGCCGAATTTGTAGTGAGTGCAGCGGGACCGGATCAGTTTCCGGCTGAATCACTCCCGGAAGTTGCATTTCTGGGCAGGAGCAACGTTGGCAAGTCGAGTTTGCTCAATTGTCTGGTCCATCAGAATGGGCTGGCGTTTACAAGCGCCCGGCCGGGCTGCACGCAGTTAATAAATTTTTACCGGGTCGACGGACAATTCCACTTCGTCGACCTGCCCGGATACGGATATGCTCGTGTCCCGAAGGATGTTGCATTCCAGTGGAAGCAGCTTATCGAACAATACCTTTTACATCGAAGGTCGTTGGAGCTTTGCTTCGTGATTCTCGACGCGCGTCGGGGCTGGATGGAGAAAGACCTGGAACTCAAGCAGTGGCTGGAGTTCCATAACCGGCGGTACATTGTGATCGCCACTAAGACAGATAAGTTGAGAACCCAGAAAGACCAACGGCAATCGGCGGCTGCCATCCGGAAGTTCCAGGATGACGAGCCACTGCCGTTCTCGGCAGTGACGTGCCGGGGAGTGAGGGAAATTTGGCAAGCGATCTTGAAAACCAAGAACCAGCAGCAGTAGCTGCTCCCACCGAAGAAAACTCGGAGACGAAGCCCGAAGGAAAGGCGCCATCTAAAGGCGACGGCAAGGGCGCGGACGTCAAGTCCGGCGATGCCTCCGCGGGCGGTGACAAACCTGCGGACGAAAAGGCTGCGGCCGAGAAGCCTGATGCCAAGTCCGAGGCCGCGGGCAAGCCAGGCGATCAGGCCCTTGCGCAGCAGCCAGGCCAACGCCGGCGTCATGGTGGCGCGGCGGGGCAGGCCAATCAAAAGAATGGCACGCTCGACCTGGTGGAGCTCAAGGACATGAGCATCCAGAAGCTCAACCAGATCGCCAAGGATCTGGGAGTCACCGGAACCGCGGGTCTGCGCAAGCAAGAACTGATCTTCAAGATCCTGCAGACCCAGGCGGAGAAAAGCGGCCTCATCTTTTCTGAGGGCGTGCTGGAATGCCTACCCGACGGATTCGGATTCCTGCGCGCGCCCGAGTACAACTATCTGCCTGGGCCGGACGACGTGTATGTCTCGCCTTCGCAGATCCGGCGTTTTGATCTGCGGACCGGCGATACGATCTCCGGACAGATCCGCCCACCCAAGGAAGGCGAGCGTTACTTCGCGCTCATCAAAGTGGACGCGATCAACTTCGAGCCGCCCGAGGAAGCGCGCAACAAGATCTTCTTCGACAACCTGACGCCGCTTTATCCTAACGAGCGGTTCCGGCTGGAGACCACCAAGGAGAATTTCTCCGGCCGTGTCATGGACCTGCTGACTCCAATCGGAAAAGGACAGCGCGGGTTGATCGTCGCTGCGCCGCGCACCGGCAAGACGATGCTGCTGCAGAGCATCGCCAATTCGATCACGACCAACCATCCTGAAGTCTCGCTCATTGTGTTGCTCATAGACGAGCGGCCTGAAGAAGTCACCGATATGCAGCGCTCCGTGAAGGGCGAAGTGATCAGCTCCACTTTCGACGAACCGGCGTCGAGGCACGTACAGGTGGCCGAGATGGTGATCGAGAAAGCCAAACGCTTGGTGGAGCATAAGCGCGATGTCGTAATCCTGCTCGATTCGATTACGCGTCTGGCGCGCGCGTATAACACGGTGGTTCCGCCATCCGGCAAAGTGCTCTCGGGCGGCGTCGATTCCAACGCTTTGCAGCGGCCCAAGCGCTTTTTCGGCGCGGCTCGCAACATAGAAGAAGGCGGATCGCTCACCATCGTGGCATCAGCCCTGATCGATACCGGAAGCCGTATGGACGACGTGATCTTCGAAGAATTCAAGGGCACCGGCAACATGGAAATTCACCTGGACCGGAAGTTGATGGACAAACGTGTCTTCCCGGCCATCGATATCACCAAGAGCGGCACACGCAAAGACGAACTGCTGCTGCCGCGCGAAGAACTCAATCGAGTGTGGGTATTGCGAAAGGTCCTAAGCCCGCTGTCGCCGGTGGAATCGATCGAACTGCTGCTCGATAAGCTGGGCAAGTCTCGGAGCAACGCCGAGTTCCTGTCCTCGATGAGCGGCTAATCCCGGTGGGCCGAATACGCGTCCTCTCCGATACCGTCGCCAACAAGATCGCGGCGGGAGAGGTGGTCGAACGCCCCGCTTCCGTGGTCAAGGAGTTGATCGAAAATTCCCTGGATGCCGGGGCGACCGAGCTTCGCATTGAGGTTGAAAGCGGCGGGCGAAAGCTTATCCGCGTGGCCGACAACGGCTGCGGAATGCTGCGCGATGACGCTCTCCTGGCCTTCGAGCGTCACGCCACCAGCAAGTTGAGCGATGTTCGGGATCTGCTTTCGATCGCTACGCTGGGTTTTCGCGGTGAGGCGCTGCCCTCCATTGCCTCGGTGTCTCGCCTGGTGCTCGAAACGCGCTCGACGGAGGAAACCACTGGTGCAACGGTGGAAATCAACGGCGGAAAGTTGCTGCGCTGCGACGAATATCCGGGTCCGGCGGGGTCGACTGTCACGGTTCGCGATCTCTTCTTCAATGTTCCGGCGCGAAAGAAGTTTCTGCGCTCCGATCAAACCGAGCTGGCGCACATCGCCTCACTGGCCACGCACTACAGCCTGGCGCATCCGCGGAAATCGTTCCAACTGCGCCACGGCGCCAACGAATTGCTGGATGTCACGCCGGTGGAAACTTTGCGCGAACGAGTCTACCAGGTTTTCGGCAACCAGACGCTGGAAGATCTTATCGATCTCGATTTCGTCGAACGGGAGCTCGAGGTAGTGGAGGCCGAGGAACGCGGCAACCGCGTCTTTGCGCTGCGCGGGTTCGTCTCCGGGCCGCAGGTGCAGAAGCTAAACCGCAATTCGATTTTTCTGTTTGTGAACGGGCGCCTGATCCGCGATCGCGTCCTGCTGCACGCCCTGTCATCGGCGTATCACAACCTGATGCCGCCGGCCTGCTATCCTTTCGCTTTGCTTTTCGTCGATTGTGATTGCGAAGAAGTGGACGTGAATGTCCATCCTTCCAAAACCGAAGTGCGTTTTCGGCATGGAACTTTCGTGCATGATTTTGTCCGCGATTCCATTCGGGATCGGTTAATCGCTGCGCGGCCCGCTTCCGGTATTCCCGTCTCGACCCAGCCGCAGCCGGCGGCGGACCTTCCGTTTTCCGATTTCACGCAGCGCATCGAGAATCAGCGCTTTGACCCGGTTCCGGACATCCAGGCGGGAATGGAGCGGCCGGAAGATCTGCCGGTTTTCACCTTGAAGACCGGGGCTGAGCCGGAGCGTAGGTTTGATTTCAATGACGCAACCCAGGCGGGAATACCCGTTGCGCAGCATGTGCTACATGTCCCCGATACGCACGGTCCGTTGCCGCTGGGAGCCGAGCCGCCCCAAAGTCTCGCGAGTCTTTCGGATCTGCGCCCGCTAGGCCAGATTCACGACAGCTTCATCATTGCGTCCGGCCGCGACGGCCTTTGGATCATCGACCAGCACGTTGCGCACGAGCGCATTTTGTTTGAAAAGGTGCTGCGGCAACAGGCGCAGGGCCGCGTGGAGCGCCAGCAATTGCTGATGCCGATCCTGATCGAG
>Ga0073928_10002142_pt1 | contig 35103 bp, 32 predicted proteins | sample PaiPotPPA55metaG_FD_76969 | JGI IMG/M metagenome (GOLD analysis project Ga0073928, IMG submission 76969) | Iron sulfur acid spring bacterial and archeal communities from Banff, Canada, to study Microbial Dark Matter (Phase II) - Paint Pots PPA... ... | reverse complement strand
TGATCGACATTCCCTTCGCTCATTCTTCCGTGGCCATGCGCGCCATTGTGCCTCTACATCAGGAGCTGCGCGACTCTGCGGTGTTTGCTATCGGAAGCCTCATCCAGCCGCACGTGATCGTGAGCGCAATGCGCGCGGGTGCCCGCGAGTTTATCGAGCGCCCCACCACTACCACCGATCTTCTGGAAGCTTTTGTACGCCTTACCACAGCCCAGCGCCGGGTACAAAAAGAGGGTCCGCGCGGCAAAGTGTTTTCAATTGTGAATGCCAAGGGCGGCAGTGGTGCGACCACTGTGGCTGTGAACCTGGCCTTGGCTCTCCACTCGGCCCATGGCCAAACCGCACTGGTTGATCTTGCTCCCCTCGGACACGCGTCCCTACATCTAAATCTCAAACCCCTGTTCACAGTGGCCGACGCCACTCGCAATCTCCACCGCATGGATAGTTCCCTGCTGGAAAGTTTTATGACGCGGCATAGCGGCGGATTGCAATTGCTGGCGGGAACGAACGCCCCAGCGGCTGTTGAACCCTCGACCGCCGAGTTCGTCCGCCTCTTCGATATGCTGGTAACTCACTACCGTTACGTGGTAGTGGACAACTCTTCACGCCTCGATGCCGCGAGCCGCCTCGTCGCCAATTTATCGGAGTATGTATTGTTAGTAGCCTGCACCGATGTCGCCTCTTTGTGGAGCGCGGCCCGCGTGCAGCAGTATTTGGGCGAAACCGGCAATCGAGAACGCCTGCGGCTTGTGCTCAACCGCTTCCGCAAGGTGCCTGGCTTCAGCGAGGCGGATGCGGAGAACGCTGCGGGCGTAAAATTGCTTTGGCGTGTGCCTAATCAGTATTTCGCTATTTCCTCTGCGATTGATCGGGGAGCGCCGGTCATGGAGCAAAGCCACACCGAGATTGCCCGTTGTTTTTCCGGGCTGGCGCATGAATTGACCCGCAACGATGTCGACGTGAAGCGTGCCGCGTGGTCCCTGTTTAAGACCGTGTAAAGTTTTATGGCCAATCTGCAGACCTTCGAGCGCAGCGAGTACCAGCAGGTAAAGGCGGACCTGCATCGCAAGATCCTCGACCGCCTTGACCTGGAAAAACTGGGCCGCAATACCGGCGATACGGCGCGTGATGAAGTTCTCGTCCTCATTCGAAACTCGGTGAACAGCGAAGTCGTTCCTCTCAGCTTTGCAGAGCGCGAGCGCCTATCGCGCGAAATCCTCGACGAAATCTTCGGCCTCGGTCCTCTCGAACCGCTGCTCAAAGACCACACCATCTCCGATATTTTGGTCAACCGCTTCGACAAGGTTTACATCGAGCGCGGGGGCAAACTGGAATTGACCGGCTTGTCTTTCAAAGACAACCAGCACCTCATGCAGATTATCGAGCGCATCGTTTCCCGCGTGGGCCGCCGCGTCGATGAATCTTCTCCGATGGTCGATGCCCGTTTGCCGGATGGCTCGCGCGTGAACGCGATTATTCCTCCCTTGGCATTGGACGGAGCCTGCCTTTCGATTCGCCGTTTCGGGCGCGACCCGGTGACGGCCCGCAACATGATCGAGAACCACACCCTCACCGAGGCCATGCTGGAACTTCTATCCATCATGGTGAAAGGGAAGCTGAATCTTCTGATCTCGGGAGGCACCGGCGCCGGCAAAACGACATTGCTGAATGTGCTTTCCGGATACATTCCGAATGTGGAGCGCATCGTCACGATCGAAGACGCCGCCGAATTGCAGCTTAAGCAGGAGCACGTGGTCCGCCTCGAAACTCGCGCCCCTAATATCGAAGGCAAGGGTGCGGTCCGCCAGCGTCAGTTAGTGATTAATAGTTTGCGTATGCGACCCGATCGTATCGTCGTTGGTGAGGTTCGCGGCGAAGAGGCTTTCGACATGTTGCAGGCGATGAATACCGGTCACGAGGGCTCACTCACCACGGTCCACGCCAACTCCCCGCGCGACGCAGTCGCCCGCGTGGAGAACATGGTGTCAATGGCAAATCTCAACATCCCCGAGCGCGCCGTACGTCACCAGATCGTCTCGGCGATTCATGCCGTTATCCAGGTTGCCCGTTTGTCTGATGGCACGCGGAAGGTGACACAGATTTCCGAAGTCACCGGCATGGAAAATGAAACCGTCGCGATGCAGGATATTTTTGTCTTCGAACGTCGTGCCATCGACGAAAACGGCAAGGTGCGTGGGGCCTTCCGTGCCACGGGACTCCGGCCTTTATTTGCCGACCGGTTGGCAACTTCGGGGGCGCGATTACGCCCAGCACTGTTTGAATCGAGGACGGAAATCTGAGGAAATCCCTCGTCGAATTTTGTGGTTAAAGAACCCTAGCTTATGTCCGCACTCTTGATTGCAGTTTTTGTATTCGTCGTGGTTGCCCTGGCAACCTTCGCGGTCGCTTCCGTGTTCGACCAGCGCAGCGCTCAGGCACGCCTCATCAAAGATCGTTTGGCGACCGTACAAAAAGCTGCAGAACGCGAGCCCGACGAAGAATTCGCCCTGCTGCGCGACGAGCAACTCAGCAAGATCCCAGCGCTCGACACTCTTCTGCGCCGCTCGGCGCGGGTCTCTGCGATTCAGGAAGCCCTAACACAGGCGGGAATGAAATTTCGCGCCGGCAACTTCCTGCTGTTGTGCCTGTTCTGCGGTGTGGTCGCCGGCGTGGCGACTTTGATTTGGGCCAGGAATCCCGCCATCGCCTGGGCCGCCCTCCTCATCGCCGCATTTCTTCCCTACGCGGTAGTGTCGTATCGGCGCCAGAAACGCTTCGAGAAAATTGAGGAACTCTTCCCGGAGGCGATCGACACTCTGGCTCGCGCGGTGCGCGCCGGGCACGCCTTTACGACGGCTCTTGAAATGATTTCGAACGAGACTTCCGAGCCTTTGGCCAGCGAGTTCCGCAAGCTCTACGAAGAACAAAAGTTCGGCATGCCGGTACGCGATGCCCTGATGAATCTCACTGAGCGCGTGCCCCTGGTGGACGTGAAATTCTTCGTTACGGCGGTTATGCTGCAGCGCGAAACCGGCGGCAATCTCGCGGAAATTCTTGACAATTTGTCGTACGTGATTCGGGAGCGCTTCAAGATCCAGCGTCAGGTGCGGGTTCACACTGCGCAGGGGCGGCTCACGATGGCCCTGTTAATGGGCATGCCGCCAGTTGTTGTATTAGTTCTGGAGGTATTCAGTCCGGACTTTGTCCATCCTCTTTTTTATGATCCCATTGGCCACTTGCTGGTCGTGCTCAGCATTGCCTTGCAAACCATCGGTTACTTCGTAATCAGGAAGATCATCAAGATTCAGGTATAACAAATGCCTTTGCTGATTCTCACCATCGTCATATTTGTAACCATCGTCCTGGTGGTATTTGCCTTCGGCGCGGCTGCCGTCACGCCCAGTTCTGTGCTGGGAGCCCGCCTGAGGGCGCTGGGCGGACACCTGGCCCTAGCGCCTGAAAAGCCTACGATGAAGGTGAAAGAGCGGTTGGAACAGGCTCTCGATCCGCTCAGCAAGGCCATCCCACTTTCGCCCTCCGACGTCACTCGTACACGTGCCTGGCTTATCCAGGCTGGACTGCGCGAACCGCGCCACGTCAGCTACTATTTCGGGGCGCGCCTCGCGCTGGCGGCTTTAGGACTGGGCGGCGTGCTAGTATTTTCAGGTTTCAACAGCTTGCCTTTGTTGGTTTGCATCCCCGCCTTCGGTTTTTTTCTTCCCCGCTTTTTCCTCAAGCGCATGATCAAAGATCGCCAGCAGCGCATCCGAATCGCGCTTCCCGACGCGCTCGACCTCACGGTGATTTGCGTGGAAGCTGGGTTGGCGCTGGATCAAGCGCTCATGCGTGTCGGCAAAGACCTGCATCATGCTCATCCCGATCTGAGCGACGAGTTTCACCTGATCAATCTTGAAATGCGCGCCGGCAAGCCCCGCGCCGAGGCGCTGCGCAATCTGGTCGACCGCACCGGCGTGGATGACATTCGCGCTCTCGTGGGCACGTTGATCCAAACCGATCGCTTTGGCACCAGCATCGCCCAAGCTCTGCGCGTTCACTCGGATTCACTGCGCACCGCCCGCCGTCAGCGCGCCGAAGAACAGGCCGCCAAGACCACCATCAAGATGGTTCCCCCTTTGGTCTTGTTCATTCTGGTTCCGTTTCTCTTCGTCACGATTGGCCCGGCACTCATCCTGGCTTATCACTCGCTCGTCAACAAGTGAGTGAGCAGCGACGAGAATTCGTCGAAGAGGAAGTCGGGAGCGCTTCATGCCGGGATTAAACGCTCACGGCCAGGCCTTCAACCAGACCCGTCAGGTCTATCTCGCCACCCGCCTCGCTGTGGCTCAAACTCACTGGTCGCGCTTACGTGGCCTGCTAGGGGTTTCCCGAGATGACTTCCGTAATGGCTGTGGCCTCTGGATTTGGCCCTGCCGGGGAGTTCATACTCTTGCTATGCGATTCCCCATTGACGTACTCTATTTAGACCGCGCAGGGACGGTGGTGCACGTTGAGCACAACCTCCAACCCTGGCGCTTCTCCCCCATTCGCAGGCAAGCAGCCTCTGTACTGGAGTTACCCAGCCACACGCTGGCCAGAACCGAAACTGCATTGGGCGATAGTATCGAAATTAAGCTGAAGGAGAGCGTCTAGCAGTTCGTTCCCCCCACCGCATAGCAAGATTAAGACTTTCACAGTTTTGAGTTACATTGCCCAAAACTCTCCAACTCGAAGAAGTACCGATCGTTCGCCTTCATGACGCGCCAAAGCTGCTGGTGGAGTGGTCTCCACGTTGGGAGGGGTTCGTTACCTCCATCCGTCCGGCGCTTGCCCGCTCCGGACCGCGTCTGGCTGGTGAAGCTCCCCACGGCGTTTTCTCATACCGGGGTATGTTCGCTGCGTTGCTGCTGGAATCATTCCTGCTATTCGTTGCCATGGTTATTCCCCCGCAGATCGCGCGCCTTCGCCCGTACGCCGCACCACATTTGAGTCCCGATGAAGTCATCTATTACTCGGGCGATGAATTGCCGCGCACTGAAGATTTGGGCGGAGCCCAAAGCGGCCGCAGTGGCCACGCTGGAGGCCAAGAAGCGCATCACCGCAGCCAGACGATTCACGTCGCGCGCGGCAGTTCGCTGGCAGCCAGAGTGGTTGACGCTCCCACACTCAAACTTCCCACTTCAACCGGCTCGGTGGCCAACTTGCTCGCCCTTAAGTCGAACCCCGGCCCGCTGCCGGTGGAAGGCTCACCCGCTCCAACCCATATCGCTCGGGATCAATTCCGCCGTGGTGTTACTCTCGATTCCGTCGTACGACCAGCTCCTATCATCTCGGCTGATAGGTCTCGCACTACGCCGTCCCTGAATTCGGCCATTGTGCCTCCCGCTCCTAGCGTCCGATCTGACCACGCACTCATTGCGCCGTCTCTCGATTCCCGCATCATCGCTCCCGCGCCCAACGTCTCGCGCCAGCGCGCGCTAGCTGCTCCTCAGCTCAACGCCAGCGTGATTCCACCAGCCCCAGCAGCCAGCAGCCACGAAATCTCGCCCACGCGAGTGCAGATGAGCAGCGTCGCGGTTGTACCTCCGCCGGTTTCCGCGCCTGAGCGCGATAACACCCGGACTGCGAAACTTAATCTGCCTGCGCCGTCGGTCGTCGCCCCTCCGCCCTCGGCGGATTCCTCGCGTGACCTGCGCCGGCTCGAAAGCGGCAGCGCCGGTACTTCTGCTCCAGCCGTAGTTCCCCCGCCGCCCACTCAATCGGGCAATGGATCGTTCGTGAGCAGCGTTATCGGAAAGCTTTTCGGCACGCAGGAGGTTGTGCCGCCTCCGCCGGCCGTGTCCTCGGCGTCCCGCGCCGGCCCTGGCGGTGCTCTCGCTGCAAATGTCGTGCCACCCCCACCCTCGACCTCAGGGACAGCAAGTGGAGGAACGTCTCGAATGGCTCGCACTTCGCCCGGCGCGAGTATCGTTCCACCCCCTCCATCCGTAGCCGGATCAGGTTCCGGCGCCAGAGAAGGAAGTCGAATCGGAAGCACGAACGGTATCGAGAACGGGTTGGCCAACAATGTTGTTCCACCGCCTCCTTCCGTCAGCGCGGGCTCGGGACTCTCGGGCTCGGGCAGAAAGGGCTCCGGACTCGGCGCACCTGGTGATGCCGGCTCGGTCCTTGCGCCCCCAAAGGGAGCAGCTGGAAACAGCGACAATTCAGGAGTTGTTTTGTCGGCCCAACCCGGCTCCGATGTAGGCAGGCCGGGCATTGGCGGCAAAGGATCACTCGCGATGTCGCCTACTGGTGGAGATAAGCCCGGTTTTGGCGGCTCAGGGGGAGGCACGGGCATCGGTCGCGGTGAAGGTACAGGCAGCGGTTTGAACGACGCAAAACCCGGAGATACAACCGCAGAAAATTCGGGTGCGGGAAACGCCGGAAGCGGCCGCGGCTCTGATCCAAACGCTCGCAGCGGAATTTCTCCCACTCCCGGCCCCGGCGGCGCAGGCAGCGCTCCTACCGGCTCGCCCGCAGTGCCCGGCGTTGACGTTCGCGGCGGCAGCACCGTCGTCAATTTACCAAGCTTCGGAGCCGATGGCGGCGGCAGCGATCCCAATCTTCCCGGACGTTCCTCCGTGAAAGGCCAGCAGGGCCCAGCCATCACCATTGTTGCGACATCGCGCTCCGGCGGTGCGTTTGACTTCTATGGCAAGCTCCCCGGCGACAACTACACCGTGTATGTGGACACGACCATCGGCACCGTCGTGATGCAATTTGCCGAAGCCAATCTGGCCGTGGCCCGCACTCACCCGGGAACTCTAATCGGTCCGCAAGGTCTTCGTACCGATCTTCCCGCGAATCTTCCGCACGCTCGCGTCGTGATCAAATGCAGACTCGACGCTTCCGGAAATGTCAGAAACCCCCAAGTTCTTGAACCCGGCCCCGCGTCTATGACGGCGAAGATCATGGCTGCCCTGCCCGGATGGAAGTTCCGACCCGCCATGCGCGGGGCACAACCGGTGGAAGTAAACGCCATCCTTGGCTTCAACATCGATACCAACGACCGCTATTAACACCTAACCAGAATCTAGCGGTAACGAACTTCAATACCGACGCATTTTTGTTCAACGTAAAGCCGTTTGGCCACTAGCCTTCCCTGGTGGAGACTTCTCCCGCGTCGAAGCCGGCTTCTTTCGCCTTCAAGAAACGGCGCGGGATTTTTCCAGATCTTGTCTTGGCTAAAGATGGCCGATCCCTCAGCCACAAAAGCGAACGATACTTCAGAGTTAACATTGACAGCGTTGGGAGAATGAGGTAGGGTCCCGCACCATGTTCCGTGCAAAGGTCTGAATCGGAACGAGGAGCCCGTCCATGTCGACGAAGAAGTTTTTGTTCACTCTCCTTGCGCTCGCCATTGCGGCTGTGCCGCTGATGGCGGAGAGCAACGGCGCGAAAACAGCGAATGAAAATGCAGCCAACGAAAGCGGTGCAGAAACCAGCCCCGCGCCAAGCCCAAACCTGACGCCGACTGCGGGAAATGGAAATATAACGGCCTTGCTTGGGGTGCTGGTGATGAAAGGTGTTCTAGCGCCTGCTGAAGCGAATGCCATTCGAAACGCCGCGCCTGAAGCGGAATTTCAGCTCCTGGTGGAAGCACTGAGTCGGAAAGGCGTGTTGAATGCGGCCGATTTGTCTGCGGCCGCCAACGCTACTGCGCAACCCTCCGCCCCCGCTGAGGCTCCGGTTGCGGTTCGGGAAGCCATTTCGGCATCCGACTCAAGGTCTGACGCGGAACCCTCGCCGCAAGCCCAGAGCCAGCCGCTGCCACCTTATCCGTCGCGGGTAGCGGGCGAGCTGCCGCCTCCCCTACCTGGGGTGGTAACGGCGGTGACTCCGGTCCGCGTGTTCCCGATCGATCCGCCCAAGACCGGTGGTCTAGCTGGGATTAAGGTGGGGCCGCTCACGCTTGCGCCTTACGGCTTTATCAAGGCGACGGTCATCCACGACAGCAGCGATCCGGATGGCGATGATTTCCCGTTTCCCGGCATATGGCTGAATGCCGGGCCTAACTCGACCTTTAACACCGGCCCAACGAAGGATCCCGAGGTCCACGTCAAGGCGCGGTCCACGCGCTTTGGGCTCAACCTGGAATGGCCGGACATTTCGAAGAACCTGACGCTGACTGGGAAGATAGAGGGAGACTTCGAAGGCAACTTCAGCGAAGTCGACAACCGCGACATTTCGTCGATCCGCAGCAATGAACCGCAACTGCGTTTGGCATTCGTCCGCCTAGATTACCGCGCCAGTGAGAGCACTGACATTTTCTTTGTCGGCGGACAGGACTGGACGCTTTTCGGATCCGGCGCACTGGAAAATATAGTGGAAACAACATTCAACGGTGCGTTTTGGGGCAACATTTGGGAGCGTTCGCCACAACTGCGGGTTGGTTTCGTGCAAACCCTGAGCAAGGAGCACAACGTCAAGTTCGAGCCGCAATTTGGGGTCATGATGCCGAGCACTGGTCAAATCCTGAAGCTCGGGAACGCGGCCGGGAACGGGCTTGCCGCCCAACTCGGGCAAGGCGAGCGCGAAGGCGCCGACGCCGACCGCCCGGAGTACGAAGGTAGAGTGGCCTTGAGCTACCAGCTTGACCCGGCGAAGGGTGTTGCCCCGGCACAAATAGCCTTAGCTGGATTCCATTCCCGGCGCACGTCGATCGTTCCCAACTCATCGTACTGCACTGCGGCGCCTTGCACCGCAAACACAACCCTTATTCCAGCAAACTACGCGGCCGCCTTTCCGAACGGATTTCAAGCTTCCAGCACAATGTGGGGCGGCCAAATCGTGGCGCAGTTGCCCACGCGATGGTTTACGCTGGTGGCGAGCGCTTATCGCGGAGGCGACTTGCGCTTCTTTTTCGGCGGCCAAATCAACAGTTTCTTCACGAACGTAAGCGGGCTGACGGGCGTCGTAGGGCCCTTCGAAACTGCCGATGGCGGTCCGCTCGCCGCTGCCGGTGGCGCCGTCCTCGGAACGAACGCGGCTGGACAGGTCGTGGTTGCTCCACAGAAGCCCATCCAGGCCTTTGGAGGATTCGTCCAGCTCGGCCTGCCGCTTTCCCGGTGGTTTAATGCCGACCCGCATGGCCACAACGCAGGCTGGCAGCTTCTGTTCACCGTCGGCAAGGACCAGGTGGTGGATAACGACCAGAACCGCGCCAACGGCATTGGCTGCGCCGCCGCGGACGGGAGCGCTACGTGCGGTGGGGGACTCCCGATGTCGATGGGCAAGGCGGCGATTGGAACCCTGTACTACAAATTCAACAACTGGTGCCAATTCGCCTTCGAACAGTCCGTCTACGGCACCCGTGGATTCGACCACAGCTTGCTCTACACAATTGCCGGACAGCCATCGAACGAATGGCAGGATCACCGAACTGAATTCGGGCCGATCTTTACGTTCTAGACCGACCGTCCGTTGCCAGCGGCCCAAACCGGGCCCGCTGAGCGCGGGTGGATTGGCGAAATGGCCGCTGCAGATTGAGGTACTGGTTGCCGGCGAAAAGGGGACGGGCTCCATTCGGGCGATGCTCCGCACGTGAGCCTGTCCTCCGAAACTTCCTCCTTGAAAGCTCTTGTGCGGGTCACGCCAGGGGGAGCAGAATGTAGCGAAACCGCGCGACTGGCTTGAGAGTCGTGCAGTAGAACCAAGCACGCGACAGACACAGACGGGGCGTTTGGAGGAGTTGGTTTGATGAGTATGCGCAGATTTGCGGTTTTGCAGGCGGGTCTTTTGTTGGCAGCCGTGGTAACGAGCGCCGCGTCGCAGAAAGACACGGTTCGGATCACAGTGCTGGATTCTGTAACTCGGGCCTCGACTGCGGATAACAACAATGGCGTCCCGCAGAATTGCGAACAGCTTACTTTCGATGCGTATTGCCGCTCCACTTTAAAGACGCCACTGGTGAGTACCTTGCTGGTCGAGGAAGACAATGAGCCGCCGTTCCGAATCAGTTGCACCATCGAATCAAGATATTCAAGATGCATTCCGCTGCCTAAGGGAGAAAGCTTCGACGCCAAGAGAGAGAAACACGGCCTTGAGGTGTATTACGTGGATGACAAGGGCAAGGAGCGGAAGCAGTTGTACACGCTGGTAGATATGAGCGGAAAGGCCGGTCCGCCGACGGCTGCCGCCGCAGTTGCGACTCGGCCAGTCTCGGCTGCTTCCGCGCCGCCCCAGAACCCGCCGGCGCCCGCGCCAGCCGCGTCAGTTGGCTCAGCCCAGGCGGTACCTCTGGAGAAGGTGGATAAGGCAAGGTGCAATTTCAGTTCGACGCCATCAGGCGCAGAAATCACGCTCGATGGCAAGTACGTGGGCAACACGCCCTCCGAAATCGTGGTGAGTACAGGGACACATGTGGTCGTCTTTTCCATGGGGGGCTTCGCCGAGTGGAAGAGAGACCTCACCGTGATGGCCGGATCAGAAGTGGCGGTAAGCGCAATTTTGCAGAAGGAACAGCAGTAACACATCGCGGTCTTGTCCTTAAGCCAACGAGTGCCTAAGATCGCAATCGATTCAGATGCCGTAAACAGCAGCGATACTGCAGGTACATGGAGGATGTTATGGCGAATACCGCAGTGGCAGGAACCAGTAATGCCGAATACAGCATCTGGCGCGTGATTATGGCATCGTCGGTCGGCACCATGATTGAATGGTACGACTTCTACATCTTCGGCAGCCTAGCCGCTATCCTCGGCCCCAAGTTTTATCCTCCCGGTAACGACACTTTCGCTTACATCGCTTATCTCGCGACCTTCGCGGTCGGCTTCCTGGTGCGGCCCTTCGGCGCACTGTTCTTCGGCCGAATTGGCGACCTGGTCGGTCGCAAGTACGCTTTTCTGGTAACTCTCTCCATCATGGGTTTTTCCACGTTTGCCATCGGCCTGCTTCCGTCTTACGCCACCGCGGGGTGGTTCGCGCCGATCGTGCTGCTTTTGATTCGCGTCCTACAAGGATTAGCGCTGGGCGGCGAATATGGCGGCGCCGCGGTTTATGTGGGCGAACACGTCCCCGACAATAAGCGTGGCTTCTACACCAGCTTCATTCAGATTACGGCTACCCTCGGCCTTTTCGTCTCGCTCATCGTAATTCTGGTTACGCAGAACTCAATGTCGAAGGAGGAGTTCGCCTCTTGGGGCTGGCGCGTTCCCTTCCTCATTTCCATCATCCTGGTGATGATCTCGCTCTATATACGCTTGAAGATGAAGGAGTCGCCCATCTTCGCGGAGCTCAAGGCCACCGGCATGACTTCCACGCAGCCGCTCCGGGACGCCTTTACCAAATGGACGAATTTGAAACTCGTTTTAATCTCTCTGTTCGGAGCAACCGCGGGACAGGGTGTGGTTTGGTACACCGGGCAGTTCTACGCTTTGTTCTACATGCAGACTATTTTGAAGGTGAATGTCAAAACCGCAAATATCGTGGTCGCAATCGCCCTGCTGATCGGCATGCCGTTCTTCACCGTGGTTGGAGCCCTTTCCGATCGCATCGGACGCAAGAAACTTATGATGGCGGGTTGCTTGCTCGCAGTATTGACCTATATACCCATCTACAAGGCGATGGAGCGGGCTGCGGGGAATAATGTGGTCACGGTAAAATCGAGCCGCAACAAAGTGACCGGCGCAATCGGGCTTACGGCCATGACCACGGACGCGACCGGCGCTTTAGTGCCCGTGAAGGAGGCTCCCAATCCGGATCGGACAATGTTGGTATTATTGATTTTCATTCAGGTGCTTTACGTCTGTCTGGTTTATGGACCCATCGCCGCCTACCTGATTGAGGCTTTTCCGGCGAAGATTCGCTATACCTCTCTCTCCCTGCCGTATCACATCGGAAACGGAGTATTCGGCGGTTTGCTGCCATTGATCGGCCTCTCCTCAGTCGCCGCCACCGGAAATATCTATGCCGGGCTTTACTATCCGATGATTGTCGCCGGCGTTACATTTGTCGTGGGCAGCTTGCTACTGCGCGAGACCCGCGGAGTGCGAATCTGGGATGAAGCCGGTCGGCCTGCCCCGGCTGCAGTGGATTGAGAAAACGAGAATTATCTCGGAAAATGAATTCACTTCCCCGCTGCTCGTTGGGAATCCTGAGCCGGCTTATAGCCGGGAGTGAATTTGAGCGCGGCTTGCCATTCCGCGACTGCCAGATCTTTCTTCCCTTGCTTCTCATAGACCTGGCCCAGTCGCTAATGAGTGTTGGCTAAGGTGGGGTCTCCCTCTTCCGGCCAGCGGGTAAGATATTTCTTGAAATATCGTTCGGCCTCGTCGAGATTCTTTCCGTCGAGCAGGTCGGGTCGGGCGACTCCGAAATAGCCTGGCAGATAATTGGGATCAACTTCAACCGCCTGTCTAAAAAGCGCCGGGGCTTCCGAATCTTTTTTCTCAGCAATATAGATAAACACAAGTTGCACGTACGATTTTGCGCGCTTCGGATCGGCAGCAATCGCTGATTTGTATTCCTGTTCCGCGTCGGAGAATTTCTTCTGATCAAGATAAACGGAGGCCTTGGCCTGATGGCCTTCGACCGTGTCGATTGCACTGATCAATTTTGTCTGTTCGATCGCTTTGTCTTCACTGCCGCCAAACATGGACGGAGCCTGCACATAAAACTCGGCCAACGCAGTGCGCGCTGGAATGCTCTTAGGGTCCTCAGCCACGGCTCGCTCGAATTCCGCTTTGATCGGGCGCGCCAGCGAGATCTTCTTGAACATTCCCGCCGAATCGAGCAGTCCGCTCAGGGAGTTTCCCAGCAAGAGGTGATAATCGGCCTTGCTGTCATCGAGCGCCACGGCTTTCGAAGCCTCGTCTGAGGCCTTTGCGAAATCGGCGAACGCGTAAAGAACCTAGCTCAGCAGAAAATGCGCCTCGGCATTGTTAGCGTCCGCGGCAACGGCTTGTGCCAGCAACGCCTTGGCCTGATCAATCGAGGTCCTCGACTGGACGAGGCTCCTGGCTTGGCCTAGTGGCATGGACTGAGCGTCAAGCCGCCGAAGTACAACGAGGCTAATGACTAAAAGGAGGCAGCGTGCCGGTCTCCGATTTCTGTGCTTCGCCCCCATAGATTTTCCTGCTTTTTCAATCAAATGATAGCAGCCTGTTTTTCTCTTAACAGCCCTACCCCCGCCAGGCAGTAAACTCCCATTGCGACCAGCAACAACGCCCGCATTCCAAATAAGAGTGAAAGATTTTCCAGCAATCCTCCCGCCACTGCGCCCAACATATTTGCCCCAAGCGCGGCACTCGGTGATTTTGCGGCCCGAAATTCAGTAGCAAACAGGATTCCTGCAAACACCACGGGCACGGCGAGCACTACGGTTGCGATCATCCCCGCGATCGTAGGTGATCCGCCAATCCGGTCAAATGGAAACCAATAGGCGATCGCAAGCCCTGCCAGCAACGCTGCCCACGTCCAGAACCGCGGCCAGCGTGCTCCTTTGCGCTCGACCACCGCGTTCGCCAGCAACAACGCCAGCAGCAAAGCCGAAATCACGATGCCATTCACCTGCCACACCGTCCCAAAGAACAGCGCTAACCGGCTGATCACCTGCGTTTCCAGCAACAAAAATCCCGCGCCCATGCTGAAGAAAAAGAGTGACGGAGCTTTCCTCCGTGCGCCCGCAATTTGCCCGTACAAGCCGATAGCAATCAGAATCACCAGAATTCCGATGGAATAGTACGTGCGGGGGATCCACCGTCCTTCCTGATATAGATACGGCCAATCATCTGTAGTGATGGGAATGAACCCGCTCCCCAAGGCGGATGCATTCTCCTTTACGAACTTTGCCAGCCGCGGATCAGCGCCCATGGCTTCTTCCACCCGCTTCCCGGGCGAAATCACAAAACAAGTCGCACCCACGGAATAATTCGAGTTCGCCTTAAACACCAGCGGAGATTTCCCAAACGTCTGCCGCAGCATCTCCGCCAGTCGAACCGCCAGCCATTCGTGATCGACTTGGAACTTCAGAAAAATCACTCCATTCGAATTCAGACGACGGCTGGCCTCCCGGAACGATTCCGCCGTGTACACAAAGTTGTCGATCCGCATGTTGGCGTAGTCGGAAAATTGCCCGTGCGAATCGAGCAGTCCGAACAGAATCAGATCGTAGCGCTGCCGCGTACGCTTAACAAAGGCGCGCGCATCCGTGACATGAATCGACACGAGCGGCGAACCGTAAGGATGTTCCGGATGTTCCTGTTTGCCGAGATCCAGAATCGCACGGTCTATCTCGACAGCATCCGTCCCGCGGCTACCATTGCGCAAAGCCGCCGCGACATCGTTTCCAGTACCTGAACCGACAATCATCACAGTCGGGTTGGGCGCCGCAAAACGAAAGGGCAAGTTGTAAGGATTTTCGTCAACTGCTTCCTTCATCAAACCCGGATGCCGCGCCAAGAATTCATCTGACAGATTCACAATCCTCTGGTAAAACGTGCGGTTCACTCCCATCACCCCGCCATAGGTCTCGCCGTCGGGGGTGTGTTCTGGCCTGTACCGCACCTCCTGATACGGAGTCCACAACACCTTCGTACCGGGATCGGCCTGCGGGTGCAGCAGTAGAACCAACGGAACAATCAGGCTGGCGACGAACATCATCTCCCGTCGCGACGCCTGCAGAAACGCAAAACCCAAAAGCACCGCTCCTAGCCACACTGAAGGCGGCAGCATCAAAAGGCTGACCGCGAAAAACACCAGTACACCCAACAGGCTCCCCACCAGATTCCACGAGTATGCTGGTAACGCGCTCCGCGCGCGGTCCATCTGCAGGCTCACTGTTTGCCCCAGTGGCACAAAGACGGAGACGATCAGCAAAAACACGGCGCCCGCCAGTAAAGCGGCGAGACCGTAACTCAGCCAGTCAGATCCGTTTCCCGTCGCCCAGATCACAAGATCTCCCGCACCCCCCAAACTCTGCGAGAGCCCATCGAATAGCCCGCCGCGCCACGGCATCCGCACCAAAAGGAGCAATCCGAAAACCGCTGCCACCGCGGACCGCCACCGCGGCATCTCGCCAGCCAGGGCGCAGCCCAAACCGAAACCGACGAAACACAGTAATAGCGCCAGGTTCTTGAAATAAGCGAAGACCCGCAACTCCACCCCAATCCAGCGTATGAAAGCAAGCTCCGCAAAAAGAGTGAGAAAGCTGGCCAGCACCAGCTTCCCGCGGCTCGAGGGCTCGACGCGACGGGCCGCCACAGGGTGCCGACCGCCGAAGGGTTTGCCGACTAACGTCCCCAACCACAGAACTCCGAGAATGGCTGCCGCCAGATAAAAGTTAAGCGAGCCTGAATTCATGCTTGAGGAATATCTTAGATCGCTGAGCTGGGATGAACTTGCATTATATCCTCAGCCCCATCCGGCCTTGCCAGTGCTAATGAGGATATGGTTCCCGGTGGGAAAAGCCAACATTGCGCAAGAAGGCCGCGACTTGCGCCGCAGCCTTCGTCAGACCTTTTCGATGCTCTTGTTTCGAAACTCAGCCTACTGCAGATGAATCATCTTGCCACTGGCGTCCAGTGTGCCATGCACCTTCACGCGCTTGCCTTCGTACTTCTGCACTTCGTCCTGGTGATCAATATCGTAGGTCTGGCCGCTGGCCTCATCGTGCAGCATATACTTGTCGCCTGACTTTACAACCGTACCACTGAAGCTCTGGACGCCTGTCGGCTGCGCGGACTGCGCCTGAGAATCTTGAGGTGTGGCTTGGTCCGGCGTCCGTGCTGGGGGTTGGCTCGGTGTCTGCGTGGGTTGCGCTGCGTCCGGAGTCTGACCTGTCTCCGCCGGCGCTGTCGGTTGAGTCGCCGTAGGCTGTTGTGCCTGAGGGTCTGGCGTCTGCGGCGTAGTTTGTTGCGCGTTGAGCGATATACCCACGCTCAGGAACACAACCAGAGCGCTGAGGAACCACAAGGACTGAACTCGTTTTGTCATGAAATCCCCCGGAAATTCTAAGACGCAGTTTCTCCATCCGTCGGATGTGGTAGAAGCAAATGGCTTGCCAAAGCTGTAAGAGTAATCCTTCGAAGTTCAAATCTCCTAAGAAAGGCTACGAGTTGCTCTAACCGCATGTCTTAATATCGTTACGTGAAATATTTCGCGGATGCGAGCTACGGAATTGTCCGCCGGGGCATACTGGAGATGCGGTATCCGGTCACAATTTCATCCGTCGCGCAATTGCACGCAAGTGAGCAGATTTTGCTCTCTTATGTTTCTTATGTTTCTTCTTTTTGTCGCGCATATTCGCCGGCACCCATAAAGTGAAGGGAAACGTAAGGTTCTTGGCCCACCACCCAGCTATCGTGTCCCGGCGCAATGTAGAAGAGATCACCGGCCTTCATCTCGATGACGCGCCCATCGTCCATTGCCGCAGTCGCTTTTCCCGATACAACCAAGCCGATATGTTCCACCCTACAGCTCTTGGCACCCGTCGCCTTTCCCACATGAACCGACCACTTCCAACCGGGCTGATAAGTGGCGCGCCCAATGGTCATACCGCCGACGTGAACCAGCTCAAACCTTCCCTTTTCAAAAGTTCGCACTTCATCCGGATGCTCAAACCGCTTCAGGATTACATGATCCATGCGTCCTCCGTTCATGCCGTGTGATAGGCAGGGCTGCTGCTAGAAGGTAATGCGCAGTCCGAACTCGAATTGCCTTGGAGTCCCAAGCGCGTAGGTTCCTGACTGAAAACTTGCACGGAATGGCGTAAGGCTCGATCCCTGCGTTACCCCCCCAACTGCATTCGGCGCCAAGAGCCCGTTCGAGCCTGGAACAAGAGACGCGCTCGGCAAGTTGCCCGCTGGGAATGCATTCCAGAAATTGAAGACATTGAAAATGCTGGCGCTCGGCTCGATGGTCACTCGTTCTTTGATCTTCAATGGCCAAGACAGTTTCAAATCCGTCGACTTCAGCCAGGGGATTCCCACCGCCTGAGGCCCCACCGAAGCGATCGTCGGCATCACCCAGCCCAGGGCGGACATATCGCTGGTGGTCATGACCTCCGGGCCGGAGATCAGGCCAGGGCAGGTGGAGGGATTGGTCCCAGAGTTGTTTGCGACAAGGCACTCGCCTGCAGGCGTGAGCGTTCCGGCGAAGTTGTGGTTGTAAGAAGTAATCACGCTTTGCAGGTTGTTAATGTTGGTGCCATGCTCGAACTGGCCAATTTGAGTTCCCGGCAGGGGTTCCGGCGCACCCGCTGCGCCCAGCCCCGCCCCCACCCAGTCCGTCGCGAAGATCTCGCCTCCGTGGGTCAATTCCGGGAGCTCCAGGTTCTGCGGAAGAGGACTATAGAAATGTGCGACCAAGCTGAACCTGGTATAGAAGGGTAAATCGAAGGTACCCGCGAATGAGACCTGATGTTTCCGGTCCAGAGCATCCGGCCCCCTGAACCGGGTCGGAGCGTCATTGTCCGTTGCCACATCGACGAAACCCTGGTCCGACACCTGACTGATAAATCTCGAGAGCGCGTAGGACAGCTGAAAGTTCGCGGATTTCACGCCTCGCATTGGCTTATCGATCCGTTGCACCAGCTTCGCCTGCACGCCGCTGTAGACTGAGCGGCCAACGGGAAACTGCATATCCACTCCGCCGACCACTCCGGTGTTTCCACTGACCGGGTTCGTACCGGGAAACGCACAGAAGGAACACGGACCGCCACCCGTCGTCTGGAGGTTGGAATCAAGTCCCGCGGTAGAGTAGGCAGCTTGCGCTCCCGCTTGGCCCAGTGTCGCAATCATGCACGTCGCTTGACCTATACCCGCGGGGCAACCGTTAGCCTTTTGCGCAGCGTCTCGCGCCGCGACAGCATTGGCCTGGTTAAAACTTCGCGCCGCTCCGCTGTGGTTGATATCTTGGGCGATCAAGAAGTGCTCACCGATATTTCGCACATAGTCGATGCTGATTATTGTTCCTGTGCCGATTTCTTTCTGAATCCCGAAATTCATCTGCCAGGAGCGCGGAGTGCGGTAGCCCGGATAAAAAAGGTCAGCGCCTTGGCTGTTCAACGCGGACAATGTTGTGCCAACAAATGCGGGATTCGGTTGCGTTCCCGTGACGCTCGCAGCTGCGGCCCGGTAGGCGCCACTCAGCGCCAGAATTTGAGGAGCGACGGTCGAGATGGCCCCGCCGCAGAAGGTGGGCCGCGCCTGCAGCCCTGTGGAGGTATCCACCACGTCAGCTGCGCCTCCCGCGATGGAAGTGACACCGGCCAGGGTGGTCGGCCAGGCGAATGGTGCGGCCACACCCGCCGAGCAAACCTCTGGAGTGTTGGAGAAAATCCCTTTGGCAAGGCGCGAAGAGCTGTCGAGCAGGGTGTTGTTCCAGAGTGAGTTCTCGTAAAACAACCCGCCACCGAGGCGGATCACGGTTTTCCCATTTCCTCCGGCGTCCCAGGCAAATCCCGCTTGAGGCGCAAGGTTCAGATTCGGATTGCGGACCCGATTGCCGAATCCCGATCCCCACTGATTCAAAGCGGGCAACGGCCCCAGACCGCTGTCTGTACGTCCCGTGTCGCGCACATAGTGCATGCCATATGTGAAAGTCCATCTCGGCCTGAACTTCCACCCGTCTCCGACATACATTTCGAGCCGGTTGTCGGGACCCACTCCTCCACCAGGAAAACCAAATGACGAGTGCGCGGTGGAAAATCCAACTCCGTTGCCGAGACTCACCCAATCCGCAGGATAGGAGGTTGGATCAGGGGATATCACATTTACCAGCGAAGTCGTGCCCACCTGGGGAAAAGAGGATGTGGCCGCAAAGCGTTCGCCGTCGATGTGGTTGAACGCGATCCCATAGCGAAAGATGTGCTTGCGCCAAACTCTGGTGCCGTCGTATCTCGCCAGTTCGTCGGATTGAATTTCCCGCTGCGGCGCGAGCCCGTTCGGCCCGCCACAAAAGCTGCCACCATCACTGAGAATGCAATTCCCGGCGGTGGCCGCGCCAATGTTAATGCCCAGCCCAGGAATGGGGTTGTCGACGCCGCTGAGAGCACTGGTGGCATCCGTCGTCGAGCTGCGGAGTTTGAGGTATTCGAAGCGCAGGCTGTGCGCGTACACACCGGTATTGAAATCGGCGCCCAAAGCGTTCGTCAAAGTGTTATTGTCGTTGCGAAATTCCTGCGTGGAGCTGGCAGAGCCGAAGGGACGGAGATCGTTGTTCTGAAAAAAACTGAAGCGATAGAACGCCCGCGTGCTACCTCTCATGTTCCAGTCCACGCGTTCATCGGTGTCGAACTCCCGGTAGGGCTCGACCAGAGCGATATTCAGCCCGTCAAAGGGCGGCGTGAAAGGCTCGGCTGCCGTCAAATTCTGCATCGATCGCTCAGCGTCGGCGAACCAGAACACTTTGTCCTTGATAATCGCTCCTCCCGCATTCGCGCCGTACCCTTCGCGCTGAAACGAGGTCATCGGCGTGCCCGGCGGCGACGCCCCACCTTGATCTCCGCGGAACACACCAAAGGCCTCTCCGTGCAGCTGGTCGCTGCCCGAGCGGGTGATCACGTTCACCGCGCCGGCGGATGCAAGTCCGGTCGAAAGATCGAGAAACGACTGGGCGAGCTGGAATTCCTGGATCGCGCTCGCTGGGATGTTCTGCGTGGTCGTACCAACTGTCTCATCGGTTACGTCAACGCCGTCAACCTCAACCCTCTCCATTCGGCCAAACATCCCTAGAAATGAAATTGACGCCAGACCGTTCTTGGTTGGACCGAAGAGGCTACCGTCCTGGATTTGAACCCCAGGCTCAAGTTGGCCCAGATCGAAAAAGTTGCGGCCGTTTATTGGCAGCTTCTCCACCTGCTCCCCGTTGAGCACACTTTGTACTGTGGCTTGTTCGATGTTAACCGCCGCAGCTCCGGGCCCCTCGATCACCGGCCCCTCCGACCCAGGTTGCATTGTCACATTGCCGGTTGTCGTGTTGCCCACGCGAACTACCCGAACCATATGCGTCAGGTTGAACCCCTTGGCCTCGACCCGCACAGCGTAACTGCCGGGCTGAATCGCTCCCGACGAATACCATCCCTCCGAAGAAGTCGTCACACGAATCATCGCCGCCGTAACGTTGTTCCTGATCTCAACTTTGGCTCCGCCAACCGCCTTCCCTTGCGGATCACTGGCAAGGCCTACGATACTTCCCGTACTAACAGTCTGGGCTGGCAGCATCGCCACACCGAACCCGAGAACTACTGCTGCCGGCAGTGCGAATCGCTCCACTAAACGCCACAGGAAGTGAGAGTTCAGGATCGTGAGCCTCGAGGTCGAAATAATCACAAAACCTTTCTTATTCCAGAGATTCCGTTTCCAGAAAATCCGTGCCCGGGAAAATCCGTGTCCAGCAAATCGCCATCCGGTAAACCAGTTCCGTACCTCCGGGGTGGGAGGCTACTCGGTGTTTCGTCGGAATCCCCGAGGATACCAAACATGCCCATCGATTTTCTCGATTTACTCAAAAGTAGCGAGGCCTCAGAAATCCGACTTCACCGTGTAATAGCCGGCGCGATGCCTCACGTGATAAGACGTCGCTTCGGCCGGCCCCACGACGCCAACCTGAATGCGGCGAAACTGCGAGTTCGAAAGCCGTTGCGAAGGGTAGTAAGCCAGCAAGTACTGAGTGCGAAGTTCGTCGCTGATCTGGCGGAAGGCGTCGTCCAGTTGCGACATAGAAGTGGCGTAGTAGTATTTGCCTCCGGTATCTTCTGAGAGCTGGATGAGCGCATGTTCACCGCCGGTTTCGCGGCCGGCGCTGTTTTCGATGGGCACCACGATGATGCTGTAAACCAGAGCTTCCGCTTCCTCGGCAGCGCGCGCGGCCTCTTTGTAGTCGATCTTGCTGATGGTATCTCCCCCGTCGGTGATCAAGACCATCACTTTGCGTCCCTGGCGCCGGTCAAGCGACCGCGAGGCGAGATAGACGGCATCGAACAAAGCCGTGGCCGCGCCGAGCCGGATGTGGTCGATCCCCTCTTCAATGCGCCTCAAGTCGGACGTGTAGCCAAAGGGGGACTGCGACACCGTTTCACTGAAGCCAAAAACCGAGAGAGCGTCCACCGGCCGCAAAATAACCCGGGCAAAACGCTTGGCTGAAGCCTGCTCCAACGGCAGGTCATGACGCGTGCTCAGACTGGTATCAATGGCAAGGGCGATCGAAAGCGGAAGCGCGGATTCCTTGTCGAACACCGAAATTTTCTGCTCAGACCCATCTTCCAGCACGCGAAAATCTGTTTTTTTGAGTCCCGCAACTGGCGATCCGCGAGCGTCTGTAACGGTTACGTATACATTGACCAGCTTGACGTCGACCTTGAGCGTGGTGTCAGGCTGGCTTTGAGTTGAAGGCTGCTGCGCCAGCGCCGCAACGCAGGCCAAAATCGCAAAGATCAGGGTGGCGGGGTTTCTCATTCCGTGAAAGAAGTATACCTTCGATATTCGTGCGGCGCGGATGCCCTTCGACTTTGCTCAAGGGGGCAGGCTTTAGCGGCGAAACGCTTGCCGCGCCTTCGGTGCTGCAAAGGTCTCCAATGCCGGTTTTGTTTTCTTGCGAACTGGGACCCCAATTCGGAGTCGTGAGGAGTTCGCACTGCAATCTCAGCCCGCTCACTTAGATGCAGGCTCCGCTCCGGGGCTGCCTGAGGCGGAGAAACTTCCACGAGGAATTTCCGAGGGAAACGGTTCGCCATCAGCCCACACAGCGCCGTCTTCGAAATATTCCTTCTTCCAGATAGCAACGGTGCGCTTGAGAGTGTCGATCAGCCAGCGGCAAGCGTCGAAAGCTGCCGCGCGGTGCGCCGAGGCGACCACAATCAACACGCTGGATTCGCCGATCTGCAGTCGACCCAGGCGGTGCACCAGCGCAACCTCGCGGACCTGGAATTGCTTCAGTGCCTGCTCGGCGAGGCCTTCCATCTGCCGTAGTGCCATCTCCTCGTAGGCTTCATAGTCAAGATAGAGCGTTTTGCGCCCATGCGTCTGGTTGCGCACGACACCTTCGAAGATTACGGCAGCTCCGTCACCGCCATGCTTCATGCGATCTAGAACGCTGTGCGTATCAATCCGCTCGTGCACGATTGCGGCGCGAACGCTTGCCGTGTAGTTCTCGGCCTCCGCCCCTCCCGATCCTCCACTCACCGGTGGAAGCAGGGCAACTTCGTCATCCGATTTCAACTTGGTCTCTGCCTCCGCATACCGCTGATTCACGGCAACGGCCAGCGACGACAGCGATTTCGCAAACTCAGGGATCCTCTTCCCGTAATGTTCGAGCACATCGCGCACCAGCGCCCCCTCGGGCAGCTCCAGTGAATCGCTGGAGCTGCCCGCTAAATCCTTCAACATGCCAAAAAAGAGGACCCGTATGCGCATCGGACCTGTTGCCAGTTTAACGCGGAGTGAGTGGGCTTGGTTCGCTATGGCAGTGATCGGCTTACGGGCAAGGTCGATGGCGACTTCCTCGAGGCAACAGGACTCGGTGACTAGGCGAGAACTAGTCCCACTGGCCGGAAGTCAAACATCCAGGCGGCCAGAATCGAAACCAGCTTTTAGCGGCGCGACCAAGCCATCACGAATGCCAACTCACAACCTTGTCCCGGGCCGCAGTCGGTTCTGGAGCGGATTGAATCGTCGGGAGCTCAGGCTTGGGTTCCTTCGGCGGCGACACGACCGGCTTCGCGGCCAGAGAATCCGCCACCGCTGGCAGCGAGACGCGTAACGCCTCGCCTATGGTTTTAACGTAGTGAATGGTGAGGTTCTCGAGCTGCTCCGGCGTGAGATCCTCATCGACGTTCATCTTGTTTTCCGCAGGCAGAATTATCGTGGTCACGCCGGCACGTTTGGCTGCAAGCACCTTCTCTTTAATGCCTCCGACGGGAAGCACATTGCCGCTAAGCGTGATCTCGCCGGTCATTGCGGTAAGCGGACGGATGTGATGGCCCGAAAGCAGCGAAACCAAAGTCGTTGCCATGGTTACGCCCGCTGATGGGCCATCCTTCGGAATCGCGCCCGCCGGCACGTGCATGTGAATGTCGTGGTCGGCGAAAAAGTCTTCTGTAATTCCGAGATGCGTTGCATTCGAGCGCACCCATGTCAGCGCGGCCTGCATGGACTCCTGCATCACTTGGCCGATCTGGCCGGTCATAGTGAATCCGCCCTTGCCTTTCATGGCATTGGCTTCGACGAAAAGTACATCGCCGCCGGAGGGTGTCCAGGCCAGGCCCACGGCAACACCGGGACGCTGGGTGCGTTCTTCAATCTCACCTTCGGTGCGGATCTTGATTCCCCCGAGAAATTCCTGAATCACTTCCTGCGTCACCACCAGTTTTTCGGTCTTGCCCTCGGCCAACCGCCGCGCCTGCTTGCGGCAGATGGTTCCGATCGTGCGCTCCAGGCTGCGCACCCCCGCTTCGCGCGTATAGTGACGAATCACATAACGCAAAGCCTCGTCCGGAAATTCGATCTGCTCGGCCGTGATGCCGTTCTCTTCCACCTGACGTGGAACCAAATAACGGCGCGCGATGTGGAGTTTTTCTTCCTCGCTGTACCCTTGCAGTTCGATAATCTCCATGCGATCGCGAAGCGGCTCGGCGATGGGGTCGAGCATGTTCGCGGTCGTAATGAACAGCACCTTCGACAAGTCGAAGGTAACGTCAAGATAGTTGTCTCGGAAGGTAGAATTCTGCTCGGGATCGAGCGCTTCCAGCAGCGCCGATGCCGGGTCCCCACGAAAATCACGCCCAACCTTGTCGATCTCGTCAAGCATGAAAACCGGATCTTTGGTTTCGGCGCGGCGTATGCCCTGAATGATTTGTCCCGGCAACGCGCCGATGTAAGTCCGGCGATGGCCGCGGATTTCGGCTTCATCGTGCACACCGCCCAGGGACAAGCGAACGAACTTGCGGCCCAATGCCCGCGCGATCGATTTCCCCAGCGAAGTCTTGCCCACTCCGGGAGGCCCCACAAAACATAGGATCGGGCCTTTCATGTTCGGCTTCAGGCGGCGCACGGAAAGATAGTCGAGAATGCGGTCTTTTACCTTCTCAAGGTCATAGTGATCCGTGTCCAAAATTTCCTTGGCCTTGGGAATCTCAATCTCCTGGCCCGACGTCTTGGCCCAAGGCAGCACAGCGAGCCACTCCACATAGTTGCGCGTCAGCGAATAGTCGGCTGCCATGGGAGACATGCGTGAGAGGCGGCCCAATTCCTTGAGCGCTTCTTTTTTCACTTCCTCCGGCATGCCCGCATCGTCAATTTTCTTTTTTAGATCTTCAACATCGCGCTGGCCTTCATCCTGTTCGCCGAGTTCCTTTTGGATAGCCTTCATCTGCTCGCGCAAGTAATACTCGCGCTGAGTCTGCTGCACGCGGTCCTGCACCTCGCTCTGGATCTTGTTGCGAAGTTGTTGCACTTCGAGTTCCTTGGCAAGGTGATGGTTGATTTTCTCCAGGCGCACTCGGATGTCGAGGGTCTCGAGCGTGTCCTGCTTGTCAGGCGTCGACAACGATGGCAAGGATGAAGCGATGAAATCCACCAAACGGCCTGGTTCGTCGATGTTCAGAGCCACGGTGGAAAGCTCGTCCGAAAGAGTTGGAGATCCGGCCACAATCTGCTGGAACAGCGTCAGCACATTGCGCTGGAGAGCTTCGATTTCGGAGCTGTCGGGTGGAAGAGCTTCCGGAATAGGCGACACGCGCGCCTGCATGAAGGGCTGCAACTGGGTAAACTCGGTCAAACGTACGCGTTCCAAGCCCTCAGCAAACACGAACAAGCTCTGGTTGGGCATCTTTACAACTTTGTGGACGATCGCGGAAGTGCCCACGGTGTAGAGATCGCTGGGCTGCGGGCTATCGACCCGCGCCTCGCGTTGCGCGACCACAACGATGGTTTTGTCCTCGCCCAACGAATTGATCAGCTGGACGGAACTCTCCCGGCCTACTGTCAGAGGCAGGACGGCGTGCGGGAACAGTACCGTGTCGCGCACAGGGAGTACGGGAAAAGCCCGTACATCATTTGTTTCTCGAAGCTTAGGCGCTTGTTCGGAAAGCGGCTGTTGGCTCATTGGCTCTCCTTGAGTGTAACTCACTCAAGCTTAGATGTTACTTCTGCGGAAAGGTTTCACGGCTCCCACAATGCTGCCTGAATTTCTCATTCTATCGGCATTGTGGGGCGTCCGGCATGATGCCCAAGGTTCAGCGGCTACCGTGGATGATACTCCATTCCCGTTCCCGTACAGAGGTTAGGAGGTACCTCAATCGGCGATAGAGCCAGAGTGCGGCTCATTTTGGGGTGAACTGCGACAAATCGTAGATGCCCAGCTTCTTTTCTAGTTCTGCTACCTGGTCCACCGCCTTGAAGAAGCCCTCCTCGCCGAAAAGCTCGTCTTCTTTCTTTTCGAAGTCGTCGCCCAGCGCTGCATATTCGTGAGGCGAGACTAGGGAACGGAAAGCTGGAAACAAAACTGTGTCTTCTCGGGCTTCATGGGGGCGATACATTCGCACGAAAGCCCGCAGAGCCTCTGCTAGCTTGTCGCTGTCGGAGACATACTTGAGGGTTGCTAAGGACGCGAGTTCGTGAATCTGCGCTGTCAATTGGCGGCCGGCTCTGTGCTGCGCGAACAGAATGTCGACAAGGTTGACCAACTTGCGAGCTTTGCGAAAGCGGGGAAAGAGAAAATCCTCTTCGAGTTTCTCGTGATACTCCTCGACGAAATGGCGGAGAATGTCGGCGGCGCTGGCCAGCACCGAACCATCAAAGGTCTGCTTGGCGGTGAGCATCCGAAGATGCTCGTCGTAGATCAGCAGAATGCGGTTCAAGACACCGTGCTCCCGCATGAGATCCTCGGCCGGGGAAATCTCTTCGGCATCTTTTGGCTTCTCCGCCGATGGCGTTGTTTGGCATAAGGCCATCGCGGGTATCAGCAATCCCGCGCTCGCGACGGAGGCTTGTTGAAGGAAATGGCGGCGGGTGAAAGGCAGGTTTGGCATTTCTCTTCCTCGATGTCTTCGGCTTAATTATCCGCTCCTCGCTCTGACTTCTCTTGCGCCTTTTGCCTTCTGACAATCTTTCTTGGAGGCACCCGCTCCGGCAAGCGCCGAACAATTCTACGCGGCCCGGTAGATGCCCAGGACCTTGACCAACTCGGCCGCCTCCCGCAGATGGCGAAGAGCATTGCGCGCGGGTTCGTCATCGCCGCGGAGGAAGTCCACGTAGAAGATATATTCCCAGGGCCGTCCGCGGATGGGCCGGGATTCGATCTTGCTCAAGCTGATGTCACGCAGAGCGAATACGCTCAGCGACTTGAACAGGGCGCCGGGGACATTTCTGACTTTGAAGGCGATTGACGTCTTGGTAGCGCCGCGCGGAATGAGATGTTGGTAGCGCCGCGCGGAGACGCCCCTTCCCTTCTGCCGTCCTCCGGTTGAATCAGTTTTTCCAGTCTTGCGAATCAAAAAAAAACGTGTGAAGTTTCGCTTGTCGTCCTCAATAGCCGCCCGAAGAATTTTCCCGGAGTATTCCCTGGCCGCATGGCGTCCAGCTATGCCGGCTGCGTCGGGCAAGTGTTGAGCCATGACGTGCTTTACGCTGCCGGCGGTGTCATAGAACGGCACGGGCTCGATCCGGGGATGGTCGCGGAAAAAGTCGCCGCACTGAGCGAGGGCCACGGGATGTGAGAAGGCGCGGCGGAGCGCACCAAGCTTTACGCCGGGAGCGGCAATTACGTTGTGCACGATGCGCAGCAGAAATTCGTTGGTAATGAATACGTCACGAGCGACCAATAGATCGGCGTGCTCTGCCACAGTCCCGGCCAGCGAGTTTTCTATGGGAATCACGGCGGCGGAGACAACTCTGCGCTGCACGCGGTCAAACACTTCGGCGGAGCGCGCGCAAGGCAGGACCGTGCAGCCCGGCAGCATGCGCTCCGCGGCTTCGTGGCTAAACGAGCCGAGTTCGCCTTGAATCGCAACTTTAAGCTTCGCTAGGCTCATTACAGGGCAAGGTATCTGGAGAATGTAGGTAAGTGCAAACCATTTCTGCGGCTTTGGCTGGGCGCACAATTTACCCGGGCATGAGATCCTTCTGAAGAACCAAAGCATCCACGCCATTGGAGTAATAGCGAGGAACAGTCGCGCTCACACTGTAGCCGTGCCGCTTGTAGAAGGACAGGGCAGAGACGTTATCCACGGCAGTTTCCAATTCGACGGATCGGCAGCCGGCGGCACGCAAGCGATCTTCGGCGCCGCCCAACAACAACGATCCTGCGCCCAAGCGCCGGGCCGGGGCGATCACGTCGATGGTAATAATATGACCGGCGCAGCGTGCGGCTTCGGCCACAATGAAACCAGCGATGGTGGCTTTGGTCTGGGGGGTGGCAGGCAAACGTTTCTTGCCGTCTCGCAAACCAGGATCGGATATCGCGTCCGGAGCGGCGTTTACGGCGACCAGCGTGAAAGAGCCAGAGCGGCGCATGTAGGTCTTGAGCTCGGTCCGCGAATAGGAGATACCAGGAGGAAAGCAATCCTGATCAATGCTCCACAACGAGTCGAAATCGGCAGGGTCGAAATCCCGAATTTGGAAGTCTTGAATCGCGAGGTGCACGTCGCCATTGTATTCGGTCTGCATGCAGTCGTGGGTAATGGATTTGAAGAATTACGATTTACCCAACTACCAATTGGGACTGAGGCTCAGCACAGCCTCAAATGCTAAATCTAATCCAGTTTTTCCACAGTCAGCTCAACCCGGCCTCAGCGCTCACGTGAAAATTAGCACCCTTGGCCACTTGCTTCGCCGCAACCTCGGACGTACCATAAGCATCTGAGGAAGTGTTGTGGGCCGCCTTCTGCTGATTGACGTGGTCAGTTCGGTTGCCGTCTTGGTTCTGTGGTACTTCGTGTTTTCCACCTACAATCGCAAAAAAGGCGCGGCTGCCTTGCGCTGGGTGCAGAGCGCTTGTGCCGGCAAGGGACGCATCCTCGAAGCACACTGGCTGGGAAGCTCCCGGATGCAGGCACGTGTCCATTTTCCTTCGCACTGGTTTGAAAATGCTCGTGTCACGGTGAAGTTCCTGCCTCGAGCTCTTCCCGTGCAGTGGCTGGTAAGCTGCTGGCACCGACAGAAAGAAACTCTCACTTTTGAAGCCGATCTGGGCGGCTCTCCGAGCTTTTATCTCGAAGTCGTGCGGCACCGCTGGAGCGCCCATAATCATGGCCTCTCATCCCGCAAGCGCGACGGGCAGCAGTGGGAGGTCTACGAGCCCGGCCCCATTATTCTGACCACCCGGACCCACTGGAAGCAGGATCCCACCGCTGAATTGAATGCACTGATGTCGGCTCGGCGGCAGGACATTTTGCAGGTGCGCTTCCGACCCGAATCGCCGCAGTTCTCGGCTACGGTGCACCTGGAAGCGCTGTCCGACCCAAGCGCAGCCGCCGGATTTGTGAGTGCGTTGCGCGAGATCGCTGCCGGCGCCTCTACCCACCAGCAGTAAGCCTTCACCTGCACTTCTGCGAAGCGATTGCGAACACTAGAAACTAGAACCGGCAGCTTGCCTGTGCTATTGTTCCGGTCCATGAGTAGTAGTTTCGGTAATCCCACACCGCAGTTCGGCACGGCTGAGTATGTCGGTCCGCCGGAAAGAGATCACTGCCAGTTCTGCCATCAGCCTATCGCCGGCAATTACTATCGAGTAAACGGAGCGATCACTTGCAGTGGTTGTGCCGAAATCTCGCGCGGCGAATCGGGGAGAGACACTCACACGGCGTACACGCGTGCGCTTCTCTACGGCATCGGCGCGGCCGTAGTGGGAATGATCCTTTACGCTACGTTTGAGATTGTGACCGGCATCATCATCGGCTATGTTTCGTTAGCCGTCGGATGGATGGTTGGCAAGGCGATGATGAAGGGATCGAACGGCATTGGCGGCAGACGTTACCAGATCGCCGCGGTTTTGCTGACTTACGCAGCGGTTTCGCTGGCAGCGGTCCCCGTCATCATTCATTACGCCCGCGGCCATCAGCGACAAACTCAAGTCCAGACTCAGCGGCAGAAGCTTCAAGACGAACAGCGCCAGCTGGAATCTGAGTCGGGGCAAACTCAACCGCCGCATCCGCAGCCCCCGAAACTCGGCGCAGGTAGCATTGTTGGACGGTTGGCGTTGTTTGGTCTGACTTCGCCGTTCCTTGAAGTAGTTGGGAATCCCGTGGGCGGTTTGATTGGTCTGGTCATTCTCTTTCTTGGAATCAGGATCGCGGCGCGAATCACGGCGGCCCGTCCTGCCGAAGTCTTCGGACCGTTTGACGCGAACGCGCAACCTTTCCAATAAATCACGAATCGCAAGGCCAAGAGAAGCCGAGTAGAATCCGAATGTGAAGTAGCGCAAGACGCAAGATAAGAGCGCTCCACTCAAGCCGTGTCCACCATCACTCCCGAACTCATTCGCAATTGCCGGCGCTGCTCGAGCGAGCTCGCGCCCGGCGCGCTGGTGTGCGACCACTGCCATGCTCTCGTTCACTCCGAGAAGCTGGACCAACTCGCTGGCGAGGCGAAAGCGCTTGAGGCGAAAGGAGATTTTCCTCAGGCGCGGGAGCACTGGCTAATGGGCTTGCCACTGCTTCCTCCAAATTCGCGGCAGGCCAGCTGGATTCAGGAGCATGTGCGCTCCCTGGAGTCTGCGGCTCATCAAGCTCAGCCCGCTCCGGCCAGCGAAAACAAATGGGCTAAGAAGCTGGGACCGGTAGGTCCGATCGCGGTGCTGCTGGCCAAGAGCAAAGTGCTGCTGACTGCTGTTTTCAAGCTGAAATTTCTTCTCAGCTTTGTGGCTTTCGTCGGGATCTATTGGGCAGCGTTCGGACTGAAGTTCGGCATCGGCTTCGCCGTCCTGATTCTGCTTCACGAGATGGGCCACTTCATCGACATCAAGCGTCGCGGATTGCCTGCGGAGATGCCGGTATTTCTGCCCGGTTTAGGAGCCTACGTGCGCTGGCAGGCCTTGGGCGTGCCTCTTGAAACCCGTGCGGCGATCAGTCTGGCTGGACCACTCGCGGGATTCTTCACAGCTCTGGCCTGTGCCGTGCTCTGGTGGCAAACCGGCAATCCGCTCTGGGCCGCGCTGGCGCGCGCGGGCGCAGTACTGAATCTGCTGAACCTGATTCCTGTCTGGGTACTGGATGGCGGACAGGCCGTGGTCGCTTTAAGCAGAGCAGAACGGATCGTTCTGTTGACCGGATGTTTGGCTCTCTGGCTGTTGCTCGGCGAGAATATGTTCTTTCTTGTGGCGCTGGGCGCCGGATATCAGGCGTTCTTTGCCGGACACCTGCCGCCACGTCCCAGTCGCGCCACGACCGTTTACTATCTCGCGGTGCTGATCGCGCTGGGTGGGATCATCCGGCTGATGCCGGGAACGAGCCTGGGCGTAAATTGACTCAAAAGCCGGATGATGTAGGATACCCGCGACCAGGATCCGGAGTCGCCGATGAGTATTCGCATTGGGTCTCGTCTCACTTTCCTCTGCCTGCTGGCGGTTTTTCCGATCATCACTTTTTGTCACGTACCTATTGTTCTGGCGGGCGAACCCCAACGGGTGGAAGTGCGGTCGCCGGATTTCTCCGTAGTAACCGACGCAGGCGAAAAACGCGGCCGCGACCGGACGCCCGATCGTGATGAGCTTCAAACCGGGTGAGGATTGGTTCTTCGATTCCGAGAAACAGCGGATGGTCAACGGTGTGGAATTACTTCCGCCGTATTCGCATCCGGAGGATCAACCCCCGCCCGGACCGTCAGGAAGAGTCCCAGCCAACTGGAATCGCTCCTGCATTCTACTTGCCGTACGCCAGAGCGATCTGGCCCACGAGCTTTGCCCAGGGCATGTCGATGGCCCCATAAATGGCGCCCGCGTCCGGTCGCGAGTTGTCCTTTAGGATCTCGACCATCAAGGTCGCGTAGTCGGTAATGATCACGCCTGCCTGCAGCATGCGCAGGAGGCCGACCTCGCGCTTGGTCTGGCTGAATGTTCCGCAGGCATCGACGGCCACATACGCGTCCAGGCCCCTGCCGACCGCTGTCATCGCGGGAAAAGCGGCGCAGATTTCGAGTGAGATGCCGGCGAAGATCAGCTTCTTCCGGCCGGTCGTCTCGATCGCGCGAAACACACGCGCATCGTCGAAGGCATTCACGGTGGCGCGGTCGATGATTTCGATTCCGGGCAGGGCCTCGACCAGTTCCGGAAACGTTGGGCCCCACATGCTGTCGCGCGCCGTAGTCGTAACGATGACCGGCAGCTTGTGCAGCTTGGCGGCTTTGGCGAGGCCGACCACGTTGTGTTTGAGCTCGCCGGTCGAGATGTCCCGAACACCCGACATCAGGCCCACCTGGTGGTCGACGAGGACGAGCGCTGCATTTTCGGAAGTGAGGGGCTCGTAGGGGCGCACTTGATTATTCATTGCATTCTCCTTTTGAGTGAAGCTGGTTTCAGTCAGCCACCAGCCGACTATTTAATTGTCTTTACGTTCCGTTTTTATAATAGAATCGACGTCGATGTCAATAGATTTTACGCAACGTTCTGATAACATTATTTTGGTGAAGAAGAACGTGCTTCCCCCTGCGCGCAAAGGCCGGCCACCGAGTGAAATGGCGGCATCGCATGCCGCGATCATGGATGCGGTCTACGCCCTGCTTCAGGAAAACTCGGTCCGTGACTTGACCATGGAAGAGATCGCCAAGCGCGCCAGGGTCGGCAAACCCACCTTGTATAAATGGTGGTCCACCAAGGCGACCTTGGTGTTGGCCATGCTGTGCGAGCGGATGGCTCCCAACCTAGCGATGCCGACCGTCCTGACCGCGGAAGAGTCTCTGCGCCTTCGAGTGCGGCGGTTGATCGACGCGTTCAACGGGCCCTTCGGTAAGATCGTGGCCGGGCTGATCGCCGAAGGCCAGAGCGAGCCAGCCATCCGTCAGGAGTTCTTTGATCAATTGGTTAGTCCCCGGCGGACAGCTACTATCGCCGATCTGCAGCGAGGCAAGAAGGCAGGCGAGTTGCTGCCGGATACAGAACCTGACCTGCTGAACGACGCGATCTTTGGCGCGATCTATTACCGTTTCTTATTGCACTCGGGCCCATTGACCAGACGGTTCGGCGAGGAATTGGTCGAGCAAGTCATCCGCGGGCATCGCTCGGGAGATGCCCGGAGTTGATGGAAACGAGATACGATGGCGCGGCTACGACAAGATGTTGTCGGAGGTTGGGCATCCCTGACAGGTCACGATGCATTACCTGCGCAATGAATTTCTGCGCCTGGTGTAAGCGCCCTGCCAGTTCTCGTCCTGAAAATGCCAGTGGGGAAATCTCGGCAACACTTAGCTGACATCAATTGAGCAGGGTAGCCGCGTCGCATTCTTCGGCTCTTTTACCTACCAATCGAACGCGACCGGGGAAGCAAGCATCTCGTTCATGGATGACGCCGGCATTGACGTTGCTGTGGTCTCGCTGACTACGCCCGGCGTGCACACGGGAGATAGCGCCAAGGCGCGGGCTTTGGGGCGCCGCTGCAACGAATTCTCGGCCGAACTGGTTCGTTCACGACCGGACCGGTTTGGAGGCTTCGCCTGCCTCCCCTTGCCGGCGGATATCGATGCCTCCCCGGAGGAGCTCTCGTACGCACTCGACGTCCTCGGGCTCGATGGTTTTGTTCTCTTTACGAATTCCAACGGCGTGTACCTCGGAGACCCCGTCTTGGAACCGGTCGTCGAAGAACTTGAGCGCCGCAAAACCGTCGTCTATGTGCATCCCAATCCTTCGCCGGACGCGGTTGCCCATTCGTTAGTGCTGCCCGACAATCTGCTTGACTTCCCCGACAGACACCAATCGCGCTGTCGCTCAGATACACCACACGAACAAATTTGCACGCACGCCAAGCGTGAAGTACATCTTTTCTCACGCTGGAGGCTCGATTCCCTACCTTGCCGCACGCTCCGCGATCATCGACGAGATGGGTTTCATCGCCGGCGGCGAGCAGCGATGCGCCGCGGCTGACATGTTCCGCCGGATTTATTGGGACACGGCACTTGCTGCAAGCGATCCTGTACTCCGCATGCTGCGCGACGTGGCGGGAATCAATCAAGTTCTGTATGGAACGGGCGCCGAGACCTGGCCGTAGGGTCCAAGCAACGGATCTTGCAGAGCCATGAGTTGAATGATTTGGAAAGGCGCGCCATTCTCGGAGGCAATGCGTCACGCCTTTTCCCCCTGCGATTGTCTCCGTCGCGAAATTTGATTTGAGAGGAGAGAACAATGCAGACTAGCTTCCTCAAAAAACACGGCATTTCTAATTGAACGGATGGGGAGCACAGCCAGATGAAGACCTCAACAAGAACACACGAGGGGCGCGTAGCGTTGGTCACCGGCGCCGGCCAAGGCATCGGCCAAGCGATCGCATTGGCATTGGCGGAACGAGGCGCATGGGTGATCGCGACTGACCTCAAACCGCCGCACGAGACCGCAACGAAGATTGGCCCCACGGCAACCGCCCTTGAACTTGATGTGACGCAGGAAGAGGATTGGCGTTCCGTATTTGGCAAGAGTCGTGATGTGGGCGAGGTGGATATAGTAGTGAATAAATGCGGGTTATTTCCCAAATCGCTCTATTGAAGATTTGGATCTGCCGACGTGGCGAAGGACGATAGCAACTAATCTCGACTCACATTTTTTGAGCGCGAAATATTTCCTGCCAACGATGAGAAAGAAGAAGTGGGGCCGCTTCGTCGGAATTTCGTCCAATATGGTTGGCTTGGCTATACCCGGCATGAGCCATTACATCGCCACCAAGATGGGAATTATTGGGTTCATGAGAGGTTTGGCGAACGATGTTGCAAACGACGGCATTACCGCGAATGCGGTGTTGCCCGGTCTGACCAATACCCAGGCAATCAGACTTCAATCAGAAGAGCAAAAACGCGCCACCTGGGAACAGCAAGCGATCAAGCGGATGGGGGAACCAGAGGACATTACAGGCACGATTCTATTTTTGACAAGTGACGACGCGGCATTCATTATCGGGCAAGCAATCGTCGTAGACGGCGGTCAGTATCGCATTGGCTAAAAAAGGTCAGCAAGACTGATCCCCGATCGGAGGGAACACACCATGACGAAACAGACGAAGCCTCGGCCGTGAATATGGCCGATACGGGATCGAGGCGTTGCTCGAAACCCGCGCCAGACTGAGTCTTAGAGGAGGCACTCTCATGAGCCAGCACCTGACAATCTCTCCCGGCGAAGCTGCGGACCGCCTCGCGATCCGAGAACTCATTGAGGCCTATGCGCATTGCGCCGATCGTCGCGATGCGAAAGGCCAGATGGCGCTCTTTACTCCAGATACGCACTTCGCCGTGTTCATAAACGCCAAGGATCAGAAGCCGTCACAGGAACTGCACTCGCGCGAGGCGCTCGCTCCAGTTTTTGCAGATCTGAACAAGTACGCCGCCACCATGCACTTCGTCGGCCAGAGTACCATCCTAAGCCTAACGGATGACCGAGGCACGGGGGAGGCCTACTGTCTGGCGCATCACCTCAGTGTCGACGGTGACCAGCGACGGCTGATGATCGCCGCGCTACGCTACTACGACACGTTTGCAAAGATGGACGGCACGTGGCTGTTTGCCGAGCGTCTGCTCTACGTCGACTGGATCGAAGAACGAGTTCTGTCATGATAGCGAGCAGCCAGGTGTCTTCCAGAACGAACATTGCGACAGCGGACCAGCAGCGTCTTGTAATCGTGGGCGCGACTGGAATGGTCGGCGGATACGCCCTTCGCTACGCGCTCGAGCACCCTGCCGTCAAGAGCGTGACTTCGATTGGGCGCAAGAAGCTCGGCATCTCGCACCCCAAGCTGAAAGAGGTTCTGCATCGAGGTTTCGCGGACTGCTCCGCCCTCGCGGAGACGCTCTCGGGTCAGGATGCAGCGGTGTTTTGCCTAGCAGCCCGTGGCGGAACTACCGAAACTGCAGCGAGCGGTGACAAAGTGTGCGGCACCGGAATGCGGGTGCCACCCGTTGGCGAGTCGGGCGATTTGGTTGCCGGGTAAAGAAACCGCCC
>Ga0073928_10002140_pt1 | contig 35143 bp, 33 predicted proteins | sample PaiPotPPA55metaG_FD_76969 | JGI IMG/M metagenome (GOLD analysis project Ga0073928, IMG submission 76969) | Iron sulfur acid spring bacterial and archeal communities from Banff, Canada, to study Microbial Dark Matter (Phase II) - Paint Pots PPA... ... | reverse complement strand
GGTGACGTCGCCCTGCAAAGTATAGGCACGTCCAAGTTGGAGATGCGCTAGCACGCCAATCGGTTCGTTGAGCACAATCCCGCGATGGTCGAGGATTTTCTGAAACTCTGCTGCCGCCTCGCTATCGGGAATTAGGTTCGTTGACTCGCCTCGCGTGGCAACCTAACATGTGCGGACATGCCGGGCACCGACTCCCTCATCGGCCAAAGCCTCTCTCATTACCGCATCCTCGGAAGGATCGGCGGCGGGGGCATGGGCGCAGTTTATGAAGCGGAAGATATCACGCTCGGCCGTCACGTCGCCCTTAAGTTCCTTCCCGTCGAGCAGGCCAACAATGCGCAATCGCTCAGCCGCTTCCGGCGCGAGGCCAAAGCAGCGTCATCCCTCAACCATCCGAACATCTGCACGATCTACGAAATCGACGAGGCCGACGGACGGGCCTACATCGCGATGGAGTTGCTGGAAGGTCAGACTCTACGGCACCGGATCAATGGCAAGCCGCTGACGACCGAAGCCGTGCTCGATCTGGGCAGCCAGATCGCGGAAGCGTTGGACGCTGCTCACTCGAAGGGAATCGTTCATCGCGATATAAAACCCGCGAACATTCTAATTACTAAGCGAGGTCTGGCGAAAATTCTCGATTTCGGACTTGCAAAAGTCGATTTGAAACTGGACAACGCTGCCACCGGCACCGCTCTAACTGAGGATGCCGAGGAGAACCTGACTATTCCCGGTTCAACGCTGGGCACGGTGGCATATATGTCTCCCGAGCAAGTACGGGGGGAAAGACTAGACGCTCGCAGCGACCTTTTTTCGTTCGGAACGGTGCTGTACGAGATGTGTACTGGAACGCTTCCGTTTCGAGGCGACGCGACGGGCGTGATCTTCAAGGCAATTCTGGATGGAACACCAACATCGGCGGTCCGCCTGAATCCTGACTTACCCCCGGCCTTGGAGCGCATCATTGGCAAGGCACTGGAAAAAGACAAGAATTTACGATGGCAGAACGCCGCAGAGATTCGCTCGGATTTGCAACGGCTGAAGCGTGATACCGAATCGCAGCGAGCAGGAGTCTCGATAAGTTCGAGGACGGTGACGAATCAAGCCCGGTATTCAGGCAGTCGAACTTTGTGGACGGCAGGGTTACTTGTCGTATTCGCAGCAGGAGTGCTGATCGCTTTCAGTATAAACAACGTGCGGTCCCGTTCTCGGCACGCCACGCTTAAATCTCTGGCTGTGCTGCCGCTCGAAAATCTGTCTGGTGATGCTTCGCAGCAGTATTTCGCGGATGGAATGACAGATGAACTTATCACCGACTTGGCGCAAATTAGCGGGCTCCGTGTTATTTCACGAACCTCCGCAATGCAATACAAAGAAACGAAGAAACCCCTCCCTCAGATCGGGAAAGAACTCAATGTTGATGGCGTGGTCGAAGGGACGGTTGAGCGAGTAGGGGATCGCGTCCGCATTCGCGCGCAGCTTATTGAAGTTTCAACTGACAAACATGTATGGGCGAAGAGTTACGAGCGTTCGCTGAGCGACATTCTTGCCATGCAGGACGAAGTTGCAAGAACCGTTGCCGCCGAGATTCAAGTCGCGCTGACGCCACAAGAGCAAGCCCGGATGATGAGCCCGCGGGTGGTCAATCCCGAAGCCCATGACGCACTGATCCGTGGGCTATTCTACGAAAATCAGGGGCAAATCCCGAAGGCAATTGATTCACTTCAGCAGGCAACGACCGTCGCCCCCGATTACGCCGCCGCTCACGCCGCTTTGTCTCGGTGCTACGTCGTGCTAGGAAATTGGTCGCTCATGCCTCCAGCAGAGGCCTATGCGAAAGCAAAGGCGGAGGTCCTGCGGGCGCTTGAGCTAGATGAAAGTCTAGCTGAGGCTCACGAATCATTGGCCGAATTACATCATTACTACGACTGGGACTTCACGTCTGCCAAACGGGAATACAAGCGGGCGCTGGAGTTGAATCCGGGCGGTGCCCAGCTTCGCGCTGAGTATGCGTTCTTCCTCTGCCGCACAGGACAATACGAGGAGGCAATCTCTGAAGCTAAACGAGCACAGGACCTTGATCCTCTTTCGTTACCAATAAGATCGAATCTTGGGGTGGTACTGCACTACTCTCGTCGATACGACGAGGCGTTGGACCAATATCGCAAAATTATTGAGTTGCAATCGAAGGAGGCCATCACAACGGCTCGTTTCCACATTGCCCGACTGTATATCACAAAGAGGATGTTTCCCGAGGCGTTTACCCAAATCGGGATTATGCAAAAGTCTGAGCGTTCCGATATTAACGTCACTTCGTTGCTTGCTATGGCCTACGGCTTTCAAGGGAAAAGAGAAGAAGCAGGTCGGATATTAAATGGACTGAAGAATAAACGACGGCAAGATTATCTACGTCCTTACATCTTGGCAGAAGACTACGCGGCACTTGGTGAGAAGGACCTCGCCCTAGAATGGCTTCAGAAAGCCTACGAAGAGCGAGATGATTGGATAGTATGGATCAAGGTAGACCCAAATCTCGATGGACTGCGCGCGGAACCACGATTTGCCAATCTCTTAAGTCGGGTCGGCCTCTCGCAGTAAACTCGCTCTTTCGAGAGCGTTCGCATGTTGTGCTGTGCACCTTCTAGATACAGCAATAATTCGGGAACCCTCCGAAACGTAATAAGGGTCTAACGCTCTGACCTATTTCTTCTTTTGTGAAGCCCTTCTTTTTCTCCAACTCGCTTTCATCGCTGCACTCCTACGGAGTCGATCTTTCTCGGACATTGAGCCTTTAGCTTTCGCTTGCGGGACATTGCCACCACCAGAGCCACCAGAAAGTAATCTGATAGCTGTATCCACCGCATTCACCTTCGCCATTAGTACGACTCGTTCCTTCCGAAGCAGACCGACAATATCCATGTTGCCTCCTGAGCGCATAAAAATAGCACAACTATGGAATTTTGGCAGCCCAGCGGCAGGTTTTAGGCAGCACCCTCTGGCGGACAACTTTTGTGCGACACGGCAAGCAGAGTTTTCATAGACCCAACTATCTGAGCGATTCCGTCAGGTTTCGACAGTACGGCGTCAACGCCGATTGCGGACATTAGCGATTTGCCGATGTTTTCACTGTACATCGTGAATAGGATTACCACGACGTGCGGCATTGTATTTTTCAGGATCGACGCTACCTCAGCACCGTTCATCATGGGCATTTTGAAGTCTAGCAAAACTAAATCAGGTTTCAATTTGATAGCTTTCTCGACCGCATCCAATCCATCGACGGCCTCGCCACAAACCTCTATTTCGGCCACACCCTTAATAAACGTTCGAATGGCGTAACGAACGCTGTCGCTGTCATCGGCAATTAAGACGCGCTTTGGCACGGGTCGATTAATATCTAGGGTTTTTCGGGCAGTCTCAATACATGTAACGCTGTATTGTAGGGTACAACACATAGGCGAGTAGCCTTGGGGTGATGGCAACGGCTCCGGTTCCGGAACGAAGCACGGCACACTGGATTCTCTCCTGTCCTGCCTGCTACGCCGTTTTCAACCACAGCGAGATTCCACCAAGGGCTGCGACTATTCCGTTTGACCCGCTGTGGCCGCGCGAGCCGGAGTTCCCAGACGGCGGTATGAACCTGACCTGCCCGGAGTGTCAGAAGACTTCAACTTTTCAACCATTTGAACTGATGTATCGGCCTGCCTGACCTTTTCCGCTCTTATAAAAGTGCGTCAAACCCAGCCTCGTGCTCAACGAGGTTATTTTCGAAAATCTTTGAGTTTTGGGTCGCCCATGCACTCGTATAATTTTCGCGGAAATTATCGGACCGCATCCCCTTGAAGGCGAATCCAGATTAATCGTGGAGTACGTCACCCAAAAGAAAGTTCATGTAGTTACAACGAGTGAGGGACTGGCAGCAATGCAATTATCGCCGTGAGTCAACTCTGCGTCTTGCAAATCCGCAGTTGCTCTCGACAAAATGGTGTTTCGAAAAACGAACGCTCAGACCGGACGTCATGTTGCGGTCACTCCAGAAAACAGCACTATGCGGCATCTATCCTATGGCCGCATTATTTTGAATTCCGCCAAGCCTTTGATTTCCTTTTCCAATGGCGATCACGAAACCGCTCTGAAAGAGAGTACATACAGAGTGATGCCGTCGAGCAGACCGGTAAAATAAAATGGAGTCAGCTTCTACCTCACCGACAAACCTGGGGGTTTGCTGCTGGAAAATTCATGATTGACCCCATCTGGTGGTTCTATCTTTTCTGGATTCCCGATTATCTGCAACGACGGCACGGTCTGCATCTGACGCAGATTGGCTTGTCCATCCTGGTGATCTATGTGATTTCCGACCTGGGAAGCATCGGAGGCGGATGGCTATCATCCAGTCTTATTCGGCGGCATTTTTCGATTAACGCATCGCACAAATGGGCTATGTTGATCTGTGCCTTGAGTGTCGTCCCGGTTGCGGTGGTATTTCGCGTTTCCGGGCTATGGCCGGCCACATTATTGATTGGACTCGCCGCCGCCGGGCATCAAGGTTTTTCTGCAAACCTTTTTACACTGACTTCCGACCTGTTTCCTTCGCGCGCTGTAGCGTCAGTGGTATCGGGGGTATGGCGGGAGCGGTGGGTGGAATGCTGATCGCGGAAATTGTTGGTCACCTGTTGCAATGGACCGGGAGCTACATGATTCCGTTTTTTATGGCGGCATCGGCTTACCTTATTGCATTGCTGTTGATTCATCTGCTGAGTCCGAAACTCATACCTGCGCGAATTGGACAACTCTGAATTTATGTTCCTGGAAACCTTTCAATTGAACGGCAAGAACGCTCTGGTCACCGGTTCGCGCAGAGGCTTGGGGGCTGCCATCGCTGTTGCACTGGCCGAAGCTGGCGCAAATGTCGGGTGCCACGGGCGAGATCCGAATCCTGGAACTACCTGCGATGCGATTTCCGCAGCCGGCCGCAAGACGTTCTACTTCTCTGCCGACTTGGCGGACCCCAATTCATGCACCGAGCTTTTCGAAAAGACCATCGCGGAGTTTGGCTTAATTGACATCCTGGTTAATAATGCCGGCACGATCCGAAGAGCTCCCGCGGTGGAATATCCCATGGAATTCTGGGACGAACTGATCACGGTTCATTTGACTGCGGCTTTTCGCCTCTCGCAACTTGCCGGACGACACATGCTTCAGCGAGGACTTGGCGGTAAAATCGTGAACATTGCTTCGTTGCTCTCCTTCCAAGGGGGAGTTTTTGTCCCTGCCTATGCCGCAGCAAAAGGCGGAGTTGCGCAGTTAACAAAGGCGCTCGCGAACGAATGGGCTTCCCACGGCATCAACGTAAACGCCATAGCCCCTGGATACATGGCGACCGACAATACTACTGCCTTGCGATCGGATGCTGCTCGTAGTCGTCAACTTCTAGAACGCATCCCTGCAGGCCGATGGGGAGAGCCCAAGGATATCGCGGGTGCAGCCTTATACCTGTGTTCATCGGCAAGCGACTATGTGCACGGACACGTGTTGGCCGTGGACGGCGGCTGGCTGGCTCGTTAAGAGGCGGAATGGCTTTAGCCATCAAGCAAAAGGACGCGTGCCGTTGGGACCTTGTAAGCCTGGGCGAAGTGATGTTGCGCTTTGACCCAGGCGACTATCGCATTTGGACCACCAGACATTTCGAAGTCAGCGAAGGTGGTGGCGAGTACAACGTTGCACGCGGTTTGAAACGATGTTTCGGACTCGAAACTTCAATCGTTACCGCGTTTGCCAAGAATCCCCTTGGCTTGCTCCTCCAAGACCTGATTTACCAGGGCGGCGTCGATTCCTCCTTGATCCGATGGTTGGACTACGACGGAGTTGGCCGAACTGTCCGCAACGGGCTGAACTTCACGGAACGCGGCTTCGGCCTGCGAGCGGCGCTGGGCTGTTCGGATCGCGGCCTGAGAAAATCCCGCCAGTATGAAACCAGCGCGCGCGGCTCTTGCCGAAGATCGCGTCCCAATCGATTTGCCCCGGTTTGAGTGTGGACACTGCGGTGTGGCCGCTGTCCGAAACGACTTCAGAGGTCGCCGTCGAAGCCCTGCAGGGCGCGCGAAAACATGGCGTCGTCACCTCTTATGATCTCAACTATCGCGATTCTTTGTGGCGATCATTCGGCGGAAAAAAAGCGCGCCCAGGAGGTTAACCGGCGTGTTGCTCCCTTTGTGGATGTCATGCTCGGCAATGAAGAGGATTTCTCCGCCGCCCTTGGTTACGAAGTGCCCGGAACTGACGAGCGTCTTTCCGCACTGGACCCCGAAGCGTTCAAACAAATGATTCAAAAAGTTCTGCACGACTTTTCTTTTAAAGTCGTGGCTACCACGCTCCGCAAAGCGACCACCGCGACACGAAACGATTGGGGGGCCATCTGCTACCACGATGGCAATTTCTATCAGGCCAGGAATCGCGAGAACCTCGAGATCTTCGATCGTGTTGGCGGCGGTGATTCGTTTGCCTCCGGCCTGATTTATGGATTTCTCGCGGGAAAAGACCCGCAGTGGGCCGTCGAATGCGGTGCAGCTCACGGAGCTTTGGCTATGACTACGCCGGGCGATACCACCATGGTGACCCTCGATGAAGTTCTTCACGTGATGAAAGACGCGGGTGCGAGAATCGCCCGCTGAACCCCTTGAAAAGGTGGCGTGTCTTTTGCTTAACAAACAGGAAGTTCGCGCTCTCATCGAAAAAATAGGAATCGTGCCGGTTATCCGCGCCGCTTCTCTGCAAGGGGCGAAATTTGCGGCTGAAGCAGTCTGGCAAGGGGGCATTCCCATCGTTGAGATCACCATGACGGTTCCGCGAGCTCTGGACGTCATTTCCGAGTTGGTGAAGACCATGCCAAAACTTCTTGTCGGAGCAGGCACCGTCGTGAACCAGGATCTCGCGCTGCAATGTTTTGATGTCGGCGCTCAATTTCTTGTCACGCCCGGCTTTTCACAGAAAACAGTCGCCGCTGCGCACAATCTCGACCTGCTTATCATGGCGGGAGCGCTCACTCCCACCGAAGTCATGGCCGCTTGGGATGCAGGGGTCGACTTCGTCAAAATTTTTCCCTGCGCCAATTTGGGAGGGCCGAGCTATATCAAGGCGCTCAAAGGACCTCTACCCCAAATTCCATTAGTCCCTACAGGAGGCGTGAATCTGGAAACCGCGGCGGACTACATTCGGGCCGGTGCGGCTGCGTTAGGCGTGGGCGGCGAGTTAGTTCTGAAACATGCCTTTCAAGAGCGCAAACCGGAGTTGATCAGCAATTTGGCGATGCGGTATGCCCAACTCGTGAAGGAGGCCAGAAACCCCATAGCAGCCAAATCCGAGCGCGCCGCTGAAACGCATTGAACGGGAGGCACAATATGGAAACGCAAAACAGAACTTATCCTGATCTGATAGTCACATCCAGCAACAAGACCAGGGATATGGCTGCTTAGAATATAGCGCCCTGACCGCGTGGTCGTGATGGAAACCACGGAAAGTCAAGTAGACCTTGGGAGTCAAGGAATACTGGAGATCATTCTACTCTTAGCCCGATTCTCGGCCAGATGTTTTTCGCGGAAACAAGCCATCACAATCATTTTTCGCGCGAGTTCAGCTGATCGAGTTTGCGCTTTAGCTGTTCGAGTTTCTGCCCGGCCTCGCCGAGCTTGCCTTCTGCCGTTAGGCGCTGGTAGTCAGCAAGGTCTTTGGCCGCTTCTGCGATTATGGCGTTAAGATCTGTCCCGGGTTTGGCGGGGGTGACAGACGCCGCTGCGCTTCGTCCCGGTTCCGCGGGGGCTGCGACGGCGCTAAGCGAGGAAGCCTCACCGCCAAAAAGAGACCGCATCGCCGACTCAAAGGTCGGCCCATATGCGAGGCGGTCTTGTAGTGCCAGCACAACAAGACGCAACTCCGGCATTGGACTGCGCTCCGCCTGCAGGTAGATGGGCTCGGCATAGAGCAATGCGCGCCCACATGGAATCACGAGCAGAGTTCCGCGTCGCACGTGGGAGCCTTGCTGATTCCACAGCGTCAGTTGCCCGGACAACTGCGCGTTCTGATCGATGCGCGCTTCAATCTGCAGCGGGCCATCCACCAGCCTGGTCTTGGGGAAGTCGTAGACTATAGTATTCCCATACTGTGGGCCGTCGCTGCGGCCCGCAATCCAGCCAATCAGATTGTTCCGGTTAGCGGGCGTGAACGGTAGAATCTCCACGAACTCCACACCTGTTTCGCCCGGTAATTTCATCAGCACGAAGTTCGGCTCCATGGCCTGTGTCTTCTGCCGGCCGTTCTCGTCCATTCCAACTTCGGAAGCCACCGTCCACAAATCCTCGCGGTTATAAAAGACTTGCGGATCGCTCATGTGATACAGGCCGTACACGGAGGCCTGCAGCTTGAGTAACAACTCTGGATAGCGCACGTGTTTGCGTAGGGTGGGAGGCATGGTCGCCGCATCCTTGAACAGATTCGGAAAAATTTGGCGATACGCCGAGAGGATGGGATCCTGCGAGTCAAATACGTAGAAGGTGGTGGTGCCGTCGTAGGCGTCGATGACCACTTTTACGCTGTTGCGCATGTAGTTGATCAAATTATTGCCGAGGGCGTAGTGGGTCGCATACGGGAAAGTATCCGAGGTCGTAAAAGCGTCCATCATCCAGGACAGTCGCCCGTCATCGCCGATGACGACGTAGGGATCCAAATCGTAGGTAAGAAATGGCGCGAGCGCGGCAACACGGTCGCGTACATTGCGGCGCATGAGCAGGCGGCTCTGCGCGTTGATGTCGTCGCTAAAGGGAACCTTGGTAAGGTCACCGCGGTCAGCTGCAATGAGCACCCGCCGCAGGAACCCGCCGAGAAGGATGCCTCCGTTCCCGTCGTACGAGGTAAGGCTATTTGTCTGTCCTTGGGGGTAGTTGAATTCCTGTTGCCGCGTCTTCACGTACACGTCGGTGTTGGTCAGCTCGCCGAAATATATTTCCGGTCGCGTTACAGAAATACTCGGCACGGTGCTCTGGATGGGCATGTTACTAAGGATCAGTGTCGGCAGCCCTTCCGATGTGAAACCGTGCACGGGATTCATGGTGATCCCATAGCCGTGCGTGTAGATAAGCTTCTCGTTGATCCAGTTGCGGCTGCTCTCCGGGAGCTTGTCGACGTTAAGCTCCCGCGCGGCGAGCATAACCTGGCGCATGGCGCCATCGATCTCATAGCGATCGATGTCGATGTCAGGAAAATCGTAATAGGTGCGGATTTCCTGAATCTGACGCAGCGTGTCTTGAAGTGCGCGCCAGTCCCACAGCCGGATGTTTTGCAGCGTGGCCTGATTGTTGGCCGGGTCAGTGGCCTCGACGGTGGTCTCGGCGGGAAATTCGCGCTGCGCAACGCGATCCAAGCCATAAGCTTGCCGCGTTAGATCAATGTTGTAGGTGATAAAAGGCCGCTCGCGGACCAGTTCATTGGGCTTCACGATAAAGTTGCCCACATACCAAGCGATTATCTGCAGCGCGAGATAACAAACCGTCGCGGGAGCGACCGCTACGACTAGCCACCGCATGCGCGGCGCTGATACGACATTCATAGCGGCAATTGCAGCGCCAAGAATTAACCCGAGGCAGACGACGAGCAGGCCGGTAAGCATCACGTGGGCATCCGTGTAAGTCACACCGCCAAATATGGTGTGATCTTCGAACAATCGTTCGAACCGGCTGATATATACGCGCATTGCAAGGCACAACAACAGGAATGCAAACGCGATGGAAAAGCCGCGCCAGGGCAGCGGCAAATCCCGGCTTGCGCGCCTGCCAAACGCCCGCATACTGCCGGTAATAAAAATGAAGAAAATAGCGACGACGCAGGCGATCACGGCCAGCGTCAGCAGCCAGCCTGTTATGAACTGCCATGCGGGCAAAGTGAACAGATAAAAATTCAGCGGCCTGCCGAAGATCGGATCTACGATGCCGTTAGCGCGTGGCGCATACCAATAAAGCGCAAACGTTGACCACTCCATCATCATGTTCGTGCCAGTCACGAAGGCGATTCCTAGCGAGACCAGGAGCCCGATGGGGCGCAGCATGTGCTCGACCGGCAGTCTTATAGGGCGCCCTCCAACGAAAATCGACCCACCTCCTAGCAAGAATGGCTGGTACGTCCGCCACAAAGCCAGGAACCATCCGTACACAACAAAAAATGTAGCGCCGAAAAATACCGCGAAGACCAACCATTGCAGGCTTATGGTCTTCCTGAATACTTCCGCGTAGCCGAGTGACCCGAACCAAAGGGCGTCGACGTAATAAGACAACACCGTGCGGCTGCTGAAGAAGATGACGGCAAGAACGGCAAAGATAAGCAAAAACACACGCCGGCGCGGCCGCTGTCGTTGCCGCAAGTAGATGGACTCATTCATTCGATTCCGCTCCAAGCGAACGTATTGTACCGTGAGCGCCGCACCGTCGCGGATCTAATCGACGAGCATTTGACTTTATGAATTCCTTACGAATTACTCAGGACTTCTTGAGAGGCCTTTAGCTATGGTTGGACCCGTTGGGCGGACCTTCCGTGTACCCACAGAGTTGCTTCGTACCCCCGGCGGGTCTTTTGCAGGTGCCATGGCTCTCGTTATTTTCATAACAATCGGTTTCCTGAGTTGTTGGTTTCTGCTATATGCACTCATGGAGTGGACTCAAGATCCACGGGGCAAGTCCGATGCCAGGTTTGAGCGGACCCGGAAATCAATCACAGGAAGCGTTGGAACCAGCACGTCGTTGATTTTTGAGGCAAAGAAGCACTCTAGGAGAGAAAGATGCGTGTGATCGATCAGAACATGAACTTTACGCGGCTGTGTCTGGTGATGATCCTCTGCGTAACCATCGTCCCTAGTTATGTTTTTGCAGACGACGGAACCCCTTCAGCAACATCTTCGCCGGTCAAGTTGGATTCGCCCAAGCCAGGACTGACCGAACGAGAGCAATTTCTACTGGACCGCGTGGAGCGACTCGAGAGGCGCGTTGAAGAACTGGAGTCCAAAGCCGGCCAACCAGCAGCGCCTGCGGCAAGTGTCTCGCAACCCGGCACGCCCGGGACGACGGACGTGGCCAATAGCGCTGCGACCCCGGGGGCCGCACCCGCTACGCCATCGACAGCTGCGACAGCAAACACAATTTCTAGTTCGAATTCCAGGTTTAGCCATCCGGCGATTGGCCCGCAGGGCGGCCAGGCAACGGAAAAAGGGAAGCCAGGCGGAATTAATACGTCTTCTCCTGAGGAGCCCTTCGCTTTCGCCGATTTTACTTGGTTGAACGGCAACTCCCGCACCAAGGACACCCCGTACGCGACCAGTTTTTTTTCCCCCGAAATTAGGGCGGACGTCGATTACAACTACAGTTCAATCATCCGGCCGACGACACCATCGGGGGGTCTAGTGAGGTATTTCGTTCCAATGAGCTGCACGTAACTCAGCTAGGCTTAGGCGGCGATTTTCATTTAGACTCTCCGTTTCCCGACCATGGTCGGGACCCCAGACAGTCTGCAATAACCTTTTATGTATAACAGGCTTTCCTTAATGTATTGGTAACTTTTGCGTGTTGCGGGTGAGCGGGGAGTGCGATCTCAAATCCCTCATTTAACGGGAAGCCTCCAAATGCGGCAGTCTAACGACCCTTCATGCTTTGGAGTTTGTGATTGAGGGCGACGTAATCAATCTTGGCATTGTGCCGCTTGTCGACTGGAATGCGATCAAGGAAAACCACTTGATCCAGGTTCGCCCACGAAAGCGACCGCAGAATGACATCAGCAGATAACCGTTCTTCGGTTTCGATAGCTAACACTCGGCGCCCGTCAACGGCCGCTAGTGCGGCGCGATGAATCGCAGGATTCTGCATGGCGGCACACTCCACGGCAAACGGATAGAGCGTGCCTCGTTCGTCCTGCACCTTGCCGCTGCACCTTCCGAGCAGCCACAACCGTCCGCGCGCATCTAGATATCCGAGGTCGCCCGTTCGATGCCATCGCGCGCCATCTACTTCGAACTTGGTCTCCGCGTAGCCTTCTGCATTGAGATAACCCGGTAAGACGTGACTACCTGAAACTACAATTTCACCGGGCTCATCATCAACAACTATTTCCCGCTCGAAAGCCCCACTGTCGAGTGGTGGAATCGAAACGCCCCATTGATCGCGAATGATATGCAGCGAAATGGACTCCACAGGCCGTCCTGCAAGAAGTCCTTTTCCTCGTTCCATAGCCTCAAAGTCCGCTTGTGAAATATCTGACAACGCAATCTCGGCCATCGGTTCTGCTTCGGTTGAACCGTAGACCGACGTGATTTTCGCGTTTGGACAAAAACGTTTTGCTCTGCGTAGTAGTCCGGGAAAAACCGGCGCCCCGCCGATATATATTTTTTGTAGCTCAGCCATCGCGGCGCCCGTGCGCTGACATCCGTCCAGAAGCCTCGAAATAAATGCAGGCGATGCCGCGGTAGTCTGAACTTTTTCCTGCTGAATTTGTCCAAGCACCGGCCCTGCAGCAATCTTGCCGGGAAATCTAAGATCGGCGTCAGGAAGCACGCTGGTAACTCCCGAAGCCAGATTCGCCAATACAAAAATCGGCAAAGTTGTCAGATCGCGAGTACCCGCTCGCAATTCCAGGCTCGCCGCCAAAGCCCGATGTTGTGCCAGCAAGAATCCATGAGTCCGCGAAGCCGCTTTGGGTTGACCCGTGCTGCCGCTGGTAAAGGTAACCAACGCAGCCGCGTCATCGGGCAAGGAAGAAATTTCCCGCGTAAGATTCGCCGCGCCACCGAAGTCCAGCTTCTGTGAGCCCGGAAACCAAGCAGAACAGAAAGACCGGGGCGCTTGGCGCAGCGTCGGCATCGTCCACCGCAACAGTTGTGCTTTCGCGCTTCCAAAAACCGCTTTCGGCGGAAAAATACTGCAGCAGCGCTTGATGTGTTCCCGCCCGGCAGACGGATCCAGAAAAATCGCTACGCAACCAATCCGGAATAGCGCGATAAGAACGAGGTAGAGTTCGGCAGCCACTGGCTGCAACAGCAAGACACCGTCGCCCGTCCGAAGACCGGCGTCCTTAAACTGACTGGCAATGCTAGCGGTCGCGCTATCCAGCTCACGAAAACTGTAGCTGCGCTGTTGCCCCTGATGAACATCAATAATCGCGGCGTTGCCGCCCAATTCTTCGACCCGCCGCAACAAAATCTCAGCAATGTTCATTTCGCCAAATCTTTGGAATACAGGGTGTATTTCCGCATCAGCGAAGCGTAATGGCGGCTGATATTTAGCGAAATGTTGTCTTCGAACATCAGCGCATGAATGCAGCGGCGAAAGCCCAGCTCATGGCCGATTTGCTGGACGCGAGCCACCAGCAGCGAACCTAACCCGCGAAGGTGAGGCTCCGGAAGAATTGACACCGTCTTAATGATGAACGTGTCGATCTCGGGCCTGCGCGTCTTCATAGCGACGTCCGGAATCGCGAACAGGTACCCGACGCACCGCCCAGCCTTCTCGGCAATCAGCACCAACTCTGGACGCACTATCGGCAGCAGCGGTTCGTACATAGCAACGAAGTCTGCTTCGGAAATTTCCGTATACAAGAAGTTTTGCCGGAACGAAATCTTGCTCACCGCATAAATCTTTCCGAGTTCGGCGTCCAAATCGCTATTCGCTGACCGAATCGTGATTCCCGCATCCGCAATCTTCTTTTCCATCTCCTCCAGTCGCCGATCAGGGCGTGATACGTCGTTGTTCAGTGCCGAGAAATATGAAGCCAGCGGCGAAAAACTCGCCCGCTCAAATTGTCGCGGCCACTCTTCAGGATTCGTCGGCTCCAGAAAGAATGCTGGCTGTTGTCCGCGTTCCGTCACAAACCGATAACTTCGCCACGTGGTTCCATTCATCGGGCCAATCGCGATGGTACAACCCGCCTGCCGCAATTGTTCCAGCGCCGCACTGAGCACCATCGCCGCAGCCTCATCGTTGGTCGCAGCGTAGTGCCCAATCACGCCGACGCGATGCTGACGATAAGACGAAACATGCGTCCACCAACAAGAGCATCGTGCTCGCGCAACGCCACCTCGTGACAGCGCGCATAAATGCATGTCCGCGTGGTGCGCCGCGAAATCCGCGGCATTGAAACGTGGCAATGCTGGCGCGCTAGCCCAACCGGCGATCTCAGAGGTGTCCGCGGAATGAACGACACACATCTTCAGAAAATCCGGGCTGCCAGGGTAGATAGCAGCACGATTCCAGCCTGCCGCAACCAGCGTGCCCCCGTCGCCGGATAAATCCCTTCGTGCCGCGGCTCCGATAAATAAAAAATACCGAATGCCACACCGCAAATCACCAGCGCTGCAGCCGACTGCACCAGCGACAAGCGCGATCGCCTTTCGATCAGCACGTAAGGTGCGAACATAAGTAACCACGACAGCAGTACGCACGCGATCATCACAACCCGCACGGACGAGTATCGCGGGTAAAGCAAGTTCCACGCGATCACCGCAAGATGAATCGCGAAAGCCAGCGTGTAGGGGAATAAGAAATCCGGTTGCTGCCAGATGCGGTACAGAAAAAGCCACACCAGCCCTGCCGAAGCGATGCTCAACACCGCGTAAACATTATGCGTGCGGTCCGCGGCTGTGATCTTTCCTGGGAAAAAGAACGTGTAGCTCAGCAGCAGAATCGCCGGAGGAATCAGCCACTCCCATCCTCCGAGAGCCCATGAGGTATACAGCACCAAAGCCGCCGCCAGCAAAGCGCTGCCCTGCAGTGTGGTTTTACGCGCATACGCCGTCACGAAAATAACCAGCACCACTGCAACCCGCAACCGGTTCCACAGCTGATCCACCGGCATCGCTAAATACAGTCGCAACAGAATGAATACACCCAGTGGTATAAAAATATTATCGAGTCCGCGCCACGCAATAGCCTCCAGGAGCATGACGATCACCCCGATATCCAGCGAAATCAGCAGCGTCTCGACACGTCCCACGTTGGAAAAAACCACCAGCCCGACATTCACACTGAAAAACGCCGCGCAAAAAAATGCGAAGGAGCCTTCAACGCTCTTGTTTGCCTCAGTCGTCGCGTAGCCGTGCTTCCCGTACTCCGCCCCCGTTAGCGCCGCAACGGTGTCCGCGATAGTAAGCACCAACAACGGAATCGAGTACAGCATCTTGTCGCCATGCGCGAATTGAAAAAGCAACGCTACCGAAAAAGGAAAATAAAGCTCACCCCAGGATTCGCGTGCCACGTCATCCAACGCCCCCGACAAACGGCTGCGTATGAACGGCACATACCTCATTGCCAGCAGCAAAGCTATCGACGCTCCGCAGACAATAAAAACGGGAATGCGGCCCGAAAAAATCCAGGGAAAACTGATCGACATCGCGCCAGTTCCAATGTGCGCCAATTTGCGCGTCCACTCGCCGCTCACTTTCGCCCGTTCGTGGCACAGGCGCAGCGTCAGCAGCATCACCAACGCCCCGAGGAGAATCGCCAGCATCGCCACAACATCTCGTGAAGTCATACGACTTCCTCGACGACCAAGGCGCTATAGAAGAAGGCCTGATCACGCGCGAATAAGTGCGCGCTCAATTCTTCCAGCGGTCGAAGTACAGCAGACAAAGACTCGGGACGGTGACGTGGCGCGAGCATATTCCAATACGCCAGGCGCGCACCGCATCGCGCGCTACTTACGATCAGCTTCAACAATTGCTCGTACGACGCCGGTGACATGTACTCGAAAATATCGCTCAAGTTAAAGCAATCAAATTTCTGTGCTCCATTCAGTGACTCTTCCAGCGACCCGCAACGCCACTGCAATCGATCGAGATTGCGGCGAATCCGCTCAAAGTTTTCTTCTCTGAGGGCCACAGGAAGTGCGCCGTTGTGATACCCGGTCAAGATCCATTGAATATAGGGATTTTCCGCTGGATCCAAATCCGTCAGGGCGTACTCCGTGCGTCTTAATATTCGCCCTGAAACGCTGCCTTTTACGTACCGGAAAAATTCCTTGTCCCGCCCTAGCAAACCCATTAGCTGGCGCGAGAAAAAAGCGCGAAACATCAGCCGCCACCGAAGATTGTTCCAATTCTCGTCATAAAACGCTCGCCGCTCTTCCCCCGACTTCCCGCGCAGCAGCTCCCGAACCCGCCCGCGATTATGCACACACGGCAGCACTCGCTCGCGAAAAATCTGAAAATAGTGCTCGAATTTTCCAATTGACCCGATGCCGCTAGCAATCAGCTTTGGTCGCGCATTCCAAAACGCGGTGGCATCCGCGGATAGATATTTTCGGCACGACTGATAAAAACGCAGCCGTGCATCACTTTCGATCGACCCTATCAAAGCGAGAAGTTCACTGTGCTGCAGTGCGCGGTATGCCGCAACGCGCAGTTCGAGACAGGCAATCTGCGCGGGACTTAGATCGATTGCCAACACGCTCTCCGGGTCACGCGACAAAAGCGCCAGCGTGTTATCTCCCGCCGCTCCAATCGACAGGCAATGCTTTTGGGGACCGGGCTCAAGCGCCGCCAGTAAAACGTCCGCATCTTCCCAACATTGCGCGTAGCGAATGCCGGAAAAATCTGCGCGTCGGGCCGCCTCGCTACGCATGGCTTTCCTGGGCAGTTATGCGCCGAACAATTCCGGCGGCGCCATCAAGCTCGACTTCGTCTCCGTCCTGCAGCCAATCAAGCAGCCCCGGTAACGAAATCACCGCCGGAATGCCCAGTTCGCGCGCGACAATCGCGGAGTGCGAAAGCAAACTCCCACGCTCCACCAGCAGACCGCTCGCTGACGGAAACAGCATGATCCATCCGGGATCGGTATGGTCCGCCACGAGAATACAACCAGCTGTCAACCGTGCTTGTTTGGGATCGCGAACCACGCGAGCTACTCCGCGCACGATTCCAGGACAACATCCGAGACCTCTGCGTTCTTCGCCTCCGGCTTCAAGCGCTCCACTAGGCTCGTTCGAACGATAAGTTTGCGCGTAATATACCGGCCCGCGAGTCTCGAAACGATTAGCGGGAACCGGTTCTTCTCTGTATTGCCCGAATTCTTTTTTTCGCAACGCGGCGAGAGATCGAAGATCCGTACTCGTCGCCGTACCATCGCTGAATGCGAGAATTTCTCCGAGCTCAACATAAAAAATGTCGCGCGCATCATCAAGACGCCCGATGGACTGCAGCCGCCGCCCTGCCTCCAGAAACAAGCGGCGTATCATCCCAAACAAACGCGAGCGTTCGAATCGCAGATTCTCCCGGTTGCGCACGCGCTTCCGCGCCTCACGCATCAACCAGAACAGTGTCCATCGACGAACCGGCGAACCAGACAATGCCGTGCGCATCTTGCCTTCAGCTTTGCCGGCAATGGAAACATCTGCATTCGGGGCGGGCGCAGCAGAAGGTCCGCGCGCAACTTCTCCAATATTCCTCAGCAACACTAAAGGGTCATCGTGAAGCGTTTCACTTTCCAGCTTCAGCTCTTCGAGGCATCGGTCGCCAAACTTCTCGAGATACGCATCATAAAGCGCGGAAAATTCCGGGTATCGCCGCACCACGCGTACCGCCTGCGCGACAGGAGCTTCTCGCAAAGCCGCCGCCAGTTCCGGACGCACCGCGGCAACTTTAGCCATCTCGCGAACCCGCGCCGCCGGTTCGAGGCTGATAATCTCCCCTTGCCCGCGAATCGCATCATTCGCGAGCATCCCGTTTGCATCGCCGCACCATTTCGCCGTGAGTTTCCGAAAAGCCCCGTGAAAAATCATCGCGAAAAAATCATTGACCAGCGGAGCATCCCAGCGGGACAGCAACTGCTGCTCCAACTTGTAGTAATGCGTCACCAATTCATCCAGTCGCATATCCGCAAACTGCGGATTCGGCGGCGCGAGCGCCTCATTCAGGCGAAGATAAAATCGCTCGATCTGCCGGTCCAGCGTGAAATAATTTCCAACCAGGCCAAATATCGTGCGCATGCCACGCAATCCATCGACAAAGCGATCCCAACTACTGGCCTGCTGCAAATCACCAACAACCTCGTTCGGCAAACTTTCCCGTACGCCCATCATCTGTTCCATGAATCGCCGATTCAGCGTAAATCCAGGCAACAGCGCCAGCACGCGGTACCAGTTCAACAGGTTGTAGTAGATACGCCCCTGGATGAGCCCAAGCATCCGTGCGAACGTTCGTTCATTCGCCGCGATTTTCGCTTTCGGCACGCCCATGATCACGCAGAACTGCCAGTACACACCCTCGTACACGTAGCGCGCAAAAGAAAACGTCAGCGGCGTGGTAATTCCGTTGTAGCTTTCCGTGATGTTGCTGTTGTCCCATAAGTTCAACGCGCCTTCGGGATCCGCGAGATCAAGAAGCGTGGTGATGGGCCGTGACTGCAACAGAAACAACTCGTCGCCCTTGATCGCCCACTCGATATCCTGTGGCCGCCCAAAAACCTGCGCCGCGTGTCGCGCGAGTCTCGCGACAGCGACGGCCTGCTCGTCGGTCAGCGAGGGCTTCATCCCTTCGGCTTCGCTCAATGTCACCGCAGAAACTCCCTCGTCAGCTGCCGAATCAAAAACATGTGAAATAGTTTTCCGCGCGATCTCGCGTTCAACAATTTTCTCGGTGCGATCCACCTTAAACACATCCGCAGCAGCTTCACCGCTAACCAGGGCAGTCCCTAGCCCCGGCACCGCTGACACTACCGCCAATGATCGCCTACCGCTGACCGGATCGGCACTGAACGCCACACCAGACACATCGGCGTCCACCATCCTCTGAACCAGTACGGCCGGAACCGACGGCGGCGAACTTGCAAGTCCACGCTGCCGTCGATATTCGAGGATGCGATCGCTGAACCCCGAACGCCACACCGCCGCAACTCTTCCGCACACGTCATCCGCAGCGACAAAAAGAAACGTATCCAATTGCCCGGCAAACGAATGCTGCGATCCGTCCTCATCCACCGCCGACGATCGCACCGCAAAACGCCCGCCTTCAACGGATAACTCACGCAGTGCATCGTCGATTTCACGTTCGATTTCATCCGCCGGCTTAAACGTGAGCAGGGTTGAGCTCAGGCAGCGCAGTTGTCCGGACGCGAGCGCCTCAAACTGCTCCGTCGTCAGGCTCGCCCTAAACGCCGATGGTGAAATCACGAACCAAGCAGGCACCGGCAAATTGGCATCGCCCATGCGCAGCAGCGCCAGCGCCTTGCCACCGAGTTCCTGCACTCCGCCGTTTCGATTGACGAAACAACTCATCCAATATTCCATTGCCGCGAAATCATCGGAACTAAACCCAGGCTAAGATACATCAATAGACTCCACACGCCCGCCGTCGTCTCAATCAATTTGCCGCGCTTCGGCACCGCTCCCAGCAGAAAATAAAATCCAACTCCCGCCGCCGCACAAAACAAAATTAGCAACACGATAAAAACAGGCCGGGCGAATCCAATCCGCAGCGCCGCCACGTACGCGCAACCCGCCGTGCAAGCCATCATCGTTAGCCATGCAACAACGGCATTCCGCCTTCCCCAAAGAAAACTGTAAGTCTCGACGCCCTCTTCCTCGTCTTGTGGCGAACGAATTTTCCGCCCGATCTCCACCACCATGCCGTTAAAAAAACTGACCAATAGAAACCACAGCAGCCCATGCGGCGGTCTCGCCGCTCCCGTCGGAACCCAGTCACACGAGGTTGTGTACAAATCCACCAAAGGCATGATGGCCATGTGCGTAACCATGTAAGTAATTGGCCGCGCCTTGAGCCAACGCCGCGCAAAAAATTCCTTGCTCATCAACGCCAGATAAGTCCAAGTCAGCAATAAGAGCACGATCAGTCTGGGCGACAGCCACAATGCCAGCGCAAGTTGAATGACGATGCATCCCACCCACATCTTCGCCAGATCGCGAAGACTAACTAACCCCCGCGGTACCGCACGATAAGGCCGGTATCGCGAATCTTCCTCGAAATCCTTGAACTCATCCGCCAACCTCAGTTGCAGAAAGAACAGAAACGAACTGGCAAATGCCACCAAGCAAGGCTTCCATTCCGGCATGCGGTTCGCGCCACGCAGCAACGCCGAATAACATACGGCAGACAAACTGAAGGCGGCAATGACAGGCGTGTGCGCGAAGATAGGGAAACGCTCACGTTGATAAATCCACCAACGGTTAGCCATAGGTTTCTTTGTGCGAAATGCTCCAAACGGAACCAATTTAATCTAGACGTGCCGATTTATCTCCGCGAATCTCGCAAACCCGTGCCGAGCAGCGCATGGCGCGGCGTCGTGATTACCAGAACTCTTCGTGCACCTGGGACTGTTATTGCAATTTGGAGGTAGTGTAACCTCGACGGGCAGTTTATGAGTTGCGTGTTACCTTGTGTGATTCGAAGCATCACCCTCATGAAGTTACACTTCGCGCTGCCGCCCTCGAGCACTACAAGAAGCGAGAAAGGCGTAATCGCTTAAGTGGCTTTGCAGCACTCGTTAAAGTTGGGAACAATTAGATCCAAATACGGCCGCTATATTACTAGGTGAGGTGAGGGAAAAGACGTTTAGGCTGATATGAATGGAGTAATCGCTAGGTCGCTCATTCTAATCGAATTACTTTCGGCCCGTTAATGCGCGGGGTTTGTGTAGGGCGCTATGCATCCGTAGCAGGGAGGGGAGATCCGTTACCTTGGCGCACCGCTTCGCGCTAATTTCAAATCGGCGTGTTCTTCAAGCGGAAACCGCAGCGGCGCTCCTCAGCCACTGTTTCATCTGATCGTGATTCACCACGCCGGCTTGCTGCGTCACCACGCGGCCGCCCGCGAAAACCGCAAAGTTTGGTATGCCCCGAACATTGAAGCGTGCCGCGAGTGCCGGATATTTCTCGGTGTCCACTTTTAGCACCACAGCTTTACCCGCCATCTCCGCCGCGGTGCGAGCCACTTCGGGAGCAGCCATGCGGCACGGTCCGCACCAGTCCGCCCAGAAATCGACAAGCACCGGAACGGGGACATTCTGGATGATTTCATCGAACAGGACTTCGTCAACCGCCAAGGGCTCGGAGAGCGGCGGCAACGGCGATTTACATTTTCCGCAACGACCAGTGCTGGCCAGGTATTTCGCTGGGACACGGTTGGTCTGGCCGCAATGGCTACAGGCGCGAACTACAGGCAAGAAAGGCCTCCATCACACAAATCTACGCCGTTGAATTGGATGCTTGGGCAGTTTCCGAAGTTTACAGCAGTAAATCAAAGATCTGAAAGGCGCGCTCCCATCCCTTCGTTGCGGGAAGTTTGCTTTGAGGATCAATGACGGTAAAGGTGCGCGCAACCGCCAGACTTAGGCCGCCAGCAATCGCAGGCAAACGAGCTTCCACTTCGTCGCTGTAAGGCAAGGCAGATCGATCAGCGGCTCGGGAACATGGTCTTCCAGGATGCGCTTGAGCCCCACATCAACGTCTAGCGATTCAAATTCGTGAATACGCTCTTGCAATCCCTTGGTAGTCGGAACGTCGCGCAACTCGACCGTGATGTGATCGTTGGCCTTTGCGTTTTGCCCCGCGATCAGCAGCAAGTCTGCAAGCTTTTGATCGACGAAGTCATAGTAGCGTTTGATGTCTTCCTTATCGATCTCCAAACCGGCGGCAACACGAAAGAAACGCTCGATCTGGTGAATCCCTTCTACTCGCTTATATGGCTTTACGTTGTGCACCGGCTGAAGCGCACGCGCTTCTCGATCTGGCATTTGGTGTCCTTCCGCATCTACTCACGCAACGACTACTTCCGGAATCGCGCTCTAAAAACGTTACTCGGTGACTCCACTCGAATCTGCGCGTGCTGAAGTGTTTCTCGGCAATCAGTGCATGTGATTACACTGCAAACCCACAACCGGCGTCCAAAAATTAGTCATGCAAAACGGAGTCCAATTAATTGCCGATGAGCAATTGGAACTAAGGCGTTTTTTTACTGAAATGGGTTCGAGTTAGAAAGATATGCCCACGTGCGAATAGTCCAGAAATCCTTCGCGTCGGGTTGCTGACACCAACCTGTCGCGATACCGACAATGCGCGACGACCGCCGCCAAGCCGTCGCCGAGAACTTACTCAAAACTACCCGTCACGCCCTGGAAGCCATTCATTGCCTGCTTCCACAGCCACTTCATCACACGAGAAACGTCGTAGCAGTACGCCACGTTATAGCCAAGCGTTGAGAAACACTGTGGCTCGCAGCCCTGTTTCATTTCAGCGAGTTGTTTGAGATCGAATTTCTGATTTTCAACCGCGCCCCAATCGTATTTCGCGTTGTACATCGGGAAACACGGAGCCAGCGTTCCGTCGGTGCGAATGATCAGCCAGTTCTGGCCCGCGCGGCACCCCCAATGCTCTCCCACGCCGCGCATGAATTCCTTTCATATTCTGCAGCCGTGGAATCGAGTCGACCATCTTGTAGCCCTGGCGCTGCTTGTCAATCAGCCAGTCGAGTAGATCATCCACAACCGGAAAATCTTCGGGCCGAATATAGGTGTCATTTTCGCTGAGGTGCTTGCTGGTTGCCGAGTGATCGTAGAAATCAGCAATCGCCAGCGGCCTAAAGTTCCGTCACGCGGCGCTCAAGCTCCTGCGTAATCTCGTTTGCGTCCTGGTCCGGGGAGAATCGAACGGGCCGCCCAATCACTACTTTCACGTGCCCTGGACGCGTGAGGATGCGATTTTGCTGTTTCAGATCGTATAGCCCTGCAAGCCGCACGGGGACGACCGGAATATTCAATTGTTTCGCGAGCAGTCCGATGCCAGATCGAAATGCAACGATGCTTCCGTCGGTCGTCGTCTGTCCCTCGGGAAACACCAGGATATTCCAGCCACGATCGGCGAGATCTCCGGCAAACGAAAAACTCTTCAGGAAGCCGGACTGTTGCGGTAACGGAAATACATTAAAGAGCGACAACGCCAAAAAATAATCCAGCCGTTCATGAAGACGTCCGAATAGGTTCATCTCTTTGGGCGGACGGCGCATCCGCGCCAGTCGTTCACCGCCCATAGCCGTGGCCAGGTGGTTGCGAAAACGCGCGGGTAAAGCCGGAAGAATCCAGGCGATATCCAGATAGGTCACGTGGTTGGAGATGACCAAAACAGGTCCGTCAAGTCCTCGCAGATTCTCGCGGCCCCGGACGCGAGGCGCAGCAAGGAGATACGTAGCGGGCCAAGCCAGCAGGTAGTACACGGCCAGACGAAGAGCGGTCGTAAGCCAGCTCTGCGGCCAACGCGGGTAGGCATGCTCAACGGACGCCGCACGAGTCTCGGTGAGAAGTTTTTCCAGCTGAGCGATGCTTCCCGATTCACTAAATCGTACTTCGTTGAGTTCAGTTTGATAGCGGTCTTCTAGAGCGCTCATCAACTCCACGCGATCGAGCGAAGTCAACTTCAAGTCCGCCTCCAGGTCGGCATTTCGCGAGCCAGAGCTGACAGGTCGCCCGGTAATTTTGGTGATCAGAGCAGCCAGAGCGCTATATTCATCGTCTGACGGTGATCTGAAACCGATTTTACCGTTCACAAATTCACGGATGGGCGCGAGCAGCGGCTTCAGAGTTGGCGTCCGCGGAAAATCGGGTTCGGGCCACGGGAACCAATGCCGAATCTGCTGATATTCCGCGAGCGAACGATTGGCGTTCTGCACCGCTTCTTCGGCATTCGAACCCGAGCCCATCAACAGCACGGCGCACGGCTCGGCGTTGCCGTTCCGTTCAAGTCCCACCACCACGCAATCCCGCACGCCTGGCTGCCGCCGCACTGCTTTTTCCAAATCCTCGGGATATACATTCATTCCGGAGGCCGTGACGATGACGTTTTTCTTGCGCCCCTTGAAATACAGCCGGCCGCTCTCGTCCGTTTCCGCCAAATCCCCGGTGCGGAACCATCCGTCAGTTTCCGCCACTGGTTGCGCTCCGTCCTCCCGGCGATAGGCCTTGGCAATATTTTCACCACGGACCAGAATTTCGCCGTGCTCGTCGACGCGAACTTCCACCCCAGGGAACACTTTGCCAATCGAGCCTTGCGTCGTATGGAAAGGATGATTCAGGCTGATCAGTGAAGTGGTTTCCGTCATGCCATAACCTTGAATCGCGGCGTATCCGAGACGGTTCCAAAATGTTTCCACGTGCTCAGGCAGCGCGGCTCCTCCAGAGATGAAAGCCCAGAACTTCCAGCCAAAACGCGAGCGGATTCGCCGGAAACGCCACCAGCGCCGAAGAAAGTGCTCCTTCTCTGCACGCGCGAAATCTTCGTTGAATTGCCGCGTCAGACCGTCGCGCTCCACTTTGTATTGGATTTCGCGTTGCAAAGATTCGATAAATCGAGGGACGGCTACCAGGACGGAGACACGCTCACGCCGAATCACCTCGACAATCTCGGAAGGCTTCAGAGAATCGATAAAAACTACCGTGCCCGCCAAAAAAGGTGGAATGAATATCCCCAGCATCTGACCAAAAACATGGCTCAGAGGAAGTAGATTCAGGAAGCGCACAGGGTGAAAGATGCTCTCGTAACGACGATATTTTTGGATTTCACGCTCGAGTGGCTCGATGTTAGCGAGCACGTTCCCATGAGAGATCACTACGCCGCGCGGTTCTGACGTGGTTCCGGAAGTAAAGATTATTTCCAGTGTGTCATTGCGTGATAGCGAGGGCGCAGGGTAGGGCGAGGAATCCCGCTGTGCCGTCAGCTCCGTAACAGCGTCGAGCACGACCAGGGGAATCGGTAAATCGGGATCAGCAAGTGTACGCCCGCTAAAGATCAGCTTGGCGTTCACCTCACGTGCGATGCGCGAGGCGAACTCCACTGTAGAGCCATGGTCTGCGGGCACCACCACCGCGCCGCGCAGAAGGCAACCGAAAAACACCACAATCCATTCGGGCGAGTTTTCGCCCCATAACAAAACGGCCTCGCCTTTGCCGATGCCGCGAAATTCCAATTCGCGGGCCAGGCGATTGGCTGCCTGGACTATTCGCGCATAGCTCCAGGTTTCCATGCGATAGCCGCGCCGGTGGCGTATCGCAACTTCGTTCCCGTTCGCCGCATATTTCGCGACGAAATCGGCTAGCGACTGCACGGCCGTCCTCGAAGCACACCCGTCAGAAAGTCACCATCGGTGCCATTCGCCCATATGCAAAAACTCTCAACCATGCCCATTTGATAAAATTACATGCTGTGGCGGACATACGCAAAGCAGTGGTGATCGGTGCGGGCATCAGCGGCTTGGCGTGCGCGTTTCGCCTGCAACAGTTGGGAATCCGCGCATTAATTCTGGAGTCTTCCGCCAAAGCCGGGGGCGTAATCTCCACCGTTAGAAGAAACGGCTTTTTGTTTGAATCCGGTCCGCAATGTCCCCGCTTTCCAAAACCCGTATGGACGCTTATCCGCGAGTTGGGGCTCGAAGATAAATTCGTGGCCGGCGATCCTCGGGCGAAGCGCTACATCCTGCGAAACAGCGAGCTGCACCGCGCGCCTTTCTCCGCGGGCGGCCTGCTCACGACTAGGTTAGTTAGTCTCAAATCCAAATATCGCGTGCTCAGCGAAGTTTTTCGCCACACGCACCCGCCTGCTGGAGAGGAATCGTTGGCGGAATTTGTTGATCGCAAATTTGGCGCGGAGGTATTGGACTATCTGGTTGACCCGTTTATCTCCACGATCTTTTTTGGGGATCCCTGCAAAATGGGTATGCAGAGCGCGTTTCCGGCGCTCGTCGAATGGGAGCAAAGCCGCGGCAGCGTGGTACGCGGTGCCATTCGCGCTTACAGATCCAAAAGAGATAGCAAGACCAAGTCCTCAGTAGAGGGCTCGCCAGCAAACAATTCAAATCTTAAGCACAGGGATTTGCACGTCACCGATGCTTTACCATCGCTCGGCTCGTTCAAACGGGGAATGGGCACGCTCGTTGAATTCCTGGCGGAAAAGTTCGGAGAGCATCTTCGATTCGGTGTAGAGGTCAAGTCCGTCACGGCGCAAAACCGTGGGGGCGAAGTAAAGCCGCGCTGGCGCATACACTTGTCCAGCGGCGATGAAATCAATGCCGACGCAGTCGTGGTGGCCACGCCGGCATATGCGGTTGGACCGCTTTTCATTGAAAGCGTACCGAAGCTGCCCTCGCTGCTCGCGACCATCGAGCACGCGCCGATGGATGTGGTGTCATCAGTCTTCAACCGAAGACAAGTTCGTCATCCGTTGAATGGGTTTGGATTCGTGGTTCCCCGGCGGGAAGGGTTGCACACAATTTGCACGTTCTGGAATTCATCCTTATTTCCCTCCCACGCTCACCCCGGAACTGTGGTGATGACCAGTTTTGTTAGGCGCGGCAGCGGCGACGCCAATCTGACCGACATGTCGGATGACGTGCTGGTGCAAAGAGTCGAGGCGGAAAATGCCGCCGTTCTGGGCATCGCCGGTGCGCCGGTCGATCGCATGATGTGGAAATATCTGCGCGCCCTGCCACAGTACAATGTTGGTCATACGCAAACAGTGACAGAAATTTGCGCTGCTTTGCGCGACTTGCCAGGCCTTTTCCTCGCAGGTAACTATTTAGCAGGCCGCTCGATCGGCGATTGCGTTGAGTCGGGTTTTCACGCGGCAGACGAGCTCCATAGCCGCTTTCAAAGTTGAAGCATCCAATGACTGCGGTTCGCAGACGAGGATGCCAAGTTGATCCACACGCTCATCTGGATCGCCGGATTTTTAATGCTTGGCCTGCTTGTGGGCGTGACATACCAACAAGTCGGCGAGCGAAGAGACAGCCAACTCTATCCACGGCCCGGCAAATTCATCAATCTTGGAACTCATCGTTTGCATTTCCTGGAAGAAGGCCGAGGAAGCCCAACAATCATTCTCGAAGCTGGGCTGATGTCAACAAACCTAAGTTGGACTGAAATTCGGCGCAAACTTGCTCAATCATATCGCGTCGTCACGTACGACCGCGCCGGGCTGGGCTGGAGCGACATCGGCCCCATGCCGCGAACAGCCGAGCGTATCGTTGATGAACTCCACGCTCTGCTAAACCTGGCGGCCATTCCTCCCCCTTACGTTCTGGTCGGCCATTCGTTCGGTGGACTCACCATGCCCTTATTTGCGGCACGGTACCCTGAGAAGACAGCCGGAATGGTATTAGTCGATCCGGTCGTGCCAGCCGAATGGAATCCGCCTTCGGAGCAAGATCTGAAGCGCGCAACCATTGGCTCCATAGTATGCCGCCGCGCCGCGCTGCTCTGCCGTGCAGGTGTTATTCGTTTTGTTGCGTTCCTGCTGAATTCCAGAGCGAAAAAAGTAGCAAGCCATATGGTGCGGCTGATCAGTCGAGGAACACCGGCCGATTCTGGATCCGTTTCCAGTCCCTGGTTTTGGAATTTGCCACCCGATGAAAGGCGGATGGCGTCGGTCTTTTGGGTTCAAGAGAAATTCTGTAACACCATTGTGAGCCAGCTCGAGAACCTTCCGCAATCGGCAAGGCGCCTGGCGGAGCTGGACAATTTGTGTGATAAGCCGGTGATTATACTGTCTGCAAAGTCCACGCCTCCAACGAGGCGCGAACAGCACATCATCATCACCCAACGTTTACCACAGGGCGGTCATTTAATGGCGGACAAGAGCACCCACTGGATCATGCAGGATCAGCCAGAGCTCGTAATCGGCGCAATTCATGCCGTCGCTCAATCAAATTCTTGACAAAGCGAGCACGCTTTTCAATTGTCAGCGACCAATAATGTCGAGAAGCGATGAGATCACATTTCAGTATCATTGGATTGTCAATCCGGATAGTTGCGAAAATTCGATGACCTCACTCCAATAATGATCACCGTTCTTGCTTGCGATTACCGCGAAAACGCTCGCGACAGTTCCGACGCGCGCTCGAAGGCCTGTTCCTGCGACGAATAAACCTGAGGAAATAGTTCGGCTGCTCTTTTCGCGATTTCCTCCAGCGAAGCCTTTCCATCCATCGCTCCCAGTAAAAAGCGCTGCGCCTCTCCTTCCGCGGTCAACACCGGAATATGATCGATGGCGTGCCGTCGCAGCGTGCGCGACGAAACAATCGTGCCTTCAAAAGTCGATTGCCGGAAATGCACTTTGTTGCCGCCATCCGCGCCGGCGGTCTCCGTTTCCCATCTCCAAATATAATCTTTGCCAACCAGGTTTGCCTGTAGCGTTACCAAAATTTCTTGCCCTTCCCCGATCACCACTGGTTCGAGCCACGGCAAAAATAATTGCCCATAAATGGCTACCGGTGATTCCGGCCCTGACGAAAACCCAATATCTTCATAGAGCTCTGTTTCGAACCACACGCAAATGCCATGCGCCACTCTGCCTCGCTTCGCGCGAAAACTTAATTTGTTCGAGACATTCGGACTGGGATCACCTAAGTAGTCCAATGTGCACAACTCATGCGGCTTGCTCAGCAGTTGCTCGAACTTGATGCGAACTCCATGGGCGGTATTTAACTCGAGTCGACGAGGTATGGAGAGTTCTGTTCCGGCGACACAAGTACTCCACGGCGCCAGCAGTCCGGAATAAATTTCCTCGGCTGCAATGATCGCGGCCTTCACCACATCTCGCCGCGGAATCATTACTCCGTCGGGAGTCAGAAATCGTTTTTTCGCGTCTTGTAACGATGCCAAGGTCCCTTTAAATAACGGTAGTACTCCGCGAATATCGGAGACGATGACATCTACCCGTTCAGGCAATTCCGTCTTGCGCGAATCGCTCGGAAAAAACTGGATACGGTCCGCACATCCATTTGCGACCGCAATTTGCCGCGCCACATCGATGATATCTTCGGTCTCGATCGCGTACACGCGTTTTGCACCAGCGCGGCACGCCAACAGGCGAATATCCCCAGACCACAGCCGATTTCCGCTACAACATTCCCATGGCGGACGTTCCGCGAAATTGCTTTCGCATACGCGTCGAACCTTGCCGAATCGCTGATCATGCAACCGAACGTTCGGAGTGAATACATGTCATTGTTCGAGACGGTTCGACGGCGAATCAATGCTGGTAAAATTCCGATGAATCGTCGCGCAGAACTCTTCAACTCCGATGACCTCTTTCCCTCGATTAATTTTTCGAACAGGCACACTGGCCACCAGCCGGCTCAACACCTGAAACTCTTCAGCTCGCTGTTTGCTATCTATAAAGTTTGTCGCATAAGTATTTCCAATCAGCATCATCAGCGCCGTTTTTCTCGAAATGACTTCGACACTCTTGGTTGAATTCCCGGCTGAATTTCCCAAAACGTAGATGCCTCCGATTGGCTGTGCGTGTTCTTCGAATCGTGTTTCTCCATCTTCCCCCAGACTTAAACACCGTTTGTCCCAATTGGGCAATATCTGCGGCAAAGCGTCCGGCGAACCATAAAGTAATTTGACCGAGTCAGGCCAAAGGTTTACGCGTGGATACCCCGGAAGCATTTGAAATTCATTTCCGCGCTCAACCAGAGCCACAATGTCATCGGATAACACCGGATATCCCCGTCGCGCAAATGCGGCTGCCGTCGTGGATTTTCCCATCCCTTCGGAACCCACAAAAACCACGGCACGATTGTTGATGCTCACCGCGCTGGCATGAAGACACACAATTCCGCGAAGCCGCAGCAGCAATCCTAGAATTGGCCCAACTAAATGACTTAGAGTGTTCTCGAGCGAAGAACTGGCGGGCCACTGTGCCCACAGCGTTCCAAAGGCACGATCCAGCCAGAATTCCACGCCGTCGCTGTATAACACGCGGAAGAATTCACCGTTGTCTACATCCCAGATTCGAAGGTCTGGCTCTCCGGTTTCACTGACGTAGGAACTCGCGTACCTTAATGTGCGTCTGCTTTCCGAGGAATGCCAGAGGGGTAAATCCCCGAGTTTTATTTGAACGTCTGGGAGAGCGATGGACGAGCTTGGGAGCAGCGCCGCGATGGGCAGGTTGGAGCTGAGGCAAAGGCCGTACGCGACATAGTGATATGCTTGTGTAGGATCTCGAAAAGTCACTCTCGGAACAATCTCGCTGGAGGCTAAACCGGCTAATCGTTGTGATTCGAAAGATTATATCCCCGTATGGTCAAAATGCATTAGTGTTCCACCATCTTTCTGATGGGTTTGGCCGACGGTGCCTGTTAGTTGTTGCACCGCACCGTAAATGATTAACGTCGGTTTTGAATAAAGTTTCTCAGGCTTCTTGTTCACCTTTGCCATTAACTCTCCAAATTGGACAGAAATGATCCGGCAGCGATCTGGGAACCATGCCGCCCAAAAAAGTCAATACTCAATCCTACCACAGAAGCTAGGCAGTCACGCTTGCGACCTCTTAGCAGTTCAAGTCGATTATTTTCCTGCGAACAACACTACGATGTTTTTCGCTTATTTCCCGTCCCACCTTTACGCGTTGGCGACCTCCCGGTCGCCGCTGCCGGGTCCACCCGCAATCACACCGTGCCCTTTAACCAAAGATTCAGGCAAAAGGGCCGAAACTGTTCAAGCTGAATCCCATGACCAAAGTTAACCAGAACACTCGGGTCGACGAAATCGCATACTCGTCCATCCAACTTGGCCCAGTTCCTCCCCTCAGTCGTACTCCACCTAAACTTGGCTGCCGCCGGATTTTCGGACAACGGTGTCTTGGGTCGTAACAATACCTCTCGAGGTAACTTGCCGGCCAATAATTTGCGCGACAGTCTTTTTTTGTACGCCCATGGGAAAGCGGGGATGGCCAACAGGTATTCCACCAGCCTTAGATCCACAAACGGGTATCTAACCTCCAACGGAGCATGCGTCACTCCCGGATCATTTATCTCAAACATTCTGCTCCACTGGGGCATGAGCATGGATGCGTGGGCTTTAGGCCGTACCGAGTGCCTTTCAGCGGGAAATGAGAGTTTGCTGCATTCCCTCCACCTCTTCTCAAGTCTCGCTCGCTTTGCGAACTCGGGCGCGATCCAACGCGGTATCCCTGTGTTTCCGCTTGCTTTGGCGAAGACGGACTGAATCCTTTGGGCTACGCCGCGCCAAGGCAATGGCCTCACCCATAGGAACCAGGCGGTTTCCGTAACTAAGCGGCCCCATTCTCTGGTGCGATGAAGTTCTTTAATGTATGGCCACATCTGGAAATACATCAAATTATCAGCGCCCTCTCCGTACAGTGCTGCGCGGCAATCCGCCGCAATCGCGTCGAAAAGATTTAACCCTCCGGACGACAGCGGATTATCGTTGGGTTCCGGAAAACGGTATCTGGCGTGTCCCCAGTTTTCAAACAATTGTACGTGATCAAGCGGCATATATTTGTTAGGAATATTCAGGTAGCTTGCGACCTTACTCGCATAAACGCGTTCATCATCCCGGATTGAAGAATCGTAGCCCACCGTGTAGCTGCTAAGAATCGGGACCCCGCCGCGACTTCTCGCAATTTCCTTGGCGGCTGCGGCTAAGGCTCCCGAGTCCAATCCACCGCTCAAAAAAATGCCAACCTTGTCCGTGCGCAATCTGTCCTCTACTGCGGTCCATAACAGTTCAGCAAATCGCTCTAAGTATTCCTCCGGCTGCGCATATCGAATTCGTCCCCCGGTTGGCACCTGCCAGTAGTTTTTTATTTTCAATTTATCTTTCGAGACGACCAGAGAATGCGCCGGCGGTAACCGCTGGATGTCGCGGAAAGTTGTGGTGGCCTTGTCGTAGTTCAACCCGAATAACAAAAAATCACCGATGGCCGCTTCGTTCAAGTCGGCTGTTACCAGCGGGTGCTGCCTCAGGCAATTGAGAGTATTGCTGAATACAAAAACCTTGCCGAGATCTGCGTAATAAAATGGCTTGATTCCCAGATGATCACGAGCGCAAAAAAGCGTCTTCGCCGCCGTGTCCCATATCCCAAAAGAGAAATCGCCCCGCAGGTGGTCGACGCAATCGCTCCCCCACACCGCGTACGCGTGTAGGATCAGCATGGCATCCGAAACGCCGGATACGATAAGCCCGTTATTGGCCTTGCTTAGTTTTTCTGCGAGTTCACTTCGGCGGTCTAAACGTACATCAGCCGTTATCCAAAACCGACCCAATGGCGCGGGCTGCCGATCATTGGGGAGCACGTCGGTGCTACGCAGCAGGGTATGTCCGAACCCGACGTTATCGGCTGCGAACGCGTCCATACCGTCAGGTCCTCTGTAGCCCATGAAGCCAGTCATGGCTACGACCTGCTCAGACTCTACCGGAGCCGCGTCGCGGTGAAAGATGCCCACGATTCCACTCATCGGGTGCACCTGCCAACATGCGTGTTTTGCTGTATACCCCGTCTTGGCAATGTATTGGAAGGCAATACCCTAATTTTAGCCATTTATGTGAAGAAATGTTCCATATCGACACAGCCCGTCTAGCAGGCTATGTAGCAAACGCTACGTTTTTCAATGGCTTACAGAATCCCAAACTATGTATTCCGGGTAATCAAATTGCTCTTTCACTATGCGGAGGCCTCATGAATCGTCTATTTCAGGTACTAGTTCTTATTTGTGCTGCTCTGTTTATCGGTGTTGGAGTCGCATCCGCCGACACTTTGCAATTTACCCTAACCGGTCCAGTTTCGGCTAGCTTTGACCTGTCATCTACCCCTTCCATCATGACGGGTAATTCTGATCCCGGCTTCGGATTCATCGTTGCGCCCATCAATTTGATGGTTAATGGTAGCGCGGCGCCCGGGGACTTTCTTGCCTTCTATAATTCTTCCGCATTAGGTGGGGGAATGGGTATCTTTGTATCGGGAACCGAAAGGGCTGCATTTGGGCTAGGAGCCCAAATTTACGGCGGCACCGAAACTAACCCAACATTCGCCCCTGGCATGTTTACACTGGCCGATGCTAACGTCATGCCGTTCGTACCCGGCGCGTATACCCTGACCGTTACCGATCTAACCACTGTTTTAACGCCTGAGCCTTCCGTCACCATTCTTCTGGCCATTGGCCTGGTGGCTTTCGGACTAGTGGTATTGCGCTTCAAGCCGAACTTTGGCGTTAGCGCTAGCTAACTCACAAGGGCCTCCATTAGCGGCAAGCGCCACGGTGCTTGCCGCTATTTTTTTGCCACCTTAAGAGCTGGAAACGCTTCGTCGAACGCCGCGTAATGTTGATGCGGCTCCTCCGCCTCGTTCAATGCTGCCCCGTCGCATTCCACCCACGCATGAGCCTCAAACTTCTGATCCGTTTTTCGCGTCCCGATCCGCACGCTCGATGCGATTCCTTGCCGCCCCAGCAGCCACCACAGCGCCAGAGACTGCTCCAGACACGCAGGGCTACCCCACGTCCGATAAGCAGCCGATCTCACCATTCGTGCAGTCAAAGCGGTTGATTCTGCCTGTGTTCTGCTCGATTGATCAGAAATAGCCGTTAGGGTTCTAGGTAGGCGCTTTTGTAGGCTCGATTGCGTTGCGCGGAAGCCGCGAAGCCTTAGGCTGAGAGAAATAAATGGCAACAGCACCGCAGCACGCAGGAATAGTCCGCGCGCCCTTGGCTCCAAGGCCCTAAATCGTCGAAGCGGTTCCCACATCAGAAGAAGTCATCGTCAACAATCCATTGTCGACCAATTTTTCCAGCAATTCGCTCAAGTGCGTGCGAAGCGTCTCGCCGTCGACGTCGTACTCATTCAGAAGCGCCTGGTAGGCCGCATCAATGTTTGCGGCGGTCGTCGCTAGTTGCCACATGCGCGCGCCGGTTTCGTCCAAACCAAAATAGCGTTCCGTCTCAATATTCAACAGCACCGCTTCCTTATCCAGGAAACGCACCAGCACATGCGCAGGAACACTCACCTTATCGCTAAACACCACCATCGCCCTCACCCGTGTAGCCATTGCTCGGTCAACTTAAACTCATTCTCAATTGTATCGGATAGCACGCCGCATGGGTAGAATAGCTGCCGCACACCGCTCTCACAATAGGTAAGCGCCGATTATCGAAAAATAATTAGAAGCTGGGTCGCCCTTAAACCTGCAATGCCGATGACCTTTGGATTGGCTATGACTTACGAAGACGCGCCGACGTAAGCGAAAATGCCTTATCAGTGACCTGCGTTAAGCGCCTTCAGTATGTCCTGAGTGCCATTCCGAATCTCACAGCGTCGCTGCTCCGTATCGGACCATGGCGACGCAGGTGCCGCATGAGAATCCAGCAGCGCCAGCGTATTTTCTGCATGTTGTCGCGCCAAGTCCTTCTGTCCATCCTTCCAATAGGCAGAGGCAAGGTTGCTGTGCGCGTCAGCGGAGTCCGGATAGGCCAGAAGGTTGAGCTTGAAGACTTCGATCGCCTCCTTTATCTCGCCCGCGCGCAAATGGTCATTGCCGATGATGTCGACGGTAACTTCCGGAAATAACTGTGCGTCGGGGTCTCTCCGCCGGGCTTCCATCAGTCGCTGCGTAACCTGGGCGATTCCACCGGGCGTCCGGATTTGATTGAGGATCGCGGCAGATGCCACGGTGTCCGCTAGTGCGTGCCCTGGCGTTTTTATCAGCGTGGTCACAAACCAATTCACGATGATGGCGGGTAGCTCGGGATGGACTTCGAACAGGTCGGTCCCATGGCCGCCGGTGGCGGGAACTTTGCCGGCATCGGCGGTTTCGTACCACAACCAGGGAGCGTCTTGAGCCGCAGAGTAATGAATGAATTTCTTGCCCGGGCTGGAAGCGGTGATGTAGAGCAATTCCATCGCCTCTACTGTGGGAGGGTATTCGACGTCGTCATCCACCACAAACAGTTCGGGCAGTTGTGACGCCTGCCGCAGGAATTGCAGGCCGTCTTGGAGGGTCTCTCCAGAAAGCAATACAAGCGATCTCACCTGAGCAGTGTGTTGACGCGCTACTTCGACGGAATGAAGGACGCCGAACCTGTAGTTCGCCAATTCGCTGTGCCCGACATGAAAAGGATTCCTTTCTGCTTAGCGCAAGCTCTTCGGTTTGGGATAGCAGGCTGATTCGTCGACCTGCGAAAGATGCTCGCAGAAAACGTGAACCGTGCCTTGGCCGGGTTACGTCAGAAAATGGCTCGTGAGTCTACGCTGCGATTGCATAACGATGGTGCAGACCTCAGGGGTCACCCAAAACCGGCCAATGAGGGTCACCTGAAAACCGGCCAACG